>Ga0180220_1001042_pt1 | contig 23030 bp, 21 predicted proteins | sample eDN5th37CBELigBY_FD_151335 | JGI IMG/M metagenome (GOLD analysis project Ga0180220, IMG submission 151335) | Enriched backyard soil microbial communities from Emeryville, California, USA - eDNA 5th pass 37_C BE-Lig BY (version 2) (version 2) | ecosystem: Environmental > Terrestrial > Soil >...
CCGTATACGGTGCCGGTCGCCCCCTTGGGCGTGACGCGGCGAATGAGCATGTCGCGCGAGGGCGTGGACACCCCGGCGCAGAAACCGGCCAGGCCCACCACCACCATGGCCAGCGGCGAGATCAGCACGCCCGAGGCCAGCAGCACCAGCAGCACGCCGGCGACGATCAGCGACATGGCCACCGTGCGCTCGGTGTTGGGCGTGGCGTTGACCAGGAAGCCGCCGGCGATCATGCCCAGCGCCGAAGCCAGCATGTAGGCCGACAGCGTGGTGCCCGCCATGACCTTGTCGATGCCGTAGACGTCGCCCAGCATCGGAATGGTGTAGTTCTGGACGGCGGACAGGGCGATGGAGGTGCAGGCGAAGAAGAAGAACGCGCCCCACAAGGCCGGCTGCACCAGCAGCGTGGCCAGAGTGCGGCCCACCGACTGCTGCGCGAGGTCGGGCGTCTCGCCCGCCTTGGGCTTGACCATCGAGCGCTCTTCGTTCCGTCCGGCGAGCAGGTCGCGGCCCACCCAGATCAGGAACAGCACCACGGCCACCAGGCCGGCCGCGCCGAAGGCCGCCACCCGCCAGTTGGCCAGGTGGATGAGCGTGGTCATGAACACCGGGGTCAGGGCCCAGCCCAGGTTGCCGGTAAAGCCGTGGGTGCTGAAGGCGTGCCCGAGCCGGCGCGAACTGACGCGGTGATTGATGATGGAAAAATCGACCGGATGGAAGACCGAGTTGCCGGCCCCGCCGACGACCGCCGCCAGCGCCAGCATGGCGTAGTTGCTTGAAAGCCCGATCAGCACTCCGGAGACCACGAAGCAGGCCAGGCCGAACCGCAATACCGGCGTGGGGCCGATGCGGTCGACCACGAAGCCCGACGAGGCCTGGCCCAGGCTGGAAACGATGAAGAATATCGACGCGAGCAGGCCCAACTGGACGAAGTCGTAGCCGAACTCGGCGGCCAGCGGCAGGAACAGGGTGGGAAAGACGAGCTGGAAGAAGTGCGAGCAGGAATGCCCGGCGCCGATGAGACCGATGATTTTCCAGTCGCGGCGCTTGACGGCCGGCGTATCGGCGAATTGATCGAAAGTGGTTGCTACCATGATTGAATCTTTAATGCGGTTGAACGTCGCGGCCTGCCCGGTCGCGAATCTGGGGCATGGCGCGGCGCAGGTAGTAGCACATCGACCAGATGGTCAGCACGGCCGCCACGAAGATCAGCACGTGGCCTATCCATACGCTGGACACCCCGAAAAGCTCTTGCCAGTACAGCAGGCACGGAATCGCCACCATTTGCGCGCCCGTCTTGAACTTGCCCAGCCAATGCACGGCCACGCTGCCGCTGGCGCCGATCTTGGCCATCCATTCGCGCAGCGCCGAGATGGTGATCTCGCGCCCGATGATGACCAGCGCAATCACCGCGTCGACCCGGTTCAGGTCGAGCAGGATGAGCAGCGCGGTGCACACCATGAGCTTGTCGGCCACCGGATCGAGGAAAGCGCCGAAAGATGAAGTCTGGTTCCAGCGCCGCGCCAGCCAGCCGTCGAACCAGTCGGTCAGGGCGGCGAAAATGAAGGCCAAAGCGGCAATCGTGTCGCGCGTGGGCGTCGGCAGCCAATCGTGGGGCACGTAGAACAGCGCCACGAGTAGCGGGATCATGGCGATACGCAGCCACGTCAGCACGATTGGAAAATTCAGGGGCATAGGGATAATACTACCATCGCTAACTCCGCAGCGCCTGATAGATTCGCTCGGCCAGTTCGTCCGAAATGCCTTCGACGGACCTCAGGTCGTCCACGCCGGCGGCCACCACGCCGGAGAATCCCCCGAAGCGGGCCAGCAGCTTCTGCCGCCGCCGCGCGCCGACACCCTCGATTTCTTCCAGCCGGGACACATTGCGCGTCTTGGCCCGCCGCGCGCGCATGCCGGTGATGGCAAAACGGTGCGCTTCGTCGCGGATCTGCGCCACCAGCATCAGGGCGGCCGATTCGCCGCCCAGGGCCACCGGGCTGCGGCCGTCGGCAAAGACCAGGGTTTCCAGGCCCACCTTGCGCCCTTCCCCCTTGGCCACGCCGACGATGACGTGAATGTCGAGCCCGAATTCGGCGAACACCTGGCGCGCCACTTCGACCTGGCCCTTGCCTCCGTCGATCAGCACAATGGTGGGCAGCTCGGCCTCGCCGTCGGCGACGCGGCCGAAGCGGCGGGTAAGCACCTGGCGCATGGCGGCATAGTCATCGCCCGGCGTCACGCCCGCGATGTTGTATCGGCGATACAGTGACGGCTGCATGTCGTGATGCCGATACACCACGCAAGAGGCCTGGGTCGCCTCGCCGGCCGTGTGGCTGATGTCGAAGCATTCCACGTGCATGGCGTCCAGCGCCGCCTCGTCGGTGTCCAGGTCCAGCGCTTCGGCCAGGGCCAGGGTGCGCGCCGAACGCGCGCTGGATTCGGTCAGCATGCGGGCCAGGGCCATCTCGGCATTCTTCTGCGCCTGCTCCAGCCAGGTGCGGCGCATGCCCTGCGGCCGGGTCAGCATGCGCGCCTTGACGCCCGTCTGCTCGGCAAGCAGCGCCAGCAGGCTCGGGTCGGGCAGCTTGTGCGAACAGACCAGCAGCGGCGGCAGGCCGCCATCGACATAATGCTGCGCCACGAAGGCGGCCAGCACGTCGCCGGGCTCGTCGCCGTCGGCATGGGTGGGGAAGAAGGCCCGGTCGCCCAGATGCCGTCCGCCCCGCACCATGGCCAGGTTTACGCACACCCTTCCGCCCGCGGCCACCACGGCGATGATGTCGACGTCGTCGCTGCCCACCTGCTCCATCGTCTGCTGCTGCAGGACCCGGGCCAGGGCGCCCATCTGGTCGCGCAGCACCGCGGCGTGCTCGAAGTCCAGCTCGTCGGAAGCCTGCAGCATGCGCCGCTCGATGTCGTCCAGCACCTCTTTGGCATGCCCGTCCAGGAAACGGATGGCGCGCTCGACGTCGGCCTGGTAGTCGGCCGGGGAGATGAGCCCCACACAGGGCGCCGAACAGCGCGCGATCTGGTGCAGCAGACAGGGCCGCGAGCGGTTGGCGTAGACGCTGTCCTCGCAGGTTCGCAGGCGGAACACCCTTTGCAGGATCTGTATGGTTTCACGCACCGCCCAGGCATTGGGATAAGGCCCGAAGTAGCGGCCTTTGCCGCTGGTGGCGCCACGATAGTAGGCGATGCGCGGCGCCTCGTGCCCGGTGATGTGCAGAAAGGGATACGACTTGTCGTCGCGAAACAGGATGTTGTAGCGCGGCTGCAGGCGCTTGATGAGGTTGTTTTCCAGCAGCAGCGCCTCGGCCTCCGAGCGCGTGACCGTGACCTCGACGCGCGCCACCCTGGCCACCATGTGGGCGATGCGCGGACTGGCCAGGTTCTTCTGGAAATACGACGCTACGCGCTTCTTGAGATTGCTGGCCTTGCCGACGTAAAGCACTTCGTCCTTGGCGTCGATGTGCCGGTACACGCCCGGCAGGGACGGAAGGTCAGCCAGGAACGATTTGAGATTGAAGCTGTCGGGCATACTGATAACGGGCGAGGCTCTGCAGGGTCTGCCAGTCGGGCGCAGGCTGGCGCGGCGCGAGGCGGCGGATGCGCTGCTGCGAGACCGCGGACGGCTCGTGCCGCAAGCGGGCCAGGAGATCGTCGGCCAGGTCGGGGCGGTTGCAAACCAGCACCATGTCGCAGCCCGCCGCCAGGGCGGCCTGCGCCCGCGCCAGGATGTCGCCGGCCACGGTGGCGCCCTCCATGGTCAGGTCGTCGGAAAACACCACGCCATCATAAGCCAGATTGTCGCGCAGCACGGTCTGTATCCAATAGCGCGAGAAGCCGGCCGGGTTCGCATCGACTTTCGGATAGATGACGTGGGCCGGCATGACCGAAGGCAGCACCATGTCGCCCAGCCAGCCGTAAGGCGCGGCGTCTTCCTGCATGATCTCTTCGAAGCTGCGCTCGTCGACGGGAATTTCGTGATGCGAGTCGGCCTGCACGAAGCCGTGTCCCGGAAAGTGCTTGCCGCAGGAGGCCATGCCGGCCAGCATAAGGCCCTGTATCAGGGCGCGTGCCAGCATGGCCACCACCTGCGGCTCGCGATGGAAGGCGCGGTTGCCGATGACCTTGCTCACGCCGTAGTCAAGATCAAGCACGGGCGTAAAGCTCAGATCGACGCCGCAGGCGCGCAGTTCGGCGCCCAGCACATAGCCGGTTTCGGTGGCCAGGCGCATGGCCGCCAGCGAGTCGTCCATCCAGATCTCGCCGAAGGCCGACATGGGCGGCAGCGGCGTAAAGCCGTCGCTGCGAAAGCGCTGCACCCGCCCGCCCTCGTGATCGACGGCGATCAGCAGAGGTTCGTCGCGCGCGGCATGGATGTCGCGGCACAGGGCGGTGAGCTGTTCGCGGCTGCTGAAGTTGCGCGCGAACAGGATCACGCCGCCCACCAGGGGATGGCGCAGGCGCTGTTTTTCGTGCTCGGTCAGCGTCGCGCCCTCGACGTCGACCATGACCGGCCCCGGAGGCAGGCTGGCGGCGGAAGGATCGGCGTGGCGGGGGCTATGCGTGTTTGTCATGAAAGGCGGAGTCCGTTTTGGGTAGCGGCTCGAGCACCACGAAAGCCATGGCGATATCGCTTTCGTCGCTCAAGGAAATATGGGCCGCGCCATAGCGTGCGGCATACCAGTGCGCCAGGGCGCCGTCCAGCCGGACCACCGGCCTGCCCCCCGGCGCGTTCAGCGCCTGCATCATGCGCCAGGACATGGGCGCATGCATGCCCAGGCCGATGGCCTTGGAAAATGCCTCTTTGGCCGCGAAGCGGGTGGCCAGATAGCGCATGCCCCGCTTGGGATCGCGCTGATGGCGCCGCTGGAAGACCGCGTACTCCTGGTCGCCCAATATGCGCCGGGCGAACTTCAAGCCCTGGCGCTCGAAGACCCCTCGCACGCGATCGACGCGGACGATGTCGGTGCCGATGCCCGCAATAGCGACGGAGGAAGGCAGGTTCATGATGGTTCAGCGGCCTTTGAAGACCGGGCTGCGCTTGCCCAGGAAGGCCCGCACGCCCTCTTGGTAGTCTTCGCTGCGGCCCAGTTCGCGCATCAGGTCGCGCTCCAGATCGAGCTGCTGGGCCAGCGTGTTGCTCAGGCTCTCATTGAGCGCCTGCTTGGCGGCGGCCAGGCCCTTGGTGGGCGCGGTCGAGAAATGCACCGCCAATTCTTGCAGGCGCGCATCGAATTGCTCGTCGGGCACGCATTCCCAGATCAGGCCCCATTGCGCGGCTTTCTCGGCGCTGAGCTTGTCGCCCAGCATGGCCAGGCCCATGGCCCGCGCCGGCCCCACCAGGCGCGGCAAGGCATAGGTGCCGCCCGTGTCGGGCAAGAGGCCCAGCCGGCAGAAGGGCTGGATGAAGCTGGCCGAAGCGCGCGCGATGACGATGTCGCCGGCCAGGGCGAGGTTGGCGCCCGCCCCCGCCGCCACGCCGTTCACCCCCACCACCACGGGCATGGGCAGCGCGCGCAGGCGCTTGACCAGGGGTCCGTAGTATTTTTCGATGCTGGCGCCCAGATCGACCGGCGGATCGCCCTCTTTCACCACCCGCTGGGAAAGGTCCTGGCCGGCGCAAAAGCCCCGGCCGCTGCCGGTCAGCACCAGCACGCGCGCGCCCTCCTGCTCGACACGGCCCAGCGCGTCGGCGACCTCGGCGTGCATGTCGGCCGTGAAGCTGTTGAGCTTGTCGGGACGATTGAGCGTCAGGCGCGCCATGCCGCCCTGCAGCTCGAACAATATGTTTTCGTAGTTCATAGCTTGATGAAATGCTCGCGATAGTGCTTGAGCTCTTCGATGGATTCATAGATGTCGGCCAGGGCTTCGTGGCGGCTTTGCTTGATGAAGCTTCTATACACTTCGGGCTTCCAGCGCAGGGCCAGCTCCTTGAGCGTGCTGACGTCGAGATTGCGATAATGGAAGAAGGCCTCGAGCCGCGGCATATACTTGACCAGGAAGCGCCGGTCTTGCCCCACCGTGTTGCCGCACAAGGGCGACTTGCCGGCCGGAACATGCTTGGACAGAAATTCCAGCAACTGGGTCTCGGCCTGCTCTTCGGTCAGGGTCGAGGCCTTGACCTTGTCGGTCAGGCCGCTTTTGCCGTGGGTGGACGTGTTCCATTTGTCCATGGCATTCAGCAGTTCGTCGCTTTGATGTATGACGAGCACCGGCCCTTCGGCCACGAAAGTCAGGTCGGGCTCCGTCACCACCACCGCCGCTTCGATGATGCGTTCTTTTTCGGGGTCGAGGCCCGTCATCTCGAGATCGAGCCACACCAGACGCTGTTCATTAACCGCCATATAATCCTTCCTTAAAAAAGCGATTTTCTCATACCTGCCGGCCGCTTATGTTTACCCTGTGGTTCATTGCCTTTTTATTCGCCGATTTGGCCACCCGCGCCTGGGTCGCTTCGCGCCAGATGCGCCACGTGCTGCGGCACCGCGACCAAGTTCCGGCCGAGTTCGCCGACCGCATCGGGCTGCGCAGCCACCAGCGTGCCGCCGACTATACCCTGGCCAAGGTCAGGCTGGGCATGATCGAGACTCTGGTCGAGGCCGCGCTGCTGGTGGCCTTGACCCTGCTGGGCGGCCTGCAGTGGCTCGACCTGCAATGGGGCCGGGCCATCGATTCCGAAATGTGGCGCCAGCTGGCCCTGATCGGCTCGGTGGTGGCCATCGTGGGGCTGGTGGGCCTGCCCTTTTCCATCTGGCGCAAGTTCAGGCTGGAAGCCCGCTTCGGCTTCAACCGCATGACGCCCCGCCTTTTCGCCATGGACCTGGGCAAGGCGCTGCTGCTCACGCTGATCCTGGGCGCACCCCTGGTGGCCGTGGTGCTGTGGGTCATGGGCAACGCGGGGCCGCAATGGATATGGTGGGCCTGGGCCGTGTGGGTGGGTTTCAATTTCCTGGTGATCTGGCTGTTTCCGACGGTGATCGCGCCGCTGTTCAACAAGTTCACGCCGCTGCAGGACAGCGACGTGGCCGAGCGTGTCAATGCCCTGGCGCAGCGCTGCGGCTTCACGCTCAACGGCCTGTTCGTCATGGACGGCTCCAAGCGCTCGGCGCATGGCAACGCCTACTTCACCGGCTTCGGCCGCAACCGCCGCATCGTGTTCTTCGATACCTTGCTGGCGCGCCTGAACCCGGGCGAAATAGAAGCGGTGCTGGCGCACGAACTGGGCCACTTCAAGCATCGCCACATCATCAAGCGCATGGCCATCAGTTTTGCCGTGGCCCTGGGCTTCCTCGCCCTGCTTGGCTGGCTGGCGCAGCAGGTGTGGTTCTACACCGGCCTGGGGGTCGTCCCCCAACTGGGCCGCCCCAACGACGCGCTGGCGCTGATTCTCTTCTTTCTCGTCGCGCCGGTGTTCACCTTCTGGGTCACGCCGCTGGCCAGCTGGTTTTCGCGGCGCGACGAGTTCCAGGCCGACCGCTATGCCGCCAGCCAGTCGTCGGCCGACGCCCTGGTATCGGCCCTGGTCAAGCTGTATGACGACAATGCCGCCACGCTGACGCCCGATCCGGTGCACTCGGCCTTCTACGACAGCCATCCGCCCGCCGCCTTGCGGATCCAGAAGCTGCGGCATGGCGCCTGATCCTTCCCTGCTTTCGGGGCGCATCGTTGCCGCCCACGGCCGCCACTACACAGTGGAGCTGGCCGGCGGCGGAACGCGGCAATGCTTTCCGCGCGGGAAAAAATCCGGTCCGGCGGTCGGCGACCAGGTGCTCATCCAGCCCCAGGGCGATTCCGAAGGCGTCATCGAACGCATCGAGCCGCGACGCAATCTGCTCTATCGTTCGGACGATATGCGCACCAAGCAGTTCGCCGCCAATGTCGACCAGTTGCTGCTGGTGGTGGCAGTGGAACCGGCCTTCTCGCCCGATCTGGTCGGCCGGGCGCTGGTGGCGGCGCACAGCGCGGACATCGCCCCGCTGATCATCCTGAACAAGGCCGATCTGGCCGAAGGGCTCGACAAGGCCGAAGAACGGGTCAGGAATCTGGCTTCGGCATACGAGCCGCCCATCCCGGTGATTCTGACCAATGCGCTGGACGCCGAAGCAACGGCCCAGGCCCTGCTGCCTCGTCTGCGCGGGCAGTGCAGCCTGTTGCTGGGCCAGAGCGGCATGGGCAAGTCCAGCCTGCTCAACGCCCTGGTGCCGCAGGCGCGGGCCGCGACACAAGAGCACTCCATCGCCCTTGACGCCGGCCGGCACACTACGACCAGCACGCGCCTGTATCACCTGCCCGGGGGCGACGGCACGCTCATCGACTCTCCGGGCTTCCAGAATTTCGGGCTCTATCACCTGAGCCCCGGCGACATCGAACGCGGTTTCCCCGAGTTCGCGCGGCACGCCGCGCATTGCCGTTTCTACAATTGCAGCCATCGGCGCGAACCGGGCTGCGGTGTGCTGGCCGCCGTGCAGAACGGCGACATCCAGCCCGGGCGGCATGAACTGTATCTGCGCCTGCTGGCTGAAAACGAAGCCCAGACCAGGTATTGATGCGGCCGGCTAGGTGTGGCTGGCGAGGTGCTGTTAGCTAAGTCCTGCTAACCAAGTGGGGCTCGCCAGGTCGGGCTTGGCCCAAAGCCTCGACCAGACAAGATTGCCCATGCCAAAGTGACTCACAGAACCCGTCTTGCGGACGTTTTTGACGCCGCGTTGTTGCGGCGAACTCTTCCAGTGGCGCGTTGAGTTCAGACGGCGGGCTAATACTGTTGCGTCAGATGGATGAAATTACGGGCCTGTGACGCATGACCGCCCATGCACTACATGACCCGAGAGACCCGGATCGGATCACGAATACGCTGCGCCAGTTAATTTCCCAGCGCCTGCATGGCCTGCGCCTGCGGCTACGAAGACCAGAACGATCATGATCGTTCTGGTCTTTTAAAAATGAATATAGTTCATCTTAAAGAAACATATCGGCCGTCCAAGCTTAGAGGCCGTGGTTAGGGAAATAAACCCAAACGTCCGGGTGGTCGGCAATGAAATTTGGGTTCTAGACATCCAAAGACTCGTCGCGATGTGCCTAGTATTTTCCCTGACTTGCTCGAAGGCGCCAAAAAAAACAAAATGTTATTCATTTTTGAAGCGAGCTGAAACCGACTCGTATTTCTCTTTCAAAGACTACCAGGAGACATTCATGGCGGGACTATATTCAAAGCGACGAGCAATAAAGAGCGCGCTAGGAGCGGCAGTATTAGGGCTCGCTTCCTTTGGTGCATTGCCAGTTAGTGCCGCCGAGGTGACGCTGCGGGCGGCATCCTTTATTCCGCTTGACGCGACATTTGGCAAGCCTTTTCAAATGTTTATCGATCGGGTGAATGAAACGGGCAAAGGCCTTATACAAATTCGGGCAACGGGGCCTGAGGCGATTGCCGGCATGGAGCAGCCCAATGCCCTGCGTAGCGGGCTATTGGATATGGTGGCAACACCACCCAGTATGTATAAGGCGCAGGTGCCCGAAACCCATTTGCAAGATCTTTCTACGCGCTCACTAGCCGAACTTCGAGACTCTGGCGGTTTTGATGCGCTGAACAAGATCCTAGAAAAGAAACTCAACGCCGTAACGCTGACGCTGTATGGTAACGAGGTGCCTTTTTACCTCTATCTGACCAAAGACAATGTCAAAAAGGTTGAGGACCTACGCGCTCTACGTATTCGCTCCCAGCCGGTTTATGGTCCGTTTCTTCGAGCTTTAGGCGCCAGCCAAACCATGGTGCCTATTCCAGAAACCTATACGGCCCTGGACCGGGGCATTGTTGACGGCATTGGGTATCCCGGCTGGGGTGTCGGTGACATGGGCTGGGACAAAATGCTTAAAGTGCGCCTTGAGCCGGGCTTTTATTCGGTCACCGTCAACATCATGATGAACAACAAAAAGCTTGCTCAGCTGAGTCCTGAACAGCGTAAGGTGCTCGATGATGCTGTGGAATGGTTTGAGGCCGAAATGGTGCAGTACAACGTCGAAACCACAAAGAAGAACCTTGAGGCTCAAGAGGCGGCTGGCATCAGGGCTGTCGACCTAGGCCCCGAATACCTGGCCATTGCCCGTGAAGCCTTGTGGGAAGACATGAAGAAAAACAGTACCGAAGATCTTTCGGCATTGCGCCCTCTATTCGAGAAATAACGCGCCGGAAAATGCGGCGGTTCAGTGAGCTGCCGCTTTCTTTCTTATAACGATACGTCGTTGTACCAGCATGATTTTCGGATGCAAACATGCGTCAATTGATAAAACTGCACTACTACGCTGTGCAAATTTTGGCAGGGTTTACCGCGCTTTGCGTGGTTTTTCTTATTGTCGCCATTGGTGCCGAGGCTATTATCCGTTCGCTCGGGTGGGGCTATGTACCCGGGGTGATTGATCTATCGGAGTTCTCACTTTTTTTTATCGCTGTACTTGCCGCCCCATGGCTATTGCGTGAAAACCGGCATATTCGCGTTGACATCGTGGTCGCCAATCTTCACCCTAATCTTCGGTACAGAGTCGAGAAGCTTATCTTTCTGATCATTCTCGGCATAACAGCCACGATTTTCTTTTACAGCTGCCAGGTCTTGATGGACTCGTGGCGTCTTAAAGAAATGCTCGTACGTGAAGTCGAAATTCCCGATTGGTGGTTGCAATGGCAAATACCACTAGCCATGTTTCTGATGTCTATTGAAATGATCCAGCGGCTGTTTTTTCCGCATTGTCGCTATGAGCCTAAAAAGAAATCCTGGCTGGACGCAGATGAGCCCGTAGATATTAAATCTGCGCAAGGTGGAGAATAAGCATGGATTGGATTAGCGTTGTCACGATGATGTTTGGCGGGGTAATCGTTGCACTTATGCTCGGCGTCCCCATAGTTTTTGCGTTTTTGCTCTTTAACATCATCGGAGCAATTTTTGTATTAGGCGGTGAGATCGGCCTGATGCAGATGGTACGAAACATGCAGGGCGCGGTAGGTAATTACTCGCTGGCGCCTGTCGTGCTTTTCGTATTCATGGGTGAGGTCATGCTTTACACCGGCATTGCCGTTCGCGCCATTAACGCCATCGATAAGCTTTTTAGCCGGGTCCCCGGTCGGCTCTCCATGATTGCTGTGGTAGGCGGCACCATATTCTCGTCCCTGTCGGGGTCTACTATCGCCAACACAGCAATATTGGGCAAAACGTTGTTGCCGCAAATGCTGCAAAAAGGGTATGCCCCGTCAATTTCGATGGGTCCGATCATGGCTATTGGCGGAATAGCCATGTTGATACCGCCGTCGGGCCTTGCTGTATTGCTTGCCAGTTTGGCCGAGATTTCAGTTAATCAAGTGTTGATCGCCGGCATCGTTCCTGCCTTATTGATGGCGCTGGCGTTCTTTTTGTATATCGGGCTCCGATGTACGATTAATCCCACGCTGGCCCCTAGTTACGAAGTGGACGAGCGCACCTGGGGCGAGCGCCTCAGGCCTTTTGTGTTTGACGTATTGCCGCTGTTAACTATTTTTGTGGCGGTGGTGGGTAGCATGGTGGCGGGCATTGCTACGCCTACTGAGTCAGCAGCACTGGGTTCTCTAGCCAGCATTGCGGTGGCGGGTTGTTATCGGTCGCTGAGCATTGGTAGTGTGCTGGCTTCCATTAAGGGCACGCTCCGATTTTCGGCGATGATCCTATTCATCGTATGCGCCTCTACCACGTTTTCGCAAATTCTCGCTTTCTCGGGGGCGACACAGACCATCTCACAACTGATCATCGACATGAATCCGTCGGCGCTTGCCTTAATGGCAGCGATGCTGCTGTTGCTGGTTATTTTGGGATGTTTTATGGAGCAAGTCAGCATGATGATGTTGACGCTGCCCATTTTCATGCCCATTGTGTCGTTGGCCGGCTTTAACGAAGTCTGGTTTGCCGTGCTCATGCTCATTGTGCTGGAGATTAGCTTGTGTACGCCACCATTTGGGTTGTTGCTGTTTGTCATGCAAGGTGTGGCTCCGAAAGGCATTGGTCTTCGCCAAATCTACAGCTCGGTAGCGCCGTTTATTTTGATCCAGTTTCTGTTTGTAGCTTTGATTGTGGCTATTCCGGCGCTGGCTCTGTGGCTGCCTTCTGTGATGCTATAGCGTCCACCCGGTAACGGCTTCGGGGCCGAGTGCTTTTGGATTTCATCCTAAGCACTCGGCCCCGATATTTTGCCTGCATGCAGTTCAAATGTGGTCTTATTTAAGCCTCGGACTGCTCTTTTTAGTAATGGTCCACTCGTGCTCTGAAATATCAAAGACAACACCAAAGGGATCTTTGTACTTGGATTCGGCATCGACGCCGGGGTAGGTGTCGGGAATCCTTAAGAAGAACTTACCGCCTTCGGCTTCAATGGCTTTTGCGGTGGCATCTTCGTCCTCTACGATGAACCCGATATGGTGAATGCCGGCCCAGTCAGGGCCATTGATCTGACCGCCTTTACCGTCCGGGAAGTTCAGCAGCGTAAGGTTGACGGTACCGTCTGTAAGCATGACTGCGTTACCAATTGGAGACTCGGCTTCGGCCACCCGCTCTAGGCCGAGAGCCTTCTCGTAGAATTCAGCAGCGCGTTCGAGCTCTGGCACCTGAATCGCAACGTGTCTTATTTTCGCCATCTTAAACTCCTGGCATAGTTGTGTAAAAAGAAATGGGTTAGGAGGGCAAAAGTTCGCGCATGGCCGACTGTAGTCCGGGCATGGCATCTACACCACTGCCGGGCCGGTCGCTAAGCTGAATGCAGCCGTTAGCGATGCGGTAGTCGTCTGGATATACCCCTAGCAAAGTGTGGGAGGGAGCGGTTTCATGGCCCCCCAGCCCCAAGCCCGCCGCTGCATGTGCCGACAGCAGATGGCCGGCATGCGGGACAAACGAGGTTGCCTGCCAGCCGTGGGCTTTCATCAGGTCTAAAATACGTAGGTATTCGACAATGCCGTAGCTAAGGGATATGTCGACATTGATATAGTCTTTTTCCGGTCTAAGGCCCCCGTAGCGCAATAAATTACGCGCCTCGGCTTGCGAAAACAGGTTCTCCCCGGCACCTAAGGGTGTATTACATTGTCGAGCCAGCTGGGCCAAGAGTTGGTAATCCAATGGTTCGACAGGTTCTTCTATCCAGGCCAACCCATACGAGTCGACCGCCTGCATCCAGTGACTGGCGTTTTCGGGTGTCAGTCCGGCATTGAAATCGATGGACAATGACGACGCATTTCCATCAAGCGCCCGAATGACGGTTTCAATACGCTCCAGGTCTTGCTTGAGAGGCAGCCCACCCGCTTTGATTTTGAACCGGTCATACCCCTGGCGACGATAGCCGGTGATTTCCTCGGCTAGGCCGGTTGCCCCCACGCCTGGACGATAATGACCACCGCTTGCATAAATGGGCGTTCGTCCGGGGTGTGCCGCGCCGGGAAACCGCTCATTTAGTAGGCCCCATAACGGTTTACGCTCGATTTTGGCCTGTAAGTCCCAGGCGGCCGCATCCAATATACCTACTGCGCCCGCCCGCTCGCCGTGTCCGCCGGCCTTTTCATTAGCCATCATGATCTCCCAGAGCTTGAACGGATCAATGCCGTCGCCGTGGTCGGACTGATAACTGCCTGGCTGCGCAGCCAGGACGCGAGGAATAAAGCGTTCGCCAAGCAAGGCGCCGTGGCCATAGCGTCCTATTGAATCAAACGCGATGCCCACTAAGGGCTTGCCTTCGCGCTCGACGTCGGAAACCATGGCTACGACGCTGGCAGTCATTTCTTGGAAACTGATGCCGGCGTTAGTCATGCCTGAAGCCAGGCTGATCGTGCGTTCAACGATTTGTACTATGCGTGCCATGAAGAGAATAGATTGAAGTTGCTACAGTAAACTCATGAACGCTGTGTGCGTGGCGTCGCAATCGATCAAATCTATACGCTTGGATGCGATTTTCAGACCCTCGGCTGTTTCGCGCAGCACATGGGTGCACTGGGCCGAAAACAGGCGGCGTTGCTCGTCTCGGTATTCGTGAATAAAGACCACCGAGGTAACCGTCAAGCTATCATTTTGCGCGGCTTCCAGGCTGATTAATACATTGCCCACGATCCGCCGTGTACGCGGCGCAGGCGACGTTTGATAGGTGCGCGGGTCGGACAGCCGGCGAATCCGCATCGAAAGCAAGTCTTTGTTTTCGTAGATGATGGAAGGCGTGTTCTTGGAGTCTTTCTGGCCCGGCCTGGCGGGGATCCAGTATTCAGCATCCTCGTCAAGTAAATTCAGCCAATCGGTGTAACGACCGGCGTCGAGCAACCAGGCCTCGTGATACAGAAATTTCGTGGCCGCAGCCAACTGAGCGTCCACGGCCTGGGCTCCGCTGGATAAGATAGTGGCATCGTTCATGTTTAGATTCCCTGGGTCATATATCCCAGCCAAGCGTCGAATTGTGACCGTATAGGGGCTTCAGTGGCGGCAGAAATCGTGCCGCCCTCAGATAACGCTCGGTCGATATCCATGCCACGGCTCATATCTATCCAAGCTTCGGTATCGCTACCGTGTAAGCCCTGATTGCATCGTTCGAAGATGGTGGCGTCGTCCCCGTAAATCATGGAGGCGGGCGAACTCAACGTGGTAAGAAATCGAACGGCTCGATGAAAAATTTCATCCGGCGCGCCGATCAAGCGAAAACATTGCGAGATAACCAAGGTACGGTCGGGGGCGATGGGGTGCACGAGCCGTAGTTGATGGTACTGCGCGTTGATGCTGATGTTGGGATAAATCAGGTTGTTGAAGCGATCCAGATTCAGAATTTCCGCTGTGCGTTCCTTGCCATAGACCTCTTCCATGATTGCTTCGTATTTATCGCGGATGGGATCTGACTCTTTGCGCGCCAGCAAATTGCTTCGGTAAATTCCGTCCATATAGCTGTGGCCGCCGGGTAACGCGACCAGCTCAATAGCCTCCCATTCTTTTTTGCTGAAATTGTTACCCTGCAGCATTTCTTGGGTCTGGCCATAGTCAAACGAGCTCGGTTCACTACGATGTTGGCGTGCCGCCATCACCGACGAACTATGCACCACACCCGGATGGATGGTGTCGTTGGCATTTTCATGGTGCATTTTCCAATTGGCATTGAACTCTAGCCTGAACGCCGTATCGCAGAGCTCGAGTTCTCCGGTAGGAGAGCGGTCTACCAAATTGTCGATCGCGACATGCATGGGCCCAAGAAATTCCTCAAGCGAAGGACCGGTTTCGCTCAGGCTAGCAAAGATGAATCCTCGGTAACCGGCCACCCGTGGCGCACGTTTCAGAGAGTTTTGCTCCGCATTCATGTCGAAGGAGGTGGGGTAGCTTTCGCGGTGAGGTATTCCTCTAAGCTTTCCTCCCATGTCGAACATCCACTGGTGGTAGCCGCAGACAAGACGCGAGGTGTTGCCCCGGGCTTCGTTGCACAAGGTAGCGCCGCGATGCGTACACCGGTTTTGCAAAACATTTATTTGGCCGTGCTCGTCACGCGTCACGACGTAGTCCTGGGTGCCCATACGCGCCCTGACAAAGTCGCCCGCCTTGCGCAATTGACTTTCGTGAGCGACATAAAGCCACGTTTTGCCGAATATGCGCTCCATTTCCAAGTCAAAAACCTCTTGATCGGTATAAACGTCCTTGTGCACAGCGTGAGGCTTTACGAGTCCTTTGATGGCTTCGAGACTGAGTGCCATGAGAATCTCCCGCTTATCATCAATAATAAGTAGTATTCTGTTTTGAAAGATGCAGAGTGTCAATGATCCAGCACATGAGATCCGTGAAAACACTAATGAGCCACAGGTAGAATGGGTGGGGTTCGCCGTGTTGGCGGGGTCGTCAACCCCAAAAGTACAGGTAAAGGAAAGAAAATGGCTCAGGTAAAGAAGCCAAAAGTGCATGATGCAATTTTGGTATCCGCTTTTGATTTGTTTTGTCGCAAGGGGTACACCGCTACCACGATGGCCGACATCGCGCGACAGGCCGACGTCAATATTGGAACGCTCTATGTGTATTTTGAATCGAAGCTGGCTATCTTGTATGCGCTGTATCGTCCGTGGCAGGAAGAAAAGCTTCGGGAACTTGCTGAATCAGTGCGCAAGTTGCGTTCTCCGGCAACCCGTCTACGCCGGTTGTTTATTGGACTTTGGGGAGATCTGCCCGCCGCTGATCACTCGTTTGCCAACACCCTTATGGAGGCGCTGCCTACTTCGCCGGTTACTGAGCATAAACAGGACAACTTGCTCGAGGATGTCGAGGGTTTCGTGAATGATTTGCTCGAAGAAATTTTACCGCCGGACCGCCACTATCTGCTCCGTAATGGTTTGCTGTCACATTTGATCTGGATGGCGTTTGACGGATATACCATTAACAGCCGCCTTCGTGACCTTCGCGATATTTCGGCAACGGCCGAATTAGTCAGTGATTTGCTTTTGGGCACAACCGAGTCCGCCGTGCAGGATTAAGCCCCTAGGTCGAGTGCTACAACGCTATTCAATTAATTAAAAGTCGGTCGTTGCCGCTCGCGGCGCTAGGGATAACCCTCAAAACACGCATAAATTGGGGCTTTCACTAAGCTAAGCCAGCTGATCTTTACGCTCCGAGTATTGACAGTTTTCCTCGCTCAATTCAGTATGACATTTAGTATTGAGTTGCTGAATAAAAAATTGGCAGAAGCGAAAGGGTTAGTTTATCCATGGAAATGTCTAGCGAACGGGTTGTACCGGCCACGCCCGAGGCCGTATGGAAAGCATTGAACAATCTTGAGGTTCTTAGCCGGTGCATCACAGGGTGCGAACAGCTCGAAGAGTTCGAACCCAACAAATATGACGTAGCGATGGCGGTTAAAGTGGGGCCGGTGAATGCCAAGTTCAAAGGGCAGCTTTCGCTGATCGATATTATCGAGCCGACGACCTACACCATTAACTTCGAAGGCAAGGGTGGCGTTGCAGGCTTTGCGAAGGGGTCAGCAATCGTACGGCTGGCAAGTTTGCCAGATGAAAACCAAACGCTGCTTAGTTATGATGCCTCGGCGAAAGTCGGTGGAAAGCTGGCGCAGCTGGGGTCACGGCTGATCGATAGCGCAGCAAAAAAAATGGCCGATGATTTTTTCACCAAGTTCACGGCCTCATTCTCTGAAACTGCCGATACAGCGTCGGCACAAAATTCATAATATCTAAAAGTTTCTTCGCGCTATGTCGCTAGGAGCGGGTCTGATATGAAAGCCCCCGACTTTAACTATTGCTGTCCTAAAACCGCCGAAGAGGCTTGCGGGCTTCTTGCTACAGCGGATTCCGATGTACGTATTTTGGCGGGGGGCCAAAGTCTCGTGCCTGCCATGAACTTGCGGATGGCATCGGCCGATTTACTAATTGATATAAACCGAATCGAAGCCTTTAAAGGCATTACCTTGTCCGAAGACGGTAAGTGGGTGCGAGTCGGCGCACTGGTTCGCCATGCCGAAGTGGCCGTTTCGCCTTTAATTGCTGAGTACGTGCCGCTGGTACATAAAGCCATGCGATATGTGGCGCATCCTGCCGTTCGCAACCGCGGTACCAGCTGTGGCAGCTTGGCGCTTGCCGATCCGTCGGCCGAGATGCCTGCCTGCGCCATGGCATTAAATGCGGTTCTTGTCTTACAAAGCAAAAAAGACGGCGTGCGCTGCGTACCCGCGCGTAACTTCTTCTTCGGTCTGTACGACACGGCCCGTCGCGACGATGAAATTTTGATCGAAGTACGGTGGCCTTGTAGCAGCCAAGGTTCGTATACCGGTTTCGACGAGCTTAGTCGTCGTCATGGCGATTTTGCTCTGGTGGGAATTGCAGTGGAATGCCAATTAAAAGGCTCTCGAATCGGGCATTTAAACGTGGTGTCTTTTGGTACGGGGCCCGTGCCGCGACTGTCGGAAAGGGCTGCAGAAATCGCCGCTGGGCAACCACCTACCCAGCAGTTGGCTCACCAATTGGCTGCCCAGATTGCCGCTGAGATCGACCCCGATGACGTAGCCGACGTCGACATTAAACAACGTCAGGCGAACGCCATAGCGCGTCGGGTGCTGGTCCAGGTTTTCCAGGAGTGTGCCCATGCAAACTAAGAATGTGGCAGACATTACCGTCACCATTAACGGACAAGAGGGCTCCTTTAGTGTTCCTGTACGCCGCAACCTTGTGGATTTTCTACGTCACGACGTAGGGTTGACCGGCTCTCATGTCGGGTGCGAGTCAGGCATTTGTGGCGCCTGTAATGTACGAGTGGACGGCGTGGTGGTGCGCGGCTGCTTAATGTTTGCGGTTCAAGCAGACGGATGTGTGGTAGACACCATAGAAGGAATCACCGATAGCGGCGAAGCCGCCGCTTTGCAGCAGGCTTTCCTCGAGCGAAACGCCTTGCAATGCGGCTATTGCACGCCCGGAATGCTTATGACGGGTTTAGAGCTGGTTCAATCCGGTCGGACGGTTACACGCGACGAGATTCGCGAAGAACTCTCGGGAAATTTTTGCCGGTGTACGGGTTATCACGCGATTGTGGACGCGATTGAGCACGTCATGGAGCGCTGCACAAAATGAGCGACGAATTAAAACTGCCAGTACGAGTGCAATTGAGGCCTCAAACCCTGGTGGGACGGTCGGTACCCAGAGAAACGGCGCGCCGGTTGGCCTCTGGGCGGGGCCGCTACCTGGATGATGTCCATGGTGGCGAGGTCTATCACATTGCCTTTTACCGCAGCCCGTATGCGCGCGCCAAATTCACCCTTGGCGATCTAAGCGCTGCTGCGAGTAGCCCGGGTGTCTACCGAATAGTAACCGGCACAGATCTGACTGCGATCTGCGCCCCATGGGTAACCCGTCTAGAGATGCTGCCCGATCACGTGTCGCCGCCCGAGTATGCACTGGCTGTAGACGAGGTTTATTGGCAAGGCGAGCCGGTCGTGGCCGTGGTTGCCAAAACCCGCGCGCAGGCCGAAGACGCCCTGGACGCGATAGATATCGATTGGAATGATCTCGAGCCGGTGGCCAATGCTGAACAGGCCTTGTCGCTCGATTCTCCTTTGGTGCATCCTGCATTAAAAAGCAATTTGGCTCTGGAACGTGAAATCATTCGTGGCGATGTCGACGCCGCGTTCAAAGGCGCTGCATGCGTGGTCGAGCATCATTTCTCGTTTGGGCGCCAAACCGGGGTTCCGCTGGAAGGTCGGGGGGTCATAGCACGTTACGACCGCCGTACCGAAGAGCTTACGGTATATCAGTCGCACCAAGCGCCGTTTCAAATGCAGGAGATCTACGCCAAGCAGCTTTCGATGCCCTTGTCCAAAGTGCGGGTCTTGTGTCCCGATGTGGGCGGCGCATTCGGTATCAAACTGCACGCGTACGCAGATGAAATGGCGGCCGTGGCCATCGCTCGTTTACTGGCTGTACCCGTTAAATACCAGGCAGACCGGCTCGAGTCCTTCGTTAGCGATGCGCACGCCCGCGACGCTGTCGTGTCGGCCCGCCTGGCGCTGGACTCCCAGGGATGCATCGTAGGTCTGCAGTATGAAGGCTTATTCTCATTTGGTGCCGTGTCGCTGTACCCTCGCGGCAGTGTAGGCGAAGCCCTGCAATTATTAGAGACGTGTGGTCTGGCATACAAAGTTCCCGCTTTGCATGGACAAGTGCGCGGTGCCTTTGTTAACAAGGTGCCCACCGGCGCGTATCGTGCAGTAGGACAGCCGCTTGGTGCAGCGGTGATGGAGCAACTGCTGGATAATGCAGCGGATAAGCTCGATATGGACCGATTCGAAATTCGCCGAAAGAACTACGTTGTCGATGCCGATCTTGTTAATGACAGTGACGCGAAGCTGCGCGGCTTGTCGTTACGCCAGTGCCTGGACACTATCAAGACGGACATGAATTACCCTCAGCTTAGACAACGGCAAGAAGAGCTTCGTGCAAAGCGAACCTACCGAGGCATTGGCTTGTGCACCTTCATCGAACAAACCGGTGTCGGTGCGTGGTTATACGGACGCAATGGCGTCGCTGCGGCGAGCAAAGAAAGCGTGCGGCTGCATCTAAGTACCTCCGGAGAGGTAGTCTGCCACACCAGTGCCTCGGAAAGTGGTCAAGGCGTTCACACCGGTCTGGCCCAAATCATTGCGGATACACTGGGCTGCCCCATGGATGCAATTTACGTTCGTACGGGCGATACCCTTTCTGACCCGGTCGGGGGTGGATCCTGGGCATCACGCGGCCTTGCCTTAGGTGGCGAAGCCGCGCGGCTGGCGGCACTAGACTTGCGACATAACGTACTGTCAGTAGTGGCCGCCTGGAAGTCGGTAAGTATCGACGAGCTGGAAATTGATCATGGTGTGGTGTCGATAATAGATGGCGAGGTCGCGTGCTCGCTGCAACAAGTGGCCAGACTCGTACATTATGATTCGACCGTTCTTCCACTGCCTCAACCGCCTTCGTTAAGCGTAGAACGCAGCTACACCCCGTTCAGTAAACCGTACTTCATGGCCAACGGTATCCAGGCTGCTGAGGTAGAGGTTGATATCGAAACCGGACAAGTCAAAGTGCTTGATTTCTGGGTGGTAGAAGACTGCGGAACGGTCGTCAACCCCCTACTGGTTGACGAACAAATCCGAGGGGGCGTGGTGCAAGGCATTGGTGCCGCCTTGTTCGAGCACTGCGTGTATGACGAGGCCGGCCAAATCACTAATGCCTCGCTGGCTGATTATCTAGTACCCATGGCCGCCGAAATGCCCGACATTCAGGTGTCGCATATTTCAACACCTGAACAAGAAACCGGTTTGGGCGCGAAAGGCGTAGGCGAGGCAGGAACGGTTGGGGCGATCGGCGCCATCTGGTCGGCGGTCAATGATGCGTTAAGACCGTTGGGTGTGTCGGCGCATAAGCAACCGTTTACTCCGGATGTCATTCTTTCCGCAGTGCTGCAGAAGGCCTAAGCGGTACGCGAAACGCGCCGCACTGCCGTAAGTAAGGGGTGGTACACCATATATTTGCATAAAAATACTGTTACGACATTTCGTTCGAGTTGCTGTTCAAGCTCATTTAATTAATGAATGTGAGGGGGGTTTCAATGCAAGGAAAAGCACTGTCAAAAATCTTGGCGGCTACACTGTTCAGCATCGGCCTCTACTCGGCCAGCTGGGCGAACGTAAAAATCGGCTTTAGTGGTCCTTTATCGGGCAGCCAGGCGGTTGTCGGCCAAGAGCAATTGGATGGGATCCACCTCGCTCTTGAATTGTTGGGCAACAAACTCGGAGGCCAACCTGTCACTGTGATCTCGGAAGACGATCAAGTAAAGCCGGAAGTTGGCGTGCAAATTGTGCGCAAATTTCTCGAGCAGGATAAGGTCGATGCCATGGTGGGTTTAGGCTATTCGAACGTTCTTATGGCCAATCTGCGTCGTATTTCTGAGTCTGGCACCGTTGCCATGGTCACCGCCGGCGCGCCGGCGCCTATGGCCGGCGACCAATGCGCGCCCAATATGTTTTCCACATTGGCGCAGAACGACGGCTTTGGCGAAGCGGCCGGCAAACTCCTCGCAGACAAGGGATATGAAAATGTATACGTCATGGTGCCCAACTACCAGGCCGGTAAGGATATGGTCACCGGATTCAAGCGCTTTTACAAAGGCATCATCGCAGAGGAAATCTACACTCAAGTGGGCCAGTCTGACTATTCGGCAGAGGTGACGCAAATACAGCTCGCTAAGCCGGACGCAGTATTTGTCTTTTTGCCCGGCAGCATGGGTGTGAACTTTGCCAAACAAGCAGACCAGGCCGGCCTCTTGGGTACGTTGCCTATATACACAACCTTTACAGTTGACGGTGTCAATCTCCCGGCACTAAAAGACGCGGCGGTGGGTTTTGTCAGCCTAAACGTTTGGGATCCCAGTTTAGAGTCGCCGGAAAACAAAAGATTCGTACAAGCATTCCAAGAGAAATACAAGCGTGTGCCTAGCGGTTATGCTGCATCGGCGTTCGATGCGATCAACTTGTTGGACATCGCTGTTCGCAAGTTGGATGGCAAGTTAGACGATAAAAAGGCGTTCGCTGCCGCGGTGAAAGCAGCGGGCTCAGAGATTAAATCGGTTCGCGGCGACTTCCAATTCGATCGCAACAATATGTCTATCCAAAATTACTATGCCTTCGAAACCATTAACGATGGCCCCGAGATTCGTAACAAGCTCGTCGCCACGCCGCTGACAAAGCATAGGGATGTTTACGTGTCGGCCTGCCCGCTCGGATAAACTGAATTATTCCTGTATCCGCGGGTGTGGGGACAAGCGCTCGAATATCAGGATGCCGTGTGGCTGCGAAATACAGATACATTCGCGGCAAGCCGGGGCAGCATCCTCTCGGCAGCGCTTAAGAATTTTGTTCAGTGCCACCACACTGCAGACCTGCACCCTTGCCCGAGCAGGACCCGACGACGCGGCTTTCGAGTTTGGCCTGGGCGGCCGACAGGAAATGGTAGAAATTGCGGATGAGGGCCGCGGTCGCTCCCCAGATGAAGTAATCCTTCCAGGGCATGGAGAAGTAAAAGCGATGGCCGCCGTCGGGCAGGTTGGCCCGATGCAGGAAATGATGGGAGGGATCCATCAGAAAAGAAAGCGGCACTTCGAAGACCTCGGCCACCTCGGTCAGGTCGGGCCGGATGGTAAAGCCCGGCCGCACATAGCCGATGACGGGCTTCATGGTGAAGCGGGTCGAAGTGAGGAAACCGGGCTGGGTGCCCAGAAGCTGGATGTATTCGGGCGCGACGCCGATTTCTTCGCGGGTTTCGCGCAGCGCGGCGTCGACGGCATCGCGGTCGCTGACTTCGATGCGTCCGCCCGGAAAACAGATTTGGCCGGCATGGTCATACAGGTGGGACGCGCGTCGGGTGAACAGCAGATGCAGGCCTTCGGGGCGTTGCACCAGCGGGACGAATACCGCCGCCTGGACGATGTCGATGAGATCGAGGCTGTCGGCCTGGAAGCTTTCGGTGAATACGGGTTCTA
>Ga0180220_1001043_pt1 | contig 23027 bp, 15 predicted proteins | sample eDN5th37CBELigBY_FD_151335 | JGI IMG/M metagenome (GOLD analysis project Ga0180220, IMG submission 151335) | Enriched backyard soil microbial communities from Emeryville, California, USA - eDNA 5th pass 37_C BE-Lig BY (version 2) (version 2) | ecosystem: Environmental > Terrestrial > Soil >...
GAATTGGCGACGGGTCTCCTCTACATCGACGAGAGCCAGCAGGACCTGCACGACATCCTCAGAACTTCCGACCGCCCATTGAACTCGCTTCCGGCCTCGGAGCTCTGCCCCGGGTCGGCGAAGCTCGAAGCAATCAACGCGCGGTTCCGCTGAATATCCCTCGCCGACTCCTGCCCGCAAGGCGAGCGCGGCGGACAGGCTTGACTTTGGTGTCAAGTTCCTGGAACCGTTGCCCGCAAACAAAGATGCGACCGCGGGGCTTCGAGCTGCGGCGTGCAGGAGGACACCGAGGATGAAGACGACGCCCGTGACTGCGGCGGATATCGCCCGTTCCGTCATCGCGGTGCCGCCACTTGCGCGGGATCGCGACCTACGGCTCGATCGTCAAGCGAATCTCGCCATCATCAGATATCTGGAAGCCGCGGGTGTCCGCTCGTTGATGTATGGCGGCAACGCTACGTTCTTCAACGTCAGCATCGGCGAATACGCAGAAATTCTGGATTTTCTCGCCGAGAGCGTCGGTCCTGACACATGGCTGCTGCCCTCTGCCGGGCCTGACTTCGGGAAGCTTCGGGACCAGGTTCCGATCTTGAAGGCGCGGCCATTCCCGTCGGTGATGGTGCTCCCCGTGACAGGGCCGTTCGTGCCGACCGGTGTCGCCCGCGGCGTGCGCCTCTTCGCAGAATCCCTCGGAAAGCCCGTCGTTCTCTACGTCAAAGACGATCGGACACTGACACCCGAGCTCATCGGCAAGCTCGTGGACGACAAACTGGTGACATCCGTCAAATACGCCGTCGTGCGCGCCGATCCCACTCAGGATGATTTCCTGCGGGCCATTCTCGATCGCGTTGATCGTTCCATCGTCGCAAGCGGCATGGGTGAGCGACCAGCAGTCGTGCACATGCGCGAATTCGGGCTGCCGTCGTTTACGACCGGCTCGGGATGCATCGCGCCGCGAGCTTCGCTCCGTCTTCTGTCCCTCTTGAAGCAGAAGGATCACGGCGCTGCCGAGAAAGTGCGGGAGGCCTTCCTGCCTCTCGAGGATCTGCGGGACGAGATCAATCCGATCCGCGTCCTGCATGACGCCGTCGCCGCAGCGGGGATCGCGGAGACGGGTCCAATGCTACCGGCCATGGATAATCTCGAGCCTGCGGATCGCGCACGTGTCGCCGATGCGGCTCGGGCGCTCTACGCCTACGAGTTATCCGTCTGCCGCGCTGCCGCTTAAAGGCGGCCGCCATTTTCTCCAGCCCACAACAACCGTGAAAGGGATGCCCAGGATGAAGAATTTGACGATCGCATTGCTTGCTGCGAGTGCGGCCTTGGCTCTGACCGGTGCGGCAGCGCAAGCCGAGCAGATTCGGCTGATGACCGGTCCTCAGGGTGGGATCTGGATCCCGCTGGGCGGTCAGCTGAAGGACATCTGGGAGAAGGTCATACCAGGCCTGCAGGTGCAGTCTCTTCCTGGGGCCGGCGTGGCCAATGTGCGCGCTATCGAGACCGACAAAGCCGAGGTCGGTTTCGGCAATACGATTACGTCTGCCGACGCGGTGAAGGGTAATGCGCCGTTCAATGCGCCGCATAAGAACGTCTGCAACGTGGCTTCACTTTACCCGCAGTACTTCCAGGCCGTCGTGCTGGCCGACTCCGGCATCAACTCGGTGAAGGACGTCAAGGGTAAGGCTGTTACAACTCAGCCGAGGGGCAATACGGGTGAGCTCATCACGCAGCATTGGCTGAAGGTGCATGGCCTCAGCTACTCGGACGTGAAGATGAGCTTCGTGTCCTACACGGACTCGGCCAACCAGATGAAAGACAACCAGGCTCAGCTGTTCACGCTGGGAACGGGCATTCCTGCCGCGTCCATCATGGATATTGCCGCCGGCGTGGACATCAAGCTGCTCGATATGTCCGACTCGATCGACGGAATGAAGCAGATCAACCCGGGCTATTCGCTGCTTGAGATCCCGGCGGGCACATATCCCAAGCAGGACAAGCCGGTGAAGGTCATCGGCTACGCCACCCACATCGTCGCCTCTTGTAAGCTGCCGGAGGAGACCGTTTACAAGATGACCAAGGCCATCTTCGACAACATCTCTTCGCTAGCGGCGACCTCCAAGGCAATGACAGGCTTGACGCCGCAGCAAATGGCCGAGGACGTCGGCGTGCCATTTCATCCAGGCGCCGCGAAGTTCTACAAGGAGCAGGGCGTCAACGTAAACTGATTATCGGGGTCGCCAGTGGCGACCCCTCCCCGCAGGTGTCGTGAACTCATGTGCACGAGCGCTCAGCGCGAAGCTGAGTGCTCGTGATTAGGGAATCAGAATGAAGTTCGAGCTGACCCACGCGAACATCGTCCAAGTCGCCATCGGTATTCTGGGCGTCTCGATGGCGCTCTACCACATGTGGCTCATTTGGGTCGGCGCTCCCGAAGCGATCATGTTCCGCGGGACGCACCTGTTGTTCGCGTTGGCGCTCACATTTCTCGTTTACCGGAGAACGACTGCCCAATCGGGGCAGCCGCCAACATTATTGGATTATGGGTGCCTGATCCTCGCCACGGCGCCTGTTATTTACCTGTTCGTCAACTACGACTATGTCGTCAATCGTATCTATTATGTCGATGATCTGACCACTGCGGACATGGTGCTCGGGACCATTCTGGTGGTCATGATCCTGGAAGCGACTCGGCGGGTCATCGGTCCTGCGCTTCCGCTGACGGCGCTGGTTTTTCTGGCTTACGGCATCTTCATTGCCGGCGTCGAGCCGATGCGTTTGCTCGACCAGCTGTATATGACGACCGAGGGCATCTTCGGCATTCCGCTCTCGGTGTCTGCTGCTTACGTCCTCATCTTTGTGATGTTCGGCTCGTTCATGGAGCGGACGGGGACTGGGCAGCTCTTCATGGACTTCGCCATGAGCCTCACGGGCCACACGGCGGGCGGACCGGGCAAGGTTTCCGTCGTGTCGTCGAGCCTCTTCGGCACGATCTCTGGCTCGGCCGTGGCCAACGTGATGGTGGACGGGCCGATCGCCATTCCCCTGATGAAACGTACGGGTTTTCGTCCCCATTTTGCAGCCGGTGTGGAAGCGGTTGCCTCGACGGGCGGTCAAATCATGCCGCCGATCATGGGGGCAGCTGCGTTCGTCATGGCGGAGTTTTTGCAGGTCGGTTACGGACAGGTGATCCTCTGGGCGCTGATCCCGGCGATCCTCTATTATCTCGCCTGCTTCGCGGCGGTGCACTTCGAAGCCAAGCGCCACGGAATTATGGGCGTGCCGCGTTCCGAGCTTCCCAAATTTGGCGAAGTGATGCGGGAGCGGGGACATCTGTTCATTCCCGTTCTGACCATTCTGACGGTGATGTACGCCGGCTATAGCGCCCCCCTTGCAGCGCTCGCGGGTACGCTCGCCTGCTTCCCGGTCGCCTTCTTGCGGGCATCGACTAGAGGCAACGTTCGCTTCTGGGTGATCATCGACGCGATGATCGACGGCGCACGCAACGCTCTTGGCGTTGCGCTGGCCTGTGCCTCTGCCGGCATCATCATCGGCGTTGTGACGCTGACGGGCGCCGGCATCGTGTTCACGCAGTTCGTGGTGGGACTTGCTCAGGATACGCTGATCCTGGCGCTAGTGCTCACCATGATTGCCGGCATAGTCCTCGGCATGGGCATGCCCACGACGCCGGCCTACATCATCATGACGTCGCTGCTCGTGCCCGCGATCATCAAGCTGGGTGTGATCGAGCCGGCTGCGCACATGTTCGCATTCTACTTCGCGATTCTGTCGGCGATTACGCCCCCCGTGGCGCTGGCCGTTTTCGCTGCAGCCGGGCTTGCCAAGGCCGATCTCTGGGCCAGCGGCTGGGCGGCCGTAAAAATCGGCGCAGCCGGCTTCATCGTGCCGTTCATGTTCATCTATGAACCGGCTCTTCTGATGATCGGCGATTGGCAGACGATCGTTTGGTCGGCCGCGACGGCCTCCATCGGTTGCATCCTGCTCGCCGCAGGCCTCCACGGATATCTGCTTCAGGCCTGCTCACTGTGGCAGCGGGCTTGCCTTGTCGGGGCCGCTTTCTGCCTCGTAAAACCAGGGCTGCAGACGGACATTGCTGGCGCGGTGCTCACGGCGGTCGTCGTTGCGACACAACTCATTGGCCGCAAGCGCCAGGCCACCGCTGCAGCGGCAAGCCAATGACCGCAGCACTGGTTTGACATAGAGGGAAGACGGAAATGGCCAACAACCGGCGGAAGACGCCCGAGCAGTTGAGGTCTCATCGCTGGTTGGGCGTTCAGGATTTACGCTCGTTCGGCCATCGCTCCCGCCTGCGCCAGATGGGCTACGACGCCGTGGATTGGAGCGGGCGGCCGGTCATCGGCATCGTCAATACCTGGAGCGACATCAATCAGTGCCACGCGCATCTGCGCGCTCGCGTGGAGGACGTGAAGCGCGGTGTGCTGCAGGCCGGCGGCTTCCCCATCGAGCTGCCGGCAATCTCGCTCTCCGAGCCGTTCGTCAAACCGACGACGATGCTCTATCGCAACTTCCTGGCGATGGAGACGGAGGAGCTGCTGCGCTCACATCCCATTGACGGCGCTGTTCTGCTCGGCGGTTGCGATAAGACGACTCCGGGCCTGCTCATGGGGGCGATTTCCATGGGCATTCCGGCGATCTTCGTGCCCGCTGGCCCGATGCTGCGCGGCCATTGGCGCGGAAAGACGTTGGGCTCCGGATCGGACGTCTGGAAGTACTGGGACGAGAAGCGCGCCGGGAAAATCACGGATGCCGAGTGGGCTGAGATGGAGAACGGAATCGCGCGCTCCTTCGGCACTTGCATGACCATGGGTACCGCCGCCACAATGATGTCGATTGCGGAAGCCATGGGCATGACGCTGCCCGGCGCTTCGGCGATCCCGGCCGCGGACTCGGCTCACCCCCGCATGGCGGCAGCTGCCGGCCGGCGGATCGTCGAGATGGTGTGGGAGGATTTGATCCCGGCTGCAGTGCTGTCAGCAGCTTCCTTCGACAATGCCATCAAGGTCCACATGGCGCTGGGTGGCTCGACCAATGCCATCATCCACGTCATTGCCATGGCGCGGCGGGCCGGGATTGCGCTTTCGCTCGAGCGGTTTGATCAGCTCTCGCGCGAGGTGCCGGTCATCGCGAATCTCCGCCCGTCGGGCGCTTACCTGATGGAGGACTTCTTCTACGCGGGCGGCCTGCCGGCGTTGATGCATGTGCTGCGTGATCGGCTCGACGGCAGCGCCATGACGGTGTCGGGGAAAACGCTGGGCGAAACGATCGAGAACGCGTCGGTTTACAACGACGACGTCATTCGGCCTGTCGACAGGGCCATTTACTCCGAGGGCGCAACAGCCGTCCTCAAGGGCAATCTGGCGCCACGGGGCGCGGTGATGAAGCCGGCCGCTGCTGAACCGCGGCTGCGGAAGCACCGTGGCCCGGCATTGGTGTTCCGCGACTACAACCACATGGCAGCGGAGATCGAACGCGAGGATCTGGAGGTCACGCCGGACCACGTGCTCGTGTTGCAGAACGCGGGGCCGAAAGGTGGCCCCGGTATGCCGGAATGGGGCATGCTGCCCATCCCGCGCAAGCTCGTGAAAGCCGGAGTTCGCGACATGCTCCGTATTTCCGACGCGCGCATGTCCGGCACCAGCTATGGCGCGTGCATCTTGCACGTCGCTCCTGAGAGCTTCGTCGGCGGACCGCTGGCGCTCGTGAAAACCGGCGATCAAATCGAGGTCGATGTCTCGCGCCGGCTGCTGCATCTCCACGTTTCGGAGGAGGAGCTGGCCCGCCGTCGCGCGGAATGGAAGCCGCTGCCGCCTCGCTACGAGCGCGGCTATGGCGCGATGTTCCAGCAGCACATCGGCCAGGCCGACGAGGGCTGCGACTTCGACTTCCTCGAAAGCGGCGCTCCCGTGCCCGAACCGGAAATCCATTGAGAGCTTGGGTCAGCCCATTTCGCTCAGCGCTTTGCGGAATCGCGCCAGTGAGAAAGCGAAGAGCACCGCGCCGATGACGAAAAGCGCAATGAACTGCGGGTAGACCACCGAAAATTTCGCCCCACGATAAAGGATCGCCTGCGCGAGCAGGACGAAGTGCGTGGTCGGCGCGGCGAGCATGATGTGCTGTACGAATTCTGGCATGCTTTCCCGCGGGGTCATGCCACCGGACAGCATCTGCAGCGGTATCAACACGAGAATGGTCAGCAGGCCGAGCTGGGGCATCGAACGCGCAGCCGTCCCCAGAAAGATGCCCAGTGACGTGGTTGCGAAAAGGTGGGCCGCGGCTCCTGCCAGAAAGAGCAGCACAGAGCCTTCGATCGGCACGGACATTGCGCCCTGTACGACGAAGGCCAGGGACAGGGCAGAAGCGGTCCAGACGACGAGGCCCATGGCCCAGATCTTGGCGAGCATGATCTCGGTCGGAGTCACGGGCATGACGAGAAGGTGCTCGATCGTGCCGTGCTCGCGCTCGCGGATGAGCGCGGCTCCGGTCAGAATGACCGAAAGCATCGTCACATTGTTGATGAGCTGGACAATGCTGCCGAACCAGCTCTTCTCGAGCGTGGGATTGAATGCGATGCGCTCGACGAGTTCGACGGCCGCGGTAGGGCGGGACTGGTAACGATTGACGAACGCACTCACCTCGCGATTGATGATGGATTGGATGTAACCGCTGCCCGTAAACGCCTGAGTCATGCGGGTCGCATCGACGTTGAGCTGGATGGCTGGACTGCGTCCCGCGAGCACGTCACGCTGAAACTCCGGCGGAATGTTCAGCGCGAATGTATCGAGCCCCGCATCCATGCGCTCGTCCATCTGCGCTTGCGTGATCATCTGCGGCGGCAGGAAATGAGGTCGGTAGAACGCTGACACGATGCGGGTCGAAAGAGGAGAACGGTCCTCATCGACAATCGCGATGGCAGCACGGTTGAGCGTTTCCGGCAGGGCTGTCGCGCCGGCGTAGATCGCGAACGTGAAGGCGTAGATGATGAGAACGAGCATCAAGCGATCGCGGCCAAGGCTGCGCAATTCCTTGACGCCGAGGCGAAAGACGTTCGATGGGCGCATCGCTCATGTCTCCTGCTTCTTGAGCAGGACGGCCGCAATCCCGATCAGCACGGGCACGGAGAGAAGCAGCGGAATGAACGAGGAGTGGAGGTCCGCAAAAGTGAGCTGCTTTGAAAACGTGCCGCGGGCGATAATCAGGTAGTAGGTTGTCGGGAATATCCGGCCGATGAAAGCTCCCGCGCCTTCCAGGGACGATACCGGATCAATGAAACCGGAGAATTGCGTTGCGGGCAGCATCGTCAGAATGGCGGTGCCGAAAATGGCAGCAATCTGGCTGCGCATGAACGTCGAGACGAGAAGGCCGAAGCTCGTTGACGCCAGAACATAGATCAGAGTGGCGGCGGTGAGCGTCAGAAAGCTGCCCGTCAACGGCACACGAAGTATCGTCACGGCCATCAGCACGAGCAGCAGGAAATTGAACATCGCGAGCGCGATGTACGGCAATTGTTTGCCTAGCAGAAACTCCAACCGCGTGGTCGGAGTAACATAAAAATTGACGATGGAGCCAAGCTCCTTTTCCCGCACAACGCTGAGTGCTGCCAGCATGGCCGGGATCATTAAAAGTAATAACGGGATGACCCCCGGCACCATCGCCACGAGGCTTTCCATATTCGGGTTATAGCGGAACCGGGTTTCAATGGTGACGAGGCCTGACGAGGCCCCTAATTGCATGCGCGAGGCCTGTTGCGCGAGCCAATGGGCATGCATTCCTTGCACGTAGCCTCTGACGGTTTCAGCCCGTTGCGGCATGGCGCCATCGATCCAGGCGGCGATTTGAACCGGTCGGCCCCGCAACAAGTCCCTCGAAAAGCCCGGTGGAATTTCGATCGCGAGGCTCAATTCGCCAGATCGCATCCGGCGATCGAGATCTTCATAGCTGGTGAGAGGTGGCTTTTCGACGAAATAGCGCGAGCCAGAAATCGCTAGCGTGTAATCCCGGCTGATCGTGGTCTGATCCCGGTTGAGAACGGCAAAAGTGAGGTCCTCGACATCGAAGCTGATGCCATAGCCGATGATGAACATTAGAATGAGGCTGCCCACCAAAGCGAGCGTGGCGCGAATTGGATCGCGGCGGAGTTCCATCGCCTCGCGGCGCGAATAACTGAACATGCGCCGTGGATCGAAGAAATAGCGTCCACGGGGCTGGCTGATACTTTCTACGACTGGCGGGGCAACAGGTACCTGTGCCGGCGTCGGAGCGTCCTCGGCAGCGACCACTTCGAGATAGGAGATGAAAGCGTCCTCGAGCGTTTGGGCTCCGCGGGCTTCGATCAGCTCTGCCGGTGCCCCGCTGACGAGAACGCGGCCGGCATGCATGAGCGAAATGCGATCGCACCGCTCGGCCTCGTTCATAAAATGCGTGGAGATGAAGATCGTGACTTTGTCTTGGCGCGAAAGATCGATGAGGATGCGCCAAAACTCGTCGCGGGCAACGGGATCGACGCCGGACGTTGGCTCATCCAGGATGAGCATTTCCGGGCCGTGGATCATCGCAACGGCAAGTGAGAGTCGTTGGCGCTGGCCCAGCGGCAGGGATTCCGGAAGCTCATCCATGATCGGTTCGAGCTCGAAGCGCCTCGCCATTTCAGCGACCCGCGCGGAAATAACTTCCGTTGGCAGATTGAACAGGCGCGCGTGCAATTCGAGGTTCTGCCGGACCGTGAGTTCCCGATAAAGCGAGAAATGCTGGGACATGTAGCCGACGCGGCGGCGCGTTTCGATGTCGTTCGCGTCAACCTCCCGACCAAACAACCAGGCCTGCCCCTCGGTGGCTGGAAGCAGGCCGGTCAGCATTTTCATCGTGGTCGTTTTTCCGCAGCCGTTGGAGCCGAGAAAGCCAAAAATCTCGCCGCGGTGAATGCGGAACGTAACGTGGTCCACGGCCGTGAAATTACCGAATCGCTTCGTCAAGCCGTGCGCTTCGATGGCAACTTCCTCGTCGTCCTCTGCGGAGCGGGGGCGAATTTCAACCGGCCGATAACCCAGCCGTTTTTCCTCCGGCAGCATCGCAATGAAGGCCGACTCCAGCGAGTCCGTCCCGGTCTCCGCGAGAAGATCGCCAGGCGTGCCGGTCGCAAGAGTTCGCCCGGCATCCATGGCGACGAGCCAGTCGAAACGCTCGGCCTCCTCCATGTAGGCCGTCGCGACGAGAATGCTCATTCCCGGCCGGCTCGTGCGAATGCGATCGATCAGTTCCCAGAATTGTCTCCGGGAAAGTGGATCGACACCCGTTGTCGGCTCGTCGAGAATCAGCAGGTCCGGATCGTGAATGAGCGCGGTGCAAAGGCCGAGCTTCTGCTTCATCCCGCCCGAGAGTTTGCCGGCAAGCCGATCGGCAAACGGCGCCAGGCCGGTAGCCAGGAGCAAATCGCGAATGCGGCGCTCGCGCTCGGCTGCGTTTTGCCCGAACAGGCGCCCGAAAAAGTCGACGTTCTCGAAAACTGAGAGTGTCGGATAAAGGTTTTTGCCCAGCCCTTGGGGCATATAGGCAATTCTCGGGCCCACCTCCTCGCGGTGCGCGGCCGAGGCCATGTCGCCACCGAGAACTTCGATCGTGCCCTCCTGAATGGCGCGTGCCCCAGCGATGAGAGACAGCAAAGTTGATTTCCCCACGCCGTCCGGCCCGATCAAGCCGATCATGCAGCCGGAGGGAACATCGAGGCTGATGTCGTCGAGCGCTTGCGTCCTGCCGTACCTGAGTCTGACCGCTCGCAAACGCGCAACCGGCTCTCCGTCCAATGGCGAGAGAACGAACCCATCAGAGCTCATTGCGGAACGCGGACCTGCAACTGGGGCGGCCAATCCACCCGTGGGTTCACCTTGACGTATGCCATTCCGGGTAGGCCGGTCTTGACCTGCTTGAGATGCTTCCTGAGCAGCTCAGGCGGAATGTGAGCCCTCAAACGGAACATCAATTTCTGACGCTCGTCTTTGGTCTCGACCTCCTTGGGCGTGAACTGGGCGACGTCGGCAACGAAAGAAATCTGGGCAGGGATGACGTACTGCGGCGCTGCATCGAGTACGATCCGGGCTTCGGCGCCCAGGGCCACCCGGCCAGCCTGCTCGGTTGGCAGGAAGAAGGTCATATAGACGTCGGTCAGGTCGACTAAGTTGAGCACGCGGCCGCCAGGTTGAACGACCTCACCGGGGTGTGCGACCAGGAACTGAATGCGGCCGTCCCGCGGCGAACGGAGCACACTGTCTCTAATGTCGGCCTCGATCCGCTCGATCGTCGCTTCAGCCGCCTGGACCTCCGTCTCAGCTTGCAGGATCTGAGATTTAGCGGTGTTCAGGGCAGCATCTGCCGAGGCGACTTGCGCTTGTGCTGCATTGACGGCGGCTTGCGCGCTCTCGAAGGCAGCACGGTCGTCATCGAGTCTCTGCCGCGTGGTCCAGCCTTGCCCGACCAGCTCCTCGGCACGGGCAAGGCGGCGTTGCGCGGCGACGAGCTCGGCCTGTCGCTGGGCGACGACGGCTTCCGCAGTCGACTTCTCAGATTCGCGCTGGGCAACCTGACTTTTCGCCGTCTCAACATTCACCTTTGCCCGCTCGCGCTGCGCCTTGGCTTCGCGGAGCTGCGCCTCGAGCACAGCCGTGTCCATCTTGACGAGTTCCTGCCCGACGGTGACGAATTCTCCTTCCCTGACCAGGATGTTTTGAATGCGCCCCGCCAGCTTGGCGGCTATGTCGATCTCGGTCGCCTCGATCCGCCCATTGCTGCTGGCAATGCCGTCCGGCAGGCTCTGCGGCCGCAAGTTCTGCCAAGCGAACACGCCTATTCCGATGGCCGCCAAAGCCAAGATCGGTCCGAGAATCCAGAGCTCGGTCCGGGTCCATTTCGGGCGTTTGGCCTTAGCCATTTAGGCGGGTTCCTGAATGTGCAGTTGCGCTACGCGCTAATCGAAGGCAAGCACCTTACCGTTTGCTTGCCTGTGCGAGTCCAGTCTTATCAGTGAGCTGTCACGCTCGGCCTGGCATTGATCGGGATCATCTTCCTGCAGCTATCAGCCTATTCGTCTCCTGCCCCGCGGGCGGTTGAACTGTGCCTGCGGCAGAGCGCCATGCCCGCTAAAACGCGGTGCGCTGCAGAAGAGTTCTTCAGCATCGCGCATTCCGGCAGGGCTGTGGTCTGATCCACGCCCCGCCGGCTCGCGGGCTTATGCCGGTTGTTTCGGCTGCCCGAATGCAGCCTCCATTTCACGCCGCGCTTTAACGGCGCTGTCATTGGGATCGATTTCAACGTCGTCCCATTTGAGCCGCTGCCCCTCGGGGACATCCCGCTTCAGCTTGACATTGTGCGCGAGACCGAGCGGAAGATAGCCTTCCTTCAGCGACATGGATGCCGGGGTCTGCTTCCCCCAGACGCAGAAGCCACCTTCGCCGTCGAGCATCTCGCCAGCCTTGAGATCCCGCTTAGCCGTCGCAACGACGTCGGAGTTGAAACAGAAGGGTGCGCCGGTCGGCTCCTTCCGCAGCGCCGACGAGGCAATCGAAATACCGAGCTCGAGCCCGATCATGTGCGTGGGTCGATAGAGGGCGGCATACCGCCCGGACTTGTCCGGCAGGAGATTATACTCCTTGAAGCAACGGCGGCTGTATTCGTTGTCTTCCGCGGCCTCGAAGACCACGTAGGTGCCCATCGCCAGATGATGAGGCACGTCGGACCCATCCCGGTAGACCATCGACGTGACCTCCGTCACGCCCGCCTTCTCCAGAACACCGCCTTCGCTCTTTGGCTTGCAGATGTCCGCGTGCTCGAAACGGCTAGCAGGTGGGAAGGTCAGTCCCTCCGTTTGCGACTCGAGCCCGGTCGCGTTGCAGATTGCCGTCATCTCGATGGCCGATTTCGTGCCGTCGAGGAAGCTGTTGAACATCTTCAGATTGATGCTCTTGGGGTCATCGATCTTCAAATACTTCTGGAGCTCATCCCACACCGTGTCCGGCGTGAGTTTGTGATAGGAGGGCAGATAGCGGGTGCCCTTACCGGCAGCGACGACCTGAAATCCGGACGCGCGGGCCCAGTCGACCTGCTCACACACGAGTGCCGGCTGATCACCCCAGGCGAGGCTATAGACCACCCCGGCTTGTCGCGCCCACTTTGCCAGGAGCGGACCGGCAACGGCGTCCGCTTCGACGTTCACCATGACGATGTGCTTGCCGTTCTCGATGGCGAGCTGGCACAGGCGAATGCCCGTCTTCGGATCGCCCGTAGCCTCCACCACGACATCGATGGCGGGATGGCGGATCATAGCTTCGGCGTCGTCCGTCAGGAACGTCTTGCCGGTCTTGAGAGCATCGTCGAGGGACGTTGTGCTGAACTGCTCCTCGGGCCAGCAGGCGACCTTCAGCTGCGACTGTGCACGCGCAACGTTGAGGTCCGCTACAGCGGCGACGTGCATGCCCACCGTCGTACGAGCCTGGGCGAGGAACATGGTCCCGAACTTCCCGGCGCCCACCTGGCCGATGCGGATCGGTTTGCCCGCTGCGGCGCGTTCCTTGAGCATGAATGACAAGTTCACGGTCTACCATCCCGAAATGATTGCGTGAGGAGAGAGCAGCACATGGCTGAGGGCTGCACAAGCATTTGGGTAAAGCCGCCAGCCCTCGCGTCGGCCGTTGTCAGGGACTGCGTCTCATGGTGATGTAACCGAAAGCAAATCTTCGCGCATATCGGACGGGAGGGCTCCTTCCATGCAGGGCAACGGATCGGCGGCGACAGTGGGGCCGAGAACAATTCGGCTGGACACCCGGGACAATGTCATTGTTGCCGTGGACGCGCTGCCAATCGGTACGTCGCTTCAGGGAGTAACGGTCTCCACGCGCATCCCGCGTGGTCATAAGGTGGCGACGACGAAAATCGCCAAAGGTGAGCCTGTCCTGAAGTTCGGCCAGATCATCGGATTCGCCACTGAGGACATCCTTCCGGGTGATCACGTCCATACGCACAACTGCGGATTCGCCGCTTTCGAGCGCGACTATGCCTTCTGCCAGGATGCGCGGGAGGAGGAGATCCTGCCGCCGGAGGCGCGCGCGACCTTCCAGGGCTTTCGGCGTGCAAATGGTAAGGTCGGGACACGAAACTACATCGGCGTCATCAGCAGCGTGAACTGCTCGGCGACCGTGGCGCGCTATATTGCCGAAGAGGTGCGCCGATCCGGTTTGCTGAACGAGTATCCGAACATAGACGGCATCATCCCGCTAGTGCACGGCACGGGCTGCGGCATCGACTATAACGGCGATACCTTCGAGATCCTGAAGCGCACGACCTGGGGCTATGCCTGCAATCCGAATATGGCTGGCGTCGTGGTCGTCGGGCTGGGGTGCGAAGGCTTCCAAATCGCCCGCCTGATGGAAGCGTATGGCATTAAAGAGAGTGATACATTCCGGACATTTACGATCCAGGAGAGCGGGGGCACCCGGAAAACTGTTGCCGCGGGCGTGGACGCGGTTCGGTCCATGTTGCCGATCGCCGCAAAGGCCCAGCGTGAGACCGTGCCGGCGTCCGAGCTCATGCTGGCCCTGCAATGTGGCGGTTCGGATGGGTATTCCGGCATTACGGCCAATGTCGCCCTCGGGCTTGCGACGGACATCCTCGTCCGCCACGGCGGCACGGGCGTCCTAGCGGAAACGCCCGAAATTTATGGGGCCGAGCACTTGCTGACCCGCCGGGCGGCGACCCGTGAGGTGGGCGAGAAACTGGTCGAAATCATCCGTTGGTGGGAGGACTATACCGCGCGCAACCGCATGAGCATGGACAACAATCCGTCGCCAGGGAACAAGGCGGGCGGGTTGACGACCATTCTCGAGAAATCCCTCGGCGCCGCGGCGAAGGGCGGCTCGACCACGCTCACTGCTGTTTACCGCTATGCGGAGCCGATCACCGCCAAAGGCTTCGTTTTCATGGATACGCCAGGGTACGATCCGGTATCGGCAACGGGCCAAGTTGCGGGCGGTTGCAATATCATCTGCTTCACGACGGGGCGCGGGTCTGCCTACGGATGCAAGCCCAGTCCGTCCATCAAGCTCGCGACCAACTCCGACGTATATCACCGCATGATCGATGACATGGATATCAACTGCGGTGATGTTCTCGACGGGGTGCCGCTGGAAGAAAAGGCGCAGGAGATTTTCGAAAAGATCCTTCGCGTCGCCTCTGGCGAGCGCTCGAAATCGGAGCTCCTGGGGTACGGCGATGCCGAATACGTGCCCTGGCAGATTGGCGCGACGATGTAAGGGGGCGAGTTCGCTCGAATCAAACCTCCGACAGCGCCCTGAGTTCGGCGAGCAAGCGGTCGACATCCTCGTCGGGGATAAGGCTCCTGTTGACCGCTTGGCCTTTTCTCCAAAGTGGAAGAGCGGTGCGAAGGAGCTCGCGTCCAGCGTCGGTCAGCTGCAGGCGGCGGCTGCGCCGGTCCGTCTCATCGACCTTTACAGACACGAGCCCGCGACGTTCCAGAGGCTTCAGGTTGGCCGTGAGTGTCGTGCGGTCCATCGCGAGAACCGATGAAACCTGACCCATTGTGGGCGGTTCTGGGCGGTGGAGCGACATCAACAGCGAAAATTGGCCGTTGGTCAGACCGACAGGCCGCAGGATTTCGTCATAGCGCCGAGCCACCGCGCGCGCTGCCCTCTGCACATGCAGACAGAGGCATGAATCGCGCACCTCGAGCGTGATAGTGAACGGAAGCTCATTGCGCTTTGACATGGTCCTATAATGTTGATATCAACGTGTCTTGTCCAGGCTCTTCGCCATCACAGCGACATTTCGCCGTGAGAGTGCAGCTTGAGCCGGGTAGGGAGCTCAAAGGAGGATCGCATGGCGAAGAAGGTGCTCGTGCTGCTCGGCACAAAGAAGGGGGCATTCATTCTGGAAAGTGATGCCCGGCGCCGCTCGTGGGAGCTTCGCGGACCATATTGTGAAACCTGGCCTCTCAATCATGTCATTGCCGATCCTTCGAATGGCGTGATTTATGCTGCGGGTGGTAACGAGTGGTTCGGCCCTGCCGTTTGGAAATCCCCGGACCTCGGCAAAACCTGGACACATTCCAGCGAAGGTCTTTCTTACGGAGAAGGCGAGCAGCCGATCAAGGCGGCATGGAGCCTCGCGCCTGGTAAGGGGAACACGCTTTTTGCCGGGGTCGAGCCTGCCGGCCTCTTTCGCAGCGATGATGGTGGGCAGTCCTGGACGCATATTGCGGGCCTCAGGGATCATCCGTCTCGACCGCATTGGCAGCCGGGCGGCGGCGGCCTGATCCTGCACTCCATCGTTCTGCACCCGAATGATGAAAAGCAGCTTTGGGTCGCGATTTCCTCGGCCGGCGTATTCCACTCTGCCGATGGCGGACAATCTTGGGAGCCGCGCAATAAGGGTACACGGGCGGATTATTTGCCCGAGGATCAAAAATATCCAGAGTTCGGCCAGTGCGTTCACTGTCTGGTGATGGCGTCGGGAATGTCTGATCGGCTCTATCAGCAGAACCATTGCGGCATGTATCGCAGTGACGACGGTGGCCGGAGCTGGGTGAGCATCGAAAATGGCCTGCCGTCATCATTCGGATTTCCGGCTGCAGCGCATCCGCGCGATCCGGAAACGCTTTACCTGGTTCCTCTCAATGGCGACATCGCCGGCCGGTTCATGCCCGATGGGAGAGCGGCCGTCTGGCGCACGCGTGATGCCGGCGCAACCTGGCAGGATCTGCGCGAGGGTTTGCCGCAAAAGAATGCCTTCCTGGGTGTTCTTCGTCAGGCCATGGCGACGGACACAATGGATCCCGCAGGCGTTTATTTCGGGACGAGCTCGGGAGCGGTCTTCGCGAGCGCAGACGAGGGCCAAAGCTGGAATTGCATAGCGCTCCACCTGCCGACGATCACCTCGGTGGAAACGCTCGTCGTCGATACTTGAACTGCGGCGGAGAACCATTGGCATGAAGCAAAGCGCGCCGTCTTCGACTGAGCCAGGAATTTTCGTGGTCCTGGCTCCGGCACTGCTTCGCCTGTTTCCGGAAGCCGAACGCAGGGTTGAAGTCAAGGCATCAACGGTCGACGAGATGATGACTCAACTCGACAGCCGATGGCCAGGAATGCGGGATCGGCTTTGCGATTCGAGGCCAGCAGTTCGCCGTCACATCAATGTCTTCGTGAATGGCGAGCGTGCGTCGCTCGATACCCACCTTGCACCGGGAGCCGAGGTCTGGGTGCTGACGGCCATCTCCGGCGGGTAATAGCGAATGCGGCTTGGCTGAACTCCGATCAACAAAACAGGAACCCAGAAAATGCAACCAGAAACGCCTCAAAAAGAGCACGAGTGGCTGCAGCAGCTTGTTGGCGAATGGAAATTTGAGATGCCCAGCATGCAGTCGGATGAGACGCACGTTGGAACTGAGACCGTCCGGTCAATAGGCGGCCTGTGGATTCAATCTGAATCACGTGGGGAGATACCGGGCGGATCGCCTTTCATTTCCCAGCTTACCCTCGGCTACGATCCCAAAAAGGGAAAGTTCGTCGGAACCTGGTTGGGCTCCACGATGACTTACCTTTGGGTCTACGAGGGCACTCTGAATGAAAGCAAGACTGTACTGACGCTCGAGACCGAAGGGCCAATGCCCGACGGCAAGACAGTGAAGGTCAAGGAAATCATCGAGCTCAAGAGCCCGAACGAGCGGACATTCAGTTCGTTCATGCGGGGCGAGGATGGTGAATGGAAACAGCTGATGACGGTGACGTCTCGCCGGGCAAGTGCCAATCCTGAGGCGAACGTGACTGGACAGGGCGTGATCCCGCACCTGGTCGTCGATAATGCCGCCGCAGCGATCGAGTTCTACGGCAAGGCATTCGGTGCAACCGAGGTGTTCCGCATGCCGGCACCAGATGGAAAGCGGCTTTACCATGCCGAAATACGAGTAAATAACGCGCGCATTTTCCTCCGCGACGAATTTCAGGAAGAGTGCAGCGGCGAGAAGATCTCCAGCCCGAAAACTCTGGGCGGCGCGGCAGGTCTGCTTCACCTCGAAGTGAAGAACTGTGATGAAGCGTTCGAACGTGCGACCGCTGCCGGTGCCAAAGCCATTCTCGCTCCCTGGGATGCGTTCTGGGGTGATCGCTACGCGCAGGTCATGGATCGATTTGGCCACTGCTGGAGCTTTTCTCACCCGCTGCCGAAAAAGCAGGGATAATGCGGCGGAGACACATTAGCGGATGAAATGTAAAGGGCGGCTATGCCGCCCTTTTTTCTGACGCTATTCTGCAGGAGTTGGTCGGCTGACCAGTTCCTGCTCCTCCTCGCTGTGCTGGAATTGGCGGCCAAGGAGCGTGTAGATCACGGGCACCACGAACAACGTCAGCAGCGTGCCGAGCGTCATGCCGCCCGCGATCACCCAGCCGATCTGCTGCCGGCTCTCTGCGCCCGCGCCTGTCGCGAGCGCAAGTGGCACGGCGCCGAGAACCATGGCGCCGGTGGTCATGAGGATGGGCCGCAACCGGAGTGCGGCGGCAGCAATGACGGCGCTGCGCTTGTCCTTCCCCAGCTCCTGCTGCTGATTCGCGAAGTCTACGATCAGGATGCCGTGCTTGGTGATAAGGCCGATCAGCGTCACCAGGCCGATTTGCGAGTAGACGTTCAGCGTGCCGCCCGTGAGATACAACGCGCCAAGGGCCCCGGCCATGGACAGAGGCACCGTGACCATGATGATTATGGGTGAACGGAAGCTTTCGAACTGGGCCGAGAGCACGAGATAGATGAAGCCGAGCGCCAGCATGAAAACGAACGCGAGGCTCTGCCCGGCGGACCGGAATTCGCGGCTCTGACCGTTAAGGTCTGTCTGAACGCTCGCCGGCAACACCTCGCGCGCGGTCTGCTCCAGGAACGCAAGCGCTTCGCCGAGCGAATAGCCGGAGGCCAGATTCGCCGAAATGGTGACCGAGCGCAGCTGGTTGAAGCGGCGCAACTCCTTGGGAGCAACGGTCTCGCTGATGGTCACGACGTTGGAGAGCTGCACCATCTCCCCGTTGGCGCCTCGCAGGAAGATGGTGGAAAGCGTCTCGGGGGAGCTGCGGTCCTCTGCGGCGAGCTGCACGATGACGTCGTATTGCTCGCCGTTCTGCTCGAAGCGGGTCACCTGACGTCCGCCAAGCAGCGTTTCCAGCGTACGACCGACAACTGCCACGTCGAGGCCGAGGTCGGCAATCTTGGCGCGATTGACGTCGATCCGCACCTCAGGCGAGTTGAGCTTCAGATCCGTGTCGACACCTTCGAGTCCGGGATTGGCGCTGATGCGCTCCAGCATGAGATCGGCATATTCCTGGAGCTGCTCGTAGGTGCCGGAAGTCTGGATCACGAACTCGACGGGCCGAGAGCTGCCGCGCTGACCCAGCGATGCCGGGTTCTGCGCAAACGCCAGCACGCCCGGGATGCTCCTGATCTTCGGCGCGATCTCTGCCACCAGCTCCTGCTGCTTGCGATCACGCTCCGACCAGTCCGTCAGCCTGCCGATAACGAGGAAGTTCGTGACCTGCTGCCAGAGGCCGTTAATTGCGAGCCGCGAGCGCACCTCGGGCAGCTCGTTGAGAATGGCGTCCGCCTGCGCGCTATAGCGGCTGGTATACGCCAGCGTCGAACCTTCCGGGCCTGAACCGCGGATAAGAATGACGCCCCGGTCTTCGACCGGCGAGAGCTCAGACTTCAGATTGACGAAAAGCAAAGCCGCGGCACCAGCCGTGACGACACCAAGCCCAACGATAAGCCAGCGCAAATTGAGAGCAGTTTCGAGTAACCTACGATACCCGGCCTCGAGGCTCTGGAGACCTCGTTCGATCAAGACGAAAAGCCGCCCGGGGTTTTCCTGGTGGCGAAGCAACTTCGAGCAGAGCATCGGAGTCAGCGTCAACGCCACAAACCCGGAGACCAGAACCGCACCCGCCAGGGCCAACGCGAACTCGAGGAAGAGCCGCCCTGTGCGCCCCGGAGCGAATGCGATGGGTGCGTAAACGGCGGTCAACGTCAGTGTCATCGCGACGACCGCGAACGCGATCTCCCGCGTGCCGATGATGGCCGCCCGCATCGGGCGCAGGCCGTGCTCCACGTGCCGCGAAATGTTCTCCAGCACGACAATGGCGTCGTCGACGACGAGGCCGATCGCAAGCACCATGGCGAGCAGCGTCAGCGTGTTGATGCTGAAGCCAAAAGCCAGCAGCAGCGTGCAGGTCGAGATCAGCGAAATCGGGATCGTAACGATCGGGATGATCGAAGCCCGCACCGACCGCAGGAAGACGAAAATCACGATCACCACGAGCACAATGGCTTCGGCGATCGTGGTGAAAACCGCCTTGATGGACTCGTTGATGAAGACCGCGTCGTCATTGCCGATGTCAGCCTGGAGCCCGTTCGGCAGCGACGCATTGAGGTCCGGCAGGATGCCGCGAACGGCCTTCGAGACATCGAGAGGGTTCGCTACAGCCTGCTTGATGATACCGACGGTGATCGAAGGCTGCCCGTTGTAGCGGCTGTCGCGGCGCTCGTCTTCAGCACCGAGCTCGACCTGCGCCACGTCGCCCAGTTTGACCTGATAGCCATTCGCACGTTTGATGACGATCCCGCGAAACTCATCCGGCGTCGTGAGACCCGTGCGTGACAACACGCTGAACTCACGATCACGGCTCTCGATGCGGCCGGATGGGATCTCCACGTTCTGGTTGCGCAGGGCATCCTCGACGTCCTGCACTGTGAGATCGTAGGCGGCGAGGCGTTCGCGATCCATCCAGATGCGCATCGCGTACCGGCGCTCACCGTAGATCATCACGTCGGCCACGCCGGTCAGGTTCTTCAAGCGATCGACGACATACCGGTCGACGTAATCGGTGATCTCCAGAGCCGACATCTGGTCGCTCGTGAAGACCAGGTACATAACCGCCTGCGCATCCGCTTCCACCTTCGCGATGACGGGCTCGTCAATCTCATCAGGAAGACGGCCCCGGACGCGGCTGACGCGGTCGCGAACGTCGTTCGCCGCTTCGTCAGGATCGACGTCCTGGCGGAAGCGGACGGTGATCCGGCTGGTCTCGGAGCGGCTGGTGGATTCCAGAATGTCGATGCCGGCGATACCGGCGATGGAACCCTCGAGGACCTGGGTCACCTGCGTCTCGACAATGCTCGGAGAAGCGCCGGGATATCGGGTTGTGACCGAGACCGTTGGCTCGTCGACGTTCGGATATTCGCGGACCGTGAGTCGCGTGTACGATACGATGCCGAGCAGCACCAGGACGAGGCTGAGGACCGTCGCGAAGACGGGACGGCGAATACAAACCTCGACCGGGCTCATCAGCTTTTCTCCAGCGCCGTTGGGCTCTGCGTCTGGACGATCTCGACCGCGGAGCCGTTACTCAGCTTGAGCTGACCGGCGACCACGACCGTCGTATTCGCCTCCAGGCCGGAGAGGATTTGGACCATACCCGAGGTGCGCCTGCCGAGGGTTACCTTCGTTTCGACCGCCTTGCCGCCCTGGATCATGTAGACGAACGACTCGCCCGCGCGCGGCACCACGGCGCTTTCAGGCACCATAACCACGTTCCGGCTCTCGCGGCCTTTGACCGTGACGCGTGCAAAGAGGCCGGGCCGCAGGATGAGATCCGGATTGGCCATGCGGGCACGCACGTGCAGAGCGCGACCGTTCACATCCATCATCGGATTGATGGCATAGATCTCGGCCGAGAACGTTCTGCCCGGTATGGCGTCGACCTCGACGGTTACGGACTGGCCGGGGGAGATTTGCGTCAGCGCCGCCTCGGGCAATTTGAAGTCGAGCTTCAGAACGTCGATCTTTTCGAGATTGACGATTGGTGTGCCGATGCTCACGTAGGCTCCGACCGAGGCGTTTCGTAGACCCACGATGCCATCGAAGGGGGCCAAAATCTTGTGCTTGGCCAGCCGAACATTGGCCAGCTCGACGGCCGCCCGCGCGGTCTCGAAAGCGGCTTTGGCTTCGTCATTTGCGCGCTCGGTCATGTGTCCGTTCTTGGACAGAGTGCGCGCGCGCTCCAAATTCGCTTGGGCCAACTCGAAACGGGCCTGAGCGTCGACCAGCTCCGCCCGAGCCAGCGCGTCATCGAGCTTTACCAGCTCGTCACCCGCTGAGACGGACTGGCCCTCGGCGAACTTGAAGCTTTCAATTCGTCCTGCGATCTCCGAGGCGACCTGAACGGACTCATCGGACATCAGACTGCCGACGGACCTCAGGTCTTCCTGGTAGACGGCTGAAATTGCTGACGCGACCTCGACGGCAACGGCACGGGCTTGGGCCGGCGCGGGCTGAGGGCCCTTTTCCGCGCGCAGCGCCTTTTGCCAGCCTGGGACGAGCACGACTGCCAGCCCGACAGCTATCAAGAGCACAAAAATGACCGGCCATAGCTTGCGCATCAAAGTCGTTCTCACCCCCTGCTGCAGCGACCTTTGTCTTTGTTGGTTTTGGCGAACCGTTTCCGGAACCGCTTAAAGAACGGATGGGCAGCCTGAACCCGTCGCTACAATATACATTGTACGCGATACTTTATAGACCCAAGTGCTTGTCTGATTGTGCTCATTCCCCAGTCAAGCAGCCTCAAATCCGCGCATGAGGAGAGATGCGGCTTCTCATGGGGTCGCGAAGCCGCAGGGGCCTGCAGGATCCTTGGCCCATCCGGCTATGCGGGGGGGGGGAATACTGGGAAACGAACGGCGCGAACGGCCGATGGATCAGGGCATCAGCTTGTCGACGGTGATCGGCAAATCGCGAATTCGCTTGCCGGTTGCGTGGAAGATGGCATTGGCAATGGCCGCAGCCGAACCCACGATGCCAAGTTCGCCGACGCCCTTCGCGCCGAGTAGGGACACGTGGGGGTCGGGCTCGTCGACAAAGATCACATCTATGTGACCAACGTCGGCGTGAACCGGCACGTGATACTCGGCCAAATTGTGGTTCATGATTCGGCCGATGCGGTGGTCCGTCAGAGCCTCCTCCTCCAACGCCATGCCGAGACCCATGACGACGCCGCCAATCATCTGACTGCCGGCGGTCTTGGGGTTGATGATGCGGCCCGCGGCTGCCGCGCAGACGATGCGCGGTACGCGCATGATGCCCAGCTCCTCATCGACACGGACTTCCGCGAACACCGCGCTGTGGGTGTAGTGGGACAGCTTGCGGTCCCGGGCCGGCTGATAGGTCTCCTCGGCCGAAATCGAGATTAGCCCCGATGCCTTCAGCGCATCATCCAATCGGACGGCCCGCATCGGGTCCCTCTTGGCTCGGATCATGCCGTCAGACAACTCGATCTGGTCGACTGATACCTTGGCGAGTGGCGAGTTGGGCACTCTCGCGGCGCAGTCGAGCAGCTTCGCCTTGAGAGACCGGCACGCGAGATTAACCGCCGCGCCGGTCGAGGCCGCCATCCAGGAGCCGCCTTCGATGGGAGACTTGGGCAGGTCGGAGTCGCCGAGCCTTACACGGATGTTCTCCACGGGCACGCCGAGCGCGTCGGCCGCGACCTGGGCCATGACCGTGTAGGTGCCCGTGCCGATGTCAGAGGCGGCGGAAGCGATCTCGAAGGTGCCATCCGCATGGAGGGTTGCCCGGGCGGTCGTCTCCACGACCAGAGCTTCCCACATGCCCGTCGCCACGCCAAAGCCCACAAGTTCCTTGCCGTCGCGCATGGACCGGGGTGCATGGCTGCGCTTGTCCCAGCCGAAGCGTTCGGCCCCCTCGCGATAGGCGGCCATCAACGCCTTGCTGGAGTAGGGCGCGTTGTCCACTGGGTCGCAGTCCGAGAAGTTTCTCATCCGAAACTCGAGCGGATCCATGCCGGCCGCGTAGGCGAGCTCGTCCACTGCGATCTCGAACAGGTTCATGCCCGTGGCGGCGCCGGGGGCGCGCATGTCGCCAGGGGTCGAGGTGTCGAGCGGGGCGA
>Ga0180220_1001044_pt1 | contig 23011 bp, 28 predicted proteins | sample eDN5th37CBELigBY_FD_151335 | JGI IMG/M metagenome (GOLD analysis project Ga0180220, IMG submission 151335) | Enriched backyard soil microbial communities from Emeryville, California, USA - eDNA 5th pass 37_C BE-Lig BY (version 2) (version 2) | ecosystem: Environmental > Terrestrial > Soil >...
GCCCACCCCGACGACAGCGGGATCACAAACATGTGAACCAGGTAGAGCGGGTACGCCAGCCTGGCGATGATATTTATGGCTGCACAGGACCAGGGCTTGTCATAAACGCCGTACACAATAGCCGCGAAAATCGACGCCAGCAGGGTCGGGAACACGACCGTCTCCCACGTCAGCAGTGCCATGCTGGGGAAATGATCTGCTTTCGGGATATTCCAGATGTAGTGGCAGATCGTGACGAGTCCCAGCAGCCCTGCAATAAGGAGTGTGCCTCGCAACGCGTTGATGCCACGATGAGCCGCATAGGCCACTGCGACACCAAACAGCAGCTCGTCATAGCGGAAATATGGGCGCAGGAAGTAATAAAAGTGCCAGTTCGGGTCATCCGGATGCAAGGTGGCTGAAATGGAAAAGCGCAGCCACAAGAATGCTGCAGCGATAGCCAGAAGGCCAACCCATACCAGCCTAATTTTGTACAGCACAAACAGCACGATCGGTATGGTGACGTAGAAAACCATCTCGACCACCAGACTCCACGTCACGACGTAGAACGGCAGATCGATGCTCCATAGGTCATACGTGAGCGTCTGCAGAAAAACCGCGTGCACAGCCGCCATCTGGCTCAACGTGCCAATGTCCGTGACGAAGCCCGTCAGGCACATCTGCAGCAAATAGCATCCTACAGCGACGGCGTACAGCGGGTAAATGCGCAGCAGGCGGCTGGAGAAATACCCCCAATAGCTGAATCGTCGAGCATCGAAATTTTTGAGCAGAATGGTGCCGATGAGGAAGCCAGAGAGAATGAAAAACAGGTTAACCCCGATCCAACCTATCCGCACCCCCGTGTCTCGGAAATGCCATAGCACTACAGCTACGATGGCAATCGCTCGCAATAGGTCGAGCCCCTGAAACTTGCTCGGCCCCGACAAGTACCGCCACCATTCGGCGGTGTATTTCTGCACCAGCATGGAATCCACGCCTCCCATATTATTTTTTTCGAGTAGCGCAGTGTATCAAACATGTTAAATATTATTTCTACCGGCACGAGAAGGTAGGTTTGGCGGCACATAGCCGGCCGCCTCCCTACTCGCCGGCAGCGTTAACTGGCCACCTCGTCCGGGCCGGCCGGCTGAAGCAACGCTGCGCGCCGCTCCGGCGCGAGCAGTCCCTTGGCGATATAGAGGTCGATGCCTGCAGCCACGTCCGGATCCTCCACGTTGACGAATTCCGCGCGATTGAAATCGTCGTACACCAGGCCAACCTCCATATCGGTTAACTGCGCCTGGCGTACGGCAATTTGTTCTTGCAGCGTGAAGCGCTTGATGTACTCGCGTGGCGAAAACCGCACGCGCGGCGGCGGCTCCCCCACGGGCGCACTGAACTCGCCGTCGGCGTACAGATGGCCGGGCTGTATGCCGTCCGGCGCCTCCACCCAGACCATGTCGGGGTGGAACCGCCCCTCCGGATCGGTATCGGTGATTTCGGCCACCACGCCATTTTCAATTCGTGCCCACATAGTCATCACCACTCGATCAGTACAAAACCGTCCCCGCCTCTGCCTCCTGCAGCAGTGGCACCATACGCTGAGCCGCCCGAGCCCCCGGCACCGTTCGCGCCCGAGCCGCCATTCACGCCAGCGTTCCCGCTACCCGTCACGTTGGGAGCAGAATTGCAGGTGCCCAGGAGCGTGCTCCCGCCAATTCCAGCGATGGCGTATATCCCGTCCCTGACCTGGCCAAAGCTCCCCGCCCCGCCACTCATCGCATAGTCGCCACCAGCAGCGCTGACGGAACCAGCCCCGCCGTTCGCCGCGCCGTCGTTGCCCGGCCCTCCGCCCAGGCCGCCACCGACACTGCAGAACGAGCCGAAGGAACTGCTGCCGCCGTTTGACCCGGCCGCATTCGCAACACCACCCGCGCCGCCGGTTCCGACGGTTACGGAGACGGTGCTTGCGCCACCCAAATCAATCAAACCAACGGCCGTCGCGCCGCCACCACCGCCGCCGCCTACCGCGCCGTGCCCGGCCGTCGCATACGCGCCGCCACCACCACCGCCACCGCCAATGACGGTCACGCGCACACGCGTTACGCCCGAGGGCACGTTCCAGGTGTAGACGCCTGCTACGTTGTAGACGCGGTGCCCCCGGATCGGAAACAGCTGCGGCAGCGTATTGGGCGCGACCGCTTTCAGGGTCTCGTTACCCACCGCTACTTCAGCGGCCGTGGCGATCTGGATGAGCCCCCGTCGCCCACTGCTGGACGTGAGCGCCGCCAGCGCCGCAGCGGTGAGCGCCTTGGTTCCATCGGTGCCGGCGATGGCCTCTGCCGCCGTCGCCAGCTGAACCAGGCCGCGCCGGGCGGTCGTCGAGGTCAGGTACGACAGCGCGCGCGGCGTCACCGCCCGGTCGTCGTTGATACCTGCGATGGTGTCGTCGGCATTTGCGAGCGCGATCAGGCCGCGCCGCTCGGCGGTGGCCGTGAGAAACGAAAGACCGAGCGCGGTGATGGCTTTCGTATCGTCCGTCGCAGCGATGATATCGGCGGCGGTGGCCAGCTTAATAAGCCCCGATTCGGACTGCGTGGCGTTGCGCTCATCCAGAATAACCTTGATCGCCTGATTGAAATCCTGCCGAACAAGCGCACCATCAGCAGTGCCAATCAGAAACTCGCCGCTGCCGACGCTATTCAGCCCGGTTCCCCCGCGTGCAATCGACAGGATGCCGCTGGTGGCGTTGCCCATATCCAGATTGGTGAGGGCATGTGCCAAGATGTCCAGGGTTGCCGGGCCGATTTCCTGCCCCGTAGCGGCCGCCACCGCAGCGACCTGGGCGTACAGCCACGCCGCCTTTTCGTCGTTGAGCTGCTGCACCTTATTGAACTGCTCCACCGTCGGCGGCAACGAGCCGATGTAGGCCCAGCCAGCCTTGTACTGCGGCAGCGTGATAACGTCGGCGGTGCCGTTTTCGCCCCACAGTGCCTGAAAAAGGTCGAAGAAGGTCGGATCTGCCATCAATTTATCCTTCGCGCCAGCACGCCGACGCCAAAGCCATAGAAACCCTGTCCGCGGAAACCAAAAGGCTTTTCCGTCGAACCGGAAATGATCTGGACGCCCACGCCAGCGGCCTTGGGCACCCACTTGTGGGGGTTGATCATGAGCGGATCGTTGGGGCCTGGAATGCGGCTAACCCAGATCCGGATCTTGGCGTTGCCGGCGTCCTGCACGACCACGCGCGACACGTCGAAGATGGGTTTGAGCGACGACGAGATTTCCGGCGTTGTCCCGTGCCCGTTGTTGAGCGCGATTTTCCAGTACAAAAGTTTTCGGTATTCGGGATCCAGCAGGGTGGTGGAGCCGCCCACCGCCCGCTCGTTCGCCCGCCGCAACCGCGCCTGGCCGAAACCACCGATGTTAGGCTGCCCCAGGAATCCGAAGAATTGCACATAGACCGCCTCGTCAATAACCCGAGGCAACCCGACAATCTCGCCGATCCCGTCGAGCTGCGCACCCACCGCAGTGTCTAACCAGCGCTGCTCGTACATGTCCCGTAGCGCGCCCTGCAGGCCCTGGGCTGGCTTGAGCAGCGCTTTGACCAACGCCTCCAGTCGCGGCTTTGCCTGGAACTGGCCGAGCCAATGGCCCCACGCGACGCTCGCGTGCTCTTGTTGGAGGTCCATCACGTCACCTCGATGCGCGAGCGATCAAACACCGCGACCTGCATATCCAGGATCTCGATGTTCGAGGCGGAATAGTCGCCAGGCTCAGGCACAAACCCCGGGTCTGTGGACGATGCCAGGAGCAGCTCTACCGACGCAATGCCCTGCGTTTGATAGATGGCCCCAAACAGCCTCTGTCGGATCACATCATCACCGATGGAGAAACTCTCGCCGGCTGCGGCCAGATTGGCGGCGATGGCGTCAAAGCCATCCGGTGGAAATGGCTGCTCCGCCGGCGGCAACAGCGTTACCGCGCACGACACCCATACGTAGACCCTCTCCGGCCGGTCGAATCGGATAGGCTGCATGGCCCCCTCGTCGTCCGTGACAACGACCTCAATGCTGCCGTGGGTGTCGATGCCCGCGGCCTTCGTGCGGAAGATGGCCTTGGCCACCTCATCGTCCAGCCCGCCATCGACCACCGCGTGTATGCTGTGCGGCGGCCGCCCTGCGGAGTCCGTCACGTCGGAGTCATTCTGAAACACCCGCAGGGCGCGCACGCCTGCCACTCGGTCCCGGATGTTCGGTGCGATGCTGGGAAGCGTGGCCGCGCCGAGGCGGAACAGGCCCGTCGGATACCGGGCGCGCAGCTCGGCGTCGTTCTCGGCCAGTCGCCCCGCGATTGCTGCCTGCAGGTTCTCAACGGCCTGCCAGCCATCCACGGCCGTCACGATACCGTTCAGGTCGCCGACGGCGGCCGTCTCCTCCGACGCGCCGTCGGAGAGCGCCAGGCCAGGCGAGCCCAGGCGCACCAGCGAGAGGTTCGCTGACCAGGTGAACGCTGCGGCCACGCGCCCATCAGTGTGGATGCGCACGGTCGCGCCGTCACTGGAAACAGCCAACCCACTCGGTTCCAGCGCCGCCACCAGGCCGGCCAGAATGGCGGGCAGGTTCGTAACTGCGGCCGCCGTGTACGTGCGCGGCTGGCCGTCGATGGTCACTGAATAGAGCGCACCACCCTGGACCTCCGGCTGCAGCGTCACGTCTGCGGCAGCACCGGGCAGGATCTGCACGGCAGATTCCAGATGCCAGAGGTTCTGGCTCACGCGGTGCCGGACCTGGGCACCTGCCGGCACCGTCGTGCCGCTGGCGCCATACAGCACCACATAGGCTCGCGACTGCTCGTCCGTCAGCCGCTGCACGCCCGTGAACGACACCGCGCGGTCCAGTGATACGCCACTGGCCGAGTCCGGATACATCGCTAGGTAGACTCCCTCCGTCTGCTCCCACAGCGCGGCCTCGCGCTCGGCGAACGTGTCGATCAGCAGGCCGGTGATGCTGTCCGGCCGAGTCTCCATGGTTTCGCTGATGCCCGCCGCCAGCAGTCGGGCCCGCAAGTCCTCGATGATCGCCTGCCGGATTTCGGGCAGACGCATGCGCACGAACCCATCCGGCGTCACGCCGTAGGCCATAGGTCACCTCATAAAAAAACTTGCGATTTACAGATTGCGCAGGGTCACGATGTCGGCGACTCTGCCGGCGGTGGTTTCCGCCTCGAACGTGACGCGCAGCGCCCGCTGCGCACGCTCGATTTCGAGTCCGAGACGGCCAACACGCGAAACACCCGGCACATCCAGGATGCGGGCGCGCAGCACGGCCTCGATGGTCGAGCGATCCGGGCTCTTTACCAGGATGTGCTCGAAATATGGCACTCCAAAAGAGGCGTCGAGGAACCACTCGCCCATGAATGCCAGCAGCGTCACCTTTATCTGCTGGCGGATGCGGCCCGCGCCGCCGATCAGGTGCGTGCGGCCCAGCATGTCGATCGCCAGGTCGTGGTCGTCGCCAAGCGCAAGATCCAGGCTCATCAGACGGGCTCCTCGGTAATGCCGTCCGCATACGGGTGTTTGTGGGTGTCGCCCACGTCAGTGCCGTTGTGGGTCAGCGTGCCGCCGCGGAAATTCACGTTGCCGTCGATGTTGATCGTCGCGCCGCCCTCGCCACCGGAACCGTTCATGCCCTGGGTGTATGTCAGCAGCCCGTTTACCGTGAGAGGGCCGTTGAACGTGCCTGTTTCCATGTTGACGGTCCACGTTTTCACGTTGATCGTCAGATCGCCCTGCGGCGACAGTTTCAAGGTGCCGGGCCCATACTGAATGCTGACGTTTTCCGTGTCGGCCGCCACCGTGCCGGGACGGACCACGGGCGTGGCGAACGCGTCGGACAGGTCGAACTGCCGCGGATCATCTGGCGGGCCGTTGCTGCCCGCCAACCAATTCTCCAGGGCACGCGCTGAGAAGGACAGCTTGATCGGGTCGCCCGGCTTTAGCGGCACCGAGATCAGCGCCTGCGCGCCGTTCACGTCGCCCACCGGCCAGCAGACCGGGACGTGCACGATCTGCGGCGGCGACAGCACATCGCCATTGGCCAAGCCAAGCGCTTGGCGAGCGCCGGGCGCGCCGTGACGTGCGTGCCGTCGTAGGCCACCACTTCGCCCGGCAACGTCGTGTACACCTCGGACAGCTCGGTGGCGATCAGCGCACGCAGCGCCGTGATCGGATTTTTCATTTCGTTCCCCCTTTCTTTTTCGGAGGTGCGTAGCGGTCCACCAACTGCAGCTCGGTCTGCCAGTCGCCGCCGGCGCTGTCGCCGGTGTGACGCAGCGCGTCGACACGCAAGAAAGCCTCAACCGTGCGGCTCTCCAACCTCACCAAGTCCCCGGGATTGAGCGTTGGCAGCAGCAAGGAGTTGACCCGCCAGCCGTCGCGCTGCTGCCGTGCGCTCACCAGGTTTACGTCATCGCCCGTCTTCAGGTCTTTCACCTTGGCCTTCTCGCGGGCGGCCTCGCGCATGCGCTCCGGGTAGCCCAGCAGGCCGGTATCGGCTGCAAGCACGACGGCCTGGCGCCGCGTGGTGCCGCGACGCTGTACCACCTGCAGTTGCTGGTTCTGGATCGACCATTCGAGGCCGGTTCCCTGCGTGACCTTGTGCAGCGCCGTGCGCGCCGCACCGTAGAACGAAAATCCCTGCTGCCAGCGGCGGTCCGGCACGTCGTCGGCCATCACCAGAGGCAGGCCCATCTGCCGCGCGATCTCGCGGATGATGCTGCTGGCCTGTGCGCCCGGGCCCAGGCCGATGGAAATCGCCGTGTCGCGCACCTCGGTGTAGCCATCTTTCACGATGAGCTCGGTCACCACGTCGGGCTGCTCGAATTTGGTGTACGCGAACACCACGGATCCCGAGGCCATCAACAGCGGCCCGCCCTCCTCCGCATACCCAGCGTGCAGCACGCAGCGCAGTCCAGGCTCTTCCAGCGCACGCCGCGTGTCTGGCGCCAGGTTGTAAATGCGGATGATGTGGTCGTTGGGCTCCTCCTCGGCATCCTTGCTGATGTCGAAGGTAATCCGAATGGGCTGCCTGACCTCGAGCCCTTTCTGGTTCGGCTTGCCCACCAGGAGCCGGTAAACGCGATCAAAGCGCGCCATCTGCCACCTCGGTCGAATCGACGTATATCAGAGCAACCTCGCCGGCCGGCAGCGCGGTCCGGCTGATCGTATTGCGCCGATCAGGCGCCACCGCCACGAGCTCGCCGGCCGGCACGGCGAGATGCCGATACCGCGCCAGCAGCGGCGTGTCGGGCGCCACGGCAATACCCGCCACGATGACCTCGTTGTAGGCATTCTCGATGGAGAATGTCCACAGCTCGGCCTCGCTGTTCCATGAGAGCTGGAAGAAATAGGTCACGCCCTCCAGCTCCACCTCGGTGAGGCTGTCGTTGGCGTCGAGCACGGGGATTACGATCATGTGCCCCACCCCAAAATCTTGCTGAGATCCGTTCGCTGCTTCGCCGTCGGCTCCGCACCGTTGGCCTTGCCAGCGTTCGTCTTGGTGCTGCCGGCCTTACCCGTTCCCGTCCCGCTCGTTTTCTCCGGCGGGATGTCCGCTTGGCGCAACGTCACCTTTCGGATCTTCCGGAACTCAGCCGAGATGGTGAAACGGTCACCGGCCTCATTGGTGCGGCCGATCTCGCAGCGGACCATGGCGAAATCGACGTACACGTCCAGGCCAGTGGTAATGGTTATCGGCAGCCGGTCGGCATGAATCTTGCGCAGTGCGGCCTTGGCGCCGATCAACTTCTGTCGGCCTGTGCCGCCCCAGCTGGGCGGGCCGACAATGCTTCTGCCGACCGCGCCCAGCATCGTCGCTTCCGCCGCCGTCACCCAGCCGTCGAGCTGCAACACCTCCGATTCCTGGGCGATGTGGTCGGTCACCGGCGGCCCGTCTTCCACCGCGTAGCTGGTGGCCTGGCTCTCCAGCGAGGTGCTCTCGCTCAGAAGCGCGTCCAGCGGAATAACGCCTATGGTCGTGTTCGAGTTCAGCCCGAACATCAACGCTACGAAGGTCATGAAACACCTCTACTGAGCAGGGGCTTCCACGCCCGTCGGAAACTCGAAGAACCGCGCCATCGCGTCATTGCTGCGCCGTTGAGTCGTGGCCAGGCCGCGGCTCGTGGCGTTGGCCACTTTCTGCGGATCGCCGCCCGGCGCATTGACGTTGACCTCGTTGTGGATCTCGATCGACGCCGGCCCGCGCGCGCCGATGCCGCCAGCGCGCACGACAGCGCCCGCCGAGACGAGAGGAACGCCTGCGCCCGACGCAAACGCCTGCCATTGCTGCTGACCTCCCAGCAGCCCCTTGGGCCCCGTCATGGCGGCCCGCTGCTCGTCGGTCAGCATCTGGCCCGGCAGGAGGTTTTGCAACCACTGCGCTGCGGCTTCGATCTTGCCGGTGATCCACTTCGCGATGGCATCGCCGATTTCCTGGATTTTGCGCACCATACGGCCGCCGATATCCGAGAAAAACGTCCATAGGCCCTCAAAAGCGCCGCGCCAGTGAGCCATGGCGCCGTCCCAATCGCCCGTGAACGCGGCGATGACGCCCTTGAGAATGCCCGCCCAGAAATTCCAGATGGCCTCGATGTACTCGATGACGGGCTCCATGAACGAGCCCTTCGCGGCGTTCTTGATGCTCGTCCAGGATTCCGTGAAGAATTTGACGATGCTCGACCAGTTCGACCAGATCAGCCACAGGCCGGCCGCCACCAGCGTCACAATGCGCCCTATGGGCGTCATGGCAAACGCGCGCCACAGCAGCGGCACAGCCGTGCGCGCCAGGAACATGATGAGGCCCCGAACCGGGGAAAGGATGCGCCACAGCCCATAAACCATGACTGCGATGGTCCCCCACTTGCGAATCCACGGCCCCAGCTCCTGCCCTGATCCACCCAGGGCGTTCTTGATGTTGATCAGGAACTGCCGCACGGCGTCGATCTGGTCCTTCCATTCTTCCGAGCGACCAATCAGCCCACCAAGTACCGAAATATCACCGCGCAGCCAGCCGGCGATGTCGTCTCCAATGAGATAGATCGTGTATAGGATCGCCGCCATGCGCAGCAGCGGAGCCAGCGAGCGACGCCACAGCGTCAGCATTTGCAGGGCGCCCGCCGGGCCGCGGCGTAGCGCCATCGCGCTGTCCAGCCGCAACGCTGCCCGCGTGGTCGCCACCAGCGAGCGCATCAGCCCACCGGATTGCAGGGTCACCAGCGCCATCCAATTGCGCAGACGCACCAGCCCCCACGCGCCGCCAGAAAGTGCCAACAGCTTGATCACCAGGCCGATGTTGTCGGCCAGCATCTCGATGGTCTTGGTCACGCCCAGCACCGCGGCGCGCCCGAGCGTCATCTGCCCAAAGAACCTCTGGAACGCATCGCCCCACACCGTCATCGCGTCGGCGATGGTGACCGGCATGGCCTCCGCCTCGGCGCGCATCCTGGCGAGCTGCGCCTGCAGCGCCGGCAGGAACTTGTCTGTGGTGATGCTGCCAGCCTTGACCTGCTCGAGCAGCGCGGCGGTTGTGACGCCGAGCCCATCCGCCAGCGCGACCTGCAGGCGCGGTGCAGCGCGCATCAGCGTGGAGTACTCGTCCATGCCGAGCTTGCCCTGCATGATGGCCTTGGTCAGTGAAGAAACCACTGACTCCTGGTCCTGCGCCTTGGTGCTGGACAGCGCCATGCCCAGGGATAGCGCCTCGGTCACGTCCACCGTGTCCTGGGTGGTATTTCCCAGGTCAGCCATGGTGCGGCGCGTGCGCACGAACAGCTCGGCATTGTCCGTGTAGGATTTATAGGTCAGGCGCGAGATCCGCGCCAGATCCTGATCGACCTGGGCATACTCCTGTGCGGAGGCCGTGGCCTGCCGCATGCGGGCTTCCATCTGACCCCAGGCGTCGATGTCCGCGCCGATCCGCTGCAGCACCGCCCCCCCGAAAACGGCGCTCAACACGCCGCGCAGCCCGCTGAACGCGCCGGCCTGCTCGCGCGCCAGCCGCGCGCCGCGAACCACGCTGCTGTTCAGGCGTTCCTGCGCCTGACGCGCATCCTGGATACCCAGGCGCACGCCCTCCCACGCACCGATACCCACCTCGCGCACCGTATGCATGGCACCGCGCGCCCGAGCGGCCAGCCCCGCCAGCCCACTGCTGGCGGCCGCTTGGCGCAACGTCTGGCCGGCGCGGGCCGACGCCTGCGCCATGGCTGTCCGAGCTACTTGGTAGCGCTCCTGGTACCTCTTCAGGCCGGACTCGTCCACCTGGTAACGCAGGAGGGTAACCAGCTCTCGCACGATGCTCATTGGAATTTCCCACTCGCGGGCGCCTGGGCCGCATCCTGGGCGTCCATCAGGGCGTTAAGTTTCATGAGGTCAAGGAGATCGACCTCGCCACGGCGCACGGCGTCCGGGCTGACGAGGCGGGCCACAATGGGCCGCCAGATGATCAGCTCTCGTTCGAGGGCGGGATCGAAATGCCCGACAGCGTCGCCAGCTTTTCGCGGGCCGGTCCAAAGCGGCCGGCCCATCGCGCCAAAGGGCCGGCGAGGTTGTGCCGGAGGATTTGGTACATCAGTTCGAGCACCTGGGAGAAATCCTCGAACGCCAGACCGCGCTGGGCCGGCGTGAGTTTCTGCGGCTCACGCCCGGGCAGCTCGAAACTGACCAGCTCGGGGTCGATCAGCTGGTCGGCCCAGCGCTTGAGCGCTGCGCCGCCCAGCCGGCCGGACAGCTCCCGCAGGGCCTGCACCACGGCCTGCTCGTCGCGCTCCTGTGCGGCGCCGTTGCCGGCGAATACGGCTTCCAACATGGACCCGGCCGCCGGCAGTACCTCCTTCTGCAGGTCGCCCAGCAGCTCCAGCTGACGGAACGCGTCAAACCGCGCAATATGAAACGTGGTGGTGCCGATGGGCACCGAGATAACGCGACTCATCAGGTATTACCTCCCACGACGTTGATGGACGGGCCGGTCTCGATGACCCATTCCCGATTGCCGACCTTGGCCGCATAGGCCGCTGCCGGCGTCTTGACGATCCAGGCGGAATCGGCTGCGTGCAGCGATTTCCCGCGCAGGTCGGTCACAGCCACCGGAACGGCGCCGTTACCGTCGGTCGCCTTGTCGGCTTGGTGCAGCGCCGACAGCAGCTCATTGCTGGCGCTGGTCTGCAGCAGCGTCACGGTGATGCGCAGACGCGAGTCCCGCGACATCGAGCGCGCCACCTCGCCGTCGGCGCCGGCCACCGAGGAAATGCCCTCGCCGATTTCTTCGACGTTCACGAAGGTGTCTTCGGCCAGGCCGGTCAGGGGGATGGCCCCCATCACGATCTTGATCTGACCGGGTGCATAGGTTTTCACGGACATGCTGGTCGCCCCGTTTAGATTTGTTGATAGGTCAGGTTGCCTTTGATCTCGGCCACGTGGATGGCGCCGGCCAGGCGCGCGCTGAATTTCAGGTCGCGCAGAATCCGGTTGGCCTTGTCGTTAGCCGAGATATCCATGGAGCGGGGCGCAGAGATCACGAAGCCCGGGATCTTGCGGCCCGCGCTGTCGATCTCGTCCGGCGCGATCAGCCCGCGCGCCTGACCCAGCATCAGCGCCTGCCGCACACCGTTGACGATGATCTGGATACCGTCGTCGGTGAAGGGCACCTTGCCGTCGGCGTTGATCAGCTGCGTGGCCACGTTGATCTTCACCTGCTCGGCGAGCCAGTCGCGCCCGCGAATCACGTCGATCCACTCGCCGGCGGCTACCTTTCCGTTCTGCGTGATGGCGAAGTTGCGCATCTGCTCGAACGTGTTGGCGTTCTTGCCGTGCACTGCCAGGGCCTGGCCCTCGGAGAGGTTGTCGTAGGTGACGCCCGCCAACCGCGTGTTGGCCCAGGTTTCGCCGCCCGGGTAGTACGTGAAGCGGTTAGCCATCACGGCCGATTCCAGCGCCTCGCTGGCGGCCTGGCCGTGATACCAGACGTGGGTCCGGAAATACTGCTTCTGCTGGCACTTGGAAGCGATGTCGGTATCCACCGCCGCGTCGATGATGCCGGCCTGCGCACTGGATACGCCGAACAGGCAGCCGTTAGACTCGACCCATTCGGCCGCGTCGAGCACGTCCGCCTCCACCCGGCTGGCCAGCGCCACCCCGTACCAGTCCGCGTTTTCGCGCCGGCACGCGGTAAGCGCGGCGGTGGGCGTCTCAGCGCTGGTAGGAATCGCCAGCGACAGACTGCCCTTGATGGCCACCGCGACGGCGGTTTCGGCGTCGTTTGCCGTGATCGACACCTCGGCGCCGACGGCACTGGCCTCGACCGGCGCAGCAGACGCGGTGATAGCGGCCACCAGCCCTGCGGCAATGGTGGTGGGCGTGCTGTCGGCCAACCCCGTGAATTTCGCGTCAGCCGTCTGGACTGTGCCATCGGCGGCGCGCCATTTCATGGTGATCGTGTACTCGGCGACGCTGGCGCGCGTTACCGTCACGCGCGAGGTCTCGACGTGGCGCCGCCCCACGAAAATGCGCGGCACGGCCGGAATCTGCTTGAACGCGTCGCGGACCGCGATGTAGAGCGGGTCGGCCTGGTCGATGCCCAGGTCCAGCAGCTCCGATGCCTCCGTCACCACCAGAACGCGGTTGATATCCAGAGCGTGCGCGCCCAACACCAGCACGTCGGAGAAATTCTGCTCCTTGATTGCCGTGGTGTTCAGGGAGATCGCCACATTGACGATCCGGTCGATATTTGCCATTTGCGGCTCCAAAAAATGAAAAAGCCGCCTGCTGGCGGCCGGGTGGCGAAGACAGTCGCGCTACGGCGCGGGCGCATTGACGATCCGGTCGATATTTGCCATTTGCGGCTCCAAAAAATGAAAAAGCCGCCTGCTGGCGGCCGGGTGGCGAAGACAGGCGCGCTACGGCGCGGGCGCGGCTGTCGCGGTGAATGGAATTTCGGGCATGTCGGTCGCGCCGCCAGAGGTGGTGAAGGCGCCCTGTACGGTTTCTATCACACCCACGTTGGCGGCGAAGTCGCGGGCGTAGCGGATGCCCAGCTCCAGCACGCCGCGCCGCTCGTAGCGCGCGACATCGCGCAGTAGCGGCAGATCCTGCAGGCGGCCCACGTCGAATACCGCCAGGCCCAGCGCCTCGGCGCGCTCCTGATAAAGGGGGTGCCGGAGGATTAACCCGAGCTCGTCCAGCCTGTCATAGGCGGCCATGCCATATGCCTGCAGCTCGACCGTGGCGTCGTCGTGCTGGCGCACGGCCTGCACGCCGTCATCGCGGACCCGGCCCATCTCGGCACCGCTGGCCTGCGCCCAGCGGATCGCCAGCGTGATGTAGGGCATGGCCGGCCGTCGTCCGTTCTCGTTGGCGAATATGACCGGCACGCCGCCAGCGGCCGCCTCCACCAGTTCAAAAATTGCGTCGTGCGGCTCCATCCCTGCTCCTGATTAATCCGTGCCGATGGGGCTATTGGTGCGCCTGCGCGCCAACTCGGCACTGCCCTCCCCGGTAGCTCGGAAGCCCCAGCCGGGTCTGGGAAAGTCTCCCGGACGTTTGGCCCCGTCCGGCCCGGTCCAAGCATCCGGGTACCCATGGGCGTGTCAGGGTGTGTTATCGGTTTCTGCCGCAGCGAGTAGCACGGCCAGGTAGCGGTAGTGGGAGATCACGCCAGACTGCCAGGGAGACACCCCCACCAGCAGGTACTCACCGGCCAGCGGTCCGGCGTCCCATACCAGCCGGTCGCCGTTGGTCCAATCCTGGCCAGCGACGTTCAACACCGCGTCGGTGTAAATACGGACCGCAGCGCGCACGCGCCGGCCCTCTGGGTTGGCCTGCAGCATGTCATAGTCGCCCGCCTTGGCCGGCTGCACGGACGCGGCGATGGTGATGTCCGCCAGGGCGGCACCGTCCACCCAGCGCCCGCGCTCATACTGGCCCGGAGCACGGCGTCGGATGGCCTGTGGTCGGCGAAATCCCATGGCTATACCTTCTGGTATCGGATGGCGTTCACCATCACGGCGTGATCAATCAGGGGCACGTCGCTGCCCTTTTTCTCCACCGTGGACGGCGCGTTCGGCTTGGCCCACTTCTTGGATTGCTGCACGTGCGCCTTCTGGTGCTTCTCCGCGAACATGCCCAGCTGGTCCAGGGCGATCTCAACGCCGAGCTGGCCGCCCTGCACGGCGACCGCGATGCGGTCCATGGCCTGGCCCAACACCCTGCCGTTCTTCTCGGCAAAATCTCGCATGAAGGGGCGTGCCGGAATCGTCTCGGTGCCAAACTCGTTGAAGATGGCGATGTCGATCAGGTCGGTGCCGCTCTGCGGATCAGCGCCGGCGTCGGCTTGAATGCCAAATTTCACGCCGCGCCCATCGATGGCGCGAGACAGCCGCACGAACTCGTCAAAGCCTTTGTCGATGGTTTTAGCAGACACGAGGGTACGTCCTCACAGTCGCCGCACCGACGCGACAAAGGCGCGCCAATCGCTCGTACTGGCCGTAGAAGCCGGCCGGGTCGTCGGCGCCGTCCACGCGTCCATACGTGCGCTGCAAATCGCCTTCCCGCTCGCTGACCACGCCTGGCCGCGGCGTCACGCCATCGGCCTCGGCGATGCGCTGCAACTTGATCCCGTACAGCAGCCAGGCCGCGTACCAGACCTGCGCCTCGTCCTGCCGCTTTTCCGGCAGGCATGCCGGCCGGTAGTCGGCGGCAATGTCCAGGGCGCGCAGCTTTTCATCGACCGGCATGGCGGCCACCGCCGGCGCCAGAAAATCCAAGTCTTCCACGGTGGCCGCCATACTCACGCTCCTACCTTGGCCTTCATGGCCTCATAGAGGCCCTGCAGCTCGGGTTTCTTCGCGTCGGGCTCATAGGAGACCCGGTTCTTATCGAGCCACGCCCTGAGCTCGTTCACCGAGGTCGGCTCTCTGCTGTCGCCCTCGGCGGCGGCTTTGTGGGCCTTCGCTTGCTCGGCCTCATCGAGGTCGGCCGGCGCTTCGGCCTCCTCGAGCAGACCACGCTTGATCAGATCCTGCACGCCACGCATCTCGGGATCCACCATGGCGCCGCGCGTAGGCGCGATCACCGTGTGATTACCGATGTTGATGACGGCCCTCGCCTTGTTCACGAAATACTTGCGCGCCATTACAGATCTCCTTTCGCCGTGGACAGCGGGTAGTACACAACCACGCCGCCCGCGCGCGCCAGGCAGGGCACGACCAGCTCCAGGCCACGCGCCTGAGCGGGCAGTTGGTTGAAAGGCATGGGAAGTTCCATCGAGAGGTTCTCCTCGCTGAACTCGTAGGCCATGATCAAATCCTTGCCGCCAGTACCAGCCCCCTCGAACTCGGCCGCAGCGATGATCTGCAGGCCGGGGTGCTTGTCCAGGAAAAACTGGCCCACCGTTTTTCCGTTGGAATCCGGCAGCCGCGTGGAGAACAGCTTGCTGCGATGCTTGGTCGGCATCACGATGCGCGTGGGCGTGTGCACACCCTTGGACTGCGTCGGCACCGCGTCGTAGATCGTGTCCAGGTCCGCCAGCATCTGGTCAGGCGTGGCGGTCGTCAGCCAATTGCCATTCAGGCCGACCACGATGGGCACGTTCGGGTGATTGGTCAGGCCATAGAGGCCGTATTTCGTGTCGCCGACCAAGGCCATTTGGTTCAGCTTCACCTCCACCGCCTTGCGCGCCGCCGCCGCTTTGCGCGTCGGCAGATTGGTGCGGTTGGCCTGCGCTGCCCGGATCTCCATGATGCTGTAGCCATACGAGTCGCCGATGTTTTTGACGGAGGCCGTCTTCTCTTCGCCCTTCACGTCGGCGCGCGGCAGGTCCATCGCATAGTTCGACACGACCTTGGCCATGCCGACCTCGTCGAACATCATGTACGTGAACGTCTCGGCCCACTCGGGCACCTCGGTGGAGATGGGCACCAGCTGCAGGCCCACCATGGGGGGCAGCTTCTTGTCATAGGTGCGCGACTTGACGTAGTCCAGCTGGCGCGCGGTGAAAAGACCCTCGTCCTCGCGCATGCCAGCCACCAGGCCCACGGCCTGCACCGCCGGCAGGTCGGCCTCGTCGTAGTGCTCGTGATTGTCCATTGTGTTTCCCAATGAAAAGGGCCCCGTGAGGGGCCCTGGTTTGATCGGATGCGGTGCCTGGGGTCAGGCAGCCGGCGGGGTGGCGAACGGTGCGGAGAGCTCGATCAGCGCGATCTTGCCACCGGCCACGTCCACAGCGTCGGAGCGGAACACCGCGTTCGGCACCGCAGTGGCGCCGTCGTCGGAGACCGTGCCGTCAGCCGCGCACATCACCGGGCCGTCTTTGGTCACCGTTCCGCCCGTGGTAACGATGGCCCAGCCGCGGCGCACGCGCAGCACGCTGACGCAGTCGAATTCGCGGTAGCCGCCATCGCGCGGAATGGTGTGGGTGTGCAGCGCCAGGCCGCGAATCTTCGTCCCCGGCCCCGCGACAATGCGGTCGTTGGTGGTGTCGCCCACGATCACGCCCGGGCGGATGTCACCTGCGGCGGCATAGGATTCGACATCGTCAAATCCCAGATCCGCCTTCATGCCGGCAAAGGCCGCGTCCATACGATCATCGTAGATAGCCATCATTGGCCCCCTTTTTTCAGATTGGCGATGTAGGCGGCACGCGCCGAGGCGCAACCGTCGGCGCCGTCCTCACGCTGGCCGCCCGTTTTCTGGGCGGGAGTGGTGTCGCGGCGCTGGCCCGCGGCGGCATCCTGACGTGCCTGCGCGTCGGAGATAGCCAGGTCGAAGGCAGCCTCGACGTAGCCGTCGGACTTGCCGGCCAGGTCGATGGAATCGCCCCGAATGGCCTTGATGACGCCCTCGCGCAGCGCGCGGTCGGTCGTATCGGCCTTGAATTCCACCTTGTGCTGGGCGGCGATCGTTTCCAGCTTCACGCGGGCCAGCGCTGCAGTATGCGCATCTTCACGGGCCCGCTTGATGTCCGCCTCGGCTTTGTCGGCGCGCGCCTTCTCAGCGTCCGCCCGTGCGGCCTCGGCGTCGGCCTTGGTCTGCGCCGCCTTCGCGTCTTCGCGCAAGCGTTGCAGCTCCTGCTCGACTTCCGGCGCGGCGTCGTACTGCAGGCCGTTGTCGAGGCGGATCTTGACCAGATTCATGTCACTGTCCTCTTCGGTTTTGGTTACGGCGTCCGCCGCGTCAAGGTTCAGCCGAGCGTTGCCCGCCCGGCCACGTTTCACCACCGCGAGGTGGTTGTATCGGATCTTGCGCTGGATGGCGTCGTAGCGCTCGCCCTGCGGCGACACGCCCGGTGTTTCATCCAGTTCGAGCTCGTAGCCGAGCGAGAGCTCCTTGTTGCCGGCGTCCACCGGCGTCGGGTCGAAAATCTGAATGTCTCCGACCATGTCGTCACCGTCCTGGCGACCATCGGACAGCACCGTGCCGATCATGTGCAGGCGCACGTTTTTGGCCGTAACTTTGCCGGGATGGCCGTCCGTGATCGGTTTGCCACGCAGCGACGCGAGGGAGTCGGCGTTGAAAACCTCTTCGGGCGGCCGATACTCTCGCCGCAGGCGCCCCCCGCCGTCCCGGTACTCGAACACGCCCGTGCGCGTCAGCACCGGCGTGTCGACGATGAATCCCTCATCGGTCCGGCTGGCCTTGAAAGGCACCCGGTCATATCGCATCACCATGATTTTCCCTTCAATGAACGATCAGTGCGTCCAGATCTTCAAGCTGCGGCAGCTCCGGCTCGGCCCAGCAGCGACAGCGGATGGGCTTGCCCGGGTGGCCGTCGGCCGGCGGCTTGTCCCACTCGAACTCCTGCCCTTCCCGAGCGACATGCTCATCGCGCTCGCGCTCGTCCAGGACGCCGCGCCATCGATACTTCTTGACGCCGACATTGCGCTGCCGGTACTCGGTCAAGTCGCCGTTGAGCTTGCCGATCTGATCGCGCGCAATCAGCTCTGCCCGGTTGCGCGGCAAATCGTAGGATTCGCGGATCTGGCGCGTCATGTCGCGCAGCGATGTGCCTGCACGCACCGCGGCCACGACGCGGCCGTGCAGCGTGTCGAGGTATTTTTCAGGTATCGACCTGATCAGCCCGATGTTCTCGGCCTCCCACGACCGCAGAATGCTGGCCAGCCTTGGCTCGGCTTTGAACACGTCCACGCCATAGGCGTGCCGCAACAGGCGGTGGAACTGCTCGCGGTTGTACGCCTCCACACGCTGGGCCACCATTGCCGCCAGCTCTGACGCCTGCCCATCGGACACGGTGGCCACCGCCAGCGCCTCCATGAACGCCCGGCGCAGGGCCTCGAACCATCCGTCGTCGCCGGCTGGCGTGTTGCGCAGGTCGTCCTGGCGCAGCACGGCGGGCAGGGCCGCGATGACATGCCTCTCCACCGCCAGAGAGCACGCCACCGCGATCTTGCGCAGCGCGCTCTGGTAATCGCGCTCGTCGCCCAGCGGGTACCGCCAGGGCTTAGGTTTGCGCGGCGTACTGCGCGGCCGACTGGCCCGCGGAATCCGGGGTGAGGCCATACATGGATTCCTTTTTCATGAACTCTCGTGCCTCGTTTTGGCTCAGCCCGTTGTCCACCGCAGTACTGAGGCCGTCCATCAGCCGGGCCTGTGCTTCAGCGCGCGTCTTATCGACCTCGGCCTCTTCCTTGGCGCTCATCTGCTTAAGAGCCGGCCAGACGATGCTCCAATCCTCGCCCTGGCTCTCACCGGCCAGCGTGCGCTGCGCCCGGATCAGGGAGACGATGCGTTCGAGGGCGGGCTGGATCTTGACAGCTCGCCCCATCACGACGCCGTTGTAGAAACCCTCCAGGTCGCCGTCGCCGGTGGAGTTCATGCCGGCCGCAGAGCGACCGAAGAGCAACGTTACGGGGATTCCCGTCTCGGCCGACAGCGCGATCTGGAACTCTGCGATCACGTCGCGCACGCCGCTGAGGTTGGAGCTCAGCACCGTGTAGTCGTCCTCGCTGTCAACCGCCACGCCGTTCATGGCGTTGCGCGCCGCGTCGACCATCTCGACGCGCTTGCGCACGGTTTCTTCCATTTTTTGCTCGATAGCCTCGGCCAAGCCCTTCATCTTGTGCACGGCCTGCTGCTGTTTCTCCAGCAGGTTTAGCGACCAGCGCAGGCCAGCGCGGTACCGGCGGATGGCCCGGTATGCGGCGCTGACGGCAGGACGGCCAGCCCACGGAATACCCGTGCGGTTGAGCTTTGCGGGAAGTGGATCCCCCGGCACTTCGATCAGGCGAGATTCGTGCACGAAAAATTCTGCAGCCACTGCGCCGGGCGCCTGCGTTCGCACGCGGTACAGCTCGGGCATGCCGAAATTGGGCAGATTCGGGTCGGAGTACCGCTGGTCCGTCGCCGACACATCATCGAGTGCAAATACCTTGAGTTCCAGCAGCTCGTCCAGGCCAGACACGTTCAGCGGATCGCGCAGCGCGCGCCCGTCCCTGCTGAGCAAGATGATTGCGCCGCCACCCGTGAGCCGCGCCCAGCGCCAGGCATCCGCCAGCGCCGGCAGCACTTTCAGCCGGTCCAGTTCACCGTGCACGCGGTCGTCGCCGCGAATCTCGACACCGCGCGACACGGCCGCATCGGGAATCATGTCCACGACACGGGCAGCCAGGCCGCCATCGGCGTACATCTCCATGTCGTCGATGGCTTGCAGCCCGCGTTCCGCGAGCGCGCGAAGGCCACCATGCCCCATCACCGCAGTGAGGTAACCGTCCTGGTTGATCATGCCTGTGCCAGCGCCCTGAAGCGCCCTATGTTGCTGCCCGCTGTGGCGAGCATGTCGTTGATGGCGTCGACCATTGGGTCCACCTGGTCATCGTGGGCGTGCGTGTCGTCCGCCGTGAATGCCTCGCACTCGGCCAGGAAATCGGCCACGAAATCGGCCTCTTCGGGGATGCAGATCAGCCCAGCCTCGATGTACGACTGCACGTCCATGACACGCGTCAACTTGTCTTTGACGCGCTCCACGCCCCTAACGGGGATCTTGCCATCGGCGGCGATCTCCTGGATCAGGCCGGTGCCGCTTGACTTGTCCTCAATGAGCATCTGCCTCAACGGCGCAGAGAGTTTCGTGTCGTATGGCCTGTGCTTGGTCCAAAAATCGACCGCACGGCGCTTGAGCTCCGGCGCGGCCCATTTCCCACGCAGCAGATCCAGCAGGTACAACTTGCCGTCGTCGCCCAGGCCCCAGCACTCGAACACGCTGTAGTCGTTGCGCTCGGCGGTTTTTTGCGCGGTGTCCACGAACACCTTGCGCGAGACGATCTTGGGCAGCGTGCGGTACCGCCCGAACCAGGCCCCCTGGATCAAGTCGCCGCCCAGCGGCGCGGGACGTTGCTGATACTGCGACGCGAACACAAACCGACTGACACGCGCGCCGTCCTGATCGGCCCCTGTGCCCGCCTCCATGGCGAGCAGGTCGCCCAGCGGCTCTTTGTACGGCCAGTAGCTGAAGCGCCCCTTGTCGTCGCGCTCGGTGCTGTCCACCTTGGCCCGCAGGTGCTCCGGCAGGCCGGCGACGTAATCGTCGTCGATCATCGCCGGGATGACGATGTGCTCCCACTCGCCAGGCAGATTGCCAGCCTCGATGAACCCGGTCACGTCCTCTTGCGCCAGCCGCTGCATGATCACGATGATCGGCGTGTCCGGGGTGGCCTTCCGGCTCTTGACGGTGGACAACAACCTGCGATTGGCCGCCGACCGCCGCGCTTTGCTGTAGGCGTCCTCGGGTTTCAGCGGGTCATCAATGATGATGGCACCCTGAAACCCCTCCGCCATGTGGCCCGCGCGAAATCCGGTGATCTGGCCGCCCAGGCTGACGGCGTACACGCCGCCGGCCTTCTTGCCGTCCACCAGGACGTTCCAGCGCTTCTTCGACTTCGCGTCGTCGGCAATCGCCAGGGGCCAGAGCTCCTGGAACTCGTCGGACTGCACCAGCTCGCGGGCCGTCTGCGAATTCAGCAGCGCTAGGTCGTCCGAGTAGCTGATGTGCAGGAAGCGCGCCCGCGGGTTCAGCGCCAGGCCGCGGGCCATCAGGTTGATGGCCACCAACTCAGTCTTCGACGAGCCCGGAGGCACATTGATGACCAGGTTCTTGATGCGGCCGTCGATGACGGCCTGCACCCTCTCGGCGATCAACTCATGGTGCCAGTTGACCCGAAATTTGATGGCCTGCCGATGCTTGAAAAAGTACCGGCTGAAGAACAAATGATCCCGCTCGCACATGGCTTTCGCCGTGGCGCGCAGGACCGCAGGATCAATACTCGTCGCTGAGCCTGGCGACGGCGGCGGCGACTTGTGTTTCATCGACCACCACCGTTTTCTGTTCTATCGGGCCACCGTCGACGCCCGTGTGTTCCCGCCTATTCGTAAATGCCCCTCCGGTTTCCTTGGCGGCCTGCTCAAGCACCGCCGCGGCCGCCACGACATTGCCGCGCTGCATGTGCCTCTCGTAGATTTTGCCGAGCTGCCGCAGGCGGTAGGACTGCTGCGCCACAGCGATATCGGCCTGCTCGGCCATGAAACGCCTGCGGGTCTCCCAGAAGAGCTCAGCCCACTTTTTGCCCAGCGCCGCCCCGGCCACCTTCGTGGGGTCGTACTGCGCGACCTGCGTCCGCGGCACGTCTATGCCAAACTCCTCCCGCACTGCCTGGGACACCTCAGTGGGCGTATCCCAGCACGCCAGGGACTGGACAATGAATCGCTTGTGCGCCTCGCTGAGCTTTGCCATGTTGCAGATCCTGTCGCTATGCCGCCCTCAGGCAACAGCCACACGCCCGCGCAATGTCCAACCTCGGCACAGCCGGCGCGGCGCCAGCGGCCGCCGCCAGCCGCCGCACGTCTGCGGACGGCCCGTAGCGCGCTACCACGCCCACGAATTCCTCCACGTCGTGCCCGACGATGCGCAGCTTGGGCCGGCCCTCCTTGTCGAATGCCGGCGCACCGAATGCGTCCAGGCGCTGCCCGACGTGGTACAGCTCGTGCTCGACCAGGGCGCAGAATTCCACATCGCTGCAGGTCGCGCAGTAATCCGCGGCCAGGGTGATGAGGAACGCCGGCACGTCGCCGAACCACTCGATCATCTGCTGCTCCTGGCGCGCCTTCTGCCAGCCGCCGGCACGGAACATGACCTGCTCGGCCTGGCCCAGCACCGTGCGGCCGGCCTTCTCGAATGCAGCCGGCGCCCAGAGGAACGCCAGATCCGCACCCACTAGGTGGGCGTGATCCGGGTTATGGAGCGCGCCGCCCGGGGCCAGGATGGTCTGTTCGACCCAGGCCAGCAGTTCCGGCGCCGGCCGGAAGCCGTCCAGTTGCTTCGGTGGCGCGGGCCGCGTTGTGGGAGTCTTGCTCATCCGCACCCTCGGCAAACTAATAATTTTGCCTAAAACTTATATTTGACTTATAATTGAGCCCATGAACACGATTCACTGGACCCTGAAAGCCGCCAAGCAGTTGCGCAAGTTGGACCGCCAGCACCAAGTGGCGATCCGTGATGGCGTCGAGGAGCTGAAGGCAATGCCGGCGTGCCAAAACGTCAAGGCCCTGGCCAATCACCAGTACGGCTACCGCCTGCGCATCGGCAATTTCCGAGTGCTATTCAGCTGGGACGGAGCGATCCGGGTGGTGGAAATCGAAGAAGTGAGGAAACGCGATGAACGCACCTACTAGCATCCAAATCATCAACGGCCCCGGCGGACAGCCGGCCTTCGTGGTCATCCCCTACGCGGATTACGTGGCCACCCGCAACGCGGAAAAGGGCCTGATCCCTCATGACGTGGTCAGCCGCACCGTGGACGGCGCGACGCCAGCACGTGCCTGGCGCGAGCATCTGGGCCTGACGCAGGCCGAGGTGGCCGGGCGCCTGGGAATCAGCCAATCGGCCTACGCGCAGCAGGAGAGCAGCGACCGGCTGCGCAAGGCCACCCGTGAAAAGATCTCGGCCGCGCTCGGCATCGAGGCAGCGCAGCT
>Ga0180220_1001045_pt1 | contig 22954 bp, 21 predicted proteins | sample eDN5th37CBELigBY_FD_151335 | JGI IMG/M metagenome (GOLD analysis project Ga0180220, IMG submission 151335) | Enriched backyard soil microbial communities from Emeryville, California, USA - eDNA 5th pass 37_C BE-Lig BY (version 2) (version 2) | ecosystem: Environmental > Terrestrial > Soil >...
AACAGTGCGGTTCTGGTCGAGATCGAGGATGAGGACGCGATCGCCGCGCTCAGCGAGGGCGGCACCGACGGCCGCGCAGACGGTGGATTTTCCGACACCACCCTTGGAAGACGCAAAAACGAGAATCATGAATTGCCGGCGATGGAGCCCTCCTGTGCGGCGATTGATCGGGCAAATGACCAATTGCCCAAAATAACGAATGGCCGATCGACCAAAAGAACAAATACAATCATTCCATATCGAAATATAAATTCAATCGCAAAATAGAAACTATCGGCAAATAACTAGGCAAGATCGAAACTGGCATACAGCCAATTGGCCAATTGGCCTTTAGTGCAAGTGGCCATCATAGCAAACACCCAATTGCACAAATGGCCTATTGTGCAAATGACCAGATTTGACGGACGGACCGCAAGAAAGTGCAGTTGGTCGCTTGGGCTGTTGGCCAATTGGTGGTCTAACAACGGAATCGCAGAACCCGTTCGCGCGGCCCAAGGGAAGGGATGCTGCTGTAGACAGATACCGCAAAGTGAGTCGCGCCCATTTTCTCACCCAAGCAATGAACAGGAAGACGACGCCGGGGCTAGAAGTGAGTCACGCCCAATACCTCACCTCAACGTAATGACGGTGAGTCTTGCCCAATAACTCACTTTCAGAAAATCGCCAGAACCAGCATCAGAAGTGAGTCGCTCCCGTTTTCTCACTTTCGGATTCCAACGGTGAGTCGCGCCCATTTTCTCACCCGAAGGCGGATACAGGCTGGCGCAACGATAAGTGAGTCCCGCCCAATCTCTCACCTTCCTCTGAAGCGCAGGGTCACCCATCTCCTCGCTTCGCTAAAGATCAAGCGCTGCGCAAGCGCACGACAGCGCTACGCCCATTTTCTCACCCGTCGATGCGAAGACCCGGAGGCGGCTTTTCGGCTGCCCATTTCCTCACTTTTTTTGCTGCGGCTACGGTCGTTCCGTCGTTCGTGTCTACCATGCTGCCGTGTTTGCCATAAGGCCTCGCGTAAAACGGCTGCATCAGTCAGCCCCTGCTCGTGGAGCAGATAGCAATCAACCGGTCCAGTCAATTTTCACCCCCAGTCTCATGGACTGAGGGTCGAACTGACAACCACATGAATTCGCAACGTCTTTTGACTGCTGTTGTACAGCACCAGCCGCACGATCATCCAACATTTGTACAACTGGACAACCATCAGCCAACAGATCAATCACGTGCAGCGCGTTGAATTTGTTTGAAAATATGGTCGGAGCGGCGAGATTTGAACTCGCGACCCCCAGTCCCCCAGACTGGTGCGCTAACCAGGCTGCGCTACGCTCCGCCGTTCGTTCGCCCGGGTGACCGGACGATGGATCGCCCTGCTTAGGGTGGCCATCCGCAAGACCTTGCCGCTGGGGATGCGGTCGGCTTGGAGGGCCTTTCCTACTCGCTTGCGGGCGAGAGGGCAACCGTCTCGACGATCGATGGTGCGAGATGCGTCCTAGCAGCCTGAACGGCCCGGCTCGCTTGACCATAACCCTCTGGCCACTGCCACCGCCGGATGGCAGATGCGCATCTCGTCGATGGCGGACCGCGTCCTTTCACCCGAACATGGCGTCGGTGACTGCGAGATGGACCGGTTCGCCGGCAGCAATGCGCGCGGCGGCGGCCTCGGCGCGCGGCGCGAACCTGGCGCAGACATCACGTGCCGTCAGAACGAGGCCGTCGCGACGCATGCGCTCATCCTCGGCAGAGAAGGTCTCGCCGCGCCTGGAATAGGCTGCGCGGGCCTGCTCGAGCCAGATCCAGAGGAACGTGGCGCAGCCGACGAGCTCCATGAAATCAGGGGCGCGAGCGAGCGCTGCACGCTGGCCGTCTGTCGCCGCGGCCGCAGAGATGTGCCGGCTCGCCTCCACAATCAACCCAGACGCGCGCGACAGCCGCTCCGCCAACGGCCGCAAAGTTGCATCGTCCTGCGAAGCGGCCGTCGTTTCCGCGAGGCGCGCGAGGTAGATCTCGAGCGCGCGCCCGCCGGCCATGGTCGCCTTGCGACCGGCGAGATCAATCGCCTGGATGCCGTTGGTGCCCTCGTGGATCGGGTTGAGGCGGTTATCGCGGTAATGCTGCTCGAGCGGGAAATCCCGCGTGTAGCCGGCGCCGCCGAGCACCTGCATGGCGTTGAAGTTGGCCGCGAGACACTCCTCCGAAATCCACGCCTTGAACACGGGCGTGAGGAAATCCAGGAGCAGACCGGCGGCGCGACGCTCGGCATCGCTTTCCGCGGCAGCCTTGAGGTCGGCGAGCCGGGCGAGATAGAGCGCCAGCGCAACCCCGCCTTCGGCAGCGGCCTTCTGCTGGAGCAGCATGCGGCGCACATCGGCGTGCTCGATCAACGGGACCTGCGGCGATGTCGGGTCCTTCGCGTCGGGATGGCGTCCCTGGCGGCGGTCGCGGGCATAGCCGAGCGAGATGCGATAGCCCGCGCTCGCGTGCGCCACCGCTCCCATGGCGACGCCGATGCGCGCCTCGTTCATCATCGTGAACATGCAGGCGAGGCCCTGGCCGGGAGCGCCGACGATCTCGCCGATGGTCTCGCCACCCTCGCCGACGTTGAGCACGGTGTTGACGGTGCCACGCTGGCCCATCTTGTGATTGAGGCCCGCCAGCGCGACGTTGTTCCAGACCGATGGACGGCCTTCGGCATCGAGGCGCTTTCGCGGCACGATAAAGAGCGAGATGCCTTTCACGCCGGCCGGTCCGCCCTCGATGCGCGCGAGCATCAGGTGGACGATATTCTCGCCCATGTCGTGCTCGGCGCCGGAGATCCACATCTTGGTGCCGCGGATCGCATAGGTGCCATCGGAGCGCGGCTTCGCGGTCGTCGTGATGTCGCCCAGCGAGGATCCGGCGTGCGGCTCGGACAGCGCCATCGTGCCGTGAAAGCGGCCCTCGAGCATGGGTGCCATGTAGCGGGCTTTCTGCTCGTCGGTGCCGTGACGGGCGAGCAGCTCGGCGGCGCTCATGGTGAGCATGGCGTAGTTGGCGACCGAGATGTTCGCCGCCTGGAACTGGAGGAAGGCCGCGTTCGCGAACGTGCGCGGCAGCCCGAGCCCGCCGTCCTCCTGGCGCGCCGCCATGGCGGTGAAGCCCGCCTCGCGAAAGGCTGCCAGTGCCTGCGCGATCTCGGCCGGCAGGACGACGCGGCCGTTCTCGATCCGCGGCTCGTCATCGTCGAGCAGACGATAGCTTGGCAGGAACACGTCCCCGGCGAGGCGGGCCGCCGTCTCGATCATCGCAGCGGCGCCCGACCGGTCGTGCTCGGCGAAGGCCGGAAGGCGGAACAGGGCCTCGGCGTGAAGCACCTCGTCGAGCACGAAATTCAAGTGCCACGGGTCGATGAGAGCGTTGGTCATCGTGCAGTCTCCGGAAGGTCGCGCAGGTTAGCCGGGGACGAGAGAAGAACGCTACCCGCCTTCGGGGCTGGCGCTCAGACCGGGCGCAGCAGCACGTGCTGCCCATCTCCGAGCGCAAGCTTGATGACACCTTCGGGCGAGACATCCGAGAGGCGCAGCTTGGCCTTGTCGCTGAGCACGGGAGTGTCGTTGACCGAGATGCCTGAGTCCCTGAACTGGCGCCTGGCCTCCGGATGCGATCTCGCCAGGCCCGCCATGATGAGGGCGGCGAGCACGCTCAACTCGTTGGCGAGATCGGACTGCGGGATCTCGATGAACTCGGGCTCTGCCGACGCCTCGTCGGCGCGCGGGGCTCCCGGCAGCGCCGCATCTTCCGCTCGAGCGCGTTCGCGCGCGGCGCGACGGCGAGCCGCCCGTTCGCGTCCGACCCTCTCGCCATAGGTGCCGAGTTGCACGGTCGGCTTGCGGGGCGCCTTGCCCCTCCACGGCTTGCCCTTCGGTGGCTTGCCCATGTGCGGCGGCCCTAGACGGGCTTCAGGAGCACATGGCGCTTCCTGCCGAGCGAGAGCTTGATGACGCCCTCGGGCGAGACGTCGGATGGACCGAGCCTGGCCTTCTCGTCCTTCACCAAGGCGTCGTTGACTCGCAGGCCGCCACCCTGGATCTGCCGGCGCGCCTCACCGTTCGACTTGACGAGGCCGGCCGTGACGAACGCGGCAAGGATGCCGATCTCGCCTTGGAGGTCGGACGCGGACACCTCGATCGTCGGCAGGCTCTCGGCGAGCGCGCCCTCCTCGAAAGTCTTGCGCGCCGTCTCGGCGGCGGCCTCGGCCTTCTCCCGGCCATGCACGAGCGCCGTCGCCTCGGTGGCGAGCACCTTCTTGGCGTCGTTGATCTCAGCCCCCTGCAACGCGGCGAGCCTGGCGATCTCATCCATCGGCAGCAGCGTGAAGAGCTTCAGGAACCGACCAACGTCGGCGTCCTCGGTGTTGCGCCAGAACTGCCAGTAGTCATAGGCACTGAGGTGATCCTCGTTGAGCCAGACGGCGCCGGCCGCGGTCTTGCCCATCTTGGCGCCGGAGGCGGTCGTCAGCAGCGGACAGGTGAGCGCGTAGAGCTGATGCGTCCCCATGCGGCGCCCGAGATCGACGCCCATGATGATGTTGCCCCACTGGTCGGAGCCGCCCATCTGCAGGTTGCAGCCGTAGCGCCGCGCGAGCTCGACGAAATCGTAGCTCTGCAGCAGCATGTAGTTGAACTCGATGAACGACAGCTCCTGCTCGCGGTCGAGGCGGAGCTTGGCCGAGTCCATCGACAGCATGCGGTTGACCGAGAAATGCCGGCCGACGTCACGCAGGAACTCGATGTAGTTCAGCGGCGCGAGCCATTCGGCATTGTCGACCATCAGCGCGTCCTTCGGACCATCGCCGAAGGTGAGAAAGCGCGAGAAGACGCCCTTGATCGCCTCCTTGTTGGCGTCGATCGTGTCGATCGTGAGGATGCGGCGCGTCTCGTCGCGGCCGGACGGATCGCCGACGCGGGTGGTGCCGCCGCCCATCAGCGTGATCGGCTTGCCGGCGCCCGAAGCCTGCAGCCAATGCAGCATCATGATCGAGAGAAGATGGCCGACGTGCAGCGAGGCCGCCGTGCAGTCGTAGCCAACGTAGGTGACGATCTCGCCCTTTGCGGCCAGCGCGTCGACGGCTGCGGGATCGGAGCACTGATGAATGAAGCCCCGTTCGGTGAGAATGTTCATGAAATCTGACTTGTGCGTCGACATCGGATAGGCTCGCCGTGAAAGAACCAGATGCGAGGGTTCCACCCTCGCGCTCCCCCAAAGGGCTGGCCCTTTGGAAACCCTCGGATGGGGTTGATGGAGCCCTTCGCGCGAAGCGACCTCTCGGCGCAAATTGCACAGGTGAGCCCCCATGAGCAAGATCAGGCGCGCCCTCGGACTGATGAGCGGCACATCGATGGACGGCATCGACATCGCCCTGATCGAGACCGACGGGGGTACGCATGTGCGGCGGATGGAGGCGGTCAGCGTCGCCTATCCCGAAGATTTTCGCGGCCGGCTGAGGCAGGCGCTGGCCGATGCCTTGCAGGTAAAAGCCAGCCTGGACCGGCCGGGCTGCCTCGCCGACGTGGAGCGGGAGCTGACCGAACGTCACGCGGAGGCGGTCCATCGCTTCATCGGCGATCATGAAGTGCAGCCGGGCACTATCGACGTGATCGGGTTTCACGGGCAGACCGTGTTGCACAGGCCGGGTGACGGGATCACGGTCCAGTTGGGCGATGGCGCGCTGCTGGCGCGTGCGACGGGCATCGACGTGGTCTACGACATGCGGGCGGCGGACGTGGCCTCGGGAGGCGAAGGGGCGCCGCTGGCGCCAGCCTATCACCGGGCGCTCGCGGCCAGGCTTCCGCAACGGCCGTGCGTCTTCCTGAACATCGGCGGCGTCGCCAATGTCACCTGGGTCGGGGCCGACGAGACGCTCGTTGCCTTCGACACAGGCCCGGGCAACGCCATGCTCGACGATCTGGTGCTGCGGCGGGAGCGACACGGGACGAGGACGGCAAGCTCGCCGCCGCGGGCAAAATCGACGAGCAGATCGTGCACGCGTATCTGATGCACCCCTACTTCGCGAAGCCGGTTCCGAAGTCGCTCGACCGCAATGCGTTCGCGGCCGAGTTGGTGGACGGGCTGCCGGTCGAGGACGCCGCGGCGACGCTGACCGCGTTCACTGTCGAGGCCATCGTCAAGGGGCGCGCACACATGCCCGCGGAGCCAGCATTGTGGGTCGTCTGCGGCGGCGGGCGGCGCAACCGCACGCTGATGCACATGCTGGCGGCGCGCGTAGAGAACGCCGTCGTGCCGGCCGAGGCCGTGGGGCTCGACGGCGACACGCTCGAAGCCGAGGCATGGGCTTATCTGGCGGTACGATCCCTCGATCGCCTCGCCATAAGCTGGCCCACGACGACCGGCGTTGCCGCACCTGCATCCGGCGGGGTCCTCGCCAGGGCTTCGGGTTGAGCGAAGCATAAGCGCCCGTCGTGAGATCGAGGCAACCATCACTCCCCTTTCCCCGCCGGGGGGAGGTGAGCCGAGCGCCGGGGAACGAGAAAGCGGGACAGCTATTGCTTTCCCCTCCGCCGGGGAACATGAGTTTCAACGGAAAGCGCGATGTGTCATGCGCGTCATGGCGAACAGTCATTCCTTCCAGAGGCCCTTACCGAGCGGTGTTCGAAGCGCCTAACCTCGAGATCCTGCCCGCCGCGACTCTCGAAGGTGCCATGACCATTCAAGAACTCGCCCGCCTCATCGCCTCGTACCGATGGCTCTCGGAAGAGCTTGCTGCACAGACCAGCGCCGGTGCCGATCTCAACTGCGCGCACATCAAAGCCGAGATGGAAGCGACCTTCCTTCGGATCGTGCAGCAGCCCGCGGAGAATCCCTATGTCAGTTGCGCCCAGATCGACTTTCTCGTGTCGGCCATGGCCGAGCCCGGAAGCGACGACGCAACGCGGGCGCTTCTCTGCGACATGACCCTGACGCACCTGCGGCGCCTGACGAAGACGCTCGGCAGGGGCGACCATGCCGCGCCTCCGGAAAAGCGCCGCAAGGATCGCGGCGCCAGCGGCCTGCTCGGTCGCTATCCGCTCAGAACTGGTAGCGCCTGAGGCCGCCGTCCACGGGTATCACCGTGCCCGTGATGTAGCCGGCGAGCGGCGAGCACAGGAAGCAGACGAGGTTGGCGATGTCCTCGGGCTCGCCGTAGCGGCCGACGGGGATCTCGTGCTCGGCCTGCCACTGGCGATACTCGGGCGTGTAGTTGCGCCGGATCTGCTCGCTCATGATGCGCCCCGGCGGAATCGAGTTGACGGTGATCCCGAACTTGCCGACCTCCCGGCTCAGGCCCTTGGCCCAAGCGTGAATGCCAGCCTTGGCGGAGAACGCGCCGTTGACGCCCTCCGGCTCCGACTTGCCGGTGATGTTGATGATGCGACCCCATTTCCGGTCGATCATCTGGTCGAGCAGCCGGTGCGCGAGTTGGCGAGGGCGCGTGAAGTTCAGTGTCATTGCCTCGGTCCACTGCGCGTCCGTGGCGTCCTTGCCGAACTGGCGGCTGCCGCCGGCATTGTTGATCAGGATGTCGACGCCGCCGAGCCCCTCGAGCGCCGCCTTCGCCGTCCGGTCGGACGCGTCCTCGGCCATGACGTCCTGCACGATGATGACCGGCCGCTCGCCACCACGCGCGACGATGCCGTCGGCCACCTCCTCGAGCAGGTTGCCCCGACGCGCGGCGATCGCGAGCCGCACGCCTTCGCGGCCGAGCGCCTCTGCGATGCCGCGTCCGATGCCCATGCTGGCGCCCGTCACGAGCGCTGTCTTGCCGCCGAGCCCGAGGTCCATGCGTCTCATCCCCGTGGTTGTGCTTTCGCGCGCAAACCTAGCGGGCGCAAGAAACCACGCAAGCGAAACCGAAAAGCGGGCTCAGTCCGGCAGGCTTCCGAACAGCTTCAACGGAATGAAAACGGCGACGAGAGAGGCGATCAGGCCGATAGTCGCGCCCCAGACGGGCTCCGAAAAGATCTCCATGCCGCCCTTGATCGACCACGCCATGACGATGACCAGGCAGGCAACCAAGAGGAGCGACAATGCACTCGCGGCACCGTCGCCGGCGAGGAACGTTCCCTTCGGTGCCGTCCGAACCTTGCGCGCAATGACCCAGAGAAATGCGCCGACGCCTGCAGATGCCGCCAGGGCGAAAAGCAAATCGATCGTTCCGAAGACCACTGCCGCCTCCCCTCTTCTTCCAGCACAAGGCCACGACCGATGTGCTGCGCTTATTCGCGGGAAAGGCTAGGAGCTGACGCAGGTCACGAGGCAGTAAAGTTCGCCTCCATGTACGTAAACTCTACGTAAACAAGCGCGCATCGAGGCCTGCATCCGGGATCCATCGACACTCGGCATCTGTCTCCTTGCGCGCACCATGCAGACCACCTAGGCTCGGTTGCCATAGGGGTGCATCTTGAGAACAGTCCGGCGACTGCCTGAGCGGCCCTCCGACTCGTTCTTCCGGCCTCTTCCTGAGCGGACGGACCGCACTCGCCATCGCCTGCGCCCCATTGGCCGCAACTTCCCCGACCGACAAATCGAGACCAACCCCAGATCGAGCATGTCCGATCCCTATCCGTACGAGCAGGCGCGCACGCTCGCGACCGATCCCAGGCACGCGCCGCTCTCGAGACTCTGGCGCTCGCCCTACGTGCTCTTGACGCTTGCCGTCCTGTTCTGGTCCGGCAATTTCATCGTCGGCCGCGGCACGGCCGGACTTGTCCCGCCCGTGGCGCTCGCCTTCTGGCGGTGGACGATCGGGCTCGGGCTCGTGGTTTGCCTGGGTGCCGCCCAGATCCGGAAGGACTGGCCGACGCTTGCCGCGCACTGGCGCCCGGTCGTCGTGCTCGGGATACTCGGCGTCGCCGTCTTCAACACGCTCGTCTACGTGGGCCTGCAGACGACCACGGCCGTTAATGCGCTGTTAATGCAGTCGGCGATGCCGCTCGTCATTCTGGCCGCGACGTTCCTGCTCTATCGGGAGCGACCGGGCGTCCGGGCGGCGCTCGGCGTCCTCGTCTCGATCGCAGGCGTGTGCGTCATCGCAACCAAAGGCGATTGGCGCGCGCTTGCGACGTTGCGCTTCAACTCCGGAGACCTCTGGGTCCTGCTCGCGGTCGGCTCGTATGCACTCTATTCCGCGCTTCTGCGACAGCGGCCACGGGTGCATCCGCTGAGCTTTCTCGCGGCCACGTTCGCCGTCGGCTCGCTGAGCCTGCTCCCGCTTTACGCCCACGAGCATTTCGTCAACGCGCAGGTCCAAGCGGGCTGGGCTTCGTTCCTGGCCATCGCCTATGTCGCCGTCTTCCCGGGGTTTCTCTCGTACCTGTTGTTCAATCGCGGGGTCGAGCTGGCGGGCGCCAACGCGGCTGGCCACTTCATGCACCTGATGCCCATCTTCGGCAGCGGCCTCGCGATCCTCCTCCTGGGCGAACGGCTTGCCGCATTTCACTTGATCGGGGCGGCCCTGATAGCGGCCGGACTGATGCTCGCTACCCTCGGGCGGCAGCAGGCCGGCTCGGCTCCGTCGAATCGATGATGGCTCCCCGCGGCCGGCATCTCAGGATGCGTCACCCGTCGCGGACGCGCCGATCGGCGCCGAGGTCGGAGACGAAAGGCGATAGCCGACGCCGAGCTCCGTCGTGAGGAGAGAGGGCCGTGCAGGATCCACCTCGATCTTCTGGCGCGTCTTGCGCACCAGAATGCGCAGGTAGTGCGAGGCATCGACATGGGCCGCGCCCCAGATCTCGCGCAGCAGATGCTGATGGGTGACGACTTTCCCCCAGTGCTGGGCGAGGATCTCGAGCAGGCGGTATTCCTTCGGCGTCATCTGCACGGGCCGGCCGGCCACGTGGATGCGCCGATGGGCGAGATCGATGCTGAGGGCACCGACTGTCACCACCGGTTGCAAGGCGGTGCCAGGAGCCTTGCGCCGCAGCGCCGCCCTGGCGCGCGCCAGAAGCTCTGCCATGCCGAAGGGCTTCACGACGTAGTCATCCGCCCCGAGATCGAGGACGCGCACTTTCTCGTTCTCGTGGAAACGGACCGACAGGACGATGATCGGCACCGTCGACCACGCCCGCAGACGCTCGATGACATAGGTCCCGTCGTGGTCGGGCAGGCCGAGATCGACGACCACGAGATCGAACGGCTTCAGGGTGGCAAGCCTTACGCCACCCTGCGCGGTGTCGGCTTCATCGACATCGAGGCCGTCGAGCTCGAAGCCGGCGCGCAGGAAGCGGCGCATCTGCGGCTCGTCCTCGACCAGCAGGATGGTCTGTTTCGGTTCATTCATCGCTTCCGCCCAGGTCTTCCATCTCTTCCGGAGTCGCCGCCGGCAGCTCGATCGTCACGCGCGTTCCGGTGTGGTCGGTTCGTGTCGAGGCAGCAATCCGACCGAGCGACGCGGCGAGGAACGCATTCGCGATCCAGAGCCCGAGGCCCGTGCCGCGTGTCGAGGCGCGGGCGCGGCTTCCACGGTAGAACTTCTCGAAGATGCGAGACAACTCGTCGGCGGGCAGGCCCGGCCCCTCGTCCTCGATGGAAAAGCGCACATACTCGCCGTCCGCGGTTGCGGCGATCCGGATCTGCGTTCCCGGGTCGGAATAGCGGGCCGCATTATCCAGCACGAGGCCGAGCGCACCGCTCGCGAGAGCGGCATCCGCTTTCACCAGCGGGAGATCCTGGGGACAGGCGACTACGACGTCGTGCTCGGAAAGCTCGCGGCGGCGCGCTTCGAGCGCCGCGTTCACCAGGTCTGCGGGATCGACCCATGCAAGATCGGGCTTGAGCTGTGCGCCCGAGAGAGCGGCGGCATCGAGCATCTTCTGAATGTCCCCATTCAGGCGCTCGGCCTCGGCGACGATGATCTGGGACAGCGACGACAGCCGCTCGTCGCCGGCGACCGCTGGGGCCCGCGCCAGCACGGAGGCCGAACCCAGGATCGATGCCAGCGGCGTGCGCAGCGCGTGTGAGGCGGAACCGATGATCGCCTCGCGCAGGGCCTCGGAGCGGCGCCGGACCTCCGCCTCCGAGACGGTGGTTGCCAGGTCGAGGCGCTCGAGCATGAGCGCGGCCTCGCGGAGCAGCCGGCCGACGCCGGCTTGCAACTCGCCCAGATCTCCGACCGCGCTCGCGTCGAGCTCCACGACGAGGATGCCCGGACGAGGGGCGTTGCGGGAGAACGGCCGGAGCAGCCAGCGCCGGTCGCCTCCGGGCTCGGCGACCAGCCTGCCGCCTTCAAGGCCTCCGCCATCCGCCAGGGCGAGGACGGCCTCGCGCACCTCGGCCGGCAACGTCGCGAGGTCGCCCGTGGCAGAGACTGCCGGCTCGTCCGCGTCGAGGGTTACCACCGAGACCTGCCGGCCGACGAGCGCGCTCGCATGCTCGCGCACGGCGGCGAGGATCTCGTCCGGACCGGGCGATGCCGCCAGTTTGCTGGAGAAGGCATAGAGCAGCTCGAGCTGGCGATAGTTCCGGGCCGCCACGCTGGCGTGGGTACGGGCCGCGGCAGAGAGATGGCTGGTAATTGCCGCCACCGTCACGAACATCACCAGCGCAACCATGTCATCGGGGCTGAAGACTCGGATGTCGTAGATCGGCGGATAGAAGAAATAGGCAAACACGACCGCCGCGGCGAGAGTCGCAGAGAGAGCGCCGATGAAGCCCAGGCGCGTGGAGGCAACGATCACCGGGATGAGGAAGAGGATATGCACGCTCTTCACGCCGAGCGCACTTTGGACGATCAGCGCAGCGGGCGCGAAGATGGCCGTGAGCAAGGCTCCGACGCCGATGTGCAGGAGGACACGCGACCAGGGCTCGGAGGGCGGGCTCCATTTCAGGAGCAGCCCTGGATCCTGGCCGATCGCTGCTTCATTCATGAACGGTCACCCGATGTTGGCTCCTCTGCCGAAGGCGGCGGCACAACGTATCGTCCTCATTTAGCATGATCGGAGAATACCGGCGACGCGCGCAGCATCGGCGGGAATGGCGGGCAGCGACCGCTCGAAAGTTCCCATCCGGGCGGTTGGCAGAAGGGCAGAGCCTCGCGTAACGTGCCGGTAGCTCATCGGCAGGAGGCGGAAGGCATGGCGGCGGCAAGCGACACGTTGAGCCCCAAGGAGGCGCAGATCGTCGGCTGGCTTGCCGAACAGAAAACCGAAATGCTTCGCCTGCTCGAGGACGTCGTCAACATCGACAGCGGCAGCTACGACAAGCCCGGTGTGGACGCTGTCGGGGCGCGCTTCGTCAAGTACTTCGAGAGCGAAGGCCTCGGCGTCGAGGTCGAGAAGATCGAGACTCTGGGCGACGCCATCCACGTCCGCCTCGACGATACGCCCTCGAACGAGAAGCCCATCGTGCTGATGGGCCACCGCGACACGGTGTTTCCCAAGGGCGAAGCCGCGCGCCGCCCCTTCCGTATCGTTGACGGGCGTGCTTACGGGCCTGGCGTTGCCGATATGAAGGGCGGGCTGGTGCTCAACGCCTTCGTGCTCGCCGCCTTCAAGCGGTTCGGCGGCAATCCCGCCCCGCTCGCCGGGCTGATCACCTCGGACGAGGAGATCGCCTCGCCGGCTTGCCGCAGCGTGATCGAGCGCGTGGCGAAGGACGCGCGCTGCGTCCTGAACTCCGAGCCGGGACGGCCATCGGGAAATGTCGTCACGGGACGCAAAGGCGGCGTCTTCATGCGCATGGAGGTGCTGGGGCGGGCCGCGCACTCCGGCGGCGCTTTCGAGAAGGGCATCTCGGCTATCGGCGAGATCGCCCACAAGATCGTCGCGCTACACGCGCTGACCGACCTGAAGCGCGGCATCACGGTCAACGTCGGCCTGGTCAATGGCGGACAGTCGGTCAACACCACGGCGCCCCAGGCGGAAGGCCGCATCGATCTGCGCTACGTGCATCCGAGCGACCGCGCGTATGCGCTCGATGTCATCAATCGCATCATCGATACGGCAACGGTTCCGGGAACCACGGCGACCCTCGAGATCCTCGGCGAGTTCCTGCCGCTGACCAAACCCGCCGGCAGCGAGGAGCTTTTCGAGACGTACGTCCAGGCCGCAGCCATCGCTGGGCTGAAGGTCGCCGGGGAGTTCTCCGGCGGCTGCGCCGATTCCGGCTTCACGACCTCCGTCGGCTGCCCCACCATCTGCGCGACGGGCCCGGTCGGCGCCAACGCCCACACGGCGGACGAGCACATGGACGTCGAGACCCTCGTGCCGCGCGCGCAGGCCATGGCGCTCGCCATCCTGCGGATGCCGCCCGCCCGCTGACGTCGCCGCCGTCGGTGCGCACAATTTATCCCCCAGGGTGCCGCTCGCTGATAGCATTCATGCAAGCCTCCCGGATCACGTCCTCGGTGAGAGAACCCAGCATGTCGACCACATCAGCCGCCCAGCTTCCCGCCAACGCCTCGCTCGCCGATGCCCTCGAGGCGGCGCGAGCCCACTACACCGCGAGCAACCCGGCGAGCCTCGCGTTGCATAGGAAGGCCGAGCGCTCGCTCCCCGGCGGCAATACGCGGACGGTGCTCTTCTTCGGTCCGTTTCCCCTTCGCTTCGCCGGCGGGGAAGGATGCCATCTGACAGACGTCGACGGGCACACCTATGTCGACTTCCTCGCCGAATACACAGCCGGTATGTTCGGGCATTCACATCCGGTCATCCGCAAGGCCATCGAGCGCGCCCTCGATTTCGGCGTGAACATCGGCGGCCACACTGAACTCGAGGTGCGGCTCGCCGAGGCCGTGACGGCTCGTTTTCCCTCCATGGAACGCGTCCGCTTCACCAATTCCGGCACCGAGGGCAACCTGCTCGCGATCTCCCTGGCGCGCGCCTTCACCAAGCGCCAGAAGGTGATGGCCGTCACGGGCGGATACCACGGCGGCGTGCTCTACTTCCGCAGCGGCGGCTCGCCGGTGAACGCCCCCTTCCCCGTGCTGCTCGCCCGCTACAACGACATCGAAAGCGCACGCGCCCTCGCCGCGGCCAACGCCGACGACCTCGCCTGCATCATCATCGAGCCGATGCTCGGCTCGACCGGCTGCATCCCGGCGACGACGGAGTTCCTCTCGAGCCTGAGGCAGATCGCCGACGAGACGGGCGCGCTGCTGATCTTCGACGAGGTGATGACCTCGCGCCTGGCGCCGGGCGGCCTGCAAAGCCTGATCGGCGTCAGGCCCGACCTGACGACGCTCGGGAAGTACGTCGGCGGCGGCATGTCGTTCGGAGCCTTCGGCGGGCGCGCCGACGTGATGGCCCTGTTCGATCCGCAACGCCGCGGTGCGCTCCCGCATGCGGGAACCTTCAACAACAACACCCTGACGATGTCCGCGGGCTTCGCCGGCCTGACGGAGGTCGCAACGCCGGAGGCCATCACCGCGCTCAACGCACGCGGCGACCGGTTGCGCGGCCGGCTGAACGAGATCGCCCGCGCCGCCGGCGCCCGGATGAAGTTCACCGGCCGCGGCTCGATGATGGCCGTGCACTTCCGCGACGGCAGCATCCTGAGCGAAGCCGATGCCGACGCCGGCGACCAGGACCTCAAGGAGCTGTTTTTCTTCGACCTCCTGGACCGCGGCGTCTATATCGCCCGGCGCGGCATGATCGTGCTCTCCTTGGCGCAGGACGAGGCCGCCTTTGCCCGCCTCGAAGGCGCCGTCGAGGACTTCGTCCGTCTCAGGAAGCGCTACCTCGGCTGAACCATCCATGCGCCCGCCGAAACGATCCCCCGTGGCAAGCCTCTCGCCGCGGCGAAACTGTTTTGTGCGCTTGCGCTGTTGCGACGCACAAGATTATGTTGCAATGCATCATTGCTGCACCTATCTGTCTGATGACAGCAGCAGCATTCATCTCCGTTCACGAGTTACGCCCATGTCCGAGAAGAAGAACAAGTACAAGACGCTCCTCGAGCTCGAGGCCGGCGATTGCCGTTGGCCGGTGGGCGACCCGCGTCATGATGGCTTCCACTTCTGCGGCGCCCCCCAGGTGCTCGGCCGCCCGTACTGCATCACGCATTGGCCGCTCTCGTTCGTGCCCGGCAAGGGCCGCAACGGCTCCGGCAGCGCCGCGAGCAACGCGACAGCTGCCGCCAGCAACGCGCTCCCGGCGCCGGCCAAGCGCGCGGCCTGACGACAGCATCCCCTACGTTTCACAACACAATGAAGGGGAATGCAGCCCGCGCAGGGTTGCATCGTCAGGCTGGGTGAGGCACCCCTAAGGTTCGGCAATTGCCGAGAGCCTGAGGGAGCCTCGCATGCAGAGCGGAAAACGGCATCGCATCGTCCTCGTACATGCCGTGCAAGTGGCCATGGGGCCGATCGAGACGGCCTTCCAGCGCCTGTGGCCCGACGCCGAGCGCGTCAACCTCCTCGACGACTCGCTCTCGGTCGACCGCGGCCAGTCGCCCGATCTCACGCCGGCCATGTACGACCGCTTCCACCGTCTCGGTGCCTATGCACGCGACATCGGAGCCGACGGCGTGCTCTTCACCTGCTCGGCGTTCGGCGAGGCCATCGAGGCCGTCGCGCGCGAGCTGCCGGTCCCGGTGCTGAAGCCCAACGAGGCGATGTTCGAGGAAGCCCTGACGAAGGGCCGGACCATCGGCCTGATCGCCACGTTCGAACGCTCCGTGCCCATGCTCGAGGCCGAGATGCGGGAAATGGCCGCCGGACGCGGGCAACCCGTCGCGCTGCACGCCGTCTGCGAGCCCGAGGCTATGCGCGCGCTGCAGAGCGGCGACGAAGCGCGTCACAACGCCTTGATGGCCGAGGCCGCCACGCGGCTGCCACCCTGCGATGCGGTTCTGCTCGCACAGTTCTCAACATCGGTGGCGCAGGACGCCGTCTCGGCACGGATCACCGCTCCCGTGCTGACGAGCCCCGGCAGCGCCGTCGCGAAGATGAAGAAGGCGCTCGGCGCCTGAGCCACAGCCCTTGCCGTCATGAATTTGCCATGTTGAAGCTTTGCAAGCGGCATGCGGGGGAAGCGCAAGAACTAACCGTGCGCTAGAGAACTGCGGCGCGCTTCGGCGGGCGCTGCACCGGGCCATGGGGGATATGGCACGCATGACATCTCCGGGTCAGATGAAACGCGCCTCGCGCACGCGGATCCTGCCTCCGAAGCCCATTGCCATCTGGGATGCACGCGAGTTGACGCTCGTCGGACTTCCCGCGGTCGCGCTGGTGGCCGTCGTCCTCTGGTTCCTTTTGAAGCTCGTGCACCCGGCCCCGCCGAGCGTCATCACGATCGCGACGGGTGGAGTCGAGGGCGCCTACCACAGCTTCGGGCAGCGCTATGCCGAGGTCCTGGCGCGCTCAGGCATCACACTCGAAGTGAGGCCCACGAGCGGATCGATCGAGAACCTGCAACTGCTGGACGATCCGGCATCGAACGTCGATGTCGCGCTCATGCAGGGCGGGATCGTGTCGGCAGGCTCGGGCGGCAGCGTCGTATCGCTCGGTCGCGCGTTCGTCGAGCCGCTCTGGGTCTTTTATCGCGCCGACCGTCGGATCGAGATGCTGCACCAATTGAGAGGCCTGCGCATCGGCATCGGCCCCGAGGGCAGCGGCACCCGCCACCTCGCGTTGACGCTGCTGTCGACCAGTGGGCTCGGGCAAACGTCGGTCACTCTGTCCCCCCTCACCGGCCAAGCCGCTGCAGACGCTTTGACGGCCGGCTCGCTCGATGCCGTCTTCCTCGCGATGGCACCCGAATCCCGGGTGATCCGTGAGCTCGTACAGAATCCGGCCATCAAGCTTATGAGCTTTGCGCAAGCCGAGGCCTACACGCGCTATCTACCCTACTTGAGGCGCATCGTGCTCCCGCGCGGCGCCTTCGATCTCGCGCGGGATCTCCCGAGCCAGGACATCTCGCTCATTGCCCCCGTGGCGGCCGTGATGGCGCGCCCCGACATCCATCCGGCGTTGGCTGGCCTCCTTATCGACGCCATGCGCGAGGTGCACGGCAGGGGCAGCCTGTTCTCGCGTATCGGTGAGTATCCCCAGGCCGTCGATCCGGAGGCAGCCCTGGCGTCCGACGTCGAGCGCTACTACAAGGCCGGCCCGTCGTTCCTCAAACGTTTCCTGCCGTTCTGGCTCGCCACCACGCTCGAACGCCTGCTCGTCCTTGTCCTGCCGGTGGCCGGGCTCCTGATCCCGATGGTCCGTCTCCTGCCGCTCGTCTACAGGTGGCGGATCAAGCGCCGTCTGCTCTATTGGTACGCGCGCCTGAAAGCCCTCGAAGGCCAGCTTTCGGGCGATCCCGCAGGCGGCACCTTGTCCTTCCAGCGCAGCGAGATCGAGCGCATCGACTCCGCCGTCAGCCTCATCCCTGTCCCCTTGGGTTTCTCCGAGGAGTACTACAACCTGCGCAAGGCCATCGACCTCGTGCGACAGAGGATTCTGGCGCACGCCACATTCGTTCACCCCAATCTGACGTGAGACTGGGCCGCCGGTCCGCCGACTGGCAGCTTGCCCGTGCGGCTACGACGCATATCTCGGAAAGTGGCCCATCGCCGGCGCACCGGTTGTATTGCTCCGGCAACAGGCGGCAAATCGGTTGCACGGGTTCTCGCCAGTGCCCTATGACACGCGAGCCGTCATCGTGAGGGGGCTCAAGGAAAAGCGCATGTTCAAGAAGATCCTGATTGCCAATCGAGGTGAGATCGCCTGCCGGGTCATCAAGACCGCCCGGAAGATGGGAATCGGGACCGTCGCCGTCTATTCCGACGCCGACCGGGACGCGCTCCACGTCGAGATGGCCGACGAAGCCGTCCACATCGGCCCGCCTCCCGCCGCCCAGTCCTACCTGCTGATCGACAAGATCGTTGCCGCCTGCAAGGCCACCGGTGCCGAGGCGGTACACCCCGGCTACGGCTTTCTGTCCGAGCGCGAGGCGTTCCCGATCGCGCTTGCCGAGGCCGGCATCGTGTTCATCGGTCCGAACCCGCGCGCCATCGCCGCCATGGGCGACAAGATCGAGTCGAAGAAGGCCGCCGCGGCAGCCAGGGTGTCGACCGTCCCCGGCTACCTCGGCGAGATCTCCGACGCCAGGGAGGCCGTGAGGATCGCCTCCGAGATCGGCTACCCCGTCATGATCAAGGCCTCGGCTGGCGGTGGCGGCAAGGGCATGCGCATCGCCTACTCCGAGAAGGAGTGCGAGGAAGGCTTCGCGCTCGCGCGCTCGGAAGCCAAGTCGTCGTTCGGCGACGACCGCGTGTTCATCGAGAAGTTCATCGTGAACCCGCGCCATATCGAGATCCAGGTGCTCGGTGACAAGCACGGCAACTGCGTCTACCTCGGCGAGCGCGAATGCTCCATCCAGCGGCGCAACCAGAAGGTCATCGAGGAGGCGCCGTCGCCGTTGCTCGACGAGGCAACCCGCAAGGCCATGGGCGAGCAGGCCGTCGCCCTCGCGAAGGCGGTCGGCTACGATTCGGCTGGCACGGTCGAGTTCGTCGCGGGTCAGGACCGCTCGTTCTTCTTCCTCGAGATGAACACCCGCCTGCAGGTCGAGCATCCCGTGACGGAACTCGTCACCGGCATCGACCTCGTCGAGCAGATGATCCGCGTCGCCGCCGGCGAGGAGCTCGGCTTCCGGCAGGCCGACGTCAAGCTCAAGGGCTGGTCCGTCGAGAGCCGCATCTACGCCGAGGACCCCTACCGCAATTTTCTGCCGTCGATCGGCCGGCTCGTGCGTTACCGCCCGCCGCAGGAGGGCTCGTCCAAGGGGCTTACCGTGCGCAACGACACGGGCGTCACCGAGGGCGGCGAGATCTCGATGTTCTACGACCCGATGATCGCCAAGCTCGTTACTCACGCCCCGACGCGGGCCGAGGCGATCGAGCTGCAGGCCGAGGCGCTCGATGCCTTCTATATCGAGGGCATCCAGCACAATATTCCATTCCTCACCGCGCTGATGCAGCACCCGCGCTGGCGCGAAGGGAAGCTCTCCACCGGCTTCATCCAGGAAGAGTATCCGAACGGTTTCGTGCCGCGTTCGGCCACGGGCACCGATCTCGAGACGCTGGCGATGGTGGCAGCCGTCATCGACAACCTGCAGAACGAGCGCCGCCGCCACATCAGCCAGCAGGTGAACGGCACCCCCGTGCGCTTCGCCGCAAAGCGCGTGGTGATGATCGGCGGAGCACAGGTGCCGCTCGAGGTTTCGCCCGGCGCCGGCAAGGCGTTCAATGTCACGCTGACCTCTGTCGAGGCCGCCGCTGCCCCCATCGAGGTCGCATCGAAGTGGTGGCCCGGACAGCCGGTCTGGACCGGCCGCGTCGGCAATCGCGAGCTTTCGGTGCAAGTCAAGCCGCTGCTCAATGGCGTCGAGCTCGCATGGCGCGGCATCCGCGCGCCGGCCTTCGTCTACACCGAGCGCGAGGCCGCGCTCATGGCCCTGATGCCGGAGAAGGTCGCGGCAGACACCTCGAAGCTTCTGCTCTGCCCGATGCCCGGCCTCGTCAAAGCCATCCACGTAGCGGCGGGTCAGGAAGTGAAGGCAGGCGACGCCCTCGCGGTGGTCGAAGCCATGAAGATGGAGAACATCCTTCGCGCCGAGCGCGACGCCACGGTGAAGTCGGTGAATGCCAAGGCCGGCGACAGTCTGGCCGTCGACGCGGTGATCATGGAGTTCGCCTAGCGCCCGCCGCCACTGTTGACGGCTCCGGCAGCGCCAATTGATTCCGCTCACGAAAGGCCGCAGCCATGATCGCGCTCTTCTTCGAGGTGACGCCGAAGCCCGGTGAGGAAACCCGCTATCTCGACATTGCGGGCGCGCTCAGGCCGGAGCTCGAGGCGTCGGGCGGCGTGCTCTTCCTCGACCGCTACAAAAGCCATTCGCGGCCACGCACCCTTCTCTCCCACCAGATCTGGGCAGACGAGGCGTCGCTTGCCCGCTGGCGGGCGAACCGCAGGCACTACGCCACGCAGACGGCGGGCCGCGACAGGGTCTTCGAGGACTATCGCCTGCGCGTCGGACCGGTAATTGCAGAGGGCGGCGAAGGCGGCGGCGTGATCCCGCAGACGGAAGGCATTCCCTATAATGACCCGCTGTTGCAGGCCGAGCGCTTCGTCGTCGTCGTGCGCAGCCACACTCGGCCAGTGCCGGCGACTGGCGACAGCGAGATCTTCGAGAGCGTCTATCGCCCGAACGAGTTCGCCGCGGTCGGGACCGTGCCCGACCGGCAAACCGGCTACGAAGCACTGAGACGGGTTGCCTCGGACGGTCACGTCAGCGCCGCACAGCTTTGTCTCGTCAGCCGCGACTACGGCCTCCTCGAGCGGCGCGAGGCACCGCAGTATTTCCCGGATGTGCAACAGAGCTGACGTCGCGGCGGATCACACACCACAACCGTCATCCCGGGACACCCGCCCGTCATCCCGGAAGCGCGAGGCGAAGCCGGGCGCTGTCCGGGATCCAGCGCAAAATGCGCGCAAAGCGTACCGAATCGCGTCCTTCGGACAGTTTTCCGCTGGATCCCCGGCTTGCGTCGGCGCAATACGCCTCCTTGGCCGGGATGACGAGGTGGCGCTGCCTATGCCTTCGCCGCGCGGTTCTTTGCGAGCCAGTGCTCGACCAGCTCGACCGTGCGATCCAGTTCGTCGAGGCGCTCGCCGCGCTGTGCCGCGATGCTCTTCACGAGAAGGTCGACACGCTCGATGTTCGGCGCGCCGGCCGCCAGAGCGCGCGCGGCCGATGACGGGCTGCCGAGCGAGAGAGCCGCATTCGCATATTTCTCGAACGGCACGAGGTCCTTCCGATCGGCGCCGAGGCCGACGCAGAGATTGACAACCCACTCGTATACTTTCCGTGACGTCTCGAGGTCGGAGTGCACGGCTTCCTTGATGGGGCGCATGCCGTCCTTGCCGACGCAGCGGTAGTTGCCGGCGATCAGCATCGCCCACTTGGCGAGCGGCACGAAGATGCTGTCGTGCACCTTCAGCTTCACGGGCACCTCGAGCGCCTTGCCGTCCACCTCGAAGCGTGCGGCCTCGACATCGGCCTCGAGGTCCCTGAGGATCTGCGTATTGGCGGCATCGTCGAAACGCGCCGACTTGAAGTTGGTCGGCAGGCGCACCTGCAGCACGTTGACCGTCTCCTCCGGTGGCCGGAAGGCCTGCGGGTCGGGGCTGCACAGCGTCATGAGCCTGGGATCGAACCCGTCCCAGACGGTCGCATCGGCGAAGCAGGCCCTGAGCCCCGACGTGTCGAGGCCGGGAATCCGCTTCAGATACGTCAGCGGCGGCATGTTCATGATCGACATGCACGGCTTGCCGGACTTCGCGACCCGCTCCGTCAGCTCCCGCACGCCCGGCGAGCGATACTGCGGCTCCTGCATGGCGAGCACGATCAGATCGAAGCTTGCGGGATCGACATCCGTCGTGCCGGCCGCCCCGAGCTTGCCGGGAAGCGTCTTCGAGTTGATCTCGACCAGACCGTCACGGCCCTTGATCGGCATGCGCACGATGGCGCCGTTGGCATTGAACGCCGCCACCTCGGCCGGCAGGCAGACCATCGTGGCGTCATGCCCTCCCATCGCCAGCTTGGTGCCGAGCAGCGATCCGTAGGATGCGCCGAGGATCAGGACGTTATGCTTCTTGGCCATTTCCACCCCTTGAATGCGTGACTGCCGTCGTTCGAGCCTCATATATCAGCCATGCTAGTGGCAGATCGCCGCGCAGGGAAGCAATCTCCCGCCCCAAGCGCCAGCGACTACGATCTCCGCCGCCACGCCTCGTGCTGCGCCTTCGCCTCCTCCGTCAATCCGAGCGCCATGAACCTGTAGGCATCCACCCACGCGGCATCGTCGAGGTTCGGGATGTCGAGACCGCGATTGAGCGACTCCTTTGCCAGTTGCGCCGCGAGCGGCGGCATCGCCGCAATCTGCGCCGCCACCTGATAGGCCGTGGCCATCAGCTCGTCGTGCGGCACCAGCCACTGGGCAAGCCCGATGCGATAGGCCTCGGCCGCGTCCAGGGGAAAGCCCATCGAAAGCTTCATCGCGTGGCCCTTGCCGATCCACCTCGCAAGGCGCACCGAACCGCCATACGCGGGAATGATGCCGAGCGCCACCTGCGGCTGGCGCCATTCGGCGCGGGCAGAGGCGACGATCAGATCGCAGCAGTAGCTGAGGATGCAGCCGATGCCGATGGCATAGCCGTTGACGGCCGCGATCAACGGCTTCGGAAACTGATCGAGCCGGCGCACGACGAACGAGCGCCACTTCGGCAGCTCGGCGAAGAAATCGTCCATGCTCTCGATCGTGTGCGTTGCCGGGTCCTTGAGATCCGCGCCCGCCGAGAACGCCCGGCCCGCCTCGTCGCCCGTGATGATGACGGCGCGAACGCCCGGGTCGCCCTCCAGCCGCTCCAGCTCGCGCGCAAGACCCTCTGAAAAATCGGTGCCCCAGCAATTGCGCGCCGTCGGCCTGCTCAGTGTCAGTATCCCGACCGCGCCCTGTTGGGCATAGAGAACCGGCATGCGCGCCTCCCTGAAATCACGTCTTGTCGTTGCCGGTGAAGCTGCGACAGCGAGACGGTTCTGGCAATCGTTCTGTCGGTGCGCAGCGAGCGGCGTCACGCGCCCCGTTGCGCGCGAATGAGCGTCTCGAGATGGCGAAGCACCTGTTCGCGCTCCGGAAAATCCGCCGCGATCCACCAGCTTTCCACCTCGGCCAGCAGAGCGCCGATCGCCGGTCCGGGCTCAATACCGCGCGCGATGAGATCCGCGCCCGTGATCGGCAAACGCGGCCGTTGCCACGATACGGCCGTCTCGCGCAACAGCACGGCTTCGCTCCTGCGCTCGGGAAAGACGCTCGACAATGCCAACGCGAGACGGCGGCTCGCGGCAGGTCCCTCGCGATAGACGATCTCGCGTGCCCGGCGCGCATCGATGTTGCCCAGCATCGCGAGCTCACTTCGGGCAATGACGAGCAA
>Ga0180220_1001047_pt1 | contig 22907 bp, 17 predicted proteins | sample eDN5th37CBELigBY_FD_151335 | JGI IMG/M metagenome (GOLD analysis project Ga0180220, IMG submission 151335) | Enriched backyard soil microbial communities from Emeryville, California, USA - eDNA 5th pass 37_C BE-Lig BY (version 2) (version 2) | ecosystem: Environmental > Terrestrial > Soil >...
AGGGTGCGCGGCGGCCGCAGGATCCAGCGCACCTGGCCGAGGCGCGTGTAGTCCGGTCGGAAGTCGTGCCCCCACTGCGAGATGCAGTGGGCCTCGTCCACCGCGTACAGCGACAGGGGCACGTCGGCGAGCGCGTCCAGGAACGCCGACGAGCGGAACCGCTCCGGCGCCACGTAGACGAGCTTGAACTCGCCGCGCCTCATGGCGTCGATGCGCCGGGCCTTCTCGCCGTCGTCGATCGAGGAGTTGATGAAGGTGGCGGCGATCCCCCGGGCCTGGAGGGAGTCCACCTGATCCTTCATGAGCGCGACGAGGGGGCTGACCACCAGCGCGGTGCCCGGCAGCAGCATGGCGGGGAGCTGATAGCAGAGGCTCTTTCCCGCGCCCGTCGGCATCACCGCGACGGTGGACGTTCCCGCGAGGACCGAGGCGACCACCGCCTCCTGCCCGGGGCGAAACGCGGAGAAGCCGAAGTGCCGCTCCAGGGCGGCGACGATGTCGGACGAGGTCGGCTCCATCTTCGCGGTCCTTCTACCACGCCAGGTCGACGACGGCCGGCGCGGGGGCCGGTCGACACGAGGCGGCGTGCGCGCCGCCGAGATCCCAGGGCGCGTCCCACCGGCCAGCGGGCGATCCCTCCAGGGCCTCGGCGCGCAGCCTCTCGCGGACGGCGAGGACGGAGCCGCCGTCGTCGAAGAGGCGCACGATCAGCGCGGCGGCGCGGCGATCGAGCTCGCCTTCGCAGCCGCCGCTGCGGGTCACGGGGAGGATCGCGGCGCCGAGGAGGACGGCGGCGATCGCGCCGGCGAGGACGATCTCCTTCGATCCCGCGGCGAGCCCGGCGGCGCGGGCGACGGCGCCGCGGTGGACGCGGGAGGCGGCGCCCGCGAAACTCCGGCCGGCGCTCACAGCTTCCCCAGCTCGGCGAGGCTGGCGTAGCCCTCGTCGGCGACGACGACGTGGTCGAGGAGGGAGATCCCGAGGAGGCGGGCGGCGTCGCCGAGCCTGCGGGTGAGCTCCACGTCGTCCCGGGACGGCGTCGGATCGCCGCTCGGGTGGTTGTGCAGGAAGATGAGCGCGGGCGCCGCCTCGCGGATCGGGGCCTCGAAGACGTCGCGAGGGGAGATGGCGCACGAGGCGAGGCCGCCCTCGGCCACGCGGCGATCGGCGACGAGGCGGTGCCGGGTGTCGAGGAGCAGGACGTGGAAGACCTCGCGGGTGAGGTGGGCGAGGCGGGGCCGCGCGTACTCGTAGACCTGGGCGGGCGTGGAGAGGCGGAGGCTGCGATCGCGCGGCCCCAGGGAGCGGCGCCCCAGCTCGAGGGCGGCGGCGAGGCGGGCGGCGCGGGCGGGACCGACCTGGCGGGCGAGCTCCTGGGTGGAGGCGCGGGCGAGCTCCGGCAGCGAGCCGTGGCGGGCGAGGAGCGCCTCCGCCGCCCGCACGGCGGGCTTCGGGCCGGCGGTGCCGAGCACGACGGCGAGGAGCTCGATCTCCCCCATGCCCACGGCACCGGAGGCCAGGAGCCGCTCCCGCGGACGGGCCTCCAGGGGAACGCCGCTCTTCTTGGGGATCGCCGCAAGGGCGTGGGCCTGCCGAACCACCTGCCGCTCCTCGTTGCGCGTGTACGAAGCGAGGCGGTGCAGCGGCGATGCCCCGGGGCCGGCCGGAGCAAACCCCAGGGAGATCGGTCATTTGTCCGATGGCGTGGGAGACGGCGCGGGCCCCGTGGCCGGACCCCGGACCGAAACGCGGCCCGGGATGACTCATCTTCATGTAGAGGCCCGAAGCCGTGGCAGACCCGCGCGAAGCGAGGCGGCGGAAGGATTTTCCCACGCCCTCCGGACAGGGATTGATACGGTTGCGCACCCAACGAACGAGGAGACGTCAGGGATGTCGGACAAGCATTCGAAGGTGGTGATCGTCGGGTCGGGACCAGCGGGCTACACCGCGGCCATCTACGCGTCCCGGGCCGACCTCTCGCCGGTACTCATCTCCGGCCCCCAGCCCGGCGGCCAGCTCACCATCACGACCGACGTCGAGAACTACCCCGGCTTCCCCAAGGGCATCCAGGGCCCGGCGATGATGGACCTCTTCCGGGAGCAGGCCGAGCGCTTCGGCACCCGGATGGTGGACGGCCTCGTCACCAGCATCGACACGAGCCGCCGCCCCTTCCTCGTCTCGGTGGACGAGGGGCGCGAGACCTGGACCGCCGACACGGTGATCCTCGCCACCGGCGCGTCCGCCAAGTGGCTCGGTGTCCCCGGAGAGAAGGAGTTCATGGGCAGGGGCGTGTCGGCCTGCGCCACCTGCGACGGCTTCTTCTTCAAGGAGCAGGAGATCGTGGTGGTGGGCGGCGGCGACACGGCGATGGAGGAGGCGACCTTCCTCACCAAGTTCGCCTCCCGCGTCACCGTCGTTCACCGCCGGGACACCCTGCGCGCCTCGAAGATCATGCAGGAGAAGGCCAAGGGGAACCCGAAGATCTCCTTCATCTGGAACAGCGCGGTCACCGAGGTGCTCGGCAAGGAGGGCGGGGTCACCGGCGTCAAGGTGAAGAACCTCCACTCGGGCGAGGAGGCGGTGCTCCCGTGCACGGGCTTCTTCGTCGCCATCGGCCACCAGCCCAACACCCAGATCGCCAAGGGCCAGCTCGAGATGGACGAGGTCGGCTACATCAAGGTGAAGCCGGGCACGACCAAGACCAACGTGCCCGGGATCTTCGCCTGCGGCGACGCGGCCGACGCGGTGTACCGGCAGGCGGTGACTGCGGCGGGCACGGGGTGCATGGCGGCCCTGGACGCGGAGCGCTTCCTCGAGCGGGGCCCCGAGATCGCATGAGGATGATCGACGTGGGCGACAAGGCGTCCACCCGCCGCGTCGCCGTGGCCTCCGGCCTGGTGCGGATGTCGCCCGAGACCCTGCGCCTCGTGGAAGAGGGGCGGATCGAGAAGGGCGACGTGCTCGCCACCGCGCGGCTGGCGGCGATCCTCGGCGCCAAGCGCACGCCCGAGATCGTCCCGCTCTGCCATCCCATCGCCCTGACGAAGGTCGAGCCGGAGCTCTGGATCGATCGGGACGCGGGCGCGGTGCGGGTGCGGGTGCTGGCGGAGACGGTCGACCGCACCGGCGTGGAGATGGAGGCGCTGACGGCGGTGTCGGCCGCGTGCCTCACCGTCTACGACATGTGCAAGTCGGTGGAGGCGGCGATCGAGATCGACGCCGTGCGCCTCGACTCCAAGAGCGGCGGCAAGAGCGGGGACTGGCGGCGGTAGGGTCGTCGGGCTCCGAGCCACCCGCGATCCGCCGTGCCGGACGGTTGGGCGACCTCGCGCCCGGAGCCGCTCCTCCGCTATGCTCCGCGACCTCCTTCGCCTCCGGGGCGGAGCGACCACCCCCGAGCCCCCCATGACCTCCCGGGCCCCCGACGCGAGCGGCGTCTACGACAAGCCCCTCCTCTACGACATCGCCTTCGGCTACCGCGACTTCCGCGCCGAGGTGGACGCCGTCGCCGCCTGGTGCGCGCGGGTGGGCGGCCGGCCCGCGCCGCGCGCGGTGCTGGAGCTGGCGAGCGGCCCCGCGGATCACGCGATCGAGTGGAGCAGGCGGGGCGCCCGGGTCGTCGCCCTCGATCTCTCCCAGGCCATGTGCGACTACGCGAGGCAGAAGGCGGAGCTCGTCGGCGCCCCGGTGGAGGTGATCCGCGGCGACATGATCGACTTTCGGATCGACCGCCGCTTCGACCTGGCGATGCTGATGATCAACTCGATCGCCCACCTGCACACCCTGGACGATCTGGTCTCCCACCTTCGCTCGGTCGCCGCGCACCTCGAGCCGCACGGCGCCTACGTCCTCGAGATCCAGCATCCCCGGGACTTCGTGGGGAGGAGCGCGCGCCCCACCGGCGTGTCGAAGCCGTGGCGGGTGGATCGCTACGGGCTGCGGGTGGAGACGACCTGGGGATCGCCCGCCGACCCCTACGATCCGGTGCGGCAGCTCTTCGACGCCCGCGTGGAGATCCGGGCCAGCGACGGCGAGCGCGAGGAGACGATCGTCGAGCGCTGCCTGATGCGGGACTGGACCCTCGGAGAGCTGCAGGCAGCGCTGCGGCTCGAGGGCTCCCTCGAGCTCGCCGAGATGCACGGCGACTTCGAGGCGGACGCGCCCTTCGACGCGGAGAGCTGGCGCATGATCGCGGTGCTGCGCCGCCGCTGACGCCTCAGCTACGCGGCTCGATCGCGCCCCGATCGATCCCGAAGAAGGCGATGGCGTTGTCCCGCGCCACCCGCCGGATGATCTTCGGCGAGATCCCCACGACCTCGAGCAGGTGGAGCGTCCGGGGAACGGCGAGGATGTCGCCGGGCCCCGCGCCGGCGTCCGACGCGAGCACCAGGCCCGCCGCCCCGTACTGGCGCACGATGGACGCGGCGTCGTCGGCGGGGATCCGCGAGGGATGCACCAGGAGCCCGGCGGTGTACCCACACGATCGCACCAGGCGCAGGGTGGTCGCGTCCACGCCGCCGACCAGCACCCGCTCCGGCGGCGCGTCGGCCTCGCGGAGGAGGGAGAGCGTCCTGCGCACCATGCGCGGCTTGTCGTGCTCCGGCGTATGGACGATCACGGGCAGCTCGAGGCTCGCCGCCAGCTCGAGCTGGGTCTGGAAGGCGCTCTCCTCGCGGGCGCCACCCTCCTGCAGGCCGATGGCGCCGATCGCGACCACCCGCCCCTTGTCGAAGAGCTCGGGCATCCGCGCCACCAGCTCCTGGAAGCCGGCGGAGGGGATGCGCCGCGGGTGGACGCCCAGCGCGAAGAAGGGCGCGATCCCCGCCTGCCGCATCCGCGTCGTCCCTGCCGTCACCAGCTCCTCGAGGTGCGCGAAGAGCTCCCGCCCGTCCCCGGCGGGCGCGTCGTCGCCCGCGACGGCCACGGCGGCGTCCACCCCGAAGTAGGCGAGGTCCTTCAGATCCTGATCGGCCAGGCCCCCCAGGTGGATCTGGGCGTCGAAGATCGCCGGCAGCGGCTCCATGGCGGCAAACGTAACACCCGCGCTCGCGCCGGAGCGGACCCAAGGAGGGCGCACGGGCGTTTCGGCGACGCCGGGCGAGGGCGAGCGCCTACTGCGCGATCGCGGCGCCGGTGCCGCGGGGGTCGGCGGCGCCGGTGCGCACGCCCGTCTCCGGATCGACGGTGATGATGGTGGCGTTGCTCCACGGACTGCTCTCGACGAGGCGATGGCCGCGCAGGCGGAGGAGGCCGACGGTGGCGGCGTCGAGGGCGAAGGGCTCGTAGTAGACGACGTCGGGCAGGTGCTGGTGGTGGATCCTGCCCAGGGTGATCGCCTTCTGGGCGTTCGCGCCGTGATCGACGTGGGCGAGGATCGCCTGGAGCACGGTGGTGGGGATCCGAGGGCCGCCCGGCGATCCGACCACCACGCGCACCGGCGCGTCGGTGTCCGGCCCGTCGAAGACGATCGTGGGGGTCATGGAGGAGAGCGGGACCTTCCCCGGCGCGACGGCGTTGGCCTCGGAGCCGGCGACGCCATAGGCGTTGGGGACCCCGGGGGCGATGGCGAAGTCGTCCATCTCGTCGTTCCAGAGGACGCCCGTCCCCTTGGCGACGATGCCCGCGCCGAAGGCGTAGTTGACGGTGGTGGTGAGGGAGACCGCGTTGCCCTCCGCGTCGATGGTGGAGAGGTGGGTGGTGTCCGGGCCTTCGGTGGCCGGCTGCGCCTCGGCGGGCGCCAGGCTCGTCCCTTCGCCCGGCGGGATCTCTTCGGACGGCGTGGCCGCCCAGCCGATGGCCGCCCGCACCCGCGCCGCCCGATCCTTGGCGACCAGCGGCGCGAGGGGCACGTCGACGAAGGCGGGATCGCCGATGAGCGCCCGATCGGCGAAGGCGCGCTTCAACGTCTCGATGTAGACGTGAAGCGCCGAAGGCTCGCGCCACGGCGTCTCGCGGGGCAGCGTCTCCATGACGTTCAGGGCCATGAGGAGCACCTCTCCGCCGGCGGAAGGGGGCGGCGCGGTGGCGACGGCGAGGCCGCGGAACGAGCCGATCAGCGGCCCGCGGATCCGCGTGCGGTAGGCGGCGAGATCCTCGGCCGTGAGGATGCCCCCCCTCTCCCGCATGTCGGCGGCGAGCTTCCGCGCGATCGCTCCCTCGTAGAATGCTTCTGCACCGTCCGTGGAGATGGCGCGCAGGGTGGCGGCGAGGTCCTCCTGGACCAGTCGATGGCCCAGCGGCGGGACGTCGCCGTCCACCAGGAAAATCCGGGCCGCCTCCGGGTCCGCGCGCAGCAAGTCGAGGCGGAAGCGGGCGGCGCCGCGGTACTTCTCGTCGACCGGGAACCCCTCCTCGGCGAGGCGGATGGCGGGGGCGAGCACCCTTTCCCGGGGCAGCTTCCCGAAGCGGCGCTGCAGCTCGAGGTAGCCGGCGACCGCGCCGGGCACCGCCACCGAGAGCGCGCCGTCCCGGGCGAGCGCCGGCTGCGGCGTGCCGTCCTTCAGGTACATGTCGCGGGTCGCGCGGGCGGGCGCGACCTCGCGGAAGTCGAGGAAGACGAGCTCCTTCCTCATGCGCACGAGGGCAAAGCCGCCGCCGCCGATCCCCGAGGACTCGGGCTCCACCACCGCGAGGGCGAACGCCGCCGCCACCGCGGCGTCGACCGCGTTGCCGCCCGCTCGGAGCATCTCCACCCCGGCTTCGCTCGCCGCCACGTGTCCGGTGGCGACCATGCCCTTGGTGCCGGCGGCGGGGAGGGCGAGGGCCGGGGAGGCCAGGAGGCAGAGCAGGAGGGCGAGGGCGCGCATGTCCCTCGCTTACGGCAGCGGGGAGCGGAGGGCAACCGGCGCGGCGGGCGGAGCGGCGCCGCGGGGCGGTGAGGGCCCGCCCCCCTCGACCGCAAGACGTTGGGCCGAGTGGCGGACGGGGAGACGCCGGTCCATTCGGACCCGGCGCCGCCGCGGCGCCCGGGGAGGTCGGATCGCGGATGCGGGGAACGGCCGGCGCTTCGATCAGGACCAGGCCAGGCCGCGGCGCACCGCCTCGGCGGCGGCCTCGGCCTTCGAGGTGACCTCGAGCTTGCGGTAGAGGCTCTTCACGTGGCTCTGGATGGTGCCCAGGCTGATGCCCAGCATCCGGGCGGCCTCCTCGTAGGTGATGCCCTTCGCGAGGAGGCCGAGCACCTCGCGCTCGCGGCGGGTGAGGGGGGTGCGGCCGTCCGCGACGCCGGGGCCGTTGGGCGCGCTGCGCCCCGCCTCCTCCAGCGTGGTGCCGGAAGTGTCGCCGGGCCGACGCGCCACCCGGACCTCTTCGAGGAGGTAGCGGGCGATCGCGGGGGCGATGATCGATCCGCCGGCGGCGGCGATGCGCACGGCGTTGGGGACCTCGGAAGGCGTCCCCTTGAGGAGGTAGCCGCAGGCGCCGGCCCGCAGCGCCTCGAGCGCCTTGCTCCGCTCGCCGTGAGCGGTGAGGACGACGATCTCGGGGGGGCGATCGAGGGCGGCGAGGCGCCGGGCGAGCTCCGCGCCGGGCATGTCCGGCAGGCCGAGGTCGATCACCGCCACGTCGCAGAGCTTCACCGCCGGATCCGAGTCCACGAGCTCCGCCAACGCGCGCTTCGCGTCGGGGAACGCGCCCACCACGTTCATGTCCGAGTGGGCGGCGAGCGTTCGGCAGACGAGCGCGAGCTGGTGGGGGTCGTCCTCCACGACTGCGACGCGAATGGCTTCCCCGGGCCTCATCTTCGTCTCCACGGCTTGAAACCCTCTCTCCAACGTCTACGAAGGATCGTCGAACGCTTCCACCTTCGTTGACCGGGCTGGATGGGCAATCCTATCGTACCGCCCCGACATGGAAAGAAAGTCGCACGCCGCCATCGTCCTCGCCGCCGGCAAGGGCACCCGGATGAAGAGCAACCTCGCGAAGGTGCTCCACGAGGCAAACGGTCGCCCGCTGGCGTGGTACCCGATCCGCCGGGCGCTGGCGATGGGCTGCGATCCCGTGGTGGTGGTGGTGGGCCACCAGGGGGAGGAGGTGCGGGAGCGGCTCGAGTCCCTCTTCCCTGGTGCCCCCTTGTGCTTCGCCGTGCAGGAGCGGCAGCTCGGCACAGGCCACGCCGTGCGATGCGCGCGGGAGGCGCTCGCCGGCGCGGAGGGCCGGGTGCTCATCCTCTACGGCGACGTGCCGCTGCTCACGGAGGCGACGCTCGCGAGGCTGGTGGAGGCCGGGCAGGGCCGCACCCTCGCGTTCCTCTCCATGAGGCCGGAGGATCCCACCGGGTACGGGCGGGTGGTCCGCGACGAGGCGGGCGCCGTGCGCGCGATCGTCGAGCAGAAGGACGCCTCGCCGGAGGAGCGCGCGCTCCGCGAGTGCAACGCGGGGATCTACGACGTCGACGCCGCCTTCCTCTGGCGCGAGCTGGAGAACCTGGACGACGAGAACGCCCAAGGCGAGCTCTACCTCACCGATCTCGTGGCGGCGGCGCACCGCGCCGGAGACGCCGCGGTGGCGGTCGAAGCGCCGGTGGACGAGGTCTCCGGGGTGAACGATCGCGCCGAGCTGGCGTCGGCGGCGAAGGAGCTGCGCCGCCGCCTCGTCCTCGCCCACATGCGGGCCGGGGTGGGCATGGTCGATCCGGACACGGTCTGGCTGGACGAGGACGTGGCCCTCGAGGCCGACGTCCTCCTCGAGCCCCACGTGCGGATCGGAAAGGGCTCCTTCGTCGGGGCGGGCACCGTCATCGGCCAGGGCTCGGTGATCGTGGGGAGCCGGGTCGGCGCGGGCGTCGTCGTGAAGCCGTACTCGGTCTTCGAGGACGCGGTGGTGGGCGAGCGCGCCATCGTGGGCCCCTTCGCGCGGCTGCGCCCCGGCACCGAGCTCGGACCCGAGGTCCACATCGGCAACTTCGTCGAGACCAAGAAGACGAGGATGGGCCGGGGCTCCAAGGCCAACCACCTCACCTACCTGGGCGACGCGATCGTCGGCGAGCGATGCAACGTGGGAGCGGGGACCATCACCTGCAACTACGACGGCGTGAACAAGTCGGTGACCGAGCTGGGCGACGGCGTCTTCATCGGCAGCGACACGCAGCTCGTCGCCCCGGTGCGGGTGGGCGACGGCGCCTACGTCGGCGCGGGCACCACCGTCACCCGGGACGTCCCCGCCGGCGCGCTGGCGCTCTCCCGGCCGCAGCAGGTGACCAAGGAGGGCTGGGTCGAGCGCCGCCGCGCCGCCGAAAAGAAGCGCTGATCGCGGAACGCTCCTTCAGGTCCGGTCGGTCGAGAAGAACCCCGCGCCTCGAGCCCGTCGACATTCGCAAAGAACGTCGTCGGATCGGGCTCCACCGGACGAGTGGATCGTCACCGCAGGAACACCCTGGACCCCCTGCCGAGCTTCCCGGCGCTGCTGCCATTCTGGCCAATCCGCGGCGCCCGGCGGCGGGATCCCGGCGGGCGCTTGCTCCCTGGCCCGATCTCCTGCACAGTCCGCTCGGTTCGGCCCGACGGGCGAAGGAGGCATCTCGAGCATGTGCGGCATCGTGGGGTACGTGGGATCGCAGCAGGCGGCGACGCTGCTGGTGGAGGGGCTGCGCAAGCTCGAGTACCGGGGGTACGACTCCGCCGGCGTCGCGGTTCTGGGCGAGAAGGGCCTGCAGGTCGCCCGGGCGAAGGGCAAGCTCGCCAACCTGGACGCGCTCCTCGCCCGCACGCCGCTCTCCGGCACCACCGGCATCGGCCACACCCGCTGGGCCACCCACGGGAAGCCCTCGGACGAGAACGCCCACCCCCATCGCTACGAGTCGGTGGCGGTGGTGCACAACGGCATCATCGAGAACCACCTCGCGCTGCGCGCCGAGCTCCGCGAGCAGGGGCACGAGTTCCAGAGCGAGACCGACACGGAGATCTTCGCCCACCTCGTCGCCCGGGAGCTGAAGGAGGGCGGCAGCCTGGCGGACGCGGTGCGCCGCTCGCTCGCCTCCGTGCGGGGCACCTACGCCCTGGTGGTGACCTCGGAGGATCGCCCCGGCGAGATCGTGGCGGCGAAGAACTCGTCGCCGATGATCCTCGGCGTGGGGAAGGGGGAGAACTTCGTCGCCTCCGACATCCCGGCGCTGCTCTCCCACACCCGCGACGTGATCTTCATGGAGGAGGGCGAGGTCGCCGAGATCATCGCGGAGGGGATCCGCCTCACCGACATGGAGGGCAACGAGCGGTCGCGGGCGCCCCGTCGGATCGACTGGTCGCCGGTGATGGCCGAGAAGGGCGGCCACAAGCACTTCATGCACAAGGAGATCCACGAGCAGCCCCGGGCGATCGCGGACACCCTGCGCGGCCGATCCGACGAGGAGGAGGGCGACGCCCTGGGCGCGGAGGGCATCCTCGATCGGGCGCACCTCGCCGCCGTGAAGCGGGTGGTGATGCTCGCCTGCGGCACGAGCTGGCACGCGGCGCTGGTGGGCAAGCAGCTCGTGGAGCGGCTCGCGCGGCTCCCGGTGGAGGTCGACCTCGCGTCGGAGTTCCGCTACCGCGAACCCGTCGTGGACGGGTCGGTGCTCGCCGTCGCCATCTCGCAGTCGGGAGAGACCATCGACACCCTCGAGGCGATGCGGGAGGCGAAGCGCCGCGGCGCCCGTACCCTGGCGATCTGCAACGTCCTCGGCTCGGCGATCGCCCGCGAGGCGGACGAGGTGCTCTACACGCACGCGGGTCCCGAGATCGGCGTGGCGTCGACCAAGGCCTTCACCACGCAGCTCGCCGCTCTGGCGCTGGTCGCCGTGCGGATGGGCCGGCTCACCGGGACGCTCGACGTGGAGAGCGGACGGAGGTGGCTGGCCAGCCTGCGGGAGCTGCCGGCGAAGGTGGAGCGCGCCATCGAGTCGGAGGCGCAGGTGAACGAGGTGGCCCACGACGTGGCCCACGCCCGGGACGTGCTCTTCCTCGGCCGCGGCCCCCAGGCGCCGGTGGCCCTCGAGGGCGCGCTCAAGCTCAAGGAGATCTCCTACATCCACGCGGAGGGGTACGCGGCCGGCGAGATGAAGCACGGCCCCATCGCCCTCATCGAGCCCGGCCTGCCCGTGGTCGTGGTCGCCACCCGCGACTCCACCTACGAGAAGACGATCGGCAACATCGAGGAGGTGCGCGCCCGCGGCGGCAAGGTCATCGCCGTGGTCACCGAGGGCGACACGCACGTCCGCTCGATCGCCGACCACGTGGTGGAGGTGCCCGACTGCGATCCGCTGCTGATGCCGATCGTCTCGTGCATCCCGCTGCAACTCCTCGCGTACCACGTGGCCGACACCCGCGGCACCGACGTGGATCAACCCCGCAACCTCGCCAAGAGCGTCACCGTCGAGTAGGTCGGCGTTTTCGCGGGGGAGACGATGCGCTTGTTCGTCGCGGTGGATCCGGACGAGGCGGTGCGGGCGGCCCTCGGCGCCGCCATCGACGCCCTTCGCCCCCTCGCGCCCGACGCCCGGTGGGCGAGGCCCGAGGGGCTGCACCTCACCCTGGCCTTCCTGGGCGAGATCCCCGACGCGATCGTCCCCGAGGTCCGGCGGGCGGTGGAGGTGGCGGCGGGTGCCTCGGCTCCCCTGCGCCTCCGCGCCGGTGGCGGGGGATCGTTCGGGAGCCGCGCCCACCCGCGGGTGCTCTGGGTGGGACTCGAGGGCGACGTGGAGGCGCTCGCCTCGCTGAAGTCCTCCCTGGAGGCGGCGCTGGCGCCTGCGGGGTACGCGCCCGATCCGCGGCCCTTCGCGCCCCACCTCACCCTCGCCCGATCCCGGCCGCCCCGAGGCGATCGGGACCTCGCCCTCTGCGCCGCGGATCCGGCCCTCGCCGACCTGGGAGCGTTCACCGTCAGCGAGCTCGTCCTCTACCGAAGCCACCTCTCGCCCCAGGGCTCGCGCTACGAGGCGGTCTTGCGCGCGAAGCTCGGCGGCGGATGAGGTCGCCCGGCGGGCGCCCGGGAGGCTCCCCGCCGGGAAGGGAGCCGCGTCTCGGACGGTTGCGGGGCAGGCGCCCGGTCCGACGTGCGATGATGGCGCCCATGTCGAAAGGCTCCCCCTTGCGTCGTTTCCTCCTCGCGTGGCTCCCGGTCGTCCTGCTCGCGTCGTGTGCCGGCGGCCCGCGTCCGCCCCTCGAGATCCTCGCCGACGCGGCGCGCGCCGCCCGGGAAGGCGGGGGCACGGCCCGCGAGCAGGCACTCGCCGGCTGGCACGCCTGGATGGTGGACGCGGACGCCGCTCGGCTCGAGTCCCTCGCCCAAAGCGCGCTCGCCCGGGATCCGAGCGAGCCCTGGGCCCGCCTCGCCCTCGCCGAGGCCGCAAGGCGCCGCCTCGACCCCTACGGCGAGACCCGCGAGCTCGCCGTGCTGATCCGGGGGGCACCCTCCCATCCCCTGGCGACCGTCGCCGCGAGGAGGCTGGCCTCGATCGCGACCCTCGCGACCGTCCTCGATCGCGAGATCGAAGGGGTGGCAGCGGAGCTGCTCGGCGAACCCGGCCTCGGGCCCGACGCCGCGGCGATGCTGCGGGCGGCGCTGCGCCGCACCGGGGGCGAGTCGAAGCGCGACGCGATCGCCGCCGCCGGCCTGGTGACGGCGGCCTCGATCGTCGGCCCCTTCTCCCCCTGGCACCACCTGGATCTGCGCACGCCCTTCCCGCCCGAGGAGGCCGCGCCGATCGCCCGGACGTACGAGGGATCGGGAGGGCGCACCCTCGCGCTGCGGCCCTTCTCGATCCCGGACGGCTCGATCGAGCTCGGACCCGAGGAGCGCGACGGCGACGTCTACTACGCGCTCTCCGTCGCGGAGGTCCCCGCCGCCGGCCGCCACGTGCTGCGGGTGTCCTCCGCCCGCAGCACGAGCGTCGCCGTCTTCGTGGACGGCGTCGAGGTGCTGCGCCGCGAGGCGATCGGCGCGCCCGTCCCGACGGCGGGGCAGGCGCGGCTCGATCTCGAAGCGGGCCCGCACCTCGTGGCGGTCCGGGTGGTGAAGGGTAGCGGCCGGGGCGAGGTGCGGGTCGCCCTCGCCCCCGCGGACGGGCGCCCGTCGCGGATCGCCTTCCGCGCCGCAGAGCCGGGGGATCGGCCGGGCCCTGCGCCGCGGCTCGAGGGACCGGCCCGCTTCGACGGCGCCCGCCGGCTCGCGTCGTCCCTCGAGCGCGAGGGAGGCCTCGTCGCCGCCTACGTGGCGGCGACCGATCTCCAGCGGATCGATCGCGAAGGTGCCAAGGAGCTCCTCGCGTCCGCGCTCGAGGCCGCGCCGAACGCGCCGCCGCTCCTGCAGCTCCGCGCCGACATCGCGCGGCGGGACGACGGCATCCAGGAGGCGCTCGGGCAGGCGAGGGCGGCCTCTGATCTCGAGGCGCTCCTCTCCCGCGACCCCCGCAACCCCCGCGCCCTGTGGAGCGCGGCGTCGATCCTGCGGGAGGCGGGACGGCACGACGACGCGCTGGACAAGATCGCGGCGGCGGAGGGCGAGGCGAAGGGATCGGCGATCCTGGCGATGGCCCGGGCCCACGTGGCCCTCGCGAGGGGCTTCGACGTGCAGGCGTGGCGGCACGCACGGGAGGCGGCGGCCGCCGACGCCGGCCTCTGCGAGGCGGGATCCCTGCTCGTGGACCTCGCCCGGCGCGCCGACGCCGCGGCCGATCTCGAGGAGGCGGCGCAGCGCTTCGCCGCTTGCCCGGGGGGCAGGGCGAGGCTGGCGGGGATCCTCGGCTCCCGCGGCAGGCACGAGGAGGCGAGGGAGATCTTCCGGGAGCTGATCGCCGAGGGGCCACAGGATCCGTCGCCGGCGCTGCGCCTCTCCGAGCGCCTCCTCGCCGCGGGCGACGCCGCGGGCGCCGCGGCAGTGGTCGCCGAGCTGGAGCGGCACTGGCCACGCAGCGCGTTCCTGCCCAGGCGGCGGGCGCAGTTGTTGGAGCGGGCGGGCGACCTCGACGGCGCCCGAGCCGCGCGCGAGAGGTCCCTCTCCCTGGACGGAGGCGATCTCGCCTGGCGGCGAATGGAGGCGTTCCGCCAGGGCAGGGACGTCCTCGCCGAGTACGACCGCGACGGCCTCGAGGTGATCCGCGCGTTCGAGGAGAACCCGCGCTCCTTCGACACCGCCACCGTGGTGATCTACGACTTCGCCGCGACCGAGGCGTTCCCCGACGGATCGCTGGTGGATCGTGTCCACGTGATCTCGAAGGTCCTGGACAAGCGCGGCGTCGACGAGCTGGGCGAGGCCCACATCCCCGCGGGCGCCGAGGTCGTGCACCTGCGCACCGTCAAGAAGGACGGCACCATCCTCGAGCCCGAGAGCATCGGCGGCAAGGAGTCCGTCTCGCTGCCCAACCTCGACGTGGGCGACTACGTGGAGATCGAGTGGCTGCTCGCCACCTCGCCGCGCGGCGACGGCAACCCGGGCTGGAGCTCGTCTCCCTTCTACTTCCGATCCAGCGGCACGCCCCTGCTGGAGTCGGTCTACGTGGTCCGCGCGCCCAAGGGGGCGTTGGAGATCGACTCGCACAACGGCGCGCCCGTTGCCGAGGTGCTCGAGGACGGAGACTTCGTCACCCTGCGGATGGCGAGCCGGGACAACGCCGCCTTCGTGCCGGAGCCCGGCGCCGTGCGCATCGAAGAGTTCCTCCCGTGGGTGCAGGCGGGGAGCGGCGCGGACGAGACGAGCGCCGCGTGGATGTTCGCCGATCGCCTCGCCGGCGCCGCGGATCGAACCGCGGAGGTGGCGGCGTGGGCTCGGGGGATCGCCGCCGGCGTGAAGACCACCGGGGCCGACCGCACGCCGATCGTCCGCGCGATCTACGACCGGGCGATGGAGGAGATCGAGGGCGCGGATGGATCCGCGGGTGGCAAGGCCTCCTACGTCCTCGCGCAGAAGCGCGGGAACCGCGCGCTCCTGATCAAGGCGGCCCTCGACGAGCTGGGGATCCCGAACCGCTGGGCGGTGGTGCGCACCTGGGATCAGCCTCCCGCCCCGATGCGCTTCCCGCGGATGTCGCGGTGGGGGTACCTGGTGCTGGTGGTGAGGCCCGATCCGGAGGGAGGGCAGCTCTGGCTCGATCCCTACATGCGCTGGGCGCCCTTCGGCCGGGTGGCGCCGCTGGCGGAGGGATCGTCCGCGCTCCTCCTCCCGGAGTCGGGGCGGGATCGGCCGCAGCCCGCGAGCACCCCGGCGTCGTCCGACGCGCCGCGAGGGCGGGTGGTCGAGGTCGTGCTCTCGCTCGCCGAGGACGGCACGCTGACGGGGGAGGGGCTGGAGCGCTACCTGGGCTTCGACGGTGCGTGGGCCCGAGGGAGTCTGGAGAAGCTCGACGACGACCGGCGCAAGCAGGCGGTGGAGTCCGCCCTCGCCAAGGGGTTCCGCGGCCTCGTCCTGGACGAGCTCTCGGTCGATCCGCCCGACGACTCGCTGACCCTGCGCTACCGCTTCACCGTCCCCGACGCGGCCCACGATCTCGGCCAGGGCCTGCGCTCGCTGGACCTCGACTTCTTCGCCGCCGGGCTGGGGAGGCGCTTCCTCACCCGGGGCGACCGGGAGTCGCCGCTCTTCCTCCGGGCGCCGGAGAAGGTGGAGACCCGCATCCGGATCGAGCTGCCGGTGTCGCTGCGGGTGGTGGGCGCGCCGGACGCTGCCCGGGAGAAGGGAGCGTTCGGCGACTACGGCCGCTCGGTGGCCGCCAGCCCCGGCGTGTTGGCGATCGACGAGTCCCTGGAGGTGGCGCGGGGCAGGGTGCGCCCCCACGAGTACCGGGAGTTCGCGCGCTGGGTGCTCGCGGTCGATCGGGCCCAGGCCGCGGAGCTGGTTCTCGCCGACGACGCCGCCGCGCGGATCGAGCCGGGGCTCTGACCCCGGCGCGGCTCGCCCTTGGTCGAGGGGAGGCGGAGCGCGGGCCGGGCCCGCCCCTGGCCTCGGCGAGCAGGTGGCGCATGGCGATGGGAGGCGCCGCTCAGAGCACCACGAGGGGAACCCGCTCCGCCCGGCGGGGCGGCGGCGCGGCGGGGATGAGGCGCAGGGCCACCTCGGTGTGGAAGTCGAATCCACGATCCGTGCACCGCACCCTCGACCCTTCCCGCACCACCAGCCCCTGCGCCTCCAGCGCCCGGGCCTGGGCGAGCACGCCCTCGGGGACCTCGCCCACCGTCTCCGCGGCGGCCTCCGCCAGGTCCACCCCTTCGGCGAGGCGCAGGCCCAGGAAGACCCGCTCCTCGAAGAGCTCGGCGGGATCGATCTCGTCGCGCTCGACCTCGGTGGGCCCGCCGGCCTCCACGGCGGCGAGCCAGGCCTCGGGCTTGCGGGGGTTGCCGTACCGGACGCCGCCGGCGCCCACGCGGCGGAAGCCGTGGGCGCCGCAGCCGGCGGCCACGTACTCGCGCCCGAGCCAGTAGAGGGTGTTGTGCCGCGACTCGAAGCCGGGCCGCGCGAAGTTGGAGATCTCGTAGCGGGCGTAGCCGGCGGCCTCGAGGGCGGCGCGGACGAGGCGACCCATCTCCTCCTGCACCGCGTCGTCCGGCACCCGCACCCGCCCCCGCTTCACGTCCTTGGCGAGGCGCACGTCCTCGGCGAGCCCCTCCAGGGTGAGGCCGTAGCAGGAGAGGTGCTCGGGGCCGAGGCGGATCGCCTCCTCCACGTCGGCGCGGGCCATCGACGGATCCTGCCCGGGCCCGCCGAAGATCAGATCGAGGGAGACGTCGTCGAACCCCGCGTCTCGCGCCGAGGCGAACGCGGCCTTCGCCTCGGCGCCGGAGTGCCTTCGGCCCAGGCCGGCGAGGATCGCCGGATGGAAGGACTGCACGCCGATGGAGAGGCGATTCACCCCGGCCCTGCGCAGCTCGGCGAAGCGGGCCGCGTCCGAGGCGCCGGGGTTCGCCTCCAGGGTGATCTCGCAGGAGGCGGCGAGGCCGAAGAGGCGATCGACCGCCTCGATCGCCCGCCCCACGCACGACGGCTCCCACAGCGAGGGCGTGCCGCCCCCGAAGTACAGCGACTCGACGCCGCCGGCGGGCCTGCCGTGCTCCTTCGCCCGGACGGCGAGCTCCGCCTCGATCCCCCGCGCGTAGCGCGCGTGGGGGATCGTGGTCGCCGCCACCGACGCGAAGTCGCAGTAGGGGCACTTGGAGAGGCAGTAGGGAAAGTGGATGTAGACGCCGAAGCGGGACGCGAACGAGCTCACTTGTCGGAATTGCGCTCCGCGGCCTGGGCCGCGTAGCGATCGACCTCCGAGGAGAGGAACTCGTTCTGGGCGGCGAGATCCTCCAGCTCGTCCTTCAGCCGGGCGATCTCGGCCTCGGCCTCCGCGAGGGCGGGCGAGGCCTCGCCGCCCGAGGAGACCCGCTGCATGAGCTGCTGGATCTGCCGGTTCAGCCGCAGGATCTCCTGGTCCCGCGACGCGAGCTCCGAGGCGATCTCCGCGATCTGCCCCGCGAGGTCGTCCTGGATCCGCTCCCGCTCCCGCTCGAGGTGCCGGGCGCTTCTCTCCAGCTCCGCGCACTTCGCGCGGGCCTCGTCGAGGCTCTCCCTCGCCCGGGTGGCCTCCGCTCGCGCCTCCGCGACCGCCGCGGCCCGCTGCTCCAGCTCCGCCTGCAGCTCGTCGAGCTCGACCCCGAAGGCGTGGCGCTCCTCGCGCAGCGCCTCGAGCTCGCCCTCGAGCTCCGCGATCCGGGCCCCCATCTCCCCGCGCTCCGCGGCGTAGAGGGCCTCGAGCTCCATGCGGATCTCGTGCTCGCCCGGGCGGTCCTCCGCCCCGTCGGGGCCGTCCGAGATCTCGACGATCTCCGCCTCGTCGAGGACGTCGTCGATGGGGAGCGCGCGCTTCTCCATGGGCCACTCGAGCTGCGGTTCCTCGCCCGACGCCCGAGGGATCGCGCGTGATCCGCGAACCGTCGCGAGCCCCGGAGGCGAGCGAACGAAACGGGTGACCCGCGCGCGGGCGCGAGCGGACCCGCCTCGGGGAGGTCTCCTCTACTCGCGGGCGAGTCTACCACGTCCTGGAAACCGGTCACGAATCCGCCCCTATCGTTGACAGGAGCCGCCCGCGACCGCACCTTCGGCCGAGGAAGCGGTCCCGAGGGGCCCTCGCACCGCCGCTGCCGCGGCGCCTCGTCGTTTCCGGGCGCCGACGCGCGCGGGCCCTTATGCTCCCGCGTCGACATGACTCCATTCACCCTCCCGACGAGCGCACGTCGGTCGGGGAGTCCGGAAGACCTGCTTCCGGAAGAAAGGTCCGACGTGCAGTATCGCCTCCCCAACGGGCTCCACGTGATCCTCCAGGAGAACCGCGCCGCGCCGGTGGTCGCGCTCCAGGCCTGGGTGCAGGTGGGCTCGGCGGACGAGACCGACCGCGAGGCGGGGCTCGCGCACCTCCACGAGCACATGCTCTTCAAGGGCACCAGGAAGCGCGGCCCCGGCGTGGTGGCCAAGGACATCGAGTCCCGCGGCGGCGAGGTGAACGCCTGGACCAGCTTCGACCAGACCGTCTACCACCTCACCATCGCCTCCCGCTTCTTCGAGGACGGCCTCGAGATCCTGGGCGACCAGGTCCTGGGCTCGATCTTCGATCCGGAGGAGCTCGCCCGGGAGGTCGAGGTGGTGATCGAGGAGATCAAGCGGTCGGCGGACAGCCCCTCGCGCCGGGCGTCCCGGGCGCTCTTCGAGCTCGCGTTCCGGGAGCACACCTATGGCAGGCCGGTGATCGGCTTCCCCCACACGGTGCGCAGCTTCACCCGCGACGACGTGGTGGGCTTCTACCGGCGCCACTACACGCCGGACAACATCACCCTCGTCGTGGTGGGCGACTTCGACGCCGAGCGGGCGCGCCGCGCCATCGAGGAGGTGTGGAGCGAGGCGTCCGGCAGGCACGGGGGGCACCACCCCCGCAAGGTGGAGCCCGAGCAGACCTCGATGCGCGCCCGGATCCTGCGCGAGCAGGTGATGGAGACGCACCTCGCGCTGGCCTGGCCGATCCCCGACATCCTCTCCGAGGATCTCGCCCCCCTCGATCTGGCGGCGGCGGTCCTGGGCCACGGCGACAGCTCCCGCCTGGTGCAGGAGGTGAAGCGGGACAAGCACCTGGTCAACGACATCTACTCGTACGCCTACACGCCGAAGGATCCGGGGCTCTTCGTGGTGGGCGCGACGCTCCCCCACGAGCGCACGGCGCCGGCGGTGGAGGAGATCCTGAGGCAGGTCCACCGCCTCCGGGAGAAGGGCCCGTCCGACAAAGAGCTGTCGGTCGCCAAGCACCTCCTGGAGTCCGAGGCCATCTGGCAGAAGGAGACGATGCAGGGCGTCGCGCGGAAGCTCGGCTTCTACTCGACCATCACCGGCTCGCTCGACTTCGAGGAGCGGTACTACGAGCGGCTGCGGAGCGCGACTGCGGAGGAGGTGCGCGCCGCCTGCGAGCGGTGGCTGCGCGCCGCTCGCCTCAACGTGGTGGCGCTCGGCGGCGAGGAGGGCACCATCACCGAGGAGGAGCTCGGCTCCCTCTCGAGCGCGCTCGAGTCGGGCGACGGGCATCGCGCCCCTCGGCCCCAAACGCCCGCCGCTCCCCCGCCCGCGCCGGCGCCGGCGCGCCGGCAGGCGAAGGCGCGCGGCGAGCCCATCGGCGAAACCGGGATCCTGAAGGCGACCCTCGACTCCGGCGCCGTCGTGCTGGTTCGGCCCGAGTCCGCGGTCCCCGTGGTGGCGGTGCGGGCGGCGTTCCTGGGCGGGCTGCGGTACGAGACCGAGGAGACCAACGGCGTCGATCACCTCCTGGCCCGGGTCGTCACCAAGGGCACCCGGCGGCACCCGCCCAAGGAGCTGGCGGCCCGCACCGACGAGCTGGCGGCCTCGATCGTGGGCGTGTCCGGACGCAACTCCTTCGGGCTGCGCGGCGACTTCCTCGCCAGGACCTTCGAGCCCTCCTTCCGGCTCTTCGCCGAGTGCCTGCTCGAGCCTTCCTTCGAGCAGAAGGAGGTCGATCGGGAGCGGGCCCTGCAGGTCGAGGCGATCCGCAGCCGGGACGACAACCCGAGCAGCGTGGCGTTCGACCTCTTCTCCCACACGATCTTCCGGCGGCACCCCTACCGCTTCGATCCGCTGGGGACCGCCGAGACGCTGGCCGCCTTCGGCCCCGGCGAGCTGGAGGGCTGGCTCCGGAGGCACTACGGCCCCGAGGGCCTCGTCCTCTCCGTCGTCGGGGACGTCGAGCCGGAGGAGGCGTTCTCCCTCGCCGAGGAGCTCTTCGGCGGTGCGACCTCCGAGCGGCGGGCGCCGCCCGAGGTGCCGGTGGTGCCGCCGGTGGAGGAGCCCCGGCGCGCGATGCGGCACATGGACAAGCAGCAGGCGCACCTGGTGCTCGGCTTCCCCGGGGCGAGGTTCCAGGATCCGGAGCGCTACGCCCTCGAGGTGCTCGCCAGCGTCCTCGCGGGGCAGGGCGGGCGGCTCTTCTACGAGCTGCGGGACAAGCGATCGATGGCCTACTCGGTGACGGCGTTCAACCTCGAGGGGATCGATCCGGGCTACTTCGGCGTCTACATGGGCACGTCGCCGGAGAAGCTCGCCGACGCCGAGGAGGGGATCCGCGCGGAGCTCGCCAGGGTGGCCCGCGAGCCGATCTCCGAGGAGGAGCTCCTGCGGGCGCGGCGCTACCTGGTGGGCAGCCACGCCATCGGGCTGCAGAAGAACTCGGCGCGGGCGGCGACCTTCGCGCTGGACGAGCGCTACGGGATGGGGGCGGACAACTTCGCCCGCTACGCGGAGCGGATCGAGTCGGTGACCCGCGAGGACGTCCTCGAGGCGGCGCGCCGGACCCTCGATCCCCGGCGGAGCGTGCTCGCGGTGGTGACGCCCCGGTAGCCGCCCCGCGTCGGACGCGGACCGAGCGATCCCGCGCGGCGGCGTCGGAGAGGTGCGAGACGGCAGAGAGGCCGCGCCCCGGCGCTCGGCGGCCCTCGGAGTCCGCGCCTTTCGGTTCGAGGCCTCGCGAGAGAGGCCCGTGGGGCTCGATCGGGAAGGGTCGCTCGTGGTATCGCGCGGGCGATGAGCGAGTACCTGGCCCTCACCTTCGACGTGCCGGCGGATCTGTCGGAGCTGGCGGCGTCCCTCCTCCACGACGCAGACGCCGGGGGCGTGGAGATCCGAGACCACGAGATCCTGCCTCCCCCGGGGCATCGCCCGGTCCCGGAGGGGCGCGCGGTGGTGATCGGGTACTTCGGCGCCGACGCGGACGGGGACGAGATCGTCGTCTGGGCCCGGGAGGTGCTCGAGGCCCAGGCGGGAGGGGCGGAGGTCCGCGCGGGGATCGAGCGGCTCGACGACCAGGACTGGGCGGAGACCTGGAAGCTCCACTTCCGCCCGCTGCACGTCGGCGGAAAGCTCTGGGTGCTGCCGCCGTGGGAGGCGCCGCCGGCCGGCGCGATCGCGGTGACGATCGAGCCGGGGATGGCCTTCGGCACCGGCGGCCACGCCACCACCGCGCACTGCCTCCGGGGCGTGCTCGAGATCCTCGAGCGGCGCCCCGGCGCCACCGCGATCGACGTCGGCTGCGGGAGCGGCATCCTGGGGATCGCCGCCGCGAAGCTGGGCGCGGGCCGGGTCGTCATGATCGACGACGATCCGGTCGCGGTCGAGGTGGCCCGCCAGAACGCCCGGGAGAACGGCTGCGAGCGGATCGAGATCTCGGCGCGGCCGGTGGAGTCGTTCTCCGAGGCCTTCGACGTGGTGATCGCCAACATCCTCGCGGGCACGCTGATCGAGTTGGCCGCGCCGGTGTCCGCGCGGGTGGCGACGGGCGGCGAGCTCCTCCTCTCGGGGATCCTCGCCACCCAGGCGGCCGACGTGCAGGCCGCCTACGAGGCGGAAGGGCTGGCGATGCGGGAGGTGCGGCACGAGGGGGAGTGGGTTCTGCTGTGGATGGCCCGGCCCCCGGGGGTGACGAAGTGAACCGGATCCTGGTCCCCCGCGCGCGGATCGAGGGCGACCTCGCCAGGGTCGCGGGGGAGGCGCTCCACCACCTCTCGCGGGTCCTGCGGCTCCGGGTGGGGGACGCGGTCGAGGTTTTCGACGGCGAGGGATCGGCCTGGACCGGCGAGGTGGCCTCCCTCTCCGCGGAGGAGGCGACGATCCGCCTGGGCGGGGTGCGCACCCAGCCCCCGCTGCCGCGGATCACGCTCGCGCAGGGCCTCGCCAAGGGCGACAAGCTCGACCTCGTGGTGCAGAAGGCCACGGAGCTGGGGGTGTCCCGGATCGCCCCGCTGCGCCTCGAGCGCTGCGTGGTGCACCTGGACGCGGCGAAAGGCGCCGATCGGGCGCGCCGCTGGCGCAGGATCGCGGAGGAGGCCGCGCGCCAGTGCGGGCGGATGGACGTGCCCGCCGTGGAGGAGCCCGCCTCGCTCGGCGAATTCCTGGAGGCGGCGCGGGCGCGCGGCGATCGGATCGCCGTCCTCTGGGAGGAGCAGGATCCGTCGGTGCGGATGGGGCCCTGGCTGCAGGCCCACGCCGGCGAGCCGATCGCCCTGATCGTGGGGCCCGAGGGCGGCCTGGAGCGGGAGGAGGTCGAGGCCGTCCGCGCCGCCGGAGGGGCGGTCCTCAGCCTGGGGACCCGCGTCCTCCGCACCGAGACGGTGGGCTTGGCGGTCCTCTCCATCGCCCTCCACCTGGCGGGCGAGCTGGGCTGATCTCGGCCCCCGCGGCGCGATCGAAACGATCGCGAAAAAGATCCTTGACCGACCTCGGGACCGCGGGTAGAAGCCCGTCCACCTCGGAACACGAGGGCCCTTCGCGGGCGAGATTCGTCGGTCTCTGAAAACCGAATAGCAAGCCATACGTTCGAAGTCGCGGGGTAACCGCAATTCCATCGGGCCGATCCCTTCGTGGGCGGCTCGAAGAATAGAATCAGAGCCCGGGGTGGCCTTTAGCAAGCCACCCCC
>Ga0180220_1001048_pt1 | contig 22896 bp, 24 predicted proteins | sample eDN5th37CBELigBY_FD_151335 | JGI IMG/M metagenome (GOLD analysis project Ga0180220, IMG submission 151335) | Enriched backyard soil microbial communities from Emeryville, California, USA - eDNA 5th pass 37_C BE-Lig BY (version 2) (version 2) | ecosystem: Environmental > Terrestrial > Soil >...
GGAAATGGTCTAGATCCAAACACCAACGTTGGTCCTTTAGTTGATATGAAAGGCGTACAAAAATCAGAAGAGCATGTTCAAGATGCTGTTTCCAAGGGTGCCAAAGTACTAGTTGGTGGAAAGCGTCCATCTGATCCTGAGCTTGCGAATGGTTCCTTCTATGAGCCAACCGTTCTTGGTGGTGTAAACGAATCCATGCTCATTTCTTATGAAGAAACATTTGGACCAGTTGCTCCAATCATTACTTTTAAATCCGAAGAAGAAGTTGTTGAGAAGGCTAACAACACACCTTATGGACTTGCTGCTTATTTCTATACCAATGATATATCCCGCAGCCACCGTGTCTCTGAGCAATTGCAATTCGGTATTGTCGGTGTGAACGATTCTCTGCCAATCCATGCAGCTGTTCCTTTTGGCGGAATCAAGGAAAGTGGATATGGAAAAGAAGGCGGACACCACGGAATGAAGGAATATCTCATTGAAAAGTTAGTTTCTGTACGCATTGGTGACTAGTGTTTTTTAAGTTTATTCAGCGGGGGTTCAACCCCCTACTAAATAAACTTAAAGCCTACGGCGGTTGCCTCAGATTTTCAAAGGTGGATTTTCGAGCCAGCTCGAAAAAATCTGGGCGCAAATACGCCGGGGCGTATTTGATCGAGGTGAAAAAATGGCGGAAAAATATAAAGTAATCATCACAGATTATGACTTCGGAAATATCGACGTAGAAACAAACGTATTAAAGGACGCCTTAGGGGATGCGGTTGAAGTGGTCGGTTTGAATGCGAAAAGTGAAGAAGAGCTGATCGGCCCTGCAAAAGATGCAGACGCTCTGATTGTCCAGTATTCACATGTAGGCCGGCGCATCATCGAAGAAATGCAACAAGGTAAAATCATCGCTCGCTATGGCTCCGGTGTGGATATCGTCGATGTGGAAGCCGCTTCAGAATGCGGGATTATGGTGACTAACGTGCCCGATTATTGCCACCAGGAGGTCGCTGATCACGCAGTCACCCTGTTGCTTACCTTGATTAAAAAAATCAAAATCTATGACCAAAAGGTTCGCACGGGCGAATGGAGATGGCAGTCGGCGAAACCCATCTATCGGATGCAGGGGAAATCGGTCGGGATCGTCGGTTTCGGACGAATCGGCATGGAAATTGCGAAAAGAGTCCAAGGGTTTGGCATCAAGCCCTTGGTCTACACTCCGCGAATGACAGCAGAGAGGGCCAGGGAGCATCAAGTTGAATCGGTATCCTTTGAAACGCTCCTGCGGGAGAGTGATTACATTATTTTGCAGGCGCCATTAACCCAGGAAACGAAGCACTTGCTAAGTGATCGTGAATTTGCGATGATGAAGGATCAGGTGATCCTCGTCAATACCGCAAGGGGGCCAATGGTTGATGAAGCAGCATTGATTCGCGCACTAGAAAGCGGTAAAGTAGCTGGAGCGGGTCTTGATGATATTGAAGAGGAACCAGCCAAACGCCGTAATTGGAAACCGGATTCGAAACTGTTTGATTTTGAAAATGTGATCGTTACTCCACACGCTGCTTACTATTCCGAGGAATCGATTATCGAATCCCGGCAACGCGCGGCTGAGGAAGTTGCACGAGTGTTAAAAGGCGAAGCCCCTCATCACTTGGTGAACCAGGCGGCGATCCACAGCAAGTAAGTTTCGGGGAATCTGATTTATAAGGCTCGGGATGAGAGAATATAAGTTAGTTAAACGAATAACAAAATTCGGTCCCATAACAAAAGATTTTAACACATAGGTGGTGGAACGAAATATGGAATCTGGTTTTGACAATTTATGTCTCAATGACCGAGTCTATCTTTATCTTCGTGATCAGATTATCCAAAATAAATTAAAGCCGGGAACGCGGATCCATTACGATGATTTCACCCAAAAGCTGGGGGTCAGTCGGACGCCACTGCGTGATGCCTTAAACCTTTTGCAACAGCAGGGGTTAGTGGAGGTCAAACCGCGTTCCGGTTCCTTTGTCGCCACACCAAAAGTCAAGGACATCGAGGACATCTACGATGTGCGAAAGCCCTTGGAATGCCAAGCCATTAGGCTCGCGGCGAAACACATTCCGTTGGCTCGCATACAAGAACTTCTAGTGGAGGCGGAGGAAGCGGAGATGGCACTGAAAAATGGGAACGTCGACCCATTCTTTAACGCAGACCGGCGGCTTCATGATACGATTATTACCTATTCAAACAATAGTCGATTAATCTCGATCATGGAGACTTTGTCGTCACAGATCAAGTGGTTCGGGGTACTCAACACGACCAACTTTGATCGCCCTTTCCAGGCCAATGAACAACATAAGGAAATTCTCAAAGCCTTGGAAAAAGGGGATGTAGACACAGCCGTCGATTGCATGGGAAGGCATATCGAAGAGATTAAGGAATGTATTATAGCCGATTTTTCATAGGGTGGGACCTTGGGTTCCGCTCTTTTTTATGTGAGGGTGAGGGTTCTCATGGACAAATCATTCGATTCGCGACAGGACCTGGTAATTTTGCTCTCCCTCTGTCCCGATCCCCCTAGATTCGAATAGAAAAAGTCCTTGAGGAACCTTCTCAAGGACTTTTCGCTTGTACTTAACTATTTCACTGTTTGCCCAAATCCACCTTCAAATATCAATTCCTTCACGGGACGGCGCGGCGATGGATTTTCTCTTTCCTGCAAGGCTTCCGGAAGAGCACTCTTCTCCCCTTGATATCCGATTGCAATTAATGCATCAATTGCATAGTCCTCAGGGATATTGAGAATTTCGCGTGCCTTCGCAAAATCAAAGCCAGTCATCGGATGTGTGATCAACCCTTTTCTCGCTGCTTCCAAAGCAAGAAAACCCCAAGCCGCACCAGTGTCAAAGGCGTGTGATGGGATTGGACCGTTTTCTGTAGAGGTTTTAGAAATAATGAGGGCCAGTACAGGGGCCTTTTTGCACCATGCAAGATTGAATTCTGAAATAAACGGATGGAACTTCTCCCGATCCTCCTTCGTTCTTGCAATAATGAACCGCCATGGCTGGTGGTTAAACGCAGAAGGAGCCCAGCGTGCTGCTTCAAACAGGCTAAGCAGTACATTTTCTGGAACCTCTTTTTCCAAAAAAGACCTTGGTGACCAGCGGTTCAGATAAATATTATCAATATCGAAGTTTGCTTGACGAGAATTTTCTGTAATCGTAGTACCCATGATGTGGTCCTCCTCTGAGATAATTACCTTTTAAAAGTTACTATATCAAAATTTAATTGGTTGATCAATCAACACAGCACATACAATCTCTACTCTTATATTCTCCTCCAATGTAACCTTTTTACAACGCAGCTCGTCTAATCGCAGGGAATACCAAATTCACCAGAAAGTGGAGGCCAATCCATGAAGGGATTCATAATGTTTTTATTCAGCTGTCTTTTTATCACGGCATGCAGTTCAACCCCAGTAAGCGATGGGGTCCAGGAATTTAGCGGGGAGGGAAAAGTCTGGAAGGCCAAGTACCTATATGATACCAAGTTATATGAGGAAAAGAAGGTCAGCTGGGTTGAACTTGAGTTAAAACAGCAAGGGGAGCCCCTTCCAGAACTTAAAGAAGTCCATATCGAAATGGAAAGTCGGGAAGGAACCCTGGAAGGGAAACTTGGTGACATGGTTGTTGAAACGGAGGAAAACAAAATTCGCTTCCTTGTAGGGACCATCAATCGTGCCATGAACAAAGAAGATAAAATTAAACTTAACATAGAATTTTTGGATAACAAAGACAAGATTGTACTAGAACACCGGTGATACTTTTCACCGATTTTTTTTATTTTTACTGAACCTTTTTAGAAATTAGAGTGTATTACCTTCAAAAAGAAAAAGACACACAAGGAGGCCCACATGACCCAAACCATCTCAAAGGAGGAAGCAAGACAACTGTTTGAAGCCCATTCGGCGTTGGTTTTTCGCATGGCTTTGCTGTTGACTCGTTCGCGGACGTTGGCAGATGACGTTGTACAGGAAACCTTTATCCGCATTTTCCAAAAGTATCATTTATACGATCCAGCCAAGCCAATTCAGCCCTGGATCTGTCAGATTGCGATGAACGTCACCCGAAATTTGTTAAGAAAAAACCGTTGGCAGGTGCTTACTCATTTGTTTCCTAATACTTCCGACCCTTTTTCAGCCGAAGAGATCGTTGTGCAAACGGAAACGCAAAAGGAGCTATGGCAGCTCTTGCAAAAGCTTCCCCAAAAAAGCAGGGAGGTTCTCGTTCTTCGCTATTATGCCGAACTTCCGCTGCAGGAAATTGCCGTTATTTTGGACATTCCTTTAGGCACCTGCAAATCACGAATACATACAGCGCTAGGATTGCTCAGGAAGAAAACGGAAAACGGGGTTTTGCAGCAAATCATTAAGGGAGGCGAGATGTAATGAATCAAAAGGATTTGCATCAGAGGTTGACTGAGCTAATGGGAGAGCAGGATACCAGCTTGTCTTTTGATCGGGTGTGGAAGGCTTACAAAAAGCCTGCCAAAAAGAAATGGATGTTGCGAACCGCTGTTGCTGTTGCTGGCATCACGACGATAGGGTTCACTTCTGCAGCCTTTGTATCACCGAGTTTCGCTTCGATTTTGCAAAAACTTCCCTTTTTATCAAGTATATATGAACAGCCAGGGATTCTGTCTGATCGGGGTTGGGAGCAGGTTGATCGGCAAGCGTTGGCAACGGATGTAGAGAAAACAGTCAAAGATAAAGGGATTACGGTGAAGGTGACTGATGTTTTTTACGACGGGGTTCGTTTGGCGCTTGGTTATGATTTGTTAATCCCGGAGGAGATGAATGAGGATAATCAGCTGCAGGTAATAGCTAAAAGTGAGATCAGAGGGGTTAAAACCGATTTTATGATGACAGACAGCACGAATCAAAAAGTAGATGCGAACTTGTACCGCGGGGGGATCACAATCAACACCTCAACACTGCCGGAGTCGTTTACCTTAGATTTGAAGATTGAACAGATTGGGGAAAAGGAAGGAAGCTGGAAGTTTGCCATCCCGGTTTCGATGACGGCAGAAGTGAAGACTTTTGAACCTCGTGTTGAAGCGGTTTACAAAGATTTTCAGTTGCGAGTAAAAAAGGTTACAGCTTCACCTGCATCCACGGAGGTTCTTGTTGAAGCAATCGGTCCAAAGGACGCTTGGTCGATGATCAACTTTGGTGTCAAGGATGACTGGGGCACTGCGTTGGAATTTGCTGGCGGAGGTGGTGAGGATCGGAAGATTGATCCACAAACAGGACTTGAAAGTATGACACATCGTTTGTTGTTCGGCCCGCTTGGACCGGTGAACACGAAGCCCGAATATCTGGTATTGCAACCGAAATTGGCCATCCCTGTTCGTGAGGAAGACCATTTCCAAAAGGAATTCGTGTCTGAGCTAAAGGGAGAGTATCCTCTAGAGTTCGATGGGGGTTGGTTAGGGAGCCTGAAGGTTGTTGGAACGGAGTTCCAAAAAGACAAAACCGTGTTGACCTACCAGGTGAGCAACCTGGATCATCAATATTCACTTCTCTTTATCGAAGATGCAAAGGGAGCGGATGTGTTCCCATCGAAGATGCCCGTCCGCGTGAAGAAAGAGCCCTATGAATTCCAGATGGAGTTCCCACCGTTGAACCCAGAGGAATCTTTGAAGCTGCATCTAATTTTTGATGGGTATAGGAAACAGGAGAAAAGCCCGGAGATTAAAATACCGTTGGGATGGTAGGAATTCGAGTAAGTCGGACAGATCCCAAATAAGACCTCCTTGGTTCGTTCACCAAATCAAGCGGACCGTAGAGCCGCTAATCTTAGTAAAACGCCAAAATTAAAGGGGGATCCGGACCCAGAAGCCGTTATTCCCCCTTTAAGCATCTAATATCGAAGGTTCTAAGGAAAATAAGGTCTTCTGGGTCCTCCACACTTCAAGAAAAGGGGGATTTTATCCAAATAAGGCCTCCTCGGTCCGTTCGCCAAATCATGCGGGCTGTGTCATTCGGGCAGATCCAGATCCCTGACCCTAGGGTCTTCCATTCTACCGCATCAACAACCCGCCGTTGACGTCAATCGTCGTCCCTGTTATGTAATCAGAAAGCGGTGAAGCCAGGAAGTACACAGCTTTTGCCACATCCTCCGCCGTCCCCAGGCGTCCCAGGGGAACAGAAGCAGGGTCGTCACCACGGCCTTTGGTCATGTCAGTTTCGATCAAGCCGGGGGCGACGTTGTTGACGTTAATGCCATAAGCTGCACCATAGCGAGCAAAAGCTTTTCCTAAACTAATAATTCCTGCTTTGGAGGCCGTGTAGTCTGGACTGACTTTAAGCCCGCCGAGCTGACCCGCCATCGAGGCGATATTGACAATTTTCCCCGATTTTTGCTCCACCATCACACGCATCGCTGCTTTGGAACACAAAAAGGTCCCTCGCAAATTAATATCAATTACCCGGTCCCATTGCTCCACATCTAAGTCAAGCATCGGCTCAGCGCTAATAACCCCGGCGTTATTCACAAGCACATCGATTCTTCCATGCCTTTCCTTTACCGCTGCCACGAGTCCCTCTACGGATTCCTCACTCATCATATTGACTTCCACGGCAAAAGCCTGTCTGCCCTTAGCAACCAAGGCGTTAGCAATCTTCTTCGCATTCCCTAAATTAATATCAGCAATCACAACGACAGCTCCCCGCGCAGAAAGAAGATTAGCTGTAGCTGACCCAATCCCTCCAGCACCTCCGGTGATCACAGCAACTTTATCCGCCAAATCCATTGTCATGCCTCCAACCTCCTACTTTTTCCTTTCAGTATATCTCAGAAGGGGTCAGACTCCAGTCGAAAATTGTCGAATATTACAAAATAATAACATAGAAATCACTCCGGGGTAATATTCAACCAACTTCAACCGAGGCCTGATCCCAATTAGTAACGAATCGTTCACAGCTAAAAATTTCATGCTTTTGGTAAAATAAGGCCAAAGGGGGACATAGCCATGACACTTCGCACCCTAAAAATAGCTGCGATTCTTTTTCCGCCGATCTTCATCGGTGGGTTTGAATATCTGCGTCACGAAATTTTGTCTGAACAACTTTCCATGGAGCTGGGGAATTGGCTGACGGCCTTGATTTCGCTGATCCTTTCCTATTTTTTTGCCAGCTTCCTATTTTACATTATTGAAAAAACCAACCGACGACTCACTGAAGAACAGACAAAAAGGGCGATCTATGAGGAAAGAGAAAGGGTCGCGCGGGAGCTGCATGATGATTTAGCACAGATCCTGTTTTTCTTGCAGGTTTCTTTAAAAAAGGGGAAGGTAGAGGAAGCCGGATTTGCGGTTTCTGAATTGGATAACCATCTGCGGCAAGCGATCTTTAATTTACGATCAAACCCTGAGGATACGGTTGTTTTCCAAGATCGGTTGAAAAGGTGGGTGGAAGAGTGGAGCACGATGACCGGAATAAGAATGCAAAAGTTGGAAATCACAATCCCACCACAATCCTTTACCTCAAAAGAAGAAATTCAGTTATTTGCTGTTGTTCAAGAGGCGTTTACTAACATCCGCAAACATTCACAGGCGACTGAGGCTTGCATCAAATTTATTGCCGATCACGAGCATTGGGAATTAACGATATCTGACAACGGCCGTGGGATCGACCCGCAAACTCAGACTTCTCCACAAAAATACGGATTATCGATAATCGGAAATCGAGCCAAGGAACTGGGAGCAACGATGGAATTCATCAATGCGGCCAGCGGCGGCACAACACTAAGACTAGTGAAAGGGAGCAAATAATATGAAATACCGTGTTCTTGTTGCCGATGATCACCCGATGGCCCGCATGGCGATTCGCAGTGTCCTGGAGGAGGATGACGATTTTCAACTCCTTGCAGAAGCAACAAATGGGGAAGAAGTTCTTACCCTTTGTGAGGAACATCAACCGGACTTGGTCCTCATGGATATTCACATGCCGGGAATCAATGGTCTGGAGGCAACGAAACAGATCAAGCACCGCTACCCGACAATCAAAATCGTCATGCTGACCGTTTCCGATGATGTAGCGGATTTGTTCACGGCACTGCAATTTGGGGCCCAAGGATATCTCCTAAAAAATATGGATCCTGATGAGTGGCTGGCTTATCTGCACGCGCTGCTTGACGAAGACCCTGAGGTTTCACGAAAAATGGCCGATCGTCTCTACCATCAATTTCGCGCAGGTCAACATACAGTGCAGCCGGACCTTAACATCCTGACCCAACGGGAACAGGAAATCCTGATCCACGTGGCCAAAGGAGAGACGAACCGGCAGATTGCTGAGCAGCTTTCTATTGCGGAAAATACCGTGAAGAATCATCTGAAAAACATGCTAGAAAAACTATCACTCGAAAACCGCATCCAACTAACAGCCTATGCCATCCGGCATGGTCTGCTGCAAAAATAAGAGCCCGCAAAAGGGCTCATTTTTCATGTCAACAAACTGTCACCAAACGACCCTTCGAATAGCCCACTTGAGCTATGTGCAGCCCCCGCCCCGGCTTTTATACTAGGAATCAAACGGAGGTGTGTTACATGAAGAAAGGTTTAAATATCGCAATTCTACTGGTATTCCTCGTCTGGGCCGGATATTTTGTTTATGCCAATTTCTTTTATGGAGGGATCGGAGGTGGAACAAAGGATTTAACAACGATTGATTCCCTGGAAAAGGGGCAGGCAGTCAACCTCAATGATTATCTGGGGAAGAAAAAGTTGATCCTGCAATTCGTCGCAGTGCCTTGTGACTGCTGCAGCTACACGATTCCATTTATGAAGGAAATCGCCGCAGAGCAGGATGAAATCCAGTTAGTCACCGTTGTTTTTAGTGGGAAAGAGAGCAAGATTGCGGAAAAATTTGCGGAGTACAAGATGAACTATCCTTGGGGACTTGACCTCGATCGCAGTATTGCCAACCATTACGGGGCCACTACGTCACCAACTTTTGTCTTCTTTGATGAGAAAGGAAATCTGTTAGGGAGTTACCCATATGTCGTTGCCAATAAAGAATCCCTGTTGAACAACTATCAAGGCTACTACAATGATTATTACCAAAAAAAGGGCAGCGATAAGCTATGAATCTCCTAATCGCCTTTACTTCGGGGATTCTCTCCTTTTTATCGCCCTGTATCGTTCCTTTAATCCCAAGCCTGCTAGCGATCATCGGAGGCATCTCGGTCGCCGAACTGCAGCAAAATCAATTTTCCAGAAAAACAGTGTTTTATCGCACCTTGGTATTTGTCTTCGGGATTATTGTACCTTTCGTGCTCCTTGGGATGTCTGCTTCGGCAGTTGGGAGTTTGTTGGCTAGATACCAAACCATCATCTCACAGTCATTAGGTTTCGTAGTCATTTTGTTTGGGCTACATTTGCTTGGCATCCTCCAATTTCATTTTATGCAGAAAGAATACCGAATGGACAGCTTGTTTGCTGGTAAAGGCGGAAAAATTGGCGTTTTTCTCATGGGGCTCGCCTTTGGTTTTGCCTGGACACCCTGTGTGGGACCATTCTTGGGGTCGATTCTGATTCTCGCCAGTAACAGCGCAACCGTGTGGCAGGGTGGGTTCTTGCTTTTGATCTATGGCTTAGGATTGGGAATTCCTTTTTTACTCATCGGTCTAGTCAGCACCTTTGCCCTAAAGCAATTAGGAAAAGCGAAGAAATATATGCGTCCCATTACCATTTTCAGCGGGATTCTCTTGATTGCTATTGGAATCCTGATCGTCACCGGAAAATTCGTTTATTTAAATCCATTAGGATAAAAGGAGAGGGAGAACATGAAAAAATTACTGTTGGTTTGCACGATTTTCACATTAGGATTGATGGCCGGCTGCAGTAGTGGGGAACCAGTGGGTTCGCCTTCTGATCAGGTGGGATCAGCATCTGCTGATGAGCCAGTAAGACTTGAGGACATGAAGGTAAGTCTGGAAGCAGCACAGGATCCTGTACCTACAGGGGAAATGACTTTGTATACGCTAAAACTGCAGGATCAAAAGGGGAACCCGGCAACTGTGGATAGCGTGCATTTATATTTGAACATGGACATGATGAACCACCCCACCCAAGGGACAATGAAGGAAGCTGGGGACGGGGTCTATACGTTGGAGCTTCCGCTGGGAATGGAAGGGGAATGGTATACAATCATTACTCTGAGTAAAGGAGATATGAAAAGAGAGATCAAGGAGTTCAAGATCGAGGCAAAAGGGGAAAAACACATGGACCTGATGACCGGGTATACTGCTGATGGGGAAGACCAACATACGAACAGCGATGAACATCATACACCCACCCACTAAATCTGACTTGAAACCCAGCCCATTTCCTTGTAATCTTGAGTTGGAAAACAACAACAAGGAAATGTGAGGCTTACTATAATGATTAAAGCAATCTTTTTTGATTTGGACGATACACTGTTATGGGATCAGAAGAGCGTTCAGGAGGCATTCCGGGCAACCTGTGAGGCAGCCAAGCAAAAGTATGATCAGCTTGATCCCGCTGTGTTGGAGGAAGCCGTTCGCAAAGAGGCAAGAGAGCTATATTCATCCTACGAAACGTATCCTTTTACACAAATGATCGGAATCAATCCTTTTGAAGGGTTATGGGGGAACTTCCTCGACGACGAGGAAAACTTCCGCAAAATGAAGGAGATCGTGCCCACCTACCGCAAGGAATCCTGGACAAGAGGGTTAAAAGCATGTGGGATTGATGATCCCGAATTCGGACATGAACTCGCAGAACGGTTCCCTGCAGAACGCCGGCAAAAACCGTTTGTTTATGAAGAATCCTTCCAAGTATTAGACGAATTAAAAAGGAAGTACAAGCTGCTTTTGCTTACCAACGGTTCACCTGATTTGCAAAACACAAAACTAACCATTACACCAGAACTTGTTCCATATTTTGACCAGATCGTGATTTCTGGTGCTTTTGGCAGAGGCAAGCCTGATCCTTCGATTTTCCTCCATGCTTTATCCCTAATGGGGCTCGAGAAAGACGAAGTGATCATGGTCGGCGACAACCTAATGACTGATATTCTTGGAGCCAATCGTGCCGGCATCAAGTCGGTTTGGATCAACCGCCATAACAAGGAGCGCAACGAAGTGATCCCGACATATGAGATCAAGCATCTGGAAGAGCTGTACGGGATTCTTGAGGATCTTTAGGCCACTTAAGCGTGGCAGGCAAGTTGAAATGAAATAAGGGGGAATTTTCCCCTTATTAAGTCTAAGTCCGACATAAAAAAGTCCGATTCCATCAAGGAACCGGACTTAACTCTGTGGCGTTATTCCTCTGCAGTTTTGCTTGGCTCCGCCTGAGGACGCGGTTGACGAGTAGGGATCGGCCTGCCATCTTTCGTTTTTGGAATGATAAACTTCCCTTTGCTCTTCTTGCTGACCACTTTTCCTCTTTTTGCGGCCTTTTTAATACTTTCGCGCTGTTTTTTCAATTTTTTTAACCGTTCTCGATGCTTTTTCTCAGACTCTGTTGCCATCGTTTCCTCCAAGGTAAGGGGGTAGACCACTGTGTGCCCCCGATCTATGTGTTTAGCATGTGTTAAATTATAGCAGATTATTAGGATTCGCAACCTTTTGGTAGAATGATGCGAAAAGTTGTCCAGTTCTCGTTCGATTCACAATGGATGGTTCCATTATGCTGTTCTATGATCTTTCGGCACACATATAAACCGATCCCAGTACCCAGCCTTTTCGTAGAAAAGAATGGTTCAAAAATCGTTTGAAGCTTATCCTGCGGGATCATCGGTCCATTGTTTGCAATACTTACGTTAATCAAATGGCCATCCATGTACCCTTTTATTTGAATCGAGTTTTCCTCGCGTTCGCTAAGTGCATCCAGAGAGTTCATAATAATATTAATCAGCACCTGCCGAAATTCCTCGTGAAAAGCATACAGTTCGATGGAATTATCTATATCTAGCTCGACTAGAACATCCGTTGTGACCAGGATGGGATATAAAAATTCCAGTGTTTCCTCAAAGATCTGCGAAAGGTTAAACTTAACCTTGTCCTTCTCGATCACACCCTTTTTGGATGCAAGTAAAAACTGATTAATCCGAAATTTCAATTGGTTTAGTTCGGTTGTCAGCACATCAAGATACTCCAAATTGGGGTACTTTTCTCCTAGCAGCTGGATAAACCCGATGACAGATGTCAGAGGATTGCGAAATTCATGGACAAAACTTGATGACATTTGCCCCAAAATCGTCAAGCGATCTTTATGGGTTTGATCAATAAAAGAGTTTTTCTCCTGTAAAAGCTGTGATTTTACCTCTGTGTAATGATGAACGGTATAATATAAAAATTTATCAAAACAATAATTAATTTTATTAATCACATCATGCAGTTCTTCGGCAGACAGGTTCATAAAAGGCAAATGTCCTAGAATTTCACTTCTTCCAAGATTAACGTTGTAGACATATTCTCCAATATTGATGTTTGCTTTGAGACGTTCCATTGAAACTTTATTTGCAAAAAACTCGATCTTATCTTCGTCCGTTTGGTTGTTCAAAAATGATATCACCATGGTGAGCATGATTGAACCATTTGTTCTAATTAAATCCTTATACGGATCATTGGGATTGACCATGACCTTTTGCATCCAATTGTCTAGAAGAACGTCTCGGTTCAGCTCTAAATAATCTTGAACACTTGTTTTTTGCACGACAATGCCCCCCACACGATTTCACTCTTTATTTTAACTTAGAATAGGGAAAATGGAAATAACTTGCTGAAGATTTGTCCAACTTGTCAAATAAGTCTTCTTGACAATTCCCATTTAGCAAATCTGGAGGATCTGGGAGGATCCCGAACGATCTGGGAGGAAAAGGGGAAAATAGGCTTCTGAGCTGTTCTCAGTCAAGAATAGGAAGTTGCTTCCAAAATAATTCGCTTATATCAAGGGTGAGGGATTGACCGAGATGTGTTAACATTAATTAGAGAAAAGGTAAAATTCAGTAAATGGGGAAAGGAGCCAGTTCCTAGTATGGTTGGGAGTTGGTGTGAGACCGATCAGTAATGACAAGAACAACTTAGTTATCTAAATAACTATCCCCGTTTTTGCTGCAAAGGAGGTGAAAACCATTGTCGACAAAGACGCTGAACAAGGTCATTCTGCGTGAACCACGGGTGGAGGACGGCGGGCCGATCTGGTCTCTCGTCAAGGATACCGGTGTGCTCGATCTGAATTCGGCTTACAGCTACCTCATGCTTTGCCAATTTTTCAAAGAAACTTGTGTCGTGGCTGAACAAGATGGAGAGGTTGTCGGATTCATTTCTGCGTATCGGCTGCCAACTAATCAGGATACCATTTTCGTCTGGCAGGTGGGCGTGGCTGCTTCGCAACGTAGGAAAGGATTGGCAGGGCAAATGCTGGAGGAGCTCTTACAGCGGGAAACCTGTAAGAAGATTCGTTATCTGGAAACCACCATCTCACCATCCAATCGCCCATCGCAATCCTTGTTCCAGGCCTTGGCCCGCAACATGAACACGCATTGTGAAGTAGTGGAAGGCTTCCCAAAGGAGCTATTTCCAGGTGGGGGCCACGAATCGGAAATGATGTATCGGATTGGACCGTTTAAACGAAAACAAATTTAACTAGGGGGGATTTGATGGCAGTTCAAGAAAAACTGCGTTCACAACTACATGTCTTTGAGCGATTCGAATCGGAGGTTAGAAGCTATTGCCGGAGCTTTCCCACGGTTTTTGAAAAGGCCAAAGGATATAAGCTTTGGGACCGCGAAGGACGCGAATACATCGATTTCTTTGCCGGTGCAGGGGCGCTAAACTATGGCCACAACAACCCACATATGAAGGCCAAAATCATCGAGTATATGATGGAGGACGGTGTCACCCACAGTCTCGATATGGCTACTGTAGCAAAGGAAAAGCTGCTGCAAAAGTTTCATGAAGTGATTTTGCAACCACGAGGGCTCGAATACAAAGTCATGTTCCCAGGACCAACAGGAACCAATTCTGTAGAAAGTGCATTAAAGCTCGCCCGCAAAGTGACGGGGCGCGAAGTGATCATGAGTTTCACGAATGCCTTTCACGGGATGACGATCGGCTCCCTGGCAGTTACCGGAAACAAATTTAAACGCGACGGTGCGGGCATTGCCTTGCCGCATACCCTCTCTATGCCTTATGAAAATTATTTCGGCGAAGACGTAGACACGATCGATTACATGGAGCGCTATCTCGAAGACAATGGCAGCGGCGTTTCCCTACCAGCGGGGATCATCCTAGAAACTGTTCAGGGAGAGGGCGGGATTAACGTAGCCAGCTTCGAATGGCTGAAAAAGGTGGAGGCCTTCTGCCACCGCTGGGGGATCTTGCTTATTGTCGATGATGTTCAGGTTGGCTGTGGCCGTACGGGTACCTTCTTTAGTTTTGAGCAGGCCGGAATTCAGCCGGATATCATTTGCTTGTCGAAGTCGATTGGCGGATTCGGGATCCCACTTGCGCTTACCTTGATTAAGCCTGAGCACGATATCTGGGAGCCAGGAGAGCACAACGGAACTTTCCGCGGGCATAATCTCGCTTTTGTCGCTGCGACTGAGGCCCTTTCCTACTGGGAAGATGATCAGTTTAGCCAGGAGATTACGAGAAAAGGTGAGATGGTAGAGGCCTGTCTGCAGGGTCTTGCTGAGCGCTATCCGGAAATGGAGGCGAAGGCACGAGGCAGAGGGCTTATGCAGGGGATCGAAATTGGGGTCGATGGGCTGTCTGATGAGATTTGCAAAGCTGCTTTTGAACGAGGGCTAATCATGGAAACCTCCGGACCAAACGGGGAAGTGGTGAAAGTCATGCCGCCTTTGACGATTGATGAAGAAGGATTGAAACAAGGGCTGCAGATTCTTGAAGAAAGCTTTGCATGGTGCAAACAAAACATTTAGAAAGGAAGATTACTAGTTATGATCGTAAAACATTTAAATGATATTATCGGAACAGTGGACGATGTCGATACCGAAACATGGAACAGCCGCCGTTTTCTTTTGAAAAAGGATGGCATGGGCTTTGCCCTGAATGACACGATTATTAAGGCAGGAACGGAAACGTTGATTTGGTATAAAAACCACGTCGAAGCAGTGTACTGTATTGAAGGAGAAGGCGAAATCGAGGTTGTTAATGGGAAGACTTATCCTATCACTCCCGGTACCATGTATGCACTCGATGGCCATGAGAAGCATTATTTACGTGGTGGGAAGACGGATATGCGCGTGGTCTGTGTGTTTAATCCACCATTAACAGGCCGCGAAGTACATGATGAAGAAGGGACTTATCCACTAGTTGAAGAGGAGCCCGAGTTACAGGGGGGACGGTCATGAGCCTGAAAGTGGAAAAGGATCTGTATCCCTCACGGGTTAGTGGGCGCTCGGAGATGTTTCCACGTGTAGATCCCGTTGTGTATTCGGATCAGGTGGTGGGCCCGGCAGATTCGGCAGGTGGGCCGCTGCAGCCGGAAGAACTTGGATTCTATGAGCAAAATGGTTATCTTCACGTGGAAGGTTTCTTTTCCGATGTAGAGGTGCATGGCTTGCGTGATGAGTTAAACCGGCTCTGGGCTTTGAATCAGGATTCAGCAGCAGACGAGGTCATTCGCGAACCTCAAAGCCAGGAGATCCGCTCAATTTTCGCGATCCACGAAAGCAGCAACGTTTTTCGGGAGTTGTCGCGGCATCCATGGATTCAGGGGATTGTCAGGCAAATCCTTGGCAGTGAAGTTTATGTTCATCAGTCGCGAATTAATTATAAAAAAGGCTTCACCGGGAAGGAATTTTACTGGCATTCCGATTTCGAAACTTGGCATGTCGAGGATGGAATGCCTCGTATGCGAGCGTTGAGCTGCTCGATTTCCCTTGAAGATAACCATGAGTTCAACGGACCGCTGATGGTCATCCCGGGTTCGCATCGAGAGTTTATTTCCTGTGTCGGACGGACACCCGAGAACCACTACAAGGAATCTTTGCGCAAACAGGAATATGGCGTTCCCGATCAGGAGAGCTTGAGTAAGCTGGTGCAGAAGTATGGCATCAAGAGCTGCACCGGCCGAGCCGGATCCGTCACCTTTTTCGACTGCAATATCATGCACGGCTCAAACGGGAACATCACCCCCTTGCCGCGCAGCAACGTGTTCCTAGTATTTAACAGCGTAGAAAATCGGTTAGTGGAACCCTTTTCGGGACAGAAGCCACGACCGGGGTATATAGCGAAACGGTAATATGTTGTATTTGCGGGGCCTTTCGGGGCCCTGTTTTTTTGGGTGGGATTGGCTTAGTCTTATAGGATCGGCCGTCGCTTGTTACTGGCGTTTTTATGAGGTTTACTGGCGAATTTAAGGTGATTACTGGCATTTTTCAGGGGTTTACTGGTAAAAGGGGGGTGAAGAAGACCTTGGGTTGCGGACTGGTGGGGTATTTATATGGTCTAGATGAAAATTAATTTACGTTTGTTGAAACTAGCGATTAGATCATGTCCATTTTCAATTTTACTGGCGAATTTAATAGGAATACTAGCGTTTTCAAGGGGGTTACTGGCGTTTTACGAGTGTTTACTGGCAATCTTATTAACATGTCACTCTGTATACCTAAATGGGTATATAATGATCCGTTCGATCCGGTCAAAGTAACAATAATGGGACCAAATAAGCGGACACCAAAAACATAGAATCGGACTAATAAGTGGAACAACTTCAGTAAATCTATTTCTTTGAAGAATTTACGGTCGTTTTTATATAGATTACGGTCATTTTTATAGGGTTTACGGTCACTTTTTTGGAGGGACCTCCTGTTATACCATAGGAGGTAGGAGGTATTCTATCCCATAAGATCTTCTTGCACTCGCTGATCAGAGGGAACCAAGCCGCCGCAGATCAATCCCAAAAACCCCCTGACAAAAGGGGAGAGTGCCCACAAATCCTGGAAGAACAGCGTCCACCCCGCTTCCCAGAATATTTCCATCTCAATACGAATAAACCTTACGAGGGGGGAACTGAAATGGAAGGAATCCGTTTAAAATGCTCATTAGATGAAAAGCAGATCGCCGACCGTCTCCGATACAATCCTGAAATTCTAGAACTCCAGCTTTTTGCAGAGGACCTCAACCATCCAGAGCTGATGATCCAAACGATTCAACTTTTAAAACAGAAGGGGATCCGTGTCTATCTTCATCACCCGATGATCTACCGCGGTCGTTTTCTTGATATTATCAGCTCTAACAGCTGGATGCGGGATTATTATGACAGGTCCTGTCAAACACTCGCCAAAATATGTAAACAAGAGAATGTGCTCTGTGTCGTCCATCCACATTACTCTGAGTCGGAATGCTCCTATTTTCAGGACAGCAGGCTTCGAAAAAAAGTAAGACAGCGAATCGAACAAACCCTCGCAAACGGAGGGGAATACTTTCTGTGGGAAAATACGGTGAAAGGGATTTTTTCGCAACAAAATCCCTACTTATTCACGGAACTCATCGAACCGTTAAACCTCTCACTTTGCCTTGACATCAGTCACTCCTTTATCGCACTCCAGGGCAGCAACCCAAAGCTGCAACAAACCCTTGAGCAAGCTCAGCCCTATGCTACATACTATCACGTAGTAGACAGTATGGGAAAAACCCACGACTCCTTGCCCCTTGGACAGGGGAAAGTCGAGTGGCAGATGGTGAAGCCCTATCTACAGGGGCGGGAATACATCTTTGAAATCGGCTTAACGGACCATCGTGATTGTCGGGCGATGATCGAGAGTGCGACCTTTCTCAAAAATATCGAAGAAGGGGCCATCAATCTTTGACGGCCCGCCCGAAGCAAAAGTCCTCATCCCGCAGCATTTCTACATGTAACGCACGATGATAGGAGTTTCCTTTCAAACTAAAAAAGTCATGGTTTTTCGAATCCGTCCGTAGCCCATTCTCGACAATCGGGTTGATCTCTTCTTCAGCCCAATAAGCCTCAAACCCAAGATTCATCAGCGCCTTATTCGCATTGTAGCGAACAAACGCCTGCACATCCTTCACCAATCCAATCCCGGAGTAGATCTCCTCCGCATAAGCCACCTCAATCTCGTACAACCGGGCCAGCAAATCATCAACCTCCGCACGCACCTCCAACTGTTCCTGAGCCGACAACCCAGCAAATACCTCCTGAGCTAACAGCCCAACGAACACCCCGTGGATGCTTTCATCCCGCAGGATTAATTGAATAATCTCGCCGCTCGCCGTCATCTTCCCCTGACCACTCAGGTAAAGAGGATAAAAGAATCCACTATAAAAGAGAAAGGATTCTAGAAACACACTTGCCACCATCGCCAAATACAGATCCTTCGAAGCCGCCACAGGCGTAAACAACCGACGATAATACCCCGTAATTAGCGAAGCCTTTTCGCTTAACAGAGGATGCTGATCCACCCAGGAGAAAACCTCCTCAATCTCCGAACCAGAGCAAAGCGTCGTAAAAATATGGCTGTACGATTTTGCGTGAATCTCTTCCATTGCCCCCATGAAGGCGAGCACCGATTTCGCCTGGAGATTATCCACATGAAGCAAAATCAAAGGCATCCCTTCGCCCCCTTGCTTCGTATCCAACAGGGTCAGTCCACCAAGCACCTTTTTAAACGTCTCCTGCTCGGCCGCCGACAAACCAGCCCACGTATTTTTATCTGCAGAAACCGGGATCTCCTCTTCCGTCCAAAACTGCTGAATGTTCTGGTTCCAAAACATCCGCGAATAATCATCCTCCGGCTTATTCCAATTGACCGCTTTCATCCCAGCAAACACCCCTTTCTACACCGAACAAGCGATGCACTCCTCGATTCCTTTTTTCCTCGTTCTCGTGTAATACAAACTTTTCAGCCCTTTATGGTTGGCGTAGATGTAGTACCTGGCAAGATCCCTTGTGGACACATCGCTGTTCACATACAAAATCGTGGAAATCCCCTGGTCCACATGCTGCTGAATCACCGCGATCAGATCGATCAGCTTAAACATATCCATGTTGTAGGCCGATTTGTACAGCAAAGCATTTTCCGGTGTTAAAAAGGGGGCTGGATAGTATGTCGTCGAATTCTCATACGTCCTAGTTTCAATCTGCTCGACAATGGGCATCACCGATGATGTTGCGTTTTGGATGTAGGAGATCGAGGCCGTGGGTGCACAGGCCAACCGATAGGCATGGTACAAGCCATGAACCCGCACTTGCATCTGCAGCCTTGCCCAGTCCATCACCCCAGGAAGGTAGATCCCCGCAAACAAGGCTCTAACCTTTTCGGTTTTCGGCTCAAATGATTCACCCAGATAGCGCTGAAAATAAGCCCCCGTCGCATAGTCAGACTCCGCAAAACCTTCGAATGTGACACCACGCTCTCTGGCGATCTGCATTGATTTTTCCAAACTGTAAAAGTTCACCATCATAAAAAAGGTATTGGCAAAGTCCTTGGCTTCTTCACTCTCGTAGGGGATCCGGTTTTTGCTCAAAAACCCGTGCAGGTTCATTGCCCCAAGCCCCACTGAATGCAGCTCTCGATTGGCCTTGCGCACCCCCGGGGCACCTACGATATCGCTCAGATCCGACACTGCCGTCAGCATTTCCATCGCGGTATGGACTGATTCGCGAAGCTTCCCGCTTTCCATCACGTTGACAATATTCAAAGAGCCCAAATTGCAACTAATATCCCGCCTAATCAGGTCACCTTCTCCGTAGTCGTTGATCGTCGACGTCTCCTGCAACTGAAAAATCTCCGTGCACAAGTTGGACATCTTTACCCGCCCAAGCCCGTTCAAGGGATGCTGTCTATTCGCATTAGAGATAAAAATCAGGTAGGGATACCCGCTCTCCAACTGCAGCATGGCGATCTTTACGAGCATTTCACGAGCACTCATCACCTTTTTCTTTTTAATCGCAGGATTCCCCAGCAGTTCTTCATACATCAAATCAAGATCCATGTCATCGAGGTGCTGGCCGTAGGCTTTATAAACGGAGTAGGGAGCAAAAACATACAGATCCTTGTCCTGTGCAGCAAGCTCAAAAAATTTGTCCGGACAGATCAAGCCAATGGATAGGGTCTGCAGGCGTGATTTTTCATCGGCATTGATCTTTTTGCTGTCAAGCAGTTCCTCTGCATCCCAATGAAAGATATTGATGTAGGCGGCCCCGGCTCCTTTACGCTGACCTAGCTGGTTTACATAGGAGAAAGCATCTTCCAGCATTTTCGCGACTGGCATGATCCCGCTCGAGGCGTTGGCAATTCCTTTGATCTCCTCCCCACGGGACCGCAGCTTGCTTAGATTGAGCGCAATCCCACCCCCAAGCTTGGAGAGCTGCATCGCCGTGGAAAGATTGTATGTAATACTGTTCAGTGAATCATCTAACTCTAGTAAATAGCAGGAAACCATTTCCCCTCGCCGCGCTTTTCCCGCATTCAAAAAAGTCGGCGTAGCCGGCTGGTAGCGCTGTTCGATCATCGCCTGTGCGAAATCTTGAGCCTTCCTCGCGTCCCCCTGTGCCAAACAGAGGGCAACCATCACAATGCGATCTTCATAGGTTTCTAGAATCTGCTCTTTATCATCTGTTTTCAAGGCGTAATCCCTGTAAAACTTAGAAATCGCCATATACGACTGGAATTCAAATTGATAGCTATACACGAACTGCAGCAGCTCCCTAATCTGGTCTTTTGTGTATTGGCTCAAGACATCGTAATAGTAATGGCTGTCCGCGATGAACTCTACTTTGTCCTCAATCGACAGGGGAGAGAGGCCGAGCTCCCTTTTAAATTCCAAAACCGCTTCCTGGTCTTTTGCTAGATTGAAAAAGCCATCCTCCCGCCGTTGCATAATCTGATTGTTCAACTCAATATGTTTCAAGTTGCTTCACTCTTTCCTGAAAGATTTTAAGATCACGTTCAGTGCCGCTTAATTCAAACTTACAAACCACTGGAACCTGATATTGCGCAGCAATCGTGTCAGCACTTCGTGCATAAGAGTCGCCCCAATTTTTATTTCCCGAAGCTGCGACCCCACGTAAATGCTGATGATTATGCTGAAGAAATTCTGTTACGACAGGGGGAACCTGTCCGAATCCAGTGGTATATGTGACCAAGACAAAGGGTTCGTCCATGATTAAGTCTTGATTAATTTGAACACTTTGTTGATCTAGTTTGGCGATAAATCGTTTCACATTTCCTGTTTTCGAGGTGTAGGCAATGTTCATGGGTGGATCTCCTTTCTTCTGACAATAAAAAAAAGGGTATTTCTACCTATCCTGAAGAAAAGGTGAAAATACCCTAGTTATACTCGTAAACTAGTAATCTAGAAGCTGTTAAACTTCCGATCATAACACCACCTATCTCCCGTAGGTCCATCCAGTGCGTTAGAATAGGCAGGTCTCCTGGCTCAAGAATCTTTCGTCATAACAGCCTTCCCAGAACCATCCAGTGGCCTGCTTGTTATGACTCCTCTTTTACAGTGGCGGGACCGCGCCGGCTTTTCACCGAACTTCCCTTTTCAACCTTGCGTAGTGGCAAGGTCACCTATCCCCACAATATGTAGTTGTTTATATGAACTATAGACCGAGATCTGGGGGTTGTCAAGGGTTCGAATTTTCCCGGTGCGAACCCAGAAAGATTAAATGGAATAGGATGTAAAATTCAAGTAAAATAGAATTTAATGTGCTTTTTTAGTGGAGGAGGATTTCGGTTGAAATTTTATATTGAAAAAGATTATAAGGGCATGAGTCGAAAGGCTGCAGATTTGACGGCTGATAAAATAAATCAGAAAAAGGGCATGATTCTTGGTTTGGCAACAGGAAGTACGCCTATTGGTTTATACCAAAAGTGGATCGAAAAGTGTAAAAAGGGTGAATTGAGCTTTCGGGATGTGAAAACATTTAATCTTGATGAGTATCTCGGCCTGCCGAAGGAACATTCGCAAAGCTACTGGACTTTTATGCAGGAACAACTTTTTCAACATATTGATATCGATCCCACGAATGTTCGGATTCCATGTGGAGATCATGAGGATCCGGAAGAGCACTGCAAGGAATATGAGCGGGAACTCGATGCTTGCGGTGGGGTTGATCTTCAAATTTTGGGGATTGGAAGGAATGGACATATTGGCTTCAATGAACCGGGGGAAAGTTTTGAAAACGAAACCCATGTGGTGCGTTTAGCGGAAGATACAAGGGTTGTTAATTCCCGGTTTTTCGATGACCTGAGCGAAGTGCCGACACACGCAATTACAATGGGTTTGAAATCGATCATGAAAGCAAAGGAGATTATTCTTCTAGCCTCTGGAGACGAGAAAAGTGAAGCTATCTATCGTACGTTGTTTGGCGAGATTGACAGTGATACCCCTGCCTCTATTCTGAGGCTTCACCCAAATGTCAGCATGATTGTCGATGAAGGCGCTGCAGCGAAGGTTAAGGGTCAGATTTGACTTATTAGAAGTGATTGACAATTTCCTGTTTTTAAAATAAAATCTGTTTAACATAATAAACTTGATTTTATCTACTGAATATAACAGGGGAGGAAATACGAAGATGTCAAATCACGAGTTGTTTCCCATTATGAAAGAAAAGCTATATACAGGTGTTATTAGTGATACGCTAGATGATTTGGGTTACCGGGACCAGGTAATGCGCGAAGACATCCGTCCGATTAACGAAGATTGGGTGGTTGTGGGTAGTGCCAAAACCATCCTCGCCGCAGACGTCTACCATATTCACGAAAACCCCTATGATAAAGAGATTAGCGCTCTTGACAGCATCAAGCCAGGGGAAGTGGTGGTGGGTTCTGTCAACAATTCCAAGCAAAACGGATTGTGGGGAGAGCTGTTGTCCACTGCAGCAAAGATGCGC
>Ga0180220_1001049_pt1 | contig 22882 bp, 18 predicted proteins | sample eDN5th37CBELigBY_FD_151335 | JGI IMG/M metagenome (GOLD analysis project Ga0180220, IMG submission 151335) | Enriched backyard soil microbial communities from Emeryville, California, USA - eDNA 5th pass 37_C BE-Lig BY (version 2) (version 2) | ecosystem: Environmental > Terrestrial > Soil >...
AACACTCGATTTAATGCTTTTTTACGGGTACGTACCTTCTCAAAGGGAACGATCACTTTTTCTTCAAAATGAAGAATCGGCTTTACCTGCAGCAAGCTGCCGATTAAAGCCTGAGCTCCGCTTAATCGTCCGCCTTTTTGAAGGTTGCTTAAATCATCTACCATAAAATAAGCATCAATTGTTTTTTTCATTTCATCCAAGCGCGCCAAAATATCTTTAGGATCTTTGCCTTCACGGGCCATTTCCGCTGCTTCAAGCGCATAGAAGCCTTGTACCATGCAGCTAATTTCGGAGTCATATGCATAAACTTCGATGTTTTCTACCATTTCTCCCGCTGACGCCGCTCCGTTGTATGTTCCACTAATTCCGCTTGAGAGGTGAATCGAAATAACCGCGTCATATTCTTTTGAAAGACTTTCAAATAATTCAACAAACTTCCCTACCGGGGGCTGTGATGTTGTTGGAAGCTCTTGTTGTCCTCGCATTTTTTCAAAAAACTGCTCTGAGGTGATTTCCACTTCCTCCTGATATGTTTCATTTCCAAAGTTTACACTTAACGGAATCATATGAATGTCGTACTCCTTGCGAATCGATTCCGGGATATATGCTGTACTATCTGTAACAATAGCCGTTTTCATGTTTTTATTCCTTCCTTGTCCATTATCATATTCTACCTCTCATTTTAACGGAATATGTGTAGAATTTCACTATTCGTTTAGTATATGGGTTAAGTTCGGATAATTATGAATTTAAAACAAAATTATTAGAGGTGTTTTGATTTGCTTAGAGCAAAATGAATAGAAAGAGCTCTTTCCGTTTTAAATTGGTTATATGGTTCCTATTGTGGCTAGAGCTAGACATGAAAACTTAGTAAAGGGATTTGGTCTTCATTAGAACGATGAGGACTTTTTCTCGAGTTTTTATATAGAGATCTGGTCTTCATGACGGCGATGAGGACTTTTTCTCGGGTTTTTATATTGAGTTTTGGTCTTCATAACGGCGATGAGGACTTTTTCTCGGGTTTTATTTTGAGTTTTGGTCTTCATAACGGCGATGAGGATATTTTCTCGGGCTTTTATTTTGAGTTTTGGTCTTCATAACGGCGATGAGGACTTTTTCTCAGGTATTTATATAGAGATTTGGTCTTCATAACGGCGATGAGGACCTTTTCTCGAGTTTTTATATAGAGATCTGGTCTTCATGAGGACGATGTTAACCTTTTCTCGAGAAATTAGAAAGGATTTTAGTCTTCAAGAAAAGCTCGAGAAGCAATATCTTTAAAGAGGGGCGTATTTATACAAAAAAGCCAGAACCTAAAAAGATTCTGACTCTTATTCCTTATTTCACTTCAACCCAACCATTTTTAATCGCGACAACGACTGCTTGTGTACGATCATTTACATTCATTTTTTGAAGAATGTTACTTACATGGTTTTTGACTGTCTTTTCACTAATAAATAAAGCTTCTCCTATGCCGCGGTTGCTTTTTCCGTCTGCCAGCATTTGAAGAACCTCGCATTCGCGACGTGTTAAGATATGTAGTGGTCGACGAATTTCTGGCTGTAATGGCTGCATCGATGCAGCTTGTCCATTTGATGCGGCAAGTCGTCTAAATTCATTGACTAAATTATGTGTTACCTTTGGATGCAAGTATGATCCACCATCTGCGACAACCTTGACGGCTTCAATTAATGTATCAGCATCCATTTCTTTCAATAGGTAGCCTCTTGCACCAGTTTTTAACGCATGTGTCACATAGTTTTCATCATCATGTATGGATAAAATAATGACTTTTGTGTCTTCGTTGGCTTCAATCAATTGCTTCGTGGCTTCAACACCATTTACTTTCGGCATATTAATGTCCATGATTACAACATCTGGTTTGTGTGCATCAACAAGTGCTAATGCGTCCTCTCCGTCATCACCTTCTGCAATTACCTCAAAGCTTGGCTCGAAATCTAAAATGCGTTTTACACCTTCACGAAATAATTGATGATCATCTATAATTACAATTTTCGTCTTCATGCTTACGCCTCCCCATTATCTCTTCTAGTCTAGTTCCCAGTACATTCCTACGTCAATATGCCTATAGTCATGCCACTCGGATTAATTCCCATTAAAAGGTACTTGGAACATGATAAAAGTCCCTAAATCAAGTTTGGAGTCAATTGTCATTTTTCCTCCTAATAGATCAATCCGTTCCTTCATGCCAATAAGCCCAAATGATTTCTTATCTTTATTTCCCATAGCTTCTTTAATATTAAACCCTTTTCCATTATCTTTTATGACCATGGTAATATTCTTACAGGTGACTTCAACTTTAATGGATATTTCTGTTGCTTCTGCATGCTTTAACGCATTTGTAACAGCCTCCTGCGCAAGCCGGAATAGAGCCACTTCAAAACGAGGCGGGAGTCGCTTATCTCCCATTTCACCTATGCTCTGGAAATCAATCTTAATTTTGCCATTATATTCTTCGATGGTATCCATATATTTTCTGAGGGTCGGGATGAGTCCTAAGTCATCTAACGCCATTGGCCTTAGGTCATAAATAATTCTCCTTACCTCATACAGGGCGTTTCTAACATTTACTTTTAGACTCTTTATTTCCTTAAAGCCTTCCTCAGTCCCACGCTCACGGAAAATCCGTTCAATAAGTTCTGAACGCATCATTACATTTGCAAGCATTTGTGCAGGTCCATCATGAATCTCTCTTGAAACACGCTTTCGTTCTTCCTCCTGTGCTTCAATGATCCGCAAGCCAAAATCCTGCTTTTGCTGTGCATCCTCTAAAAGCATCCCCACCTGGCGTAAATCACTATTTAAATAATTCAGCACAACTGAAATTTGTCTAACAAGACCCTCAGATCTTTCAATGATTTCCTGAAGGCCTAAAAGACGTCTTTCCAAATCATCGCGACGATCACGAAGCTGCTTCTCATGGTGCTGAAGCATCGAGTGTTCAACCTGAAGCCCATGCGCCTTTTCATAGGCCTCCCTAATTTCGTCCTCAGAGAATTCCTTGAAATTTTTACTCACCTGTGAGAGACGATTACGAGCAAGCCGAGTTTGGGCTTCAAGCTTGTCTCCTTCTTCAATGACCCTGCTCACCTGAATTTTTATTTCTTTTAGCTCTTCAACCAATGATTCGTATTGCTGCCTGGACTGCTCACCAATTTTAAAAATTTCATCCTTGCTCCCTGCAACGGTTCCAATCATCTTATCTAATACTGCATCAAGCATTTTGCTATCTATTTTTTTATGGGAGTTCATATGTATCCCTCCTGTGTTTCGACAGTTATTTTGTATTTTGCCACATTTTTTACGATTGAAGTAAAAATTATGTCGTTTTATAATAATAGAATGTGCTATTCTAATTTTGCTTGCTTGTCAGGAGGTGTACAAGCATGCTTTCACATTATTATACCGTAAAAGGCTATGGAGAGCATGAGATAATTATCCAAAAATCACGTTTTATTTGCTATATAGAAAGGGCAACTTCCGAAGAAGAAGCGATTAGCTTTATTCAGAAGATTAAAAAGAAGCATCATGACGCAAATCATAATTGCTCTTCGTATCTTATAGGTGAACATGATCAAATTCAAAAAGCAAATGATGACGGTGAGCCAAGCGGTACAGCTGGAGTTCCAATGCTTGAGGTCCTAAAAAAGAAACACCTTAAGGATACTGTGGTTGTTGTGACACGATATTTCGGCGGGATCAAGCTGGGTACAGGCGGATTAATCAGAGCCTATGGAAAATCAGTATCAGAAGCATTACAAGCAAACGGTATTGTTGAACGTAAACTGATGCGTATCATGCATACAAACATTGACTATACATGGCTGGGGAAAGTGGAAAATGAATTACGTTCTTCCACATATTTAATAAAGGAAATTCACTATTTAAATGATGTAAATGTGGAAACCTATGTAGAAGAAGAGAAAAAGACTGATTTTATCGAGTGGATGACAGAACTGACGAATGGGCAATGTGAGATTTCGGAGGGGGATGTTGTTTACTTGGAGGAAGATGTCTAAATTTGATGGTTAGAGGAGAACATATATGAATAGAAAAGAAATGAGAAAGGTGCGAAAAAAGAAAAAGCGTCCTATTTTAAGACGACTTTTATTTCTTACCATTTTATTATTTATTATTGCGGGTAGTTACATTGGATATATATTCTTTGAAACATATCAGGCAGCTAGCGGGTCGTATTCTGAGTTAGAACGAGGAGATAAATCTAAGCTTCGTACTGAAGCAGTAGAAATTTCGGAAGATCCCTTCTCTATTTTATTACTAGGGATTGAGGATTATACAACAGGAGGAGCAAACGGTCGAACAGATTCTATCATTGTAGCGACAGTTAATCCTAAAGATCAAACAGTAAACTTGCTCAGTATTCCAAGGGATACAATGGTTTATCAAGAACATCGCGATAAAGAGGATAAAATTAATCATGCATATGTTTTTGGAGGAAAAGAAGCTACCATCGATGCTGTTGAGGGCTTGTTAGATATCCCTATCGACTATTATGCAACTGTAAACTTTAATGGCTTTAAAGAAATTGTTGATGAGGTTGGCGGAGTTACGGTTGAGGTTCCTTTTGATTTTACAGAGAAAAGTGATGTTCAATCTGAAAGTGGTGCGAAAGAAACAATTGAATTCCACAAGGGAACGATGAAATTAAACGGTGAAGAAGCCTTGGCATATGCACGTATGAGAAAACAAGACCCTAGAGGAGATTTTGGCCGAAATGAGCGCCAGCAACAAGTTATCACTGCAGTGGTTGACTCCATTTTAAAACCAAAAAATCTGCTTAAGATTGATGAAATCGCCTCACATATTGGTAACAATATTGAAACAAACATGCGAGTTTCTGAAGGATTGGGTGTACAAAGTCAATTCAAAAGCTTTAATACGGCTTCTATTGAACAGCTAACGATTGAAGGATCTGATGAATATATTGGCGGAACGTATTACTTTATTCCAGACGAGGAAGAACTTGCAAAATTAACATCAACATTACAATCGCATTTAAATCATAATGGATCAGGAACTACTACTGAAGATACTTCTTCGTCGCTTAACAATGAAGATTCAAATTCCTAGCTATGAAGGATTTTCCTTCATAGTTTTTTTATTGGCCACGTTTATTTTTTCCTAGCTCGTAAAACACTAATACTGAAACTTTTTTTATTGTCAAGACGTCTAATATTTAAAGGATTTAAAATTTACTATAAGATTACAATTACAGAAAAAAGATTGCATAATTTATAAAAATCATTTATCCTTCTCAAGAGATGGATTTATTTAAAATTACACCTTAAAAAGAGGTGAAACACTAGTAATGATATCAATATATCAGTTCTTTGGTTTTGTACTTGCATTCACAGTTTCACTTTTATCAACCCCATTTGTTATTAAATTTGCTAAGAAGTTTGGATTCGTCGATCATCCAAACCATCGAAAAGTTCATAAAAACCCAAAACCCCTTATCGGTGGACTATCCATTGTTTTAGGTGCAACAGCTGGAATATTGTACTTAAAACCATTTTATAATTACTTAGTACCTGTTATGGCTGGAGGAGCCATCATCCTTATTTTAGGGATGATTGATGATAAATATGATTTAAAGCCTAAGTGGAAAATATTAGGTCAATTAATTGCGGCATCAATCGTCGTGTTTTCCGGAGTAAAGATTAACTTTTTTATCATTCCTTTTACAGGTGAAAGAATAGAACTGGGGATATTTAGTTATATTATTGCGATTATCTGGATTATCGCGATTACAAATGCAATCAATCTTATTGATGGATTAGACGGTCTATCTGCTGGTATTTCAGCGATTGCTTTGTCTTCTATCTTAGTTCTTTCAATTATAAATGAACAAATGTTTGTTATTTCAATCACGGTTATATTAATCGGAAGTATATTAGGGTTTTTACCATATAACTTTTATCCGTCCAAAATATTCCTAGGAGATACAGGTGCATTATTCCTTGGGTATTGTATTGCCGTAATCTCTATTCTCGGTTTATATAAGAGTGTTACTATCTTCAGCTTAGGATTACCTATTATTGCTCTTGCAGTTCCTATTTTTGATACAATCTTTGCTATCATTAGAAGGTTTCTAAATAAACAGAAGATCTCTGCAGCAGATCGTGCTCATTTGCATCACAAGCTATTGGACATGGGCTTTAGTCACCGTGCTACTGTATTAATCATTTATGGTATCGGGGCTTCCTTTGGGGTATCTGCGATTCTTTTTACAAGAGCAACATTATGGCTGTCTATTATCTTCATGATCGCTTTATTAATATTATTTCAGCTCCTGGCAGAAATAATCGGCTTAATTGGAAATCATAAGCCTTTGCTTAACACAATAAATAAAATTCTGCATTTTAGAGCTCCGCTTAAAGATAAGAACAATTAACTTATAGTGAAGAGAAACTTTTCTCTTCACTATTTTATTATCTTGAAGTTGGCTTCCATGTAGCTTGTCTTTTTCCAGTGATTGCACGAAACGTTCCTATTAATGCAGCAAGATTCACAACGCAAAAATAGTAAGGAATATAGGTAATGACACTCTTCATAAACCTGCCTGTATATGCTAATACATAGAAAATAACCTGTAATGCTAACATCACCTGATAGAATGGGTGAGCTAGTAACAAGAGATTTAACAACAAGACAATAATCATGTAATAAGGTACAAGATACCTTAAGAACTTATGTGATAAATATTTAAAGAAAAGCTCTGGCCTTGAAAAAGGATTCAATAAATACTTATAGGTTAAAACCCCTGTAAAGCTTCTTGTTACAATTCGAACCTTTCTTCCAAACTCCTCTACCTGGCTTGGCGAGGTTTCCTCAACAGTAATAGCATCTCGATCATAAATGAACCTCTTACCTTGGCCAATGATAATGAGCGGGTTTTGCATATCATCTCCAACATTCGGATTCATCGGCTTGAACAATGATCTTCTTATGCTATAGATTGATCCATTTCCAACAACGGTTGTTCCAGTTTGGCTCTCAAGTGTCTTCAAAAGCCTTTCATATTTCCAATAGATTCCTTCTGACTCACCAATTGTGGAGTTTGTCGGGTTCGTAAGTTTTAACTCCCCACAAACTCCGCCAATTTCACCATCAGAATAATATTTAACTAAATGTTCAATCGCATTTTGACGATACATCGAATTTGCATCAGAAAAGACGAGAATATCCCCAGTTGCTAAATGAACACTTTTATTCAATGCTTCTGTCTTCCCTTTTCTTCCATAAACAATGTTCAAATGGATGAAAGGGTATTTCTGGGATAGCTCATTCACAATGCTATTGGTTTGATCTGTTGAATCATCCGAAACAACAATAACCTGTAGCTTATCTTTTGGATAGGAAAGCTCAACCGTATTCAACAACTTTGTTCGAATCACTTTCTCTTCATTATAGGCCGCAATAAACATCGTCACATTTGGTTGATAGGTCAAATCTGTACTGATCGGTTTCTTTTTCACATTTGAAAGTAACCATAATATAGTAGGATATCCAAAGTATACATAGACTATTAATAAAATGAACACCCAAAATAAAATTTGAACAAAAAACATAATGCACTTCCTTAATGAGTTAAATAATATTGATATGTTTGTTGAATTCCTTCAATAAGATTTATCTCAGGCTTCCATTGCGTTGATTTTTTAAATTTTTCATTTAAAAGATAACTATGCTTAATATCACCTTTTCGAGCTGGCAGAGAATTCACTTGGAATTCAGTGTTAATGGTCTGCTTTACCATGTCAATTAGCTGCAACAGCTCTGTTTGCACACTAGTGCTGATATTAAAAACATCATTTAATGGTTTTTCACTCACAATTAGGTTCGCACTTACGACATCTTTCACATGAATAAAGTCTCGAGTCTGCTTTCCATCTCCATAAAGGTTAAAATCTTTGTTTTCAATTGCTGACTTCATCAATACAGAAATAACGCCGCCTTCACCCTTTGGATCCTGACGCATTCCGTATACATTTGCGTAACGGAAAATAGTGAAAGGAACATTATAAAGCTTATGATAGAGATTAATATATTGTTCTGGTGTATATTTCGATATTCCATAATTAGAAATCGGAGCAATATCGTGTTGTTCATCAATTCCTAAATAAGCAGGAGTACCATAAACTGCCGCTGAGGAAGGATAGATAAGAGGTATTCCTAATTCACGGCATACTTCCAACACATTAATTGTTCCAATAATATTTATTTTTGCATCTAAACCTGGAAATTGAATCGATGACTGTACATCGATATTAGCAGCATGATGATTGATAAGATCTGGCTTTTCCTTTAGAGCAATCTTATTAAATTCTTCTTCACAAATATCCACCTCATAGAAGGTAACGTTAGGATGAATTTGCTCATATTTACCTGTTATTAAATTATCGACTACTACAACTTCATACCCTGCTTTTAGATATTCATCTACTAGATTAGAACCTATGAAGCCAGCTCCTCCTGTTAGTAAAACTTTCATATTAAATAACTCCTCTTAGTTCTATTAGTTGGAATTGGCTGTTCTCCTACCGATTGATGCATAATAGAAAGCTGCCTCTTCCATTTCCTCAACTGAAAACATGTTTCTTCCATCAACAATAATTTTTTGTTTAACTAATTTAGCTACTTTAGCTAAATCCATCTCTTTAAATTCCTTCCAATCCGTCAGAATTAAGATCGCATCACTGTTGATGATAGCTTCTTCCTTTGTATCTGCAACTTGGAGATTAGGAATAATCCTTTGTGCATGGTTGTTTGCGACTGGATCATAAGCCACTACATCTGCTCCCTCATGTTGGAGAATTGGGATAATATCAACCGAAGGCGCATCACGCATATCATCTGTATTCGGTTTAAACGCTAAACCAAGAACAGCAATTTTTTTCCCATGCAGATCATTATGTAAGGCGACTCGTAGTTTATCAATGACTTTATAACGCTGCTCTTTGTTTACCTGTTCAACATCTTTCACGATTCTAAAATTATATCCAGCCTGTTCAGCAATCGCGACAAGTGCACTCGTGTCCTTTGGAAAACATGACCCTCCATAACCAATTCCAGCTTGTAAAAAAGCCTTTCCAATTCTTTTATCATATCCCATGCCTTCAGCAACCTTTGTCACATCGGCTCCGAGCAATTCACATAAATTTGCGATCTCATTAATAAAGCTAATTTTTGTCGCTAAAAATGCATTTGAGGCATATTTTATCATTTCTGCCGTTTCAATATTTGTCCTCACAATATTATTTGTTAAAGGTTTATGTAATTCAGTTAAGAGCTTTGCTGCCTGTTCACTTTCTACCCCAATTACTGCTCTTTCCATGTTTAATGTATCATAGATTGCAGAGCCTTCTCTTAAAAACTCAGGATTTGAAGCAACATCAAATTGTACCCCATTTGCGTGCTGAGCAATTAGCTCTTTAACGATTTTACCAGTTCCAACTGGTACTGTACTTTTTGTCACAACAACCTTATATTCTTTAATATAGCGACCAATTGATTCCGCAACTTTTTCAATATATGTAAGGTCTGCCTCACCGTTTACTTTTCTTGGCGTACCAACAGCAATAATAATAATCTGTGCATCTTCCATTGCACTCTCTAAGTCTGTTGTAAAAAACAAACGATTTTCATGTGAATTTTTTTTGATCAATTCCTCTATTCCAGGCTCATAGATTGGAGATTTCCCTTGCTTTAATATCTCTATTTTCTTTTCATCAAGATCTACACAAGTTACATAGTTTCCCAAGTCACTAAAGCAAACGCCTGATACTAAGCCTACATACCCTGTTCCTACTACACAAATATTCATTATGATTGACTCCTTATTCTTTGTGTTGTATTTCAGTTTTTCACCATCTTTATTGATTATAAGCAATAAAGTTTTATATCATATACTATAAACGAAAAATAATCGTAATTATGTTAAGTTTTATTTAAATCTGTAAAAGGAGATCCATATGATTAGTATAATTATCCCAACTCTAGGTGAACGTCCAAATGAATTAAAGCGTCTTTTTGATAGTCTTCATTCTCAAGTATATCAAAACTTCGAAGTAATTTTAGTTACACAATTAAACCATCAATGTATAAACGACCTGTCTCATTACCCGTTTGACATAAAGCATGTTAAACTAACAAAAAAAGGACTATCCTATTCTAGAAATGAAGGATTAAAATACATAAATGGAAGTATTGTCACATTCTCAGATGATGATTGCTGGTATCCAAACGACTCCTTCCAGAATGTTGCAGATACTTTTGATCAAGACGATTCATTAGATGTAGCTTGCTTCCAAATATTTGATCCCATTCAAAATGTTCCCTATAAGAGCTATCATTCTGAAGCTAAAGAGCAAATTTCTCGTAAAGATGTATTGAATAAATCTTCTATCGAAATCTTTATCAGGTTATCAAATATTGGTTTAGATGAACTATCCTTTGATGAAAACTTTGGTCTAGGAACAAAGTATCCTTCTGGAGAAGAAAATATCTTTTTACGTGACCTAATCAAGAAAAAATTAAAAATAAGCTATTTTCCTGAAACAATTGTTTATCATAAAAAACCAGAGTTAGCAACTAGGTTAACAGATGCACAGCTAATAAGCAAAGGACCATTATTCAAGCGTTTAACGAACACACCAATAGCTATCGTATTACTTACTCTTTTTTTCCTAAAGAAGTCTAAGCATATAAAAAATCCTGCAGCAATGTTTAAAAATAGCTTGGTTGAAATGATGAAATATAAAAACTAAGGAGTCGTTGAAAATGACATGTCCAATATGTGAAAAAAACAAACAAAATAATCCTAAAGAAATCTATCGTAATCATAATATTGTTGTTTCCCATGCACCACTAGAAGCAAATCTTCTTGGGTATCTTTATGTTGAACCTACTACACATTTTGAAGATTGGTCTGAAATCCCGTTAGAGGTATTAACTGACGTACAATCTGTAATAAAGAAAGTTGATGAGTTATTAAGAAACGAAAAACTAGCTGAAAGAGTGTATTCCGTTACGATAAGTGAAGCGGTTCGTCATATTCATTTTCATCTTATCCCACGTAAAAAGGACGCAAAGGTTAAAGGAATTCCTTTAATTGAAAAAGCGACACAGCAGCTGGCACACGATCATGATCATATCGTCACAGAGCAGGCAGCTGAAGAGTTTATCCAAAAAGCAAAAGATTTCTTTGTTAAGTAAACGACTTTAAAAGCACGATAATCAGATTATCGTGCTTTTAAAAATTTTTCTACCTTTTCAACATCCTCTGGAACATCTACACCAATCAATTCACTTTCAACCTCTGAAACATAGATAGAATGACCATTTTCAATAGCGCGTAACTGCTCTAATGACTCTGCTTTTTCGAGTATAGATTCAGGTAATTGAATATAATCGAAAAGGAATGAACGGCGATATGCATATACTCCAATATGCTTAAAATAATCAACATCTATTTTTTCTCGATTATATGGTATTGTTGAACGTGAGAAATAGATTGCATGATGATCTTTATTTGTAATCACCTTTACAACGTTTGGATTTTCAATGTCCTCCAGGTTATTAATTTTTGTTTTAAGAGTTGCCATTTGTAATGTTTCATCATGTATAAACGGCTGAACTAATGTTTCGATAAGATCAGCTGAAATTAACGGTTCATCACCTTGAACATTTACTACAATATCTGTGTTTAATCCTTCAGCAACCTCTGCAATTCGATCCGTACCTGTTGCATGATCCTTTGTAGTGACAAAACATTTCCCATTAAAGCCTTCTACAACTGTCTTAATTCTTTCATCATCTGTAGCAACAATTACTTCATTAACAAGTGTTGATGCAGAAATATTTTCATATACATGCTGAATCATAGGCTTACCAAGGATATTTGCCAGCGGCTTGCCAGGGAAACGTGTTGATCCGTATCGAGCTGGAATAATTACAGTTACATTCATAATCTTTAACCCCTATCCTAATGATTTTCCATTAATTCTTTAAGCAAAAACCCGACTTTTTTTATTCGGTTTGGGATATTGACTTGCTTTATTTGACCTTCTTTGAATATATTATTTCGTTTTGCAATCAATTTTTCAACAACAGTATCACATGAGACTCTAATTTTATTCTCCCAATCATAGTATCTAGGATACACAAGAAGTGCTCCTGCAATAAGCTCATCGAGTGTTAAAGAACGTGTTCTTCTCTCAATAGTATGACGGTCTTCTGTTAATCCCCATCCAGAGTAGAATGGTGAGCCATATGTAAATACTTTTTTATCTCTAAGCAGTGCATCAAAGCCTGTAAGAGATGTCATTGTATGTACCTCATCAGCATATTGAATACAGCTTATGATACTTGCCTCGATCTCAATATGATCGCAAGCATCCGTAATAAAATCAGAGGTCACTTCACCTTGCCTATTTTTCGACACAATGTCAGGATGCGGCTTATAAATAATATAAGCATCTGGATTATGCTCTCTTACACAATTTAACAGGTCTGTATTTGTTTTAATGTCTTTACATCCATAACGAATTGAGGCATCATCTTCAACTTGTCCAGGTACTAAGATAACCTTTTTCCCCTCACTTGGAAGCTGTAATGTTTCAATTGGTTCTGAATTATATTTCGTCAATTGATTCTCAACAATCTTTTGCCTTATCTTTTTGGCATCATTTATCATGTTTTCTGTAAATATTTGATGATTTAAGATTGATTCTAATTCACTGACTTCTTGCGGGTTATAATAGATGCCCTTATGATCCAATGCAAGAGACCAAGGTAGAGTAACATTTGTCCCTAAACCAACTGAACGGATAAATCCATCTTCAATTCTCATGATCGGCTTATTTAATCGCGCAGCCAACTCTCTTACATCAGCCGGCTCTTTATGTCCCCATACTAATAAATCACTATTTTCATCAATTTCTTCACTCACCTCGTGAGCCGATTTAGGAAATAACACTGTATTAGAAGGACTTTTAACAAAAGGACGAACAAATCCTCTTTTCCATGGCTGAATACCAAAACAGTAAACTCTTTTGTTTTCCTCTTTTGCATTCATGTAAGATTGATCATGAGTAAGCTCTAAAATATCATTTAAATCAGTTGGCAGGCCTGTTAAGGGATTTATTTGTTTTTCATATAGATAAAAAACAGTTGTGAATAGTTCTAAGATCGTTCTTTTACTAGAATGTTCTTTGCTTTCTATTTCATCTTTCGTCAAACCCCATCCAGAGTAAAAAGGCTGACCAAAGCAATGAACTTCTTTATGAAAGAGTAGTGGGATAAATCCTTCCAGCGCATCTACAACCATGACTTTTTTAGCACTCTTTAACAGCTTCTTAGCCCGTAGTGTATTTTCTATATATTCAACATTTGAATCTTGGCACATTCCCTTTAGATACCCATTCCCTGAGAAAAAAGAGATGATTTTTATTGGATGCTTAGAGTATGTACGCAAAGCTTCATCTAACATTTTTTTATATACAGCAGCCTGATCATTCGTTCCTTCATCTGCTTTTTGATCAATTAGGACGATGAATTCAGAACTTTCCTCTTTTTGATTTAAGACATCAAGTGCGTTTTTCGCTTTTTCGAGCAAGCATGGCTCTAAATTCGTATGATTCAGTAAATATTCTAATTCTTGATTTATTCCATTATAGTCGTCTTTTGAAATCAAATATGAGTACTGATAGTCAAACAATGCTTGATTATCTTCTATGAAAAGTGGAGAAAGCCCTGGATGGATGATATAAAATGGAATTGATTTCTTATTGGCTAGTTTCCTTCCCTGTTGAATCGACGAATCATTTCCAAAAGCAGCAACAGCTTTTAACTCATGTATAAATTTAGCTGGCTGATAGGTTATTCGCTCTTCAAAAAACGAGTCTAAAAATGGAATCCTTTTTTCTTTTGGACAAAATACTCCAATCATATTATTAACTCCTTAAAGTCATTTCTGATAAAAAAGCTCCAGAAATCCTCTTCTACATATACAAAAGAAGTCCTCTTTCCTGATCATGATCAAGAGTTGAGGACAATCATTTCTTTATCCTAATTTTAATATATCATGTAATCGAAGCATGCCTATATATTCATTGCCATCCATGACAGGAATGACAGAAATCTCACGCTGATTTTCCTCCATGACTTGAATAGCCTGACCAGCTGTAATTCCTTTTTTGATGACAATTGGATTTTTCGTCATAATGTCAGTCGCATGTAATTGGAAGGACTTTTCACCATGCTTTTCAATTGAGCGTCTTAAGTCGCCATCCGTGATGATCCCGATCATATTTTTGTTATCATCTAATACAACCGTTCCACCTAGAGGTCTTCGCGTTAGTTCCAGAACAATATCTTGAAATTGATCATGATCAGATACAAAGGTATACGATTCTGGTGATAGCAAATCCTCAACATTCAATGTAAGACGTTTTCCTAAGCTGCCTCCAGGATGATAAAGAGCAAAATCTTCACTTGTGAATCCCTTTTGTTCTGATACCACAAGCGCCAATGCATCTCCTAAAGCAAGTGTAACAGTTGTGCTAGTTGAAGGAGCTAAGTTCATATGACAAGCTTCTCTTTCAACTTTTATCTCTAATACAATATCTGCATGCTTTCCCATAGTTGACTGTTTATTAGCGGTAATGGCAATCATTTTGGGTCTAATTTTTTTTAGAGTTGGAAGAATATCCGAAATTTCTTGTGATTCCCCACTTTTACTAATAGCAAGGACGATATCCTGCTCCTGTACAATGCCAAGGTCTCCATGTAATCCTTCTGCAGGGCTCATATACACAGCAGGAATTCCTAAACTCGACATGCTTGAAGCAATTTTTCTACCAATCCATCCTGACTTTCCAATCCCTGTTACGACCATTTTCCCCTCACAAGAGACAATAAGCTCTACGGCATCGTAAAAACTTTGCCCCAGCTCAAGTTCAGTTGATAATATAGCTTGGGCCTCTTCGCGCAGGATCTGTTTTCCTTTAGAAAGTATTTGATCATATTTTGTAGAAGTTGATATTGGTGATGACATGTATAAACACTCCTTTAATTTCACAAGAAATTCGGGTGAATTTTTTACAATATTCTTAGCGTATCCCACCTTTAATTGTTTGATCACTTCTAATGGCAAAAAGATTAAGAATTTGGTCGACTAATTCCTTTGTCATAAAGTCTGATGTATGATCAGACTTGTCAAAGCAATCAAAAACAAAGAGCCCATTCTTACCTACAAGTACTTCCTTCAACGCTTCACCCGCTGCTAAATCAGCAGGATATGTTCCATACTGTATAAACAAATCTGGCAGATCACTCGTGTCAGTACAAGCAATTAGCTGACAGAGGTCGGGAAGAGAACCTACTTCTTTCAATACCTTTTTCCACTTCTGCCAACCTAATTGCTCAATAATTTCTTTATTCACTTGCGGTACGACAGCTATTACACCATCTAACTTTAATTTTAGACCATAATAAATAGCCGCGTATCCACCCATAGAGGAGCCGATTGTATACATCGTCTTTATATTTTGTTGATTACAAACATGATCAATTAATGCCATTGTTTGCTTTTCAATATAATAATTTTCATTGTTACCTAAGTAATAAAGTCCACCTTTATGTTCCCCATTGTTATCTGATATAAATAGATAATTTATATCCCAACTCTCATCTTCGTTCCAAAACATCCGAATTCGCTCATAAATATTTGGCCCCAATGTAGTGAAACATATTAACATCTTGTCACTGTTTGAGGGATAGAGAACATATTTAACTTCAGTATCATCTATATAAACAGAACGTTCATAATTAGCTAGTACTGTTGCTGCGTTGAATTTCATTGTTTTCACCTTCAATATTTTGATAAGTTAACATTTCTTCATACGCATCTATATAATCTTTGATGATATCTTCCCAAGTTTTGAGGTTTTTCGAATCAATTGCTTTTGTGCCCATTTGACTTAGTAATTCAGGTGTCTCAATAAATTGCTTTATACGATTGACAAAAGCTTCATCATCATCATAATCGACGATAAAACCATTTTGACCATTTACCACCATATCTGGAACGAAACCACATGGAGTTGAGACAACTGGTAAGCCTGTTGCTAATGCTTCTGGTAATGAAGCAGGTCCACCTTCAGCTTTTGAAGCAATTAAAAACAAGTCCATTTGCGAATATAAACGCGGAAATTCATTATATGGAATCTTTTCATATACTTCAGACTCAACACCTAATGATTCACAAAACTCATGCTCGATGTTTCTGTCTTGTCCAATAAAGATAAATTTAACTGGTGCATCTTTTAATGCCTCAATCACTTTGTAAAGTGTGTCCTCCCCTTTTATTAATCTAGGGTAACGTCTACTTGAGAAACCAATGACTAATTTGTTTTGATCATTAATCTCTTTTTTATAATCTATTTTTGGTTTAAACATTTGATCATAACCGTGTGGAATAACTTTAATCGGCTTTGATTCTCCAATATACTCTGTAATTCTCTGCTTTTGGTTTTCATTTAAACATAAAATCATATCGCTCTTTTTGTAACTATCAATAAAGTGCCTCAGGCTAAGGCCTTCTGAATCTCGATCAAAGTCATGATGCACAGTTACAATCCCTGGATGTTTAATATCCATTTTACTTGCATTCGGTCTCCAGTAGTGATAAATATCAGCCTGTTTTAATGATTTTTCGGTGACGATCATTAAATAATCATTTTTCAGCTCTTTATGAAAGCGGGCTAGCATGTCTTCAAAAATTTTACTGTAAGTCGCTTGTCCCATCACCATATTAACGATTTTTTTGGACGTCATTCTAGCCTGCAAAATACTAAAGTATAAACTTGCCCGGTATTTTAACGCAAGAGTTGCCTTTTTAGGCTCTCTTAAGGCTTTTCCAGCAAGGGTTTTAACTCTCTTTAGTTTTCGCTGATACTTTTTCAGCCTTCGATTTACACGTCGGAATGTGCTTACTTCTTTATTTTTAGTGAAGGAAGCCATCGCGTAAAACTTCTTCTCAAAGTTAAGATCTTCACCTGATCTGATAAAGCAATGATTATATAATAGATGATAAACGAATTTTCTCACTTCTTTTAGCTCAATATCATTTAGACGAGAATCTTTTAACGCGATATCGATTGCTAAAGATAAGAACTCAGGCTGTGTTACATCAACAGTCCAGCCCTTGTTTCCATAAAAAGCATTTCCTACCTGAACAACTCTTTTACCCATATATAACATTTCTAAACCGGCTTGACTGCAGGAAGTTAAGCCAATTTCAGAGAATTCAATAAGAGAATCAATATTTACATCATAATCTACTGTATAGTTTGTGATGGAAAGTCCTTCTAGTTTTTTCTCTAAAACTCTTTTTGATAATTCAGATGTACTGTTTTGCTTGTGATTTTCCCATGGATGTAATTTAATGAAAAGATGACAATCCTCTTTATCAGCCATTGACTTAATGACATCAACATAAAAATCAATGGATGAATTATAGGTTTGAAGATCCCTTGTGATGGAAAAATCATTTAGAACCTGACCGATCAGCAATACTAATTTTTTATTTCGATTAATACCGTAACGATCGTATAGTTCATCCTTAGTAAGCTTATTTGGTTGGACAACATTCAGGTTTAAGCGACCTTCCATAACACCTTCCAGCCATTTAGCTTGTGAGTCTAAGAAATCAAGTCCCTGTAGACGAACCCATTTTGAATGGTCAGCAAATCGATGATTGTTTGTAATCATACCAGAAGCACTGTCTGCATAATGGAAGTCTTTAATAAACGAGCCTTCGAATGAAAGAACATTGATATTATTCCACTGAGACACAAGAGTTGCTGCTCTTGAATATGTAGTGGTTCCCCCAAAAACACAGAGGTTGTTTATCTTGAACTTTTTTAATGTCGCAGCCCAATAGTCAATCCAAAACGCACCAACAGCAAAGTTATAAAAAACAATCTGTTGAAAGGATTCATCTTCTACATTAGAAGCTCTAAGCCACTCCAGTAGGTCATCTAATTCTTTAGGCTGTTCTTGGATTTCACCTGCTATGTATAATTGATAGATCTTTGGCGTTAAATACGCATACATCTCCGCATGCACGACATCCCATAAATTATAGCCTTTATAGGTGACTTGCTTTAAATTAGATAATGGTTTTTCATTTAATGATTGAAACATATCCTCGTACTTAGAGAAATTCGGTAATCCGTTTATTTTTCTGTACTCGTATTTTCCAAAACTCTTCTTTAAAGCAGGATATGCATTATTATATTTATACGAAAAATTACTCTCCACAAACGAAATAAAATTGTCAAAATTTCGTTTGTGGAAGTTAATCTGATCAACAAAATAAAAATCGATTTTTTTCATTGCCAGTTTGCACTCCTTTGTGTCAATCCCATGAATGTTCTAGAAAAACTAGTCCGGGTTTTTTATCGATGATGGAGCATTGTAATACATTTTGTTCCTTTTTCAATGTTTTCTTTTCTTTGTTTAATGTGATCACATCGAAAATATACTGACCATTTCCCAGGAATGCTTTGTTTATTTTTAAGACACCTGTTTTCCCTTGTTCAACCGGAACTGTAAAATGGGTAATTGGAACATGCAGAGATTTATTAATCGTTTTATGGAATGTAACAATCCCATACTTTACTTCTTTCTCCGGAAAGGAAAGCTTAATCTCAAGCTCATCATCATTCACATCTTTTATCGACCATTTTTCATCAGATTGACCTTCAAGTAAAGAAACTGAGTGTGGGACACTAATAAACCCTCTCATTTTAAAGTCAGGTTTATGATTTACAACAGAAAAACTCATCACATCATTTTTCACTTCTGCAATTTCATTTGCCCCATTTAGGATGGTCACGTCAATATTATATTTTCCATTATATAAAGGTAAGTTCTTTATATTTAACGTTGTATCAAGAACACCGGGCTCTTTAGGCTTTATAACAAACTCAGAAATGGTATCTGTGAATGTTGAAATTTCATCTGCTTTAATCTTAAGTTTAAGAGAAGGATTTTTCGTTCTTGAATGAATATTTGCTTTTAAATTAATGGAGAGATCCTCCCCATGATTCACGATCGCTGTTTCTTCTTCTTTATCATTTAACAAAATTCCCTCTACCAAATGCGTTTTATTAGTATGCAATCTCGTGTTGAAGCTTGATTGAGTAGCATTTGATAACTCCTGATATACTTTAATAGCATCCTCTGTTTCACCAGTAAAGACCAACTTCCCGCGATTCAGAACAATACATCGATCACAAATTCTCTTAATCTGTCCAATATCATGTGAGACAAACACAATGGTTTTATCAGCAAGGAAGCTTTCCATCATTTGCAGAGCCTTTTTCCTAAATGTACTGTCCCCTACGGCCAAGACTTCATCTAGTAAAACAATATCGGTTTCAATTGTAATGGCGACTGCGAATCCTAATCTTACTTTCATACCTGAAGAATAGCTTTTCAACGGCATGTCAATAAAATCAGCTAATCCAGAAAATTCAATAATCTGAGGAAAACGTTCTTCAATCTCTTTTTTGGATAATCCAAGAATAGCTCCATTGATATAAACATTTTCTCTGCCAGTCATTTCGGGGTGAAACCCTGCACCTAATTCAATTAAACCTCCAATTGAACCATTTATATTGATTTCACCTTCAGTTGGAACAGTAACACCTGATAGTAATTTCAGTAATGTACTCTTTCCAGAACCATTTGAACCAATAATCCCAAGTGCTTCTCCTTTTTTAACTGAAAAGGAAATATCTCTTAAAGCCCAGAAATCATTATCACCACGATAGTTTTGAGTCACTTTAGTGACAACGTCCTTTAAACGAGTTAATTTTGCAGTTCTCGAATATTTTTTCCCTACTTGAGAAAATTCAATAGCAACATCAGTTGTCGTTGTATTCATCTTAACCACCATTCTTATAAGACATCAGCAAATTTTTTCTCAAGCTTGTTAAAGACAACAAACCCAATAATAAAAATGATAATGGCAAATCCTGCAGTATATATTAGAGGAAGCCATTCCGGCATTTGGTGATGTAATAATACCTTTCGATAAGCATCCAAAATTCCTGTCATTGGATTGAGGATAAGCCAGTTTTTATACTCATCTCCAATTTGTTCAAATGAATAGATAACAGGAGAAAGATAAAACCATAAACGAGTGATAATAGGAGTCGCTAATCCTATATCACGAACATATACGTTTAATGAAGATAATAGCATCATAAAGCCCATGATTAAAATGAACTGTAAAACAAATAATGGTATTATCATCAGCATTGTCCAGCTGAGAGTCACCTTAAAATAAATAAAGATAACCACAAGACTAATTAAAGAATAAAAATAGTTAACAGATTCAGTAATCATCCGATTTACGACTAACGATAGTCTATAAAAGGCCCTTTGCTTAATCAAACCTGTTTGACCGACAATAACACCTGGTGCAGCACTTACCGCATTCGTAAAAAAGTTCCAAGGTAACAAAGCTGTTAAGAAAAACACTGGATATGGAACACCCTCACTCGGTAAGCGGGCAAATTTGGAAAACACTACTGTTAAAATTAACATAAACATAAAAGGCTGAATAACAATCCAAAGCTTTCCTAAAAAAGATTGCTTATACTTTGCACTTAACTCCCTTTGAGCAAGAGCTAAAATAAACCCTTTATGTTCCTTTAATTGCTTTATACTTTCAACCATACTCTCTACTCCTAACAAAATGTGTTTAAAACACTATTATCTATTATACATAACAGGTAAAATAATTCTATAATTGGAAAGGTTACAATTTTGTTACTTACTAAAGATAAAAGGTAACAAAAAAGACTACACTCTTCAAGTATAGACTAATTCATAGTTTTTTAATAAAGCACAAAAGCGCAAGCGCCTTGGTCAGCCTCGGGCAAATAAGCCGATTTGGAATAGAAGGTGTCCTTTGCCTTCAATTCCAAATTGCTTATGACCTCGAGGGGCTAGGCGCTGGCAGTCTAAAAACCGCAACGTCCTGTTGCAACGGCTGCACTTGCACTTCCTGTGCTTCGGAGCTGGATGTCGGAGCACTATCCAAAGTTCAAAAAATTTATGGTTTCCTAGACAAGCACAAAGAGCCTGACCATCATCAGACTCTTTATTTCGTGTATTAATGAAATATTAATGAAATAAAATCTATTTATTTTTTAGCTCCATGATATATTGAATCAAATTTTCTCTTAACTCAGGCCTCTGTAATCCAAAGTCAATTGTTGCTTTAATAAATCCAAATTTATCACCAACATCATATCTTTTACCCGAGAATTCGTATGCAACAACTTCGTCTACTTCCAACAATGCTTGTAAACTGTCTGTCAGTTGAATTTCTCCCCCAGATCCGGGCGGTTGATGCTCAAGAATTTCAAGGATATTAGGAGTTAATATATACCTTCCCATTATGGCAATATTAGATGGCGCTTCATGCACATTTGGCTTTTCTACAAAATCCCGAACCTTATAGATCGATTCGCTTTCCTTCTCTTCGTATCCTATAATACCGTATTTTGACACATCTTCTTTGCTTACTTTTTGGACTCCTACAACTGATGATTGTCTTTCAGAATAAACATCCATCAGCTGTTTTAAGCAAGGCGTATCATCTGATTGGACAATATCATCACCAAGCATTACAGCAAATGGCTCATCTCCAATGAATCGTCTAGCACAGTAAATAGCATGTCCTAAGCCTTTAGGCTCCTTCTGCCTAATATAATGTATATTAGCTAACTCTGAGATAGAGCGAACCTCATCCAACAATTCCCATTTTTGTTTTTGAGCAAGATTCTCTTCTAATTCATACGATTTATCAAAATGATCTTCTATTGCCCGCTTTCCTCTGCCAGTAACAATAAGGATGTCCTCAATACCTGATTGAACAGCTTCCTCTATTATGTACTGAATCGTCGGTTTATCTACTATAGGTAACATTTCCTTAGGCTGAGCCTTTGTTGCAGGTAAGAATCTTGTTCCCAATCCAGCAGCTGGAATAACTGCTTTTTTCACTCTCTGCATGAAGAATGCCTCCTACACTTTGTTTATTCTACCTATTTAAATTATAACTTAAATGGCATTCCACTAGCTAATGAATTAATAGGATAAATTTTATATTTTAATTTTTATTTAATATAAATGAAATAAAAATGTCATTTTTTGTAGATTTGCAACCTTTGTTTCTAGTATAATACTACAAGTAAAATGAAAAATTCGTAGATTTATGTCTACATTTAAATATAAATTATGGGGGAGATACTTTGAAAAAAGCAAGAAATCTTGCTGTAGCTTCAACTCTTATGTTAAGTGGGCTTTCTGCTACTCAAGTAGCAGCAGAAGAACAGCAAGAGCTTAACGCCGTAGTCAGAAGCGGAGACAATTTATCACTAGCTAAAACTGATTCACCAAACCTGCAAATTGCCTCAGTTACGACAATTAATGGAGTCATGTATGGTATAACAAAATCTTCAAGTTCCACAATAAAAAATGGTTTCATGCCTCATAATAAGGTTCTTGATACACTTGGAATCAATCAACCCTTAACCGTTTTAGAAGTAAAAAATGGATATTATCGTGTTATCGCACCACATATTAGAGGTTGGATGCCTGTATCAGACGTAACACTGCGTTCAACTCCAGTACCTTTTAACGAACTTCAAGCTGTCGCAAATAAAAATGGCGTGATTGTTCGCAATGGGTATATGCCGCATAATCATCAGGTTGGTACTTTAAACTTAAATGAGCATGTAAGGCTGATTGATTTAAA
>Ga0180220_1001050_pt1 | contig 22859 bp, 29 predicted proteins | sample eDN5th37CBELigBY_FD_151335 | JGI IMG/M metagenome (GOLD analysis project Ga0180220, IMG submission 151335) | Enriched backyard soil microbial communities from Emeryville, California, USA - eDNA 5th pass 37_C BE-Lig BY (version 2) (version 2) | ecosystem: Environmental > Terrestrial > Soil >...
TAACGAAACTGCTGTTACAATAATAAAATTCACTGGTTCGCCCGCCAAGGTAGCAATCATCCGTTTCAAATCCCCACTATCCCTTCTTGTGCTTAATGGCCTCTAAAATTTCTTTTAAGGTTGTATGGATATTCGTTAAGCTTATCAAAATAATACCAAGCATTACATAAGTTACAATCTCACCTGTTAAAAAAGAGACGATCCCGATCACTATAAAATACAATGTATATAACCAGCTGTTCATTTCCGTTCCTCCCCTATAGATCATTTTTACTGGCGTTTTTTAAAGGTTTACTGGCGAATTTGGAGGTTTTACTGGCGTTTTTTTACCCGTTACTGGCAAAAATCGTTGAAATGGATAGTATAGAGGAAGAAGGCGGGGGTATCTGTTCAGTCAAAATGAAATATTTTAATTTGTACTTGACCCTATGTGCTCTCCCCCATTTAATTGGCTTTGATCCATCCGTTTACTGGCGATGTTTTGGGTTTTACTGGCGTTTTTGATGGCTTTACTGTCATTTTTAGCGGGGTTACTGTCAATTTTCCATCGACACCCCAAAGTATACCCGCATGGGTATCATAGACCTAGCTGAAGGGGCACGCCAAACCCTAACCCCACTACTCCCCTCTAATCTTCTACCCTCTGCACCTCTCTTGCAAACCAATGAATGAACCCGCAGCGGGTACAGGCCAAGGTGATGGCTGAGCCGTTCAGCCAATCTAAGTCAAAAAAGGTTAATCCCCTCGTATTTAGCAAGGCTTCTCCTTTTTCAAAGTGATCATGCTGGCAATGCTGACAGACGATTTCCATATCTGCAGCTGATCGATATTTATCGCCCTTGTTTTCTTTTTCTAGCTCTTTTAGTTGTTCTTCGCCTTTTTCACGGATCTTCCGTAATTGTTCTTTATTGTAATACATCATTCCACTCTCCCCTCTTTCTCTTTCTTCCTTCTCTCTCGCAGCTCCCGAAAAAATTGCTTGAGGATCTCTGAACACTCCTCAGCCATTACTCCTTCGACCACCTCTGCCTGATGATTGAATCTCTGCTCCTCAAGCAGGTTCATTAAGGTACCAGCACAGCCTGCTTTAGGATCTGATACGCCAAAAACAACGCGTTCGATACGCGATTGGACGATGGCTCCTGCGCACATAGGACAGGGCTCTAAGGTGACATATAAGGTGCAGTCGAGCAAGCGCCAGCCACCCAAGCGCTCACTAGCCTCGCGGATGGCAATCATCTCGGCATGAGAGGTAGGGTCTTTTGTTGTTTCCCGAAGGTTGTGCCCGCTTCCGATGATTTCGCCGCCGCGAACAATGACTGCTCCAATTGGCACTTCCCCTTTTTCTTTTGCTTTTTCTGCTTGCTCCAATGCTTTCTGCATAAAATAACGATCATCACAAACCAACATGAATCACCAATCTTCTTTAAACTTTCTGATTCTTTGTCAGTATCGTAACACGGTACTTCATTTAAGGCAAAAAGGGCATAAATTTTTAGAGTTTCAAAGATTAGAGAGCAACTTTTTTAAACCTACCGCGTATAACCAGATAACTAAACTATCGAATAGTTTAGGTTGAGAGCTTGGCCCCACGGGAGTGGGGCCTTTTTTTATCTAAGTATAGGTAGTCCCCTATACCAACTTGTACCTTCATCCATATAATGCTATTAAGATCAAAAGGGTGGTGAGGAAATGTCCAAACTAACCGATGCGATCGAAGATGCTTATGGGCTGAAGATTGAGGAGTTAGAAAAAATAAAAACAGTAAAAGAATCTAGCTTTGTGGGTAAAATAAAAACTACCGACGACAAAAAATTTGTAGTCAAAAGTTTATTTATCCCTAGAGACAGGCAGCAGTTCATTGCAGAAACGGAGCTCTTGCTTGGAAAAAGAGGTGTAAAGCTAGCCAATCCTGTTCCTACCAGGAGACACCAGCTATTTTTCATGCATGAAGGCTCACCTTATGTGCTTTACGAATGGGTAAAAGGAAAAAGTCAGAGCCTGAGGGGCAAAAAAGAGCTATTTGGCGTGGTGAAGGCCTTGGGACGATTTCATCATTCCTCTGTCGGATTGTCTTATTCCCGACATACCCATATATTTTCGGAAAATGACTGGATATCCGATTATCAAAATCGTTTAGATACGATGAAGCATTGGAAGGAAAGGTATGCTGGAACGAAAAAAAGAAAGTATAAATATATTTTAAAGAATATCCGATTCTTCCAAAGGATGGGCCAACTGGCCTTAAAAAAATTAAAATCCAGCTCCTATCCATCGTTAATCTCAAAGCCCTATTCAAAACTAAGCCTTGTACACGGCGATTTTCACCAGAACAATATTATCGTCCACAAGAATCGAAAGTTCTTTATCGATTTCGAAGATGTCCGCTATGACTTGCCATCGAAGGATTTGATCCGTATTTTTGAAATGTATACAAGGATTCACAAATTCAACGGAAAAGAATTTAAAAAAATGTTAAAAAAATACGAAGAAACCAATCCTCTCTCCGCTAAAGAAAAACAACTTCTGTTTATCGATTTTCTATTCCCCCATATTTTCGAAAAAAACCTCCGCAAAGGGAAATACGCCAAACTTCCATTTTCTCGCGTCAAGCATCAGATCGCACAAGAAAAAAGAAAGATCCGCTTTATTTATCGTGAGTATTTTAGATAAATGAATAAAAAGCAGAAAGTTAGGGAATAAAGGAAAAGTATAAAGGATGTTGGCCAACATCAGCTTTATTATTGGCATACACGAATCTACGAGCTCTAGGATGTTGGAATTGCGCCCTCTGCGCACTTCGCGAAGAATTCCGCATCTAGCCTGATAACGACGGTTATCAGGCTATTCGTGTTTTTACTAAACATTCCCCGCAATAGGCTGATCAACTCCATCGGTATCGAGTGTATTCGTTGCACTCACCCCATTGAGTGTATTAACCACATTTCCCGTGTTTCCACCCCCTTGACCAGAGTAGGTCTTGGAGGAGCTTTTTGGAGAAATATTAAATACATCACCCACGTTTAAATTTCCGGAATTGGTGTTCACATTAATCGCTCCAACAACGGATGGCAAGGTTTAGACCTCCTCTTCTGTCAGGTTCCCTTTCCTTAGAAGATGACGAATCGTTTTCACCCGGGCTTCTGCATGCAAATCAAGGCTAGAACCTACATGTATAATTGAAGAAGAGGCGACAAAAGGGACTTCCACCTCTCCAACCTGGATCATCGGGTTTATATGATACGTTTCCCTCACCATCACCTCATCAGCTGACCACACCGGAATAGCCCGCGAAAACATTGGATAATCATCATAATTAAATTCATGTGCCCAAAAAACTGCCTGTTCCCGCTGCACGGAAATGGCTTTTGTCTTTGGATTAAGACATTCAGAATCACCAATTTCAAGTATGGATGTATTATCAAGTGAAATAATCTGAATTTGATCGACCTTCGATGTTCTCTCCATACTTATTCCGTTGTCCTTTCTCCTGGTGTGACACCTACAATTCTATTTTCAGGAGGCGTCTCGAACCACGAGGTAAGGGTGATCTTCGGAACATCCCCAATCATTAAATTGGAGGAGATCTCCATCCCATCAATTTTTACTTTTCCTACTGTGATCTCATGATTGATTACCGTGAATTTCATGGCTCTTTCGTTTCCCTTCCAGGTAAGTTTCTAATAAAAGCATCAAAAGTTTTTTCAATATCCCTTTTCACCAGTTCAACCGTCGATTTTTCTAACTGTTTTAACTGTTCTTCACTAAATGTGTGAGAAGAGTTTTCGTTTTCCTTCAAATAATAATGAATTCTCTTGTCGATTTGTTTTTTCACATCGTCAATTATAAACTTCCGATAGGAATCATCCAGTGGATAGCCGCATTTCTTTTCAATCTCCTGGATCGCGAGGAACGCATCCTGTTTTAAATAATCGTGAATTTGTCGCTGCACACTACCAAACACGGGGTTTTGGCTCTGATTTTGGGGAACATCTACAGATTGCTGGACGTCGAACTCTCCGATAGCGGAATCTGAACCATTGGGATTTAATCCGATATTTAACGTTCCTTCCAGCTTCTCCACTTTTAACAGATCAAATTTATATTCATTGCGAACGACAGACGGCTTACTTTTTTCCTTTAATTGGACAATTTCCTGACGGAGCTGATTTATTTGCTCGTTTAATTGCTCTATTTTTTGATTTTGCGCGTGTAAATAGGCATTTAACTGTTGGAAATAACGGTGGAGTTCGCGATCCATGTACATTTCATTCACCCCTTTGCCACTTCCCAATGTGGATCACCGCTTAGCCAGATGGAGAAACCAAAGGAACATAGGGAACCGGCGGGATCACGCCAACGCTGGTCGTTCCTGTTGTAATTCCTGGTCCAGCTGCAGGTGCGGGTCCTGTAAAACCACCTGTATTGTATAATTGTGATAAAGGCTTAATCATCCCTGCACTTCCAATTTGCAGTACTGAGGAATTGGACAATCCCTCAATTCTTAATTGCTGAATCACGATATTTTGATTAATGAAGAAATTCATATTCATAGACGTACCTGCTCCTTTTGCGTATCAAAATCTCGCTGTGGGCTCCCCGTGTCATAAACCTTTATCACACTTTTTTCGTTATGAACGTTTAGAGTGTCTCCTGAATTAAAGGACCCGCCGCCAGCAAAAGTTTTAGAATAATTCCGTGGGGCAATCTTGTGGACATCACCAATATTCATGATTCCGCTCAGACTATTAATATTGACCGTCCCAACCATCGCCGGCATCATTATAGCTCCTTTTTAAAGGGTACTTCATATTATTCTATGGCCCCATTCAGTTGGGTGTTCATCCCGATTCCACAAAATCACTGAAGTCAACACATCATCTGGATCGCCCGCATACGAATGGAAGGAAAAAGAAGCGCAAAAAAGGAGGGAAAATATTCGATGAATATGAAGGTAACCAATAAAAAAATAAGTGTAGAATCGATTGACATTGGAGGAGTTAGTAGGTCTTCCCTTGTGTTAATCGGGGATACAGAAGTCATCCGTTGTTCTTCCATTTTTGATACACCGGAACATTCCTTACTCATTACACCACCGCTTCCGATAAAACCAACCCATCGTCCTCCCATCTATGAACAAATCACGGTACCTCACCAACAGCCAAAATAGTTTCTTGTAAACACTGGTTAAGGTCTGCTACATGCTTCTCCTTCTCTTCCAGGCTCCAATCAAACCTTTTGGCCATATAATCGGCAACGGGCTGTTTCCATACCTCAACCCATTTCCTGCGAAAATACAAGGCACCTGTTCTTCTCACAAAAAAATCAGCCGGTGTGACCGCCATTTCTTCACGGATGGAATATTCAAGGATGGCTAGAAGCTCGGTGGGCAAACTCTCTTCTTCTCCGGTTAGTTCTCTGGCAAGGGGAAAGATTACTTCCGCATTTGATCCGTATTGACGAACGATCTGGTTTGCCCACTCAGAAGAAAAACCTGATGCCTTCGCCGTTTCCTCCACATATTGAAGAAAAGAAGCAGATCCTCCTACCTTTCCTCCGGAAATAGGTAAATTCCTTGTCTGGCAAGTTCTCCATTTTCCCGGGATACGTCCCACAACCATTTCTGCCATCTTCCGATATCCTGTTAACTTCCCGCCAGCCACGGTGAGAAGTCCGGAAGGAGATGACCAAATTTCATCCCTTCTAGAGACCTCCGAAGGTTTTTTCCCCGCTTGCGCGATTAATGGACGAATCCCTGCCCAAGAGGATTCGATATCCTCTTCCGTTATATATAGCCCAGGGAAGGTCCCACTGATGGCACCCAACAAGTATACTCGATCTTCCTTTTCCATTCTTGGGCGCATAGGGTCCCCTTGAAAAATCGTATCCGTTGTTCCTACATAGGTTTTCCCATCCCTTGGAATGGCAAAAACCATTCGCCCGTCAAAGGTATCGAAATAGATGGCCTGACGCAACGGAAAACGACGCTGATCAAAAACCAGATGGACCCCTTTCGTCCATTGAATCGTTTTCCCGCCCCGACTTCCGTCTTTCTCCCTGATCAAATCGACCCATGGTCCCGCGGCATTAACCACTTTTTTCGCTGAAATGAAGTATTCCTGTCTCGAAAGCTGATCTGTCACTCGGACCCCCGTGATCTGTCCTTTGCTATAAATAAAAGAATCGACCTTTGTATAGTTCACAGCTAGAGCACCTTGAGTAACCGCTTCCTTGATCACCTCAAGCGTTAGACGAGCATCATCTGTTCGATATTCAACATAGTAGCCTCCGCCTAGAAGCGCCGTTTTATTTAATAAAGGCTCTTTTTCAAGAACCTCTTCCACCGTCAGCATCTTCCTTCGTTCCGACCGCTTCACCCCGGCCAACCGATCATAAAGCCAAAGACCAAAAGAAGTGCTCCACCTGCCCAATGTTCCTCCCTGATAGATAGGGAGAAGCATCCATTCTGACTTTGTTACATGTGGACCATTCTCATATACGATAGCCCTTTCCCTTCCCACTTCGGCCACCTGTTTAAATTCTCCTTGTTTTAAATAGCGAAGTCCCCCATGAATTAATTTGGTTGACCTGCTTGATGTCCCCCCAGCAAAATCCTGCATTTCTACAAGCGCCGTCTTCATCCCCCTTGTTGCTGCATCTAGGGCAATACCAGCGCCAGTTATTCCTCCTCCGATTACTAGAAGGTCAAAGGAGGTTTCCGACATTGCCTGTAAAATCAGTGATCGCTCTAGACCAGAGAACTTCAGAACATCCACCTCCTACTTTGCAAAAAAATAAGGGCTATGATCAAGGATATGGAACAAACCAACTCCCGAAACAGTAGCCCTAATGAGTCTAAATAAAATATATGTATATAAAATCAAACAAATTCCTATTTTTTCAAGTCGTTTATAAATTCATTGATTAATTTAACCTTTTTATAAAGGGTGAGACGGGTCTGCCAATTCGTGTTCTTGTCGACAATCTCATCCTTAATTTGCTCTTTTAAAGCGAGCAGAGTCTTCATATCTTGGATTGTTTTGATCTTTTCTGTAAAATCCAACATTCCCCTTGAATCCCCTTTAAACATTCATATATTTATACCATACAATTTTTGGGACAAGTTGTCTACTATTGTTTTTGGCGCACAGAAAAAAGAAAAAGGGCACCCGCCCTTTTTCTTTTGTTTCCTCTATTAGTGGCTCATTGGTTTACCGCCATGGTCCAAGCCATCCTCTGTTACTCTTAAAACGGCAGCGGCCCCTTTTTGTACATCATTAAATTGATGGGTGACGATCGTATAATCTCCTGGTTCCACTACTTTAAATTCTACGACAGCCCCTCCGCTTGCTGGCAACATCACGGTTTGCATGCCATGGAGCACATTTTTCGGGTTTCCATCTAAATAAACGGTATCTAACACGGTTCCAACGACGTGGAACGAACTTACTCTGTTTGGTCCAACATTATTGATATAGAGTCGTACGGTGTCTCCAACTTTTGCAAGCAACGGTTTTTCTTTCAAGGTAAAGGTATCACCATTTGTATTAGGCATACCATCCTTCAATGCCTTGGTCGAAAATACAACTTGCGATGGTTGACCATTGGTCATATCGTCTAAATCTTTCTCACGGTACCACTCATTTTGGATGATGACATATTCCTTATCCACTTTGTTATCAGTAGGATAACCATCTTTCGGTTTTACAATAATGACGCCATGCATTCCATTGGCAATGTGTGCGAGTACAGGTTTTGTTCCGCAGTGGTACATAAATACCCCTGGGTTGCTAGCTTTGTAAGTGAAAGTCCCTTCTTCATTAGGCATCACGTCGATAAATTTCTTGCTAGGTGCGGCGTGTACGGCATGGAAATCCATCGAGTGCGGTACATCAGGATCGATATTTTTCAACGTAAAGTGAATCGTATCCCCTTCATTCACTACCACTAGTGGGCCGGGCGCTTCACCATTGAAAGTCCATGCATTATAGGTTACATTCTTATCGATTTGGATATCCGTAACTTGTGCAGTCATCTCAATGAAGACATCTGTACCCTTCCGATCCATCTTCATTGGGATTGGTGCTTGGTTAATATTTTCCGGTGCTTGCTGTTGCTGTGCTGCTGCCTGTGCTTTCGGCGCTACGACTTCTGTCGGTTTTACTCCTCCGCATCCTGTTGTCAAAAGAACAGTTGTTAACGATAATGCTAATGTAGCCTTTGTGAATGGTTTCATTGATAATCGCCTCTTTTCCCTTCAAGTGGTTAGTTGTTTTAGGGGCGCGCTCCTTATGCTTTAATTATATCCGGGGGGCGATTTTATTTTGTGATTGATATCACAAAATTCGTTCATCTATGTTACAACTATGTGAAATGATTCACAAACTAACATTACCACTTGTTATATGGGAAAAACGTTTGGCACTCTCTTCAATGGAGTTAGCATGGGTGATAGCAGAAATCACGGAAACCCCATCTGCTCCTGCTTTCATGACCAAATGGGCGTTCTCTAGAGTTATCCCCCCTATACCCACTATAGGGAGTTGGATCCCTTCCCGCCGAAACTCGGTAATCCCTTCCGGTCCCTTTACTTCCTTCGCATCTGCTTTACTCTGTGTGGGGAAAATCGGTCCTACGCCAATATAATCGGCACCGTCTGCAATGGCTAGGCGAGCCTCCTGCACCGTATGGGCAGAAACGCCTAAAATTTTATGAGGGCCAATCCGTTCCCTTACGACGGAAGCAGGCTCGTCTTCCTGTCCCACATGAACCCCGTCTGCATCCAAAGCTATAGCAAGTTCGAGATCATCATTGACGATAAAGGGAACCCCATGGGATTGACATAAGGCTTGCAGTTCCTTGGCAAGCTGCAGCTTTTGCTCACCGGTCCGAGCAGTTTTCCCCTTTTCTCGAAACTGAAACATCGTAATTCCGCCCGTTAGGGCTTCCTTCAATACTTCCACAGGATCTTGACGGCAATCCTGACTTCCTGCAATAAAATACACACGTAATGCAGCCCTTACTTTATCTTGGTCCATCGTGCACATTGGTTTATCTCCCCTCTGCGGCGGTTTTGATATGCCCAATGATTCGTTGGCCCATGGCCACCACCAATGCCTAGCTGATCTTCAATTGCCGCTTCAATAAAAGCTTTCGCTATTTTCACCGCTTCGGTCACTGAGTTGCCTTTTGCTAGTTCTGCAGTAATTGCAGCTGCGAAGGTACAGCCCGTACCATGCGTATGACGGGTATTAATTCGTTTTCCTTCCAGATAATAAAATTGCTGGCCATCATAAAGTAGGTCGACCACTTGTTCCGATTGCTCGTCGTGGCCGCCTTTGATTATGACATTTTTGGCTCCCATTTGGTAAATGGCCTTTGCTGCTTCTTCCCGCTGTGCCAAGGTTTCGATCTTCATTTCAGTGATGGTAGCAGCTTCCGGAATATTGGGTGTAACGATGGCTGCTAATGGAATGAGGTCACGGGTCAAGGCGGTTAGGGCTTCTTTCTCCAGCAAAGTAGCCCCGCCTTTGGCGATCATCACTGGATCGACGACTAGGTTGCGCCATTGGTAATGCTGAATTTTTTTCGCTACTGCAGAAATAATTTCACTGGAGAAGAGCATCCCTGTTTTTACCGCATCGACTCCAAGATCCTCGCCAATACTATCCATCTGAGCGGTTACAGCTTCTACAGGCAAAGGATAAACCCCTTGCACACCGAGGGTATTCTGTGCCGTAACAGCGGTGATCGCGGACATTCCAAACACCTTCAGTTCCTGAAAAGTCTTTAGATCTGCCTGAATTCCCGCTCCGCCGCCGCTGTCTGATCCAGCAATAGTTAATGCTTTATAGACGCTCATCTTTTTCTCCTCCTTCAGCTTGATATTGTTCCACCCTAGCCAGTTGTTCGATTTCCTTCGAAGTCACAAGAGATAATTGATTTAACAGCTCGATTTGAAAGCTTCCTGGCCGATTGTCGCCAGATTCTTTCACGGCACATTCTGCGGCAACCCCATAATAGGTTAATGCCGCTGCTGCAGCCTCGAGTTTATTGGGGTTAACCGCTGCAAACGCTCCGATAACCGAGCTTAGTAAACACCCGGATCCTGTCACCTTTGTTAAAATCGGGTGCCCATTGCGGATGGAGAAAATTTGCTTCCCATCTGTGGCAATATCTTCTTCACCGGTGATTACCACGACGATTGAAAACTGCCGAGCTGCCTTCACCGCCAATTGTGCTACATCACCTGTCGAATCCCCAGCATCTACCCCTTTAATGGACCAGTCCTCACCGGTTAGATTGGCAATTTCCGCAGCATTCCCGCGAATGATTGTTATTTTTAGTGCCTGCAAAATCCGTTTGGATACTTCCAAGCGATAAGGAGTTGCCCCTACACCAACCGGATCAAAAATAACCGGTACCCCATGTTCATTCGCCGATTTCCCGGCGATGATCATCGCTTGGACCTCACTCTCTGTCAATGTTCCAATGTTTAATACAAGGGCTCCTGCGATTTTTGCCATATCTGCAACTTCCTGCTCGGCATAAGCCATCACCGGGGAAGCGCCAAGTGCCAAAAGTCCATTTGCGGTAAAATTAGTGACTACGACATTTGTGATGTTATGAACCAATGGCTTTTGTTCACGAACATGGGTTAACTTTTGTGCAAGTTGTTGTATTGTCATCAAACATCCCCCTTTTTTAATAAAAAAAGAAAAACCAGATCCTTTTTGGACCTGGCTCTGAACGTAAGAAATAGACATTGATACACTACTTCCCTACGCTGGCATGATCCAGATCAGGTCCATAGGGTTAAAAGACTTCACCGCGTCTTTTTCTCAGTCCAATCTTAGACACCCCTAGTAGTTCCTAATATTTTGTTCTATTTAATCATAACAAAAAAGAAGAAATTTGAAAGTGGTTTTCACCTGAACCACTTTAAATAGCGTTTAATCCATTTACTTAACTGGCCACCAAATAATTTTTCCCGCCAATAAAGATCGGCTACCTGTTGAACCCCGCCAACTTTTGTTGGATATGGATGGATCACATGGGACAGATCACCGATCTTGTGCCCATGATGTTTGGCAAAAACCACTTCCTGCATAAACTCGCCTGCTCCTTCTGCAACCGCATGGGCACCTATGATATATCCCTTCCGATCAGTGATGACTTTGATCATACCCTCCCGCTGCCGGTCAATGATAAAGCGGTCCATCTCGTTCAACATGGCTTTGTAGACCTGAATATTCGCCACCTTTTCCCGCGCTTCCTTTTCCGTTAAACCCAGATGAAAAAGCTCTGGATCACTGTAGGTTACCCAGGGCAAATTATTGTAGTTGGCTTTTCTTTTTAATCCAAACAGAGCGTTGGAGACGGTTATTTTCCCCTCGTATCCGGCCGTATGCGTAAAGGGGTATCTCCCGTTCACATCACCTACAGCATAAATATGGGGGATATTTGTTTGCAGATGATCATTTACCTCAATGGAACCATTCGTTGCTACACGGACGCCAGCGTTCTCAAGATTAAGCCGCTTCGTGTTTGGCACCCGTCCTACGGCAACAAGGATTCGATCCACAGAAATTTGGCTTTCTTGACCGTTTTGTACTACATGGACATGGCTCCCGTTCACCCTCGAAACCACAGTATTGGTCATCAACCGAATATTTTCCCTTTCTAATGCCTTCACTACATAAGGTACTAGCTCTTCGTCTTCCCTAAATAAAATGGTAGGAGCTTGCTCGATCACAGTAACCTCTGCCCCGACCCTTGCAAAGGATTGTGCAAATTCCACGCCAATTGGCCCACCCCCAATGACTAGCAAGGAGTGTGGCCGATCTTTTAGCTGTATTGCATTTTCATTGGTCAAATAATTAACCTTCTCAAGCCCTGGGATAGGCGGAATATGAGGACTTGACCCAGTGGCGATGACGATCCGCTTGCCATAGATCTGCTCGTTACCATCCACTGTAATTTCATGAGGGGATAAAAAGGACCCATACCCTTCAAAAAGATCTACACCCAATTGACGAAAGCGGTCAGGATCGTCATGCCGACCAATTTGTGCGATTGATTCCTGCAGTCGGATTTGCATAACGTTAAAGTCCGGGCTTCCCGAGAAGGATAGTCCGAACTGCGTTGCCTCTTGGGATTGGTAAATCATTTTCGCCGAATGTATAAAGGATTTCGTTGGTACACATCCCGTCCAGAGACAGTCCCCGCCGAGAGGACCCGCATGGATCAGGGCAACCGCTGCCCCTAAACTAGCTGCTCCAGCAGCTGCCGTTAATCCTCCAGACCCTCCCCCGAGCACAATCAAATCATACTTTTTCACTTTATTTTCCTTGCTGTCTGCGGGATGTGATCGATTCTCCTCCAATTCCCCAATTATCGGTATTGACTTCGTCGATTACAACAAACGTGCGCTCTGGATTTTTCCCCAGAACATCCACCATCACCTGAGTGACCCCTTTAATCAGCTGTTCTTTTTGTTCAGAAGTGACCTTATCGTCTGTAATTTTAATGTTTATGAATGGCATTTTGTTACCTCTTTCCTATGTATTTTTTGTTTTAGAGGACTAGCCCCTATTATACCTATTTAACAACATTTGCTAATCATTAGGCAATAAGAGGGGTGTCAATATCTTGCTAGGAGATCTGAATTGAAAAAAGCCAACTCCCGCGAAGTTGGCTTGTTGATGTTTAACCGAGAAAGGCAATGGACTCTTTTGTTTTCCTTGCAAATGCGATGGGGTTATCGATGGATTCCCAGTGGATATACATTAAACGTGGATTTTCGTTCAGCCAATGATTATGAAGCGCTGTCACAGTAATTCCTCGTCTTTGCAAATTACGAATTAGCCGGTTCGCTTGATTCTGGAAGCAAGCCGTTTCTCCCAAACAAAGCGCACGTCCTGAGCGATCTAGTGATTCAAAGGAAAAGAGCTGATATTGAACCAAAGGAGAAGTGGTGCGTCTTCCCAAGATGGAGGCTTTAAAGATCCGCGAACGGCTAACAAAACAGACTGGTCCTGGTTCAACCTCATGCTCTCCACCCAAAATTCTGGAAAATTGATTACAAAGCCTTCGGAATTGTGCGCTTCCCTGCTTTACCTTTGCCATATTAATCCTCCTCTCATTTCTCCCGTCTACGCAATCAACAAACCAAATTTTACCCTAAAAAGGCAATAGAACGCTTAGTTTTCCTTGCAAATGCAATAGGATTATCGATCGATTCCCAGTGGATATACATCACGCGAGGATTGTCAAACAGCCAGTGATTATGAAGCGCTGTGACCTTTTGAATGCCATTTCTCTGCAGATTTCTGATTAAACGATTCGCTTGATTTTGGAAGCATGCTGTTTCTCCTAGACAAAGCGCACGTCCAGATTGATCGAGGGATTCAAAGGAAAAAAGCTGATGTCGAACCAATGCAGAGTGGGTCCTTCTTCCTAGAATAGAGGCGCGAAATGCACGGGGACGATTGACAAAACATACAGGTCCGGTTTCAATCTCATGGCTTCCACCCAAAATTCTCGTAAACCTGTTACATAACCTTCGAAACTCAGGGCTTACTTGCTGTTTCACTTTTGCCATATAAATCCTCCTCTCTTTTAATCCAACATATTCTATTGCTGTAATTAAGAAAAGGATTGTACTCTTGCCTATCTTTTTACCTATTATCTTCTGCGTATAAAATGAGCGGCCTGTTACAAGATAATTAACGTCTAGGAATACTTTGAGAGTGGAGGGAAAAGTGTGAAGTTCTGGTTTAAAAACCTTATTGTCCTGCTTCTTTTCTTGGGGTTCAGTCTTCCTGTTTCGGCACAAAATATCGGGCAGCTCCAAGTGGATGGAACGAAGGCAAAAGACGCAAAAAATCTAGTCGAAATGTCACCTTTGATTGTTGTTGGATGGGCCGATGTACCTAACGGAGAATATCCCACCGGGAAAAAGGTGCAAAACAGGAACGTCGTCAATTTCGTGCAAAAAATCGATGTCAAGCAAACTCTAAAAGGAACCGCCACCCCTTTAATCGATCTCTTAACCACAGGCGTGTCCCCAATTCCGGATGCTTCCGATCAACTAAACCATTCATATCCGGGATCTGTAGCAGAAGGGAATTATGTTTTTTTCCTTCGGCCCGTAACAGGAACCAACCTCTATTCGATCGTCGGGATTTGGCAGGGACTTTATCCCTTTGATGGGGGAAAAACAGTAGGACTAGAAGGGTATAGTTATCCCGAATTTAATAATTTAACCCTCAAGCAAATGGAAAGTAAACTTAAATCTTTTTCCCAATAATTTATTAAAAAATATTTGATCTCTGAAGCGGTACGTAATATGATGGAATTATACTCTACGATAATAGCAAACTTAGCGAAAGATAAGGGCGCAAAGCCACGGGCCTAAGGTATTCTATACTATGGCAGCCGGGTTACCGAAAGGAGAAGGGAAAAAGTGAACCAGGTAATCAGTAATAGTACTTTAGTCAGGGTTCTAGAGTGTCTTCGCAAGGACATTAAGGATCCTATGCTTAACTGGGTCGAAAGAAATGAATTGCACCAGGTCATTCATAATCTCGAAAAGCTTTTAAAATAAAATGAAGAGGCTGTCCCGAAAAATTGGGTCAGCCTTTTTTTCTGTTGTTTATGTATCGCTTTAAATCTTTAAAGAGATGGGTAGGCCCTTTATATTTGTACCCTTTAGGGCACTATCCCTTTCTGTCAGATCGTTGAAGTTTTACGGAAAGTAGATCCGCTATTTCCCAAAGATCCCCTTTTAGTGACTGGGTGGGTCCAAAACTCTAAAGCCCCCTAACTGTATTGGACACTTTCCGACAATTCGATTTAGAATAAAGGAAGGTGTTCAAGATGAGAGGATTAAATAGTAATCAGTTTATTGAGCTTAAGAAAAAAATTGTGCGTGAAGCATTGGCAGGGGGCAATGCCGCCTTTGTTGCACGCCAACACGAACTCTCTCCGAAAACAGTGAATCGGTGGGTTAAAGAATATAGGGATGAGGTAGAGGAAGAGATGGGGAAAAAAGATAAAGAACAAACAGTCTCTCTAAATAACGAGCAAGATGTAAAGAAGCAATTGGATCAAGCGTTAAAGCTAATTGGGAAGCTGCAAGTGGAAAATGAGATTCTCAAAGACCTACTAAAAAAAACGAAATAATACTAGACGATCGAATCGAAGTTGCCCAGAAGTGAATTCAGCGTAAGGTTCCTATTCGTAGGGTTCTTCGGGTTGTTCAGGTGGCCCCATCGACCTACTATCATCGTTTAAAGCATCCAGAGAGACCTCAGCCCCCCCAAGGAGGACGACCTATCCCAGGTTTCTCCCTGACCCAATCCGGACAGAAACGAACGGATGAGAAGATCAAAAGCTATCTCCTACAGCTTATTGAGGGGGAAGAGTCTGTGTATGGCTATCGAAAATTAACAAGCTGTTTACGCCAGCGTCATAAACTTGTGATCAACAAAAAAAAAGTCTATCGTTTGTGCAAGGAGCTGGATATCCTTCTTCCTCAACGTGAGAAGAAGGCGAAACATCCTCGACGATTAGCCAATAACCGTGAGATTACAGGGCCTAATCAGCTATGGCAAATGGATATTAAGTACGGGTATGTGGCAGGGCTGAATCGCCACTTCTTTCTAGCTAGTGTCATTGATGTCTTTGATCGCTCTATCGTTGCTTATTACAGGGGAAAAAGTTGTGATAAGAATGACATTATAGGAGCAGTAAAACAAGCTCTATTACGACGTCAGCTCATGAATGCTGAGACCAAACCTGTTCTTCGTACAGACAATGGCCCTCAGTTTATTAACCATGACTTTGGAGATTTCTGTAAGGAATATAACATCGAACACGAACGAATCCCCGTTAAATCGCCAAATAAGAATGCCTACATTGAGTCGTTTCATAGTATTTTAGAGCGGGAATGCTATCAACGAGAAATCTATATGACCTTTGAAGAGGCGTTTAAAGGCGTTGATAAATTTATTGAATTCTACAATCAACGTAGACTTCACGGTAGTCTCAAAGATTTATCTCCAGCCGTATTTTTCAAAAAATGGCTCAAAAATGAAATTCAGCCGAAAAAAATTGCGGTTTAAAGATAAATGAAGCTAGACAGAGAAAGTGTCCAAACTTAGGGGGATAAGCCGAAAAACACTGGGGACTGTCACGAATCGGAAGTTTTAGTGACTGGGCGGCCTAAAAACACTGGGGACTGTCACGAATCCCGGGGTTTAGTGACTGGGTGGGTCCAAAAGCACTGGGGACTGTCACGAATCCCGGGTTTTAGTGGCTGGATATGTCCTTATAAAAGACAATACAGGATCAAAAAAAACCATCAAAATGTCCTTCATTCCGCCGATTTGCAGGGGATTCGCATATTTATTCTACCCAAATCAATCGACAGGCTCCCTTGGTCCACTTAACCTCCAAAAAACTAGCATTTTTTCATAGATAACCAATCGAGAGCCCGGCGGTAACCAAGGACCTATACCCAAAAATAAAAAACGCCTATTCATTAAAAAAAATGAATAAGCGTAGATCACTATGTATGGTGGAGCATAGCGGGATCGAACCGCTGACCTCTACACTGCCAGTGTAGCGCTCTCCCAGCTGAGCTAATGCCCCAATATTCTTTTAGGTGGTGCCCTCTTCGAGAACTACGATTGAAATTCAGCATGAAGTAATTCGACGTAGTGAGATTGCTTTAGATGGTGCTGGTGACAGGACTTGAACCTGCGACCCCTTCATTACGAGTGAAGTGCGCTACCAACTGTGCCACACCAGCACATAATGGAGCCATAAAGGACTTCTTTATTTCATTCCAACGAAGATGTATTTCGACGTAGTGGGAATGAACATTAATGGAGCACTCTTCGAGTACTACTCATATGAAATCCAACAAAAAAGCATTTCGACGTAGAAGGATTCATTAAAGATGGAGCGGGTGAAGGGAATCGAACCCTCGCGACCAGCTTGGAAGGCTGGAGTTCTACCATTGAACTACACCCGCATATATGGCGCGCTCGGAGGGATTCGAACCCCCGGCAGACGCGGTACCGGAAACCGCCGCTCTATCCAGCTGAGCTACGAGCGCATATAAGTCCGCTAAAACATACGGCATGTGAAACGGCTATAAGCCAGATTTTGTTCCTGTGTGCTGCTGCGATGCCAATCTCGCACATCAGGTGTAGTTATTTGACTATCGACAATGGATTGCCGATCTATCCCTTCAGTTTGATTCCCTCGGGATAGTGCCCCTACCAAATTTGGGTTGCTCGCTCGTGGGGTTTACCTCGTTGCAATCCCGTCCTTTTCAAGACAGGTTCGTCTCTGTGGCACCTTCGGGTTACTCTTAGCATATCCAAAATGGACGTAGCTTATTTCACCGCCGTCAGTCGACTTTCGTCAACTGCCCTGCCTTTCAGCAGGCACGATCACTCCGGGCATCTCAGCACCGGGCGAGTCCAGACTTTCCTCAGCTCATGAAATCATGAACCGCAACTACTCACCGTTTCAACTGATGTTTATCAGCGACAAGTAATAATTTATCATATTCCATCATTCATGTCACTAGTTGATGATTGGAAGTAATGGAAGATGAAGTATAAATTAATGATTACTAAATTAGTTTAATGTATGTTTAAAACTTCGTCCATAAAAAAGTTTTGCCAGATAAAAAATTGATCCATCTGCCATAGTTATTTGTCCCTTTCAAAATGTGACACAACCGCATTAATTGTATGGAAATTGATTTGAAAATTGAAAGGTGGTAATTTCTTATGGCTAAAAAAGCTCGTACATCTCAAGGGTTTAGTCGAATCCAACACAGAATGCAAGGTGTGACCGCTGTTACAGATCGTCATCGGCATTTATTTAGTAACGTTACGGATCTTTTAATTCGCATTCCCGGTGGAACTCATCGACATACTTTTCAAGGGATCACCAACACGACCGAAAACCACAGACACGCGTATTCTGGCACCACTGGCCCCGCCATTAATGGTCAAGGTGCAAACCATTTTCATCGTTTTCGGATTATGACCCAGGTAGCTAATGGCCATCGTCACGTAATTACAGGTAGAACTACGGTACCAATGTTAATCAATGGGGTCATGTCACATGGATTAATTATTGAAAAGGTCAAAAGGGTAAAGGTGAAATAATCTAAAAACCGAGGATTTCTTCCTCGGTTTTTAGATTTAAATACTTTACCATTTAATCACCTTCAGCCATGGCAATGGCTTTTGTTTGGTGAACGGTACCAAATGGATGTTGAGGCGGTGCATAGATGACGTAAACTTTTAGAGGTATATTTCCGGTATTAGTTAAGTTATGCCATTTTCCGGCGGGAATCATAATAGCATAGTTGTCATAGGCCATTTGTTGAAAATCTAAGTTATATTTTGTGTCACCCATTTGAACAAGTCCCTGTCCTTGTTCAATACGTATAAATTGATCTGTACCCGGATGGACTTCTAAACCAATATCTTCTCCCACATTAAGACTCATTAGGGTTACCTGAAAATGTTTACCCGTCCATAAAGTTGTGCGGTAATAATTGTTCTGCTTAGCTGCTTGATCAATATTGACAACAAATGGATTTGGTCCATAATCTCTTAACTCACTCTTTCTATTCCAGTACATATTGTTCCAATGGTAATAATAGGGGTCCCAATTGTTTCCCCATTGATCATAATGCCTTCCATGGGGATAATAGCATGATTGACAGTACATATTGTTTCTCCTCCCAAAGTCTCATTATTACCCTTTTATCCTATGCAGTCGCCTAAGTATTGAGATGAAAAATGGGTAAGCGCCTATAAATAAAAAAACTTGGGAGAGCAATCGGGAATGGGCGACATGATGGTTGTGGCGAATCCAAGTGAATCGAGACAGATCCGAACGAAGCAGGACAGAGAAGAGGATGGAAAAACACTATTGTAATTTCCACTTATAATACTTTTCAAAAGCGATCTTCATTAGGTGTCCACATAAAAAAATAGACCACCGAAATATAATCGGTGATCCTATCTTTTATCCCACATCCGCATGATGGGTATGCAATTTGGCAAGCTCTTCAGTACGAACAAATCTTTTTCCATGAAGGAATTGATAAAGAAAAATACAAGCGACCATCACGATTGCCATGGATATATAGAGTCCTCGGTAACCAATGGCTGGAATGAGCAAACCGAGAATGAATGGCCCCATGCCAATCCCTCCATCGAGGAAAATATAGTAGGTCGAGGTTGCCAATCCCGCCCGTTGTTTTGGAGAAACTTTAATGGCTATGGCCTGGGCACTTGCTGACAAGGTTCCATACCCAAGACCAACAAAAACTCCTGCTAAGAGAAGGAAAAAACCTTGATGGACTTGGCTTAGAATCACCAGTCCGATGCTAAATAACAAGAATGATGGATACATCACAAAGTTTTCACCTTTCGTATCAAACCATCTGCCCGTAAATGGTCTTGAAACCAAAACGGCTGCGGCATAGGCAATAAAGAAGAAGCTTGCCACGTCTACTAAGTTTAGCTCCTTCGAATAGGAAGTAAGGAAGGAAAGCACACTGGAATAGCCCAATCCAAGAAAAGCACTGATGGTCGCGATCGGAATCGCATTTGGTTCAAAGAAGCTGCTTAGCTTAAAGCTCTGCATTTTGCCAAGTTCTTCTTTCGTTAATTCAACCCTGGGAACATTCAAGAAAAGGGATGAGAAAAAGCTTATAAGCAGCAAAATGGTACATAAAATAAAGTTCATGCTAAAACCCGCATGCTCTGACAAAAACATCCCAAGAAAAGGACCGATTGCTGCTGCAAGTGTGAGACTCAAAGCATAATAGCCAATTCCTTCTCCACGCCGCCCAGTTGGAATAATACTTGCCACGATTGTACCTGTAGCTGTCGATGCCAAGCCAAATGCAGCACCATTTAAGAACCGGATAATCAATAAAAAGGTCAAATTGTTAACAACAAAATATATAAGGGTAATAATCAATGTAAAAATAAATCCGGCATAAAGCAACTTTTTCCGTCCAATCCGATCAATCGATCTCCCTGCAAAAAGCCGTGCAACCAGGGCACCGATAACAAAAATACCTGATGCAAGGCCAGCTACACTTGGTGTTGCATCAAATGTTTCTGTTGCGTATAAAGTAATAACAGCCATCAATAAGTAAAAAGTAAGATACAAAAATAAATTCGCTGTGGAAACGATTAGAAAATCCTTGGTCCACAATTTCTGGTTAATCATTCTGTCTACCTTCTTCGTTTATAATATTTTCTCGTAATTTTGGCAGTAGCTGAAATGCAGCTTTTTGCTCTTCCAAGGGAATTCCCTTCATCACCTCAAATTCCAGTTCCGTTATCTTTTGACGACAGGCCTGATAAATTTCTTCTCCAAAATCAGTCAGCTGAATGATCTTTTCCCGCTTGTCTTTTCCCGGCACTTGCATCACAATCCCATTCTCCTCTAAGCGTTTGACCGATCGTGTAACCGTCGGTTTTTCAATATTAAAGTGATTGGAAATATCAACAAGCATTGTTTTTTCATTATTTTTCACATAGAGGATCACTGTCCACAGGGAATAAGAAAGATCATATGCAGCAAGTAAATCATTCAATTTCCTAATGAGCGGCCGATAAAGCATCAGATAACGTTGAAAGAAACCTTGCAATTCACACCCCACCTTTAAAGTAAACTGCCTATAAACAAAATAATAGTTACCCAAGGTAACTATTTACGAATGAAACTTTACTCCTTTTTATGAAAAATGTCAAGGCTACATCTCATTCGATTAATAGGCAAACAAAAGAGACAGTTCACACTGTCTCTTTTTGTCCAAGGTACAATCAAGCTCGGTTTTAATTAGTGACCCGAAGGAGCAGATAATCCTACCTTGTTGATGAGCATCTGGCTCTCTTCGTTCAGTCCGATAATAGCTACATGTTTATTAAGCCTTTGATATTTGTAAATGACTTTGGAGATGGCTGTGACAGCCGAATGGTCCCATATGTGAGAGTTACTGAAATCAATAATAATGTGTTCAGGGTCTTCATTGAAAGTGAATTCATCTACAAAGTGGTTCATCGTCCCGAAAAACATTTGCCCCGATACTTTATAGATTTTAGCGCCCTTCTCCATGGCTGTGGAGGTCTTAATGCGAGCCATTCTCCATCCGAAAATCAACGCACTAAGAATAACTCCAGCAATGACACCTTTTGAAAGGTCATGTGTAGCAACCACAATAGCAACCGTTACAACCATGACGAATGCATCTGAACGTGGCGTTTTGGGTAGATTTATTAGAGATTTCCAGTCGAAAGTTCCAATGGATACCATGATCATTACCCCAACTAACGCTGCCATAGGAATTTGTTTTACAATGTCACCTAAGACCAAGATCAGGAAGAGAAGGAATCCCCCCGCAACACATGCAGATAAACGCCCTCGTCCGCCAGATTTAACGTTAATAACGGATTGTCCAATCATTGCACAACCTGCCATTCCGCCAAAGAATCCAGTCACAATGTTTGCAATCCCTTGACCTTTTACCTCTTTGTTCTTAGAACTTTTTGTTTCTGTCATTTCATCAACAATGGTAGCCGTTAACAAGGATTCCAAGATCCCTACAATGGACAATGGTAAGGAGTAAGGAAGAATGATCCATAAGGTTTGTAAAGATAACTCTATGTTTGGCAAGTGGAATACAGGGAACGCACGAGTGATTTCTCCCATGTCTCCTACAGTCCGAACACCCATTCCCGCATAAATCGATATGGCTGTCATGATGATAATTGCGATTAGTGGGGATGGGACAGCCTTTGTAAATCGAGGTAAAATATAAATAATGGCCAAGGTCCCTGCTACTATTACATACATTTGCCACGACTCACCAACAAAGTGAGGTAGCTGAGCCATAAAGATTAAGATTGCCAATGCATTGACGAATCCTAATATGACGGAATGCGGAACAAATGTAATAAATCGTCCTATTTTCAACATCCCAAATAGGAATTGTAAAATACCAGTTAGCACCGTAGCCGCAAATAAATACTCTACACCATGTTCTTTGACAAGGTCGATCATGAGTAACGCCATGGCACCTGTTGCCGCTGAAATCATTCCCGGACGACCACCAACAAACGCAATCACAACTGCAATACAGAATGATGCGTATAGACCCACCATTGGGTCTACTCCTGCAATGATGGAAAACGCAATAGCCTCCGGAATCAAGGCCAACGCTACTGTCATTCCTGCCAGTACGTCACCTCGAATGTTGGAAAACCATTCTTGTTTATAGTTCATAATCAACCTCTTTCTCTTTCTATTCAATTCTATTTGTTGACTTTCCCCTCTCAGAAAAGCCGAAACCGTTGTACCTAGCTGAGAATTATAAAGCAAACTATAGAATTACCCAATTCCAACATCATTCAATGTAAGCACTTTTATTATGTGTTCAATGCTAAATACTTTATTTTGCTTTCATTTTCAGAGAAATTCAAACAAACTCTACCTTTTAACACTCCTTGTCCAAAAATCTCTTTAGGATGCCAAGCCCTTTCTCCCATTCATCAGAGTCTTTAGGAGATGTTAGAGAAATACGAATGGATCTGTAATCTAATAAATTTTCCAGATACTCTTTGCTGGCAATGCTTTTAATTGCTTGTGTGATCAATGAGTGCGTACTATTAAGGGGGCTTAATGATCCCCATCTCTATTGAAGCTATACAATGAGGATGATAAAGTTAAATACATACAGATTATTAGGAGTGGGTGAAGCAACATGAACATAAGTGAAAACACTTATTTGCAGGAAGAAAACA
>Ga0180220_1001051_pt1 | contig 22820 bp, 21 predicted proteins | sample eDN5th37CBELigBY_FD_151335 | JGI IMG/M metagenome (GOLD analysis project Ga0180220, IMG submission 151335) | Enriched backyard soil microbial communities from Emeryville, California, USA - eDNA 5th pass 37_C BE-Lig BY (version 2) (version 2) | ecosystem: Environmental > Terrestrial > Soil >...
CTTGCTGTCCATCTGCAGTCTGACCCATCGGCAGTCGTACATGAACATCGCGGCGGTGACCATGGGCGTGCCCATGGTCGCGCTGATCGCCGTCATTAGCCTGGGGACGATGTTCGGCAGCTTCTAGGACTATCGAGGTTCTATCGTGCAGTGGCGTTGAAGGCGTGCGCAGTCTCTTTCCGGATCGAGCAGCACGATGGCGGCCACGCCGGCAGCCAGCAGAATCAGCCCGGTGAGCGTAAAGGCATCGTGCAGCCCGGCGGTCAACGCCGCGTCGCCCGCCCGAAGGCCGTAGCCAGCGCGCTCCACCAGCCAGCCCACGATGGCGGGCGATACGACGCCGCCCACCGAAGCCAGCCCTACCAACGCGGACATGACCACCGCACGTTGCTGCGGGTTGACGGCGTAGGCAATGGCGGTGGGCGCCATGGGAAACACCAGGAAGGCGCCCCAGCCCACGGTCATGGCGGCCATGGCGCGCATCCCCGACAGGTGGGGCAGCGCAAGCAGACAAAGACCGGAGATGGCCAGGGCCAGGCCAAACAGCGCCGCAACGGCCCAGCGCGCGCATACGCCGCGCCGCATCAGCTTGCGTCCAAGGAAACCGAGGAGAAGCAGGAGCAGCGTGCCGAAGGTCCAGGGCAGGGCGTACACCATGCCCACTTTTTCAGGCGCGACGGCAAGAACGTCGCCGATGTATCGGGGCAGCCACGTCGTCATGGCTCCCTGCGCCCAGAAGCAGCCGAAGCCGGCCAGTGTCGCCACCAGCCAGGCTCGACCGGTGAAGACATGCCAAAGACTCACCTTGCGCAGTTTTTCAGTGGCCGAGGGCGTGACGCCATGGTTTTCATTGGCGGGTCCGCCGGCCTGATACGGACCGTCCTTGCCGATGAAGGCCCAGGCTATTCCCCAGATCAAGCCCGCGATGCCAAGCACGCCGAACGCCCAGCGCCATCCCAAGGCCGGAGAGGCGATGATCAACGACAGCAGGGGAGCGGCCGCCGCCGCACCGATGGTGGGCCCTATGGCGATAAGGCTGCTGGGCAGAGCGCGGTCCTCGGTGGGAAACCAATTGTGGGTCGCATGCAGGGCGACCGGCAAGGCCGGCCCTTCGCCCGCGCCGAGCATAATGCGGGTTGCCAGCAATACCGTCGCCCCGCCGAACAGCATGGGAAACTGGGCCGCGGCCCACACCACGGTCAAAACCAGTATCAACGAGCGGCTGGAGAAACGGTGCGCCACCGCGCCCACGACAATGGCGCTGAGACTGAACAGAAAAAAGAAGCTGCTGCCGATGAAGCCGAACTGTACCGGACTGAGGCCGAGCTCCGCCATGGCGGGCTTGGCCACCAGGCCCAGCACTGCCTTGTCGGCGAAGTTGAGCACCATGAACAGCGTCAGCATGCCGGTGACCAGCCACGCCCGGCGTTGCACAGAGGCGATGTTGCCGCCCACGCCCGTGCCGACGGGCATATTTGTAGAGATTGCCATCCTACTCCTCCATTTTTGTGGGTTTCCATCCTCGGACATGAGGCTGGATGCGCGGTCTTTGGCGCCGCGCTGCGGCGCCGGCCGGGTGCGACTCTGTGTTCGCTGCCCGCCGGCGTCCGGGGTTCAGGCGGCCGATGAAACCGGCGGCCCGAATAAAACGTCGTAGTCGCGCGCGATCCGGACGGCCTCCGCCGGACTGGACACGTTGTGAAGACGGCGATACAGGGCCAGCAGCTTGCCCGCGGGCGCTGCCCAGAACAACGCGGTGACCGGTTCGCCCGAATTGTTGAAGAAGGCATGCGGAATCCCGCGCGGCATTCTGACCAGGTCTCCGCTCTGAGCCGATCGTTTCTTCCCGTCGATCAGTAGGTCGATGCGGCCGTCGAGCACGAAGATGTATTCGTCCTGATAGGGATGAGTGTGGGGCGGCACGAAGGTTTCGATGGGAAACGTGGCGTGCCAGGCGAAGCTGTCTTCGCTCACCTGCTTGGGAACGTAGACCTGGCCCATGACGTTCCAGGCCACGCCGTCCAGGCCGGAATGCGCCGGCGTGATGTCGGGGGTTTCAAGCATGATGCGGATCTCCTTGCAATGACGTCAGACGGTCCAGCGTAGGCTTGACCAATGGATTGGTGGAGGCGAAGCGGGGCTTGAAGCCCTGGCGCGCCTGAGCAAGGTCCTCTTCATCCCAGTAGCCGATCAAAATGCCGCCTTCCGAGATGCGCGGCTGCACCTCGATCGATTCGATCGCTTCGTCCGCGACGGTGACGCGCTGGCGGGGCTGGCGCGACCACCGGAAGAGGGCCTCGTGCAGCCGGGCGCGGGCTTGGACATGCTCGGGCTGCTGCGATGCGCCCAGATCATGGAATTCGTCGGGATCGGCCTGCAAGTCGTACAGCATGGGGCGGTAGTCCTCGAACAGTACGTACTTCCAGCGTCCATCGAAGACCATGCGCATCCACGCCTGGCGAGGCCTGGTCTGCAGATCGATGCGGGCGTCCTGGAAGGCATAGTCGTATTCGCAGATCACGGTGTCGCGCCAGTCGCCGGGCTGTTGGCCGAACAACAGGGGACGCAGCGAACGGCCGTCCATGACATGGGGCACGGCGGGACCGCCGTAGGCATCGAGAAAGGTCGGAGCAAGGTCGACGGCTTCGACCAGCGCTTGGCTGCGGGTGTTGCGGGTACAGTCGGCTCTGGGATCAGGATCGTAGATGATCAGCGGAGCGCGGATCACAGGCTCGTGGAACAGGTCTTTCTCGCCCATCCAGTGGTCGCCCAGATAATCGCCATGGTCGGCGGTGAACACGATCATGGTCGTGTCCATCAGGCCCCGTTCCTCGAGAAACGAGAACAGAAGCCCCAGCTGATCGTCTATCTGCTTGATCAGGCCCATGTAGCCGCACATCACGGCGTCCCTTGTGCCGTCCTGGGAAAAAGTGCGGGAGACCCGGTGGTTCATCATGGCCTCGTACACCGGATGGGGCTCCAGCCGCTCTTGCTCCGATCGTCGCACGGGCAGCGCGTCGGCCGGCTGGTACATGCTGGCGTAGGGCTCCGGAGCCAAGTAGGGCCAATGGGGCTTGATGTACGACAGGTGCAGGCACCAGGGCTCGTCGCCCGCCTCCCGGATGAAGTCCATGGCGCGGCGGGTGATGTAGGGCGTTTCGGAGTGCTCGTCGGGGATCCGGGCCGCGAGGTTCGAGTACTTGAGAAACCATCCGGATCGCATCTGGCCGTCCTCGTCCATGGCGGAGTTCGCCCATTCTTCCCATGGATTGTCGCCGTCGAAACCCTGTTCCCTCAGATAGCGGTTGTAGGCCGGATCCGGATCGTGCCCTGAGTAGGGATGGATGCCGTCGTCGCGCTCGTAGGGATCGAAACCGCATTCGGAGATGCGCACGCCGACTTGGGATGAAGGATCGATACCCAGCCTCGCCATGCCGGCGAGATCGGCCCGCATATGCGTCTTGCCGACCAGGACCGACCGTACGCCGAGCGGGCGCAAGTGATCACCTATGGTCATCTCGCCCACTTTGAGCGGGACGAAGTTCCAGCTCGCCCCGTGAGAGTGTACGTAGCGGCCGGTGTAGTAGCTCATGCGCGACGGGCCGCAGACAGGAGACTGTACATAGGCGCGGTCGAAGAGGACGCCCTTGGCGGCCAAAGCGTCCAGATTGGGGGTTTTCAGATTGGGGTGGCCAAAGCACGATAGATGATCGGCGCGCAATTGGTCGCACATGATGAAGAGCACGTTCTTAACGTGGCGCGTCATGGTCTCCTCCATAGTCTTGTGTCATGGGGTATGTAATTTGGTTTTGATTTTAGGAGCCGCCTCCGCTTGCCAGTAGTGTTTTGTTTTCATGTCTATTACCATTGGTTATCACTACAAGGGAGATCGCATGCGGCTGCAACAACTCGAGCTGTTGATCGCGTTGGGCGAGAAAGGGAGTCTTCGCGCCGCGGCCGAGCAGTTGAATGTCACCCAGCCGGCCTTGAGCAAGTCGCTGCGGCAGCTGGAAGAAGAATTCGGCATTGCGTTGGTGCAGCGCAGCGCCAAAGGTGCGCGGCTCGCGCCGGCGGGGGAGCTGCTGGCCGCCCGGGCCGCGACAGCGCTGCGCGAGCTGGATCGGGCTCGCGAAGACATCGCATTGCATCTGGGGAATACCGCTGGCCAAGTGACATTGGGCATGTCGCCGGCAGTGGCGATCCTGTTTTCGCCCGGGGCGACGGCCCGTTTCGCGTCGCGATGGCCCGGTGTGAAGCTATGCATGCGCGACGCCTTGTATCCACATGCTTTGCGCCAGCTGCGCAGCGGAGAGCTGGATTTCGTGCTCGGACCGGTTCCGGCGGCAGGCGTGGGAAGCGACTTGCTGCGCCAGCCTTTGTTCCACAGCCAGGAGATCATCGCGGCCCGGCGCGGTCATCCTCTTTCGCGCGCCCGGCGCCTGGCCGATCTGGTGGATGCGCGCTGGATACTGACCGGGCCGACGCACGGCCCGGGCGATCCCGCCCATCTTCGATTCGAGGCGCTGGGGCTGAGGCCGCCCCATGTCGAGTTGGAGTGCGAATCGTTTTCCACCTTGCTGGGCCTCATGTCCGCATTGGACGTCGTGGGCATCATGCCTCGCAGCTTCCTGGATCGCCACGGCCGCAGGGCCGGCCTCGTGGCGCTACCCATCGAGGACCCATTGCCCATCACCACCATTTATGCGGTGTTGCGGGCCGATGCGCCGTTGACGCTGCCCGCCCAGGACCTGCTCGAGGCCTTTCTGCAGGAAGCCAGGGAGTTTAGTCGGGCGCAGGACCGGACGGGGGGCTGACTCTATACAGCCTGTGCAGCATACGGCGCGGACGGGTCCGCCCGCATGGGCGGGTTCGGGTATCATCGCTCAGTGGTGCAGCGCAGTCGCCGGGCGTGAACCGCGTGCTCCGTCCGGGCGCTGCCGCCCGCGCTCAGTAATTATCAAGGAATGGTTTCATGCAGGCCGAGACAGCAATATCGCAAGGACAAATACTCGAAATCGCAGCCGACGACGATGTCATCATCAGGGCGCAGGTATGCGGCCGCCCGGATGCCACGCGTTTGATCGTCAGCCACGGCAATGGCCTGGCCGCCAGCGGTTATGCCTCTTTCTGGCGCCGGCTGGCCTCGGAGTACCAGCTCGTCCTGCTCGACTTTCGCGGCCACGGCATGAGCGATCGCGGTTCCCTGGAAAACCATTCGTGGGCGCAATTCGAACTGGATTTCGACGTGGCGATGCGCGCCATCCGGGCGACGCTGGGCGAGCGCAAGACCTATGGCGCTTTTCATTCGCTGTCGGCCATTGTCTCGCTGTTGCATGCGCGGCGTTTCGGCCCTGCCTGCGACGGTCTCGTGCTGTTCGATCCGCCCATCATCCCGCCCGACGGCCATCCGATGCAGGCCTCGCACGTCGACGAGATGATGGGGCTGGCAAGCCGGGTCGCCAAGCGGCGCACGCACTTCGACGACTGGCGCGACCTGGCCGACCAGTACCGGCGCAATCCCATGTTTGCCCACTGTCAGTCGGATGCCTGCGACGAGATGGCGCGCGCGCTGCTGCGCCCGGTTTCCGAGGACGAGGGCGGCGGCTGGACTCTTTCCTGCGCACCCGAGCAGGAAGCGAAAATATTCGCGTCGAATGACGACACCACATTGTGGTCGTGGCTCGGCCGGGTCGATTTCCCGCTCAAGCTGCTGTGCGCCGATCCGGACGTGCCCGGCGTCCAGCCGTCCGCGGCCATCGACCGCGACCTGGCGCGGGAATTCAACCTGGACTATGCCTGCGTGCCGGGGACAACCCATTTCCTGCAACTCGAGCGGCCCGACCTCTGCGCCTCTATGGCACGCGAATTTTGCCGTTGAGCTTTTTGCCGCCGGGCCGCCCCAAGGCGAAAAAGCCCCCTTGGGGGGCAGCAAGCAGGCCCAGCCTGCGTAGCGTGGGGGCTTTTTTTTGCCGCCGGGCCGCCCCAAGGCAAAAAAGCCCCCTTGGGGAGCGTTTTTGTCGCAAGTGATAACAACCTCTTCGCCGGCGTCGCGTTGCACTATGGCAAAATCGATTTGGGACGCCGATTCGCCGAGCGTCCGAATCCAAGGAGACGCCATGTTCACACGCATCCTGTTGGTATCGGCGGCAACGCTCGCCCTGGCCGCGTGCTCGTCGGTCGACCTGAACGAGCCCGACAACAATACGATTCCCCGCATCTGCAATGCGGACAACGCCTCTCATGTCACGGGCAAGCGCATCTCGGCCGAGCTCGAGCAGGAAGCGCGGCGCAGCAGCGGCGCCGGCATGATACGCGTCATACGGCCGGGCCAGATGGTCACCAAGGAATACCGGTCCGAACGCCTGAACCTGCAGCTCAACGACTACGACGTCGTGGTAAGGGCTTACTGCGGATAGGCGCTTTACTTTTCGACGCGCCGCGGCAGCCAGCGCCAGTACATGGCGGCGGCGATGAACCCCATCGAGCCGATGGCCAGGATGCCGGCGGCCAGTGACAGGACGGCGATGATGCCGGACAGCAGCAGGGGGCCGCCGCCGGCGCCGAAGTCGGTGATCAGCCGCCAGATGCCCAGGAACTGGGTGCGGGCCCCGGGCGGCGAGGCGTCGGCGCCTATGGTCATGTTCAGGCCCGAGCCTATGCCGTTGCCCAGCCCCATGACCATGCACACGATGACGAAGGCGGCCAGGCCGGTGGTCAGAGGCATCAGCATCAGCGAGCCGCCCATCAGCAGCATGGAGGGCAGGGCGACCCACAGCCGCCCGTGCTGGTCCATGACCTTGCCCGCTGGATAGAACAGCAGCATGTCGATCGAACCCATGACGCCGTACACGACGGCGGTGGTGGGCGCGTCCAGGCCGATGTGGCTGGCCCACAGCGGCACGATGATCTGGCGGCATGCCCGGATGGCCGCCAGCAGGGAGCCGGCCAGCGCCAGGGTAAGAAAGACGTGCGCGTGGTCGCGCAACACCCCGCCCAGCCGCGCCGGCACGACGTCGGCCGCCTTGGCTTGCCTGCCGTGCTCGAGTTCGGGAATGGCGAACGAGAGCAGCCCTGCGCCCACCATGGCGACGATGGCCGCCCAATAGGCGCCCGGCAAGTCTATGAAATGCATCACGGCGGCGCCCGCGAACGGGCCTATGAACAGGCCCACCCGCATAGTGCCGCCGAGCGTGGACAAGGCCCGGGCGCGCATCGATATGGGCACCACCTCGGTCAGGAAGGTCTGCCTGGCAAGCAGGAAGACCGAGCTTGCCGCGCCGATGAGGAAGACCCCCAGCCCCAGCATCCAGGTCGTGGAGGCGAACAGGCACAGCACCAGCGCCAGCACAGTGAGGGCGGCCGCTCCGATCATGGAACGGCGTTCGCCATAGCGGGCGGTAACGAGGGCGGCGGGAATGTTGCTGAGCAGAGACCCGATGCCGATCAGCGATACGATGAAGCCCGACAGGGCCACCGATGCGCCCAGCTCTTTGGCGCTGAGCGCAATGACCGGGAAGATGGCGCCTTCTCCGATGCCGAAAAGCAGCGAAGGACCAAAGGCGGCGACGGCGATGCCGCGCAGGCTGAACGACGAGTTTCCGGAAGTCACGGCGGCGAGCGGGAGATAAAGTAGGCTATTCTGACAGCAGCGCCGCCGCTTGTCGATTTCCGCGCGCGGGAGCGGCCGGAAATCGGCGCCGCCCTGGGCGAAGTTTGCCGTTTACGCCGGCCGCCGGGCAGCGTCCATCGTTTAAACTGTGGCTCATCATAAAGCCATTCATAACGGGGATATGCGCCATGCCATCTTTTGACGTCGTCTCGGAAGTAGACAAGCACGAACTGTCCAATGCGGTCGACCAGGCCAATCGCGAACTGGACACGCGTTTCGATTTCAAGGGCGTGGACGCCAGGTTCGAGCTGGAAGGCTTCGTGGTCACGTCGACGGCGCCCAGCGCCTTTCAGCTCAAGCAGATGCTCGACATCCTGCGCGGGCGCCTCTCGGCGCGCGGCATAGACGTGCGCTGCCTGGACGTGGCCGAGCCCAACGAGAACCTGGGCGGCGCGCGCCAGAAAATCACCGTGCGCCAGGGCCTGGAGCAGGCGGTTTCCAAGAAGCTCATCGCCGCGCTCAAGCAGGCCAAGCTGAAGGTCGAGGCGCAAATCAACAAGGACAAGCTGCGCGTTACCGGCAAGAAGCGCGACGACCTGCAAGAGGCCATCGCCCTGCTGCGCAAGACCGACGTCGACCTGCCGCTGCAGTTCAATAATTTTCGCGATTGATGCTCAGGCCTTGAGCCGATAGCCGGTCTTGAACATCCATGCGACCACGCCCAGGCACAGCGCCAGGAAGACCACGGTCATGCCCAGGCTGATGCCCACGTGCACGTCGGCGATGCTGTAAAAGCTCCAGCGAAAGCCGCTGACCAGATACACCACCGGATTGAACAGCGTTACCGTCTGCCAGAACGGCGGCAGCATGTCGATGGAATAGAAGCTGCCGCCCAGAAAGGTCAAGGGGGTAATGATGAGCAGCGGCACCAGCTGCAGCTTCTCGAAGCCGTCGGCCCAGATGCCGATGATGAAACCGAACAGGCTGAAGGTGAGGGCGGTGAGCACCAGGAACAGCAGCATCCAGACGGGATGGTCGATATGCAGCGGCACGAACAGGGTGGCCGTGGCCAGGATGATCAGGCCCAGTATGATGGACTTCGTGGCTGCCGCCGCGACATAGGCGAAGGTGATCTCCATGTACGACAGCGGCGCTGAAAGAATCTCGTATATGGTGCCGGTGAAGCGCGGAAAATAAATGCCGAACGAGGCGTTGGTGACGCTTTGCATCAGCAGCGACAGCATGATCAGGCCGGGCACGATGAAGGCCCCATAGCTGACGCCCTGCACCTCGTTGATGCGGTTGCCGATGGCGGCGCCGAATACGACGAAGTACAAAGAGGTGGAAATCACCGGAGCAAGCAGGCTTTGCGACAGCGTCCGCCAGCTGCGGGCCATTTCGAACAGATAAATAGCGCGTATGGCATGCAGGTTCATGCGGCGTCCTTGACGAGGCTGACGAAGATGTCTTCCAGCGAGCTTTGCCGGGTCTGGAGGTCGCTGAACCTTACGCCGGCCTGCTGCAGGTCGTTCAGCAAGGTGGCGATGTCGCGGTCCTGGCGGCTGGAGTCGTAAGTGTAGACGAGCTCGTGGCCGTCTTCGGAAAGCCGCAGCTCGTAGGCTTGCAGCGCTGCCGGAACCCGGGCCAGCGGCTGGGCAAGCTGCAGGGAAAGCTGTTTCTTGCCCAATTGGCGCATCAGCCGGTGCTTTTCTTCCACCAGGATGATGCGCCCGTTGCGGATGACGCCGACCCGATCGGCCATCTCTTCGGCCTCTTCGATGTAGTGGGTGGTGAGAATGATGGTCACGCCCATGGCGCGCAGCGAGCGCACCAGCTCCCACATGTCTTTGCGCAGTTCCACGTCCACCCCGGCGGTGGGCTCGTCCAGAAAGAGGATGTCGGGCTCGTGGGACAGCGCCTTGGCGATCAGCACCCTGCGCTTCATGCCGCCCGACAGCGTCATGAGCTTGTTGTCCTTCTTGTCCCATAGAGAAAGAGAGCGCAGCACTTTTTCGATGTGGGCGGGATTGGGCGGCTTGCCGAACAGGCCGCGGCTGAAGCTTACTGTGTCCCACACCGATTCAAAGGCGTCGGTGGTGAGCTCTTGCGGCACCAGGCCGATATGGGAGCGGGCCTGGCGGTATTGGGTGATGATGTCGTAGCCGGCCGCGGTGACGTGGCCGCTGGTGGGCATGACCAGCCCGCAGATGATGCTGATGAGTGTCGTCTTGCCCGCGCCGTTGGGCCCCAGCAGGGCGAAGATCTCGCCCTGCTGTATGTCCAGGTCGATGTCTTTCAGGGCCTGGAACCCCGAGGCGTAGGATTTGCAAAGCTTGGATACTGAAATGACCGCGGGCATGGTGACGTCCGTTTACGATGTTTCACTCTCTGTGGGGCAGCTTATCATTTAACCTTGGTACACACTCCGTCTTTAGTGTTAATCGCAGTAAGGGAAGAAAGCATGAGCAACCGCGCGGATGCGAGCCACTCCGTCCTGTTGACACCCGAGCAGATGTCGGCCGCCGACGAGGCGGCGATCGCCGCCGGCGCGCGCGGCGCCGATCTGATGGAAGCCGCGGGCCTGGCCGTGGCGGCGACAGTGCGGCGCCATTGGCCCATGGGGCCGGTGACGGTCCTGTGCGGCCCAGGCAACAACGGCGGCGACGGCTTCGTGGCCGCCCGCCATCTGCGCGCCTGGGGCTGGCCGGTGCGCCTGGGACTGCTCGGTTCGGCCGACAATCTTACCCCCGACGCCGCTCATCATGCCGCCCTGTGGGGCGATGCGGTCGAGCCCTTCGACGCCGGCCTGCTGGACGGCGCGAGCGTGGTCGTGGACGCCTTGTTCGGCGCGGGCCTGGCGCGTCCCATCGAAGGGCCGGCGCTGGAAGTGCTGCGCGAGGTGGCGCATCGCGGCCTTCCGGTCTGTGCCGTGGACGTGCCCAGCGGGCTGGACGGCGCCACCGGACAGGTATTGGGCATGGCCGTCCCCGCCCGGCATACGGTCACCTTCTTTCGCAAGAAACCGGGGCACGTGCTGTTGCCCGGCCGGCAGTTATGCGGGCAGATCACGCTGGCCGACATCGGTATTCCGCCGCAGGTGGTCGAGGGCATGGACGAAATCGCCTTCGAGAACGAGCCGGCGCTGTGGCGCGACATGTTCCCCTGGCCGCGTGCCGACGACCATAAGTACGCGCGCGGCCACGTGCTGGTGGTGGGCGGCGAGATCATGACCGGCGCGGCGCGTCTCTCGGCCATGGCGGCGGCGCGCGCCGGCGCGGGGCTGGTCACGGTGGCCGCGCCCGCGCCCGTGTGGCCGGTGTATGCGGCCGCGCTGACCAGCGTCATGGTGCAGCCGCTCGACGACGCCAGCAACCTCAACGACATCCTGGCCGATGCGCGCAAGAACGTGCTGGTCGTGGGCCCGGGCGCGGGCGTGTCCGAAGCGACCCGCCAGCACGTATTGGCTGCGCTCGACACGGGCAGGGGGGTGGTGCTGGACGCCGATGCCATCACTTCTTTCGGCCCCGCCCCGCAGGCCCTGTTTTCGGCCATCAAGGGGCCTTGCGTGCTGACGCCGCACGAAGGCGAATACAGCCGGCTGTTCGCGGGCCATGGCAGCAAGCTAGAGCGCGCGCGGCAGGCCGCCCGCCAAAGCGGGGCGGTGGTGCTGCTGAAAGGCGCCGACACCGTCATTGCGTCGCCCGACGGGCGGGCCGTCATCAACAGCAATGCGCCGGCCACGCTCGCTACGGGTGGAACGGGCGACGTGCTGACCGGCTTCATCGCGGGCCTCATGGCGCAGGGCATGGCGCCTTTCCTGGCCGCCAGCGCCGGCGCCTGGCTGCATGGCGAGGCGGCGCGCCAGTTCGGCCCCGGCCTGGTGTCCGAAGACTTGCCCGCCATGCTGCCGCGGGTGCTGCGCCGGCTCAAGGCCTATCCCTCCACGCCAGGCGTTACACTTGCGGTTCCAACGTAGTGCGGGCCGGTGGACGGCCCGCGCCGTCCGAGGTCCTACATGTCCGACGTAATCGCTTTAATCTTCGACTTTGACGACACCCTGGCGCCCGACAGCACGTCCGGTCTGCTGACCGACATGGGGGTCGACGCGGCCCATTTCTGGTCGCAGGAGGTCGGTCCGCTGCTGGCCGAGCACGATTGGGATCCGGTGCCGGCCTATCTGTACAAGCTCATCGAGCTGTCGCGCGGCGGACGCCATGGCCCCATCACGCGCCAGCGGCTCGAAGAATGGGGCAGCCGGCTGCCGCTGCACGACGGCGTGCAGACGCTGTTCAACCGCCTGCGCGAGGTGGTGCGCAAGAACCATCCGCAGGTGCAGCTGGAGTTCTACCTGATTTCCAGCGGCATCGGCGACGTGGTGAGGCACACCGCCATCGCCCACGAATTCACAGACATCTGGGCGTCGGAGTTCATCTACGACGAGCAGGGCGGCATTCTCTTTCCAAAGCGCATCGTCAGCTTCACCGACAAGACGCGCTATCTCTTCCACATCCAGAAAGGCATCGTCGGCGCGGCCTCGCGCAACAAGCCCTTCGAGGTCAACAAGAAGGTGGAGCAGGACAAGCTGCGCGTGCCCTTCCAGCAGATGATCTTCGTGGGCGACGGCTACACCGACATCCCCTGCTTCTCGCTCATACGGCGCTCGGGCGGCGTGGCCTTCGGCGTGTGGGATCCGCGCCACCGCGACAAGCGCAGCCGCGCCTGGGGCTTCATCCAGGAAGGGCGGGTCTCCAACCTGAACCAGGCCCGCTACGACGAAGAGGCCGAGCTCTACCAATGGCTGGAAGAGGCGGTGGAGAGCCTGGCCGGGCGCATCTCGCTCAATGCGCGCATTTATGGCGGCTGAGCGCGACCGACCGGACGAGGCGTCCGCCAAGGCGGCCGGACATCATGGCACGGCCGGGACGGAGTCCGCCGATGCGGTGTCTGGCAGCAAAACGCCTGTCGAGCCGTTCAATGCAGACGACGCCGACGCCATGCGGCTTGCGCTGCAGCAGGCGGCTCAGGCCGAGGCCCTGGGCGAGGTGCCCGTGGGCGCCGTGGTGCTCGACGCCGCGGGCAGGGTGATAGGCGCCGGATTCAATCGCACCATCAGCGGGCATGACCCCACCGGCCACGCAGAGATAGTCGCTCTGCGGCAGGCCGCCCAGGCGCTGGGCAATTATCGTCTGCCCGAGGCCAGCCTGTTCGTCACGCTCGAGCCCTGCGCCATGTGCGTCGGCGCCATACTGCACGCGCGCCTGGCCCGCGTGGTGTATGGCGCGGCCGACCCCAAGACGGGCGCCTGCCACAGTGTGCTCAACGTGCCCGCCATTGCGCAGCTCAATCACCAGACCCGGGTCGAGGGCGGCTTGCTGGCGAAGGAATGCGGCGAGCTGCTGCGCGGGTTTTTCCGGGCGCGGCGCCAGGCCGCCAAACAGGCGCGTACACAAGGCTGACGCATCGCAAGGCGCGCCCGATTTCCGCTCGAGCGCCTCCGCCCCTTATTGCCGCGGCATGCATGCGTCATGCTTTTCGTCTCCTCTATACTTACGCCTGCGCAATCGTTGCGCTGCAGGCCTCCGCGGCATCCGCGCTGCGGCGGCCGCTTTCCAATTTCATCACCTCGCTATCAAGACCGACCATCCATGGCACATGCGCATCATGCTTCTCCCAAGGGCATTTATCTGATTTCCCCGTCGGGCGCGGTGCCCGATCCGGCCGCCGTGGACCTGGCTCGCGAGCGGCTTGCCGGCCTGGGCTTCAAGACGGCCCTCGACCGCACGGCCCTGGCGGTGCACGAGCGCTTCGCCGGCACCGATGCGCAGCGATTGGCGGCCATAACGCGCGCGCTCAAGCAGAAGCATCCCGTCGTCATGGCCACGCGGGGCGGCTATGGCCTCAGCCGCCTCCTGCATCGCATCGATTGGAACGCGGTGGCGGAAAGCGGCAAGCTCTTCATCGGCCAGAGCGACTTCACCGTGTTCAATCTGGCGCTGCTGGCCCGCACCGGAGCCGAGAGTCTGGCGGGCCCCACGGCCGTATTCGATTTCGGCGCCGCCAAGATGGACGACCTGACGGCGGCCCTGTTCACCGAGACGCTGCGGGGCGAGCTCGAGATCCTCAGTTTCGAGGCGCCCGGCTCGGATCCGGTCGATGCGCGGGGCGTGCTGTGGGGCGGCAACCTGGCCATGGTGGCCTCGCTGGTCGGTACGCCGTTCCTGCCTCGCCTGCGCGGCGGCATTCTTTTCCTGGAAGACGTCAACGAGCATCCGTTCCGCATCGAGCGCATGCTGTCGCAACTGCTGCACGCGGGGGTGCTGGCAAAGCAGAAAGCGATCGTGCTGGGGCGATTCACCGAATACCGCCTGGGCAAGAACGACAACGGCTACGACCTGGATGCGGTCGTGGCCTGGCTGCGGCAGAACGTGAAGGTGCCCGTGGTGACGGGCCTGCCGTACGGCCACGTGAAGGTCAAGGCCACGCTGCCGGTGGGCCGGCGGGTGGGCATCGCCACCGAAGGCGGCATGGCCTACCTGCTGCTGCACGAGCACGACTAGCATTGAAAAACGCAGATGCCGGCCCGCCGCGAGCGGGCTTTTTTGTTGGCGTCCTGGGTAGAAAACGACGATAAATAATCAAACATTATGTATCAATATGACATAGAATACGCCATCTTTCACTCGGGAGCCTTCGATGCTCGGATGTCGTTTCACCTTGGCGTTGACTGCTCTTCTGGCGCTGGCCGGCTGCGACGGCGGCTCGGGCAAGCACAGCGAACCCCCGGCTCCCGAGCTGGCCTATCCTGAAACGGCCGCCGGTTCCGACAGCGATACCTATTTCAACCGTACGGTGGCCGACCCGTATCGCTGGCTCGAAGACATTCGAAGCCAGAAGACCGACAACTGGGTGCAGGCGCAAAACCGGTTCACGGCCGACTACATCAAGGCGCTGCCCGATTACGACGCCATCGCCCGGCGCATTGCACCGTGGTTCGCAGCGCCGCGCAAGGCTGCGGCCATGCAGTCGCTGAGCGTGCAGCAAGAAGAAAGCACCCGGCGCGTGCAAGGGGTGCAAGGCGTGGACGGCCACTTCTACTACCAGCTTCAAGTCCAGCAGGAACGCAATCACAAGCGTATCCCGGCAGCCTCCGTCCGTTTCGTTTCGGCCGACAACATCATCTATGTCGCATCCGGCCCCGACACCGTGGATCAAAGCAAGGTCCTGGTCAACGTGGACGATTTCCGCACCGATCCGGACGACGACATCCGCTTGGTCAATCATCAGGTGTCGCCCGACGGTAAATACATGGTTTACGCCATGGAGCGCAATTTCGCGGATCTGGCGGAGCTGCATGTCGTCGACCTGATGGAGCCCACGCAGCCGCTGTTGCGCATACCGCATGTCTTTTCCAGCGAATTCACTCTGTATGGCGACGGGGTGATTTATTCCTCCCCGAGCGGCACCGAGGATCCGCATGTTTCTCCGCATACATTTCAATCCCTGTACTACCAGCCTTTTACAGGGGGCGGGCGCCAGGTGTGGTTCCAGGGTCAGGAGTTCGACCAGATCGCGGGTACGGCCCTGCATCAGGGCCAGCTCTACATCACTGTCTTGACCGATATGCAGTCTGCCCAGCTGCGTCTTGATCCGGCCCGCCCGGAGCAGGGCGCGCACGTTTTCCTCGACGCAGGCGCGGACCCGCAAAGTTTCAACTTCCTGGGCCCAAGCGCCGAAGACCCCGCCAAGCTGCTGTTCGACACCACGCAAGGCGCCGCGTCGAAGCGCTTGATCGAAGTGGACCCGGCCGACCCCTCGCCCGGCAACTGGCGTGAAATCCTGCCGCGCAGCACGGCGGGCGAAACGGTGTACGTCAACGAGATCATGGTCTGCGGCAGCGATTACTACGCCGAGCATCTGGACCACGGCAGCAGCAGGCTGTTCCATTACAGCGCGGCCGGCGCCCGCGAAATTCCGCTGCCCGGCATGGGCGCGGTTTCAGGCATGTACTGCTCCGAGCTGGACGGCCGGGACATACTGAATTACTGGTTCTCGACGCTGGCCCAGCCGAGAATCGACTTCAGCTACGACCCCGCCACAAACGTGGCCACCCGGGGGCCGGCGCGACGCTACGAAGGCTATGATCCGAGCCTCTACGAGATGCGCCGCCTGATCGCGACCGGCGCCGACGGGGCCCAGGTGCCCGTCTACATCGCGCACGAGAAAGGCCTCGAGGCGTCCGGCGAGGCGCCCACGCTCATCTACGTGTACGGCGGCTTCGGTGTCGCCCTGACGCCCGGATTCCAGGAAAAGGCCATTCCCTTGCTTGAAAACGGGGGCATTTATGCCGTGGCGCAGGTGCGCGGCGGAAATGAATTCGGCTCCGCCTGGCATGATGCAGGCCGCTTGTTGAACAAGCAGAACACTTATGACGACGTCATTGCGGTGGCTCAGCACCTTATCGATCAAGGCCTGACCCGCCCCGGCAAACTGGCCCTTCAGGGCGAGTCCAACGGGGGGCTGACCACCGCTGCCGTGGCGCTTCAGCGGCCCGATCTCTTCAGTGTCGTCTTTCCCACGGTCGGCGTGCTGGATCTGGTGCGCTACGATAAGTTCACATCGGGCTTTGGCTGGCACGGCGACTACGGCCAAACCACCAGACAGGCAGAATTCGAGAACATGATGCCGTTCTCGCCGTTGCACAACGTGAAGCCACTGGCGTATCCGCCCACCTACGTTTTCACGGGCAAGTCGGATGGGCGCGTGATGCCCGCCCATAGCTACAAGTTCGCCGCGGCGCTGCAAAACACCGCCACGGGCACGAACCCCTACCTGCTTTATGCCTTTCCCAAGGACGGGCACAGCCTGAACCGAAACTGGCAGACCGTCCTGACCTATCTATGGACCGCATTCTTCTACCACACGGGGACGCCTTACGCCGGTTCGGGCAACTAGCACGCCGCGGCAGCGGCCGCCCGCGAGGCCAAACTTGATACACTAGCTCTTTGCATCTGTACGATGGGCCGTCCCGGCCCATCTTTCATTTGGCGCAGGCGTTCGGCTGCAAGCGGCCCACGGCGTAGCGCCAGAATTCCTCACATTAATACGGCTTCAATTGATTTCCACCGCAAATCTCACCATCCAGTTCGGCCCCAAGCCGCTTTTTGAAAACGTCAGCGTCAAGTTCGGCGATGGCAACCGCTATGGCCTGATTGGCGCCAACGGCTCGGGCAAGTCCACCTTCATGAAGATCATAGGCGGCGATCTCGAGCCCTCTGCCGGCAACGTGTCGCTGGAGCCCGGCGTGCGGCTGGGCAAGCTGCGCCAGGACCAGTTCGCCTACGAGGACGTGCGCGTGCTCGATGTGGTGCTGATGGGCCACGAGGAAATGTGGCAGGCCATGACCGAGCGCGACGCGATCTACGCCAACCCCGACGCCAGCGAAGAAGACTATATGCGCGCGGCCGACCTGGAGGCCAAGTTCGCCGAGTATGACGGCTACACCGCCGAGGCGCGCGCCGGCGAGCTGCTGCTGGGCCTGGAGATTCCCACCGAACAGCACCAGCTGCCCATGCGCGAGATCGCCCCGGGCTGGAAGCTGCGCGTGCTGCTGGCCCAGGCGCTGTTCTCGAACCCGGACGTGCTGCTGCTGGACGAACCCACCAACAACCTGGACATCAACACCATCCGCTGGCTCGAAGACGTGCTCAACGGCTACGACAGCACGATGATCATCATCAGCCACGACCGCCACTTTCTCAACGAGGTGTGCACCCACATGGCCGACCTGGACTACCGCGAGCTGCGCGTCTATCCGGGCAACTATGACGACTACATGCTGGCGGCGGCCCAGGCGCGCGAGCGAATCAGCGCCGTCAACGCCAAGGCGAAAGAGCGCGTGGCCGAACTGCAGGACTTCGTGCGCCGCTTCGCGGCCAACAAGTCCAAGTCGCGCCAGGCCACCTCGCGCCTGAAGCAGATCGACCGCATCAAGGCCGACACGATCGAGGTCAAGCCTTCTTCGAGGCAGAACCCCTACATACGGTTCGAGCAGAATAAAGTGATGCATCGTCTGGCCGTCACCGTCGAGAAGATCAGCAAGGCCTACGATCAGCCGGTCATCGGCTCGTTCTCGGCGATGATCGAAGCGGGCGAAAAAGTGGCCATCATCGGCGCCAACGGCGTGGGCAAGACCACCTTGCTGCGCATGCTGGCGGGCGACCTGCAGCCCGACACGGGCAGCATCAAATGGTCTGAAAGCGCCGACCTGGGCTATATGGCGCAGGACGTCTCCGACCAGTTCCAGTCCGACAGTAATCTGTTCGACTGGATGGACGATTACCGCCAGCCAGGCGACGACGACCAGGCCATCCGCGCGGTGCTGGGCCGCCTGCTGTTTTCGGCCGACGACATCGTCAAGCCGGTCAAGGTGCTTTCGGGCGGCGAGAAAAACCGCATGACCTTTGGGCGCCTGATGCTGGGCCGCCACAACGTCATGCTGCTGGACGAGCCCACCAACCACCTCGACATGGAGTCGATCGAGTCCCTGCAGTATGCGCTCGAAAAATACGAGGGCACGCTTTTCTTCGTCTCGCACGACCGGCAGTTCGTATCGGGCCTGGCCACGCGCGTGATCGAGATCCTGCCCACCGGCGAGATCATCGACTACCAGGGCAACTACGACGACTACCTCGCATCGCGGGGCATCGCCAGCTAGGGCCGACAGGCCCTAAGCGCACAGGCCTTTCGGTCATGCTCTACACGCTTGACGGCCTCCACACGCACGAAGAAGAAATCAAGAAGAGCCGGTTTCTCGCCATGGCGGGGCCGGCCGCTTCGGCCGACGAGGCCCTGGACTTCATCGCCACGCACAGCGTGGCTTCGGCCACTCATAATTGCTGGGCGTATCGCGTCGGAGACGCCTATCGCTTCAATGACGACGGAGAGCCCGGAGGCACGGCCGGCCGCCCCATATTGCAGGCCATAGACGGCCAGCAGTGCGATCGGGCGGTGGTGCTGGTGATACGCTGGTTCGGCGGCATCAAGCTGGGTTCGGGAGGCCTGGTGCGCGCCTATGGAGGCGCGGCGGCGCAGTGCCTGAGGCTGGCCTCAAAGACGCCCATCGTGCCGCGCACAGTGCTGGTCTGCCGCTGCCCGTTCGGCGACATGGCGATGGTGCAGTCGAAATTCCCGTCTTTCGACGCCGCCGTCGCGGGCGAAACATTCGATGCCGAAGGCGTAAGCTGGCGCCTGGCGCTGCCCAGCGAACAGGTCGACGCCTTCATGGCGCTTTTCGTCGATCTGACGCGGGGGCGGGGCGACGCCCGCATCGACGAGGGCCGATAAGCCGCGGATGCTTTACTGCTGATTGCCCTGGTTTTCCTGCTGGGCGATTTCCGCGTGCACCTGAGCCATGTCCAAGGCCTTGACCTGCGTGATCAGTTCTTCGAGCTGTCCGGCCGATAGCGCGCCCGCCTGATTGAACAGCATGACGCGCTCGCGAAACACCATCAACGTGGGAATGGAGCGAATGCGCATGGCCGCGGCCAGCTCGTCTTGTTCCTCGGTGTTGATCTTGGCGAAAGTCACGTCTTCGTGCTGTTCGGCCGCCTTTTCGAAGACCGGCGCGAAAGTGCGGCAGGGGCCGCACCAGGGCGCCCAGAAATCGATGATCAGGGGCTTGTCGCTCTGGATGGCTTCCTGGAAGGTGTCCTTGGTAAGTTCGATAGTGCTCATGAGATATCCAGAATAAAAAAGCGGCCTATCAAAGGCCGCCAGTTTCAAGAATGCTGCGATGAATCCCAGTGTACCGCGTTTTTTGCGGGGGCTCGGCGCCCCCGGCAAAAAACGCCCGGGCTGGTTTTATTCCGGATAGAAAGCGTACTTGATCACGAAAAGCACCGCCACGATCAGGGTTGCGAGATGGATCTGGCGGAAGCGGCCCGTGATGGCCTTGAGCACCACATAGCTGATGAAGCCGAAGGCCAGGCCGTTGGCGATGGAGTAGGTGAAAGGCATGACCAGCGCCGCGATGGCCGCCGGGGTGGCTTCGGTGATGTCGTTCCAGTCGATTTCGCCGACTTCGCGCAGCATGAGGCCGGCCACATACAACAGCGCGGGCGCGGTGGCATAGCCGGGCACCGACTGGGCCAGCGGCGAGAACAGCAGTGCCAGCAGGAACAGCACGGCCACGGTCAGGGCGGTAAGGCCGGTGCGGCCGCCGGCCTGGACGCCGGAGGCGCTTTCGATATAGGCCGTGGTGCTGCTGGTGCCCAGCAGCGAGCCGCCGACGATGGCGGTGGAGTCGGCCAGCAGCGCGCGGCCCAGGCGGTTGGGCTTGCCTTCGGGCAGCAGGTTGGCGCGCTTGGCCACGCCTATCATGGTGCCGGTGGCATCAAAGACCTCGACCAGCACCAGCACCAGGATGACGTGGACGATGCCCATGTGCAGGGCGCCCATGATGTCCAGTTGCAGGAAGGTGGGAGCCAGGCTGGGGGGCGCCGAGAATATGCCGTGGAACTCGTTGTTGCCGGTCAGCATCGACAGTATGGTGATGACCAGAATGCCGATCAGGATCGCGCCGCGCACCTTGAGCGCATCCAGGGCCGCGATGATGAAGAAGCCCAGAATGGCAAAGAGAGTGGGGGTGGCGGTAAGGTCGCCCAGCCCGACGATGGTGGCTTCGTTGGCGACCACGATGCCGGCGCCGTTGGGCCCGAGGGCGATGATGGCCAGGAACAGGCCGATACCCGCGGCAATGGCCGAGCGCAGCGATTTGGGAATGCCTTCTATCAGCCAGGAGCGAATGCCGGTAACGGTTAAAATGACGAAGATCACGCCGGAAATGAACACCGCTCCCAGGGCCTGCTGCCAGGTAAAGCCCATGGCGCCCACTACCGTGAAGGCAAAGAAGGCGTTCAGGCCCATGCCGGGGGCCATGCCGATCGGCCAGTTGGCCACGAAGGCCATGATCAGCGTACCCAGGGCGGCGGCCAGGCAGGTGGCGACGAACACGGCGCTGTGCTCCATGCCCGTGGTCGACAAAATGGCCGGGTTGACGAAGATAATGTACGACATCGTCAGGAAGGTGGTTATCCCGGCCAATATTTCAGTGCGGGCATTCGTATTGTGTTCGTTCAGCTTGAAAAGTTTTTCTAGCATTGGCTCATCCCCAAAAAGCGGTATGGTTTTATGACTTATTGATTCTGGTCCGACAGCCAGCATTCTAAGACTGTTTTGTGCCCAGATGTACATTTGCACATCATGATTATTCTTGGTTACGAGAGTTCCTGCGACGAAACCGGCGTGGCGCTGGTTTGCACTGAGCGCGGCCTGCTGGCCCACAGCCTGCACAGCCAGGTCGCGATGCATCGCGACTATGGCGGCGTGGTGCCCGAGCTGGCGTCGCGCGACCATATTCAGCGTGTGCTGCCCCTGACCCGGCAGGCGCTGGATGCCGCCGGCCTTACGCTCGATGACGTCGATGCGATCGCCTATACGGCGGGTCCCGGCCTGGCCGGCGCGCTGCTGGTGGGGGCCAGTGTGGCCCAATCCATGGCCTGGGCCCTGGGGCTTCCCGCCATTCCGGTCCATCACCTCGAAGGCCATCTGCTTTCTCCCTTGCTGGCCGCGCCCGCGCCGTCCTTTCCCTTCGTGGCGCTGCTGGTGTCCGGCGGACACACGCAATTGATGAAGGTGGAGGGCGTGGGGCGCTACGAGTTGCTAGGCGAGACGCTGGACGACGCGGCCGGCGAGGCCTTCGACAAATCCGCCAAGCTGCTGGGGCTGGGCTACCCGGGCGGGCCCGAACTGTCCCGCCTGGCTCAGCAGGGCGATGCGGCCGCGTTCGACCTGCCTCGTCCCATGCTGCACAGCGCCGATCTGGACTTCAGTTTCAGCGGCTTGAAGACGGCTGTGCTGACACGCCTGAAGGCCCTCGAGGGCCAGCCCGGCGGCCTGACCGAAAGCCAGCGGGCCGATCTTGCCGCCGCCACTGAGGCCGCCATTGTGGACGTGCTGGGCGGCAAGGCCATCAAGGCCATGAAGCGCAGCGGATTGAAGCGTCTGGTGGTGGCCGGAGGCGTGGGCGCCAATCGGCTGCTGCGCCAGCGCCTGGTCGACGAGATGAAGAAACTGGGCGGCGAGGTCTTTTTTCCGCCCCTGGATTTATGCACCGACAACGGCGCCATGATTGCATTTGCCGCCGCCCAGCGCGTACAGGCCGGGCTGGTCGACCTGACCGACCGCGGCCACGCATTTACCGTGCGCCCTCGCTGGGATCTTCACGAGCAGTCCGCGCCCGCATTGGCCTGATCGGGGCAGGGAAAGCATGGGCGTAGGCGGCTCATGGCGCCGGCCGCTTCCGCAGCGCTTGCCGCCGTCCCGGCATTTGCCCTGTCCTAGCGTTTGCCGCCGTGCTTGCGTGGTCGCGGCCCGGCGGGGCCCTTGTCCTTGCCGATGCGGTCTTCCTTGCCGGCCAGCAGCCGGGCGATGTTGGCCTGGTGGCGATAGCACAGCAGCACGCTGATCACGACGATGGCCAGGCAGGTGAAGCCGTCGAAACGCCAGGCGATGTTGCCGCCGAAAAGATAATACAAGGGCGTGAAGATCGCCGCGACGATGGCCGCCAGCGATGAGTAGCGGGTGGCGAAGGCCACGATGAGCCACGTGGCGACCGTGGCGCAGGCCAGCCAGGGCTGGAAGGCCAGGATCACGCCCAGGGCGGTGGCCACCCCCTTGCCCCCCTTGAATTTCAGGAATAACGGATACAGATGCCCCAGGAAGACGGCTATGCCGGCCAGGCCGATGACATAGCTTGGCAGGCCCCACTGCCGTGCAAGCAGCGCGGCCAGCCAGACCGCGGCCCAGCCCTTGGCCGCATCGCCCAGAAGGGTCAGCGCGGCCGCCGCACGGTTGCCCGTACGCAACACATTGGTGGCTCCGGGGTTCTTCGAACCGTAGCTGCGCGGGTCCTGCAGCCCCATGACGCGGCTGACCACGACCGCGAAAGGGATGGAGCCCAGCAGATAGGCCAGGGCGATCAGGACGAGGACGGCAAGCGCGAGGAACGACGGCGACATAAACTAGGGGCTCCGGATTTGCTGAGCTGGGCAGGCTCTGAATTCTAGCGCGCGCGGCCAAAACCATAAAACGACCGGGTACAATTGGCTACGTTCGGTTGAGTTTCCTGGAAGTAATGATGCGCATATTGGTG
>Ga0180220_1001052_pt1 | contig 22804 bp, 23 predicted proteins | sample eDN5th37CBELigBY_FD_151335 | JGI IMG/M metagenome (GOLD analysis project Ga0180220, IMG submission 151335) | Enriched backyard soil microbial communities from Emeryville, California, USA - eDNA 5th pass 37_C BE-Lig BY (version 2) (version 2) | ecosystem: Environmental > Terrestrial > Soil >...
ACGGCCTGCCGTCTAGCGACGGGCGTCACCACTTTCGGCTGTTGATGTCCTTCAGGATCGCATTGTCGAGCATCGTCTCGGCAAGCAGCTTCTTCAGCTTCGCGTTCTCGTCCTCGAGCGCCTTCAGCCGCTTGGCGTCGGACACGTCCATGCCGCCGAACTTCGCCTTCCACTTGTAGAACGTCGCTTCGCTGACCCCGTGCTTGCGGCAGACCTCTGCCGTCGGCCGGCCGGCTTCGTGCTCCCGCAGGATCGAAATGATCTGCTCTTCTGAAAACCTGCTCTTACGCATCGTCCGTCTCCTCGCTGGAGTTACGGACTCTACCCAAATCTGGAGGAGATCGAGGGTCTCAGGTCAATAGCAAAGTTGGACCGAGTGTCAGGGGGGCGGCGTAATACCGTGTCCACTGACGCGCGTCAGGTCGCAGGCGCAGGCTCATCTGCGCAGCTTGACGTGATACGTTCAGAAGCTGCCGACCAGAACTAAAGCAGACGGGCCAAGACCGGCCGCACGCAAGCACGGATCATCAGATAGCCTGTGCTTTCCAGGCACCGAGATACGGTAGTTGTCGCGCCGAAAATCGCTGCAGCGCATCATGTTTTCAGCGAATTCCTGCATCTGGCGGCCGCTTTCGACCCTATCGCGTTGATCGACAGGCAGTCCTCGGATCGTGCATGTTGACCCGTTGCAGTCATTTGTCGGAAGTACCAAGCGGACCTCGTGACGGCTGCTTACTGGGAGTTGAGCGGGCGTTGTCGCCCGGCTCAATCGACTATGAACGCGTTGAGGGCATGCGCGTCACACCTACACCGCCCGTCCGACGAGGGAGCCGATGAGCGCGGTTGCGATCATGGCAATCGCTCCCCAGAAAACGACGCGCAGCGTCGGCTTGATGATGCCAGCGCCGCCAGCGCGCGCTCCGATCGCACCAAGCGCGGCAAGTCCTACGAGGCCGGCAACGGAAACGGCCCACGTAATCGTGCCGGCAGGCGCCAGCATTGAGATGATCAGCGGAAATGCCGCGCCCACTGTGAATGTTGCGGCCGAGGTCAAGGCGGCTTGCACGGGCTGAGCGACAACATGCGCCGCAAGTCCGAGTTCGTCTCGCGCATGCGCAGCAAACGCATCTTTGGCCGTCATCTGCTCGGCGACCTTGCGGGCAAGATCTGGCTCGACGCCGCGATTGATGTAGATCTGAGTCAGTTCGTTCAGTTCGGCCTCCGGTTGTTCGGCCAGCTCCTTCCTCTCGCGAGCCATATCGGCTTCTTCGGTGTCCGACTGAGAGCTGACGGAGACATATTCGCCGGCGGCCATCGACATGGCGCCAGCAACGAGACCAGCGACACCGGCCACGAGGATCTCGTGACGCGATGTCGTTGCGGCAGCCACCCCGACGATGAGGCTTGCCGTCGAAATCAGCCCGTCGTTGGCGCCGAGCACAGCGGCACGAAGCCAGCCGATCCGTTCTATCAAATGATTCTCTCGATGTAGTGCACGCATGCTGGAGGTCTCCGTCCGGAAATGTGGAACGTGGTTCCGACGCGTCACCGGAACTCGAACAGTTCGGTGTGGACACTTCGGGGTGACTGGCCCATCGCCGCCAAGTCGCGTTCTATGCCTGTCCTGAGACCAACCGGCCCGCAGTAGAACAAGTCGGCTTCGGCAATTTGGAACGGCGCCCCGCCTTTCAGACGGTGTGCTGTCAAGCGACCGTCGCGGCCGGAGTCCACCACTTCAAAGGAGAACCGAGTATTCCGCGCTTTGGCTTTCTCCAGAACATCGAGGCCGATCGCCTCGTCAGGCGTCGTGACGCAATAGACGAGATGGATCGTGAACAACTCTTTACTCGTCAGGCTTTCGGCCCAGGCCAGAAATGGCGTGATGCCGATGCCGCCCGCCAACCAGAGTTGTTGTTTGCGGCCTTTGCGAAAGTTGAACCTCCCATAGGGGCCTTGTACCACGACGCGCATGCCCTGCCGAAGCGTCCCGGGCAGTCGCCGCGTCCAATCTCCTAGCGATTTGATGGCGAACCTGATTTCGCCGGTATCGCGGGGTGCACTCGCGATCGTGAAGGGGTGCGGTTCCGACATGCCGGCATCTGGCGAACTGACAAAGGCGAACTGGCCCGGTTTCCAGTGCAGAGGCTTCGAGCGCGGCATGAGCAGAACATCGGTCACGCTGCCGCGCGGGATAATCTGCGAAACCTCGTACTCTCTTTGGCAGAGTCGCTGCGCCAGTAGCTCAGCGTACGCATACGCGCACAATCCAGCGATGCAGAACGCATTCAGGTAAAGCGAGAGAGGTATGCCAGCTGCGATCGGCTTGTCTGTGAACAGCTGGTGAAATGCGACGATGGCGAAAAGCACGCCGGTGAGGCGATGACTGAGGCGCCAGAGCTGATAGGGAATTTCAAGGTTCAGATACGGAATCCTCTTGAACCAGCTCACCAGAATGAGCCCGATGAAGCCGTAGAGCGCGAACTCACCAAATTCGCCCGCAAGCTCTCCGATGGTTGTCTCCGGTGTCCAACGCTTGAAGTGCGGCTCGACGAGCTGATGTCCGATCATCAGGGCCATCGCGCTGATGGCGAGCCACTTGTGCACGCGGTACATGCGGTCGAGACCGCCAAACAACGGCTCCATAAACGCAGGTCGTGCCGCGAGAAGGAGGCACTGGCTCATGGCGACCACGGAGCAGGAGGCAAGGGCAATGCTGAGTGCATTTGCTGCGCCGTAAGGCAGCACCGCATCCACGGCAAGCACGACGCCAAGAGCGCAAAGGAAAGTGACAAGGGTTGGCCCGATCAATGTCATCATTGAAAGTTCCGCTTGCGCCACGTGTCGGGGCATCGACGTTGGCGACTTTTGCCTGGACAGTTGGGTCTGAGTAAGCGTGAGACGCCGCGTTGGGTTCGTCCGGTCGTCATTTGGGCTCCTTATATTCGATGGAGATCTTCATGATCTTCAACGAGCCCGGGTCGATTTTTGCTTCGTAGCGATCCCCTTTATCGTTGACCGCGGTGACCTTGTAGCAACCGTCGTCTGTCTTGATGCGTGTGACCTTCCATCCTTCGGCTTCGACCTTCTGCTGCAAAGCTTCGCGGGGTTGCCATTCGGCGAGCGGAACATTGCAGCGCTGGTCGGCAAGCGCCGAGCCGCTGAGTGCGACAATCAGAACGGTCGACAATAGGATGGGATTTTTCATGGCCCTTCACTCCTGTGGGGATGGTGCTCGGCCGAAGGAAGCGCTCTGAACCTGACGCTCAGCTGAACCGGCTCAACGCTTGGGTTCAGGCTACAGTCAGCTTGCGGCAGTAGGCGGTGGATTGCTATCATCCAGCTGAAAAGAATAGGAAATTCATGCGCATCCTTCTGGTCGAAGATGACACGATTCTGGGCATGGCCGTGCGCGATCATGTAGCCGCCGATGGCCACACCGTCGATTGGGTCAAGCGGCTGGATGATGCTGCTGACTGCGTGCGGACCGTCGCCTATGAGCTCATTCTACTGGACCTGATGTTGCCCGACGGTCGCGGGATCGAGTTTCTCCGGGCCCGCAGACAGACTGGCGATGCGACTCCCGTCGTCATCCTCACGGCCCTCGATCAGATCTCAGAACGCATTGCCGGGCTCAACAGCGGTGCTGACGACTACCTCGTGAAGCCGTTCGATTTGTCCGAACTTTCGGCCCGCATCGGCGCGGTGGCAAGGCGGTACGGTGGAAGCCCAAATCCGCATGTCATACTGGGTGATCTGACGATCGATACCGCTGCGCGGACCATCCTGCGTTCTGGAAAGCCTGTCACGTTGACCGCACGCGAATGGTCGATCTTCGAGGCCTTCCTCCAGCGCCCGAAGGTGCTGCACTCGAAGGCCCAGCTCGAAGAGCGGCTCTACTCGTTCGATGCGGAGGTCGAGAGCAACACGATCGAGGTCTACGTCGGACGCCTGCGCAAGAAGCTTGGCCACGATGTCATCGTAACGTCTCGCGGCATGGGCTATCGGCTCGCTGAAAACATCAGCGGCGCGAGCGACGACGCATGAGGTGGATTCGGCTGCCGCCCCGACAAAGCCTGCAATGGCGTCTGACAGTCGGCTTGACGGCGGTCGTCTCGGTGCTGTGGCTGGCGGCGGTCGTGGCGGCCGGAACGATCGTACGCAGTGAAACCGACAAGGTGTTCGACAGTGGGCTGCAAGAGGTGGCCCAGCGGCTCCTGCCGCTCGCGTATATCGAGCTGCTCAATCGCGACCGAGATGGCCCAGATGGGGCCGCGTCGCAGCGCATCCCGTCAGTCGATCCACATACAGAAACCATTACCTACATTGTGCGCGACGCTACGGGGCGGGTCCTCATGCAATCGCACGATGCTGATCCGCAAGCGTTTCCAACCGACCTCCGGCCGGGATTTCACAGTAGTGCAAGCTTGCGACTTTATACGGAAAGCGGCGTGCAAGGTACGGTGCTGGTCACAACGGCCGAGCCCTTTCAGCATCGGCAGGAAGCCGTTCTGAAGGCTATGGCGATGCTGGCCGTGCCGCTGATGGTGCTTTTGCCCGTCTGTCTTTTCGGCGTCTGGTGGCTGGTGGCCTGGTCGCTGAGGCCTTTGGTGTGGTGGCAGGGTGAAATCGAAGCCCGCGGACGGGGCAACCTCGCACCTGTCAATGCCAGCAACCTCCCGACCGAAGTCGCGCCCATTGCCGCCGCTGTGGATGGACTGATCGCCAGGCTCAGGCTGGCGCTCGAAGCCGAGCGTAGCTTTGCCGGCAACAGCGCACATGAGCTTCGGACGCCCATTGCTGCAGCACTTGCACAGATCCAGCGCTTGATCATCGAGCTGCCTGACGAGGCAACACGCGGTCGTGCGCAGTCGATCGAGAGCGCCTTGCGCGATCTGGCACGTCTGTCGGAAAAGCTATTGCAGCTGGCCAAGGCCGAAGGCGGAAGCTTGATGGCGGACGCGCCGCAAGATCTGGCATCCGTTCTGCGGCTGGTCTGCTCGGACCTCGGCCGAGCTTCGAGCATCGGCAAACGGCTCTCGGTTCAGATCCCGCCATCGGGCAGTGTGAGGTCGCTCATGGATGCCGACGCCTTCGCGATCCTGGCCCGCAATCTGGTCGAGAATGCGCTCAAGCATGGCGACGAACGGTTTCCTGTCGAGATAAAGCTCACGCAGGACGGCAACCTTAGCGTCTCCAATCGCGGACCGATCGTCTCGCCGGATGAGCTGAGCCGATTGACACGGCCTTTCGAGCGAGGGGCGACGCGGGCGAAGGGGTCCGGATTGGGCCTCGCCATTGCTGATGCGATAGCCAGGGGCGCTGGAGGGTCGTTGGATCTGGTCTCTCCAATAGCGGGTGGAACGGATGGCTTCGAGGCCCGCGTTGTCTGGCCCCGGGCCTCTGCCATCGGATCGCCGTCGCGGCACGGAGGCACGTCCGGCTGAACCGAACCTGAAAGAGTTTCTGGACCGCCTTCAGTTGGGTTTCAGCTTCACGCCGCATTGCTCCTGCATCGGACATCGATGCTGGAGACACCGGATGAACAAATCACTGATGACGTGCGCGCTGCTTGCCGGACTCGCCTTGCCGGTGGCGGCGGAAGCCAAAACTGTGACTCTCACGACGACGTTGAACAACTACGGCGGCAACGGCGCCTACCTGGCCATCTATCTGACCGACGCGCAAGGTCAGGTCCATTCGACGCTACGTCTCGCGGCGCCCAAGGCGAAGTATCACAAACATCTTCGTGACTGGTCCCGTGGCTCTGCGGCCGCGCGCCTGCCGATCGACGGGATCACCGGCGCGAGCGTCGGCAGTGGTCAGATATTGAAAGTCAGTGTGGACGTTGCGGACGCGCTGATTGACGCCGGCTACCAGATCCGCATCGACAGCGCCGTCGAAGATGGCCGTGACGATCCATCCGAGATCATCGCACCTCTGACCAAGGCGGCTGCGGCGACACCGATTGTCGGCAAGGGCTACGTCAAGTCCTTCCGCTTCGATATGTGATCAGACCGGATCAGAGCCAATGCTTCGCTTCACGCATTCGTTGCCAGGGCTGATTGCGGCTCTCCTGGTTATCGTCCTGGCGGTGACTGGTGCAATGTTGTCGCTCGAGCCTACCATCGATCGGGCAGGCGCGGTCGTGCCGGCGGCAGGGCAGATCAGTGTGGCGTCTGTCGCGGCAAAGGCGACGGCGACACGAACAGACGTCGAGCGCATCGTGCGCACGCCATCCGGTTCGGTCATTGTCTATCACTTTGAGAACGGTCGCCCCCGGGCCGATCGGATCAATCCCGAGACGGGAGCGATACTTGCTCCTCACATGCCGTCGCGTTTCATGCAGACGGTAACGAACATCCATCGCTCGCTTCTGCTCGGCGATCTTGGACGGGGGGGAGCCGGTGTTGGTGCCTTGCTGATCGTCGTCCTTGCGCTCTCGGGCGCGATGATGCTGGCAAGGCGAGTCGGAGGTTGGACTGCGATCCTGAAGCCGATCAAAGGAACGGCGGTGCAGCGTTGGCACGCCGGGCTGTCGCGGTTTGCCGTCATTGGCCTGCTTCTTTCGGGTTTAACCGGACTCTATCTGTCGCTTGCAACGTTCGAGCTCGTAGCCGATGGGATGGCTGTCGAAGCCTCGGTGCCGGACAAAGTGAAGGGCGGACCACGCCTGCCCGTTGGCCGATTGCGAGCCTTGCAGGCTGTCGATCTCAGTGATCTGCGCGAGTTGACCTTTCCATATGCAAAGGATCTGACCGATGTGTATGGGCTGACAACGTCGCAAGGCATCGGTCGCGTCGACGCTGCGACCGGCGCAATTCTGGTCTACGAACCGCACAGCATCGCGCGGCAGGTTTATGAGACGATCTACACGCTGCATACGGGGCAGGGATTTTGGCAGCTGGCGCTGTTCCTCGGTCTCTCCGCCGCGACGGTGCCAATTCTTTCCATAACGGGCATCGTGCTCTGGTGGCGCCGTCGCCAGTCGATGCCGCGCATCAAGGGGAACGTCCCAGCACAATCGGCCGACGCGATCATTCTAGTCGGCAGCGAGGGTGGCGCCACGTGGAGCTTCGCCACAACGCTGCACGCAGCGTTGAGCAAGGCGGGTCACAGCGTACATGTGGCGCCGATGAACAGCATGGCCGCGACCTACGCCAAGGCGGAACGCGTGCTCTTCCTCGTGTCCACCTACGGCGATGGATCTGCACCTGCTTCTGCAAACCGGTTTCTGACGCAACTCGCCCGCAGTCGGACATCCGTTCCCTTCGCGGTACTCGGCTTCGGCGACCGGGCGTTTCCGAAGTTTTGCCAGTTCGCGGCAGAGGTCGAGACTGCGTTGCGGACAAGAGGCTGGCCAGCGCTGCTGCCGCTTAATCGGATCGATCGCCAATCGGCGCAAGACTTCGCCCGTTGGGGCGGCGACCTCGGTGCGGCCATCGGAACCCCGCTCGTCCTCGACCACAAGTGTGCTCGTCCAAAGACGATGCGTTTGTCATTGATCGAACGGATTGACTATGGACACGACGTGCAGGCGCCGACGACAGTGTTCCGGTTTGTCGTTCAGCCGCAATCAGAGACGGCTGGCATCGTGAGGCGCTTGCTCGCGCGATCGTCGAAGTTGCCATCGTTCACGGCCGGCGATCTTGTTGGGATTCTCCCGCCTGGAACAAATGTCCCGCGCTTCTATTCGCTCGCGTCGTCGACAGAAGATGGTGTGCTTGAAATCTGCGTCCGCAAGCAGCCGGGAGGCTTGTGCTCAGGGTACCTGCACGGGTTGACGGCCGGGGGCACGATAGAGGCCTTCATCAAGTCCAACCCGAATTTCCGTCCGATGCGTGGGAGCGCCCCGTTGATCCTGATCGGCGCCGGGGCTGGGATTGGTCCGCTGGTTGGAATCATCCGCCAAAATGCAAGGCGCCGACCGGTTCACCTCTACTGGGGCGGACGCCACCCGAGTTCGGACTTTCTCTATGAAGGTGACTTGTCTTTCTATCTTTCAGATGGGCGCCTCACGCGCTGCAGAACCACATTTTCCCGGTTGATCCAGCGCCACTACGTGCAGGACCGCGTGGCGATAGAAGCGAATGTCATGCGCGACCTGATCAAGAACGGCGCGCAGGTCATGATCTGCGGCGGTCGCGAGATGGCGACCAGCGTCGCATCTGTCATCGATGGCATCGTCAGGCCGATTGGTCTTGATCTTGCGAAGCTGAAAGCCGAAGGACGCTATGTCGAAGATGTCTATTGATCTCTTCAAGTTTCCACCCAGCTGCCTGCCCCTGATACGGCAGACATTGAGCGGCAATACGATGGGAACGCGCTATTCGGCGGTCTTCTACGCGGCACCGGGCACAGACGTTGATGCGCTGAATGGCGCGCTGTCTACGGCGGTTGATCGCGTCGATCGGCAGATGTCGACGTGGCGCGCCGACTCTGACCTCAACAGGCTGAACGCAGCGCCCGTCGGCACCTGGATGGACGTCCCGCAAAAACTCATGACAGTGCTTTCAGCTTCGTTGCACGTCGAGCGCATCTCCGGTGGAGCCTTCAACATCAATGTTGGTGATCTGGTCTCTGCGTGGGGCTTCGGGCCTTCGCGGGGTGCGACCAGCGCAAGCCAATCGTCGCAAGCTGACCGGCAGATGCGACCTCCCGCGTCGGCACGCCTCGAACTGGATCATCACAGTAGGCGTGCGCGCAAACCCGAAGCGATCAACCTGGATCTTTCCGGCATTGCCAAAGGTTTTGGCGTCGATGAGATGGCCCGTCTCATGGATGCCTTCCGAATTCCATCATGGCTCGTCGGCATCGACGGCGAGATGCGCGCAAAGGGTGCGAAGCCGGATGGCTCGATGTGGGCCGTCGCGCATGAGCGTCCCGATCGACATGTGCGCGAAGCCATGGGTGTGATCGAGCTCCAGGATATGGCCGTCGCGACGTCTGGCAACTACCGCCATTTCAGAGAAGTCGGTGGCAGGACTGTCTCACACACGATGGACCCTCGCACCGGTGCACCATTGCAGAACGAGGTCGCCTCGGTCTCCGTGCTGGCACCGCGTTGCATGACTGCCGACGCCTGGGCGACGGCTTTGATGGTGATGGGCGTCGAGGCCGGCCTGGAAGCAGCGCGAGCCCACGGCTTCGACGTCATCTTCGTCCTGCAGGACGGCACTGTAAGTTCGACCCTGTGACGGCGTGGCCAAGAGCGTCGAGTCGGCGAGGACCACGACGATTGGCTTTACGGTTGTCATCGAACTATGCCGCTTTCGGAATATGCGGACGTTTTCGGCACCAGGTCCAATGTCGTCCGAACATGGCCCTCCTCGACGTTGCGCTGCAATGCAGCAGCACGGAGGCTATCGGAAGTATCGCGTAGGGCTCGACGCTTCACCGCGCTTTGATTGCCCAGGCCCTAGTCATAAGACGTATGGAGCCGTCCGCCTGGCGTGGCAACGTCGCCGCAAGTCGATCTCTCAGGCGCTCGCGTGCATCGGGCAACAGGCTCGCGCAGTAGCCAGGCGCAGGTCCAGCTCCGAGCGTGAATGGGCGCCAGTAATCATCGAAGTTTCGGAAGACAGAGGGCGCCTCGAGTGCAGTCGAATCAACCTGCGTCCAGCCACTCTCTTCGATAAGCGTACGCAGTCGGTCGGGCGTGCAAAATGGAAACCGCCGATCCTCGGTCAGATTGGATGCAGCCGGGTCGAGGCTCGTCGCGGCCTTCCAGAAGGCACGCATGAATTCGACTCCACCCCCCGGATAGTCCCAAACATAGAATCCCAAGGTTCCGCCCGGATGAACGATCCGCTTCATTTCACTGAGAGCCTTCTTTCGATCCGGCACGAAGTTGAGCACCAGACCCGAGACGATGATGTCCTTGCTGCAACTGGGAACGTCGAGATCTTGCGCGTCGGCGGTATGAAATTGGACCCGTGGATCGCTGACGTTCGCACGCGCCTTCTCAAGGAATCCGGCCGACGGCTCAACGGCTACGATGCTGTTGGGCTCACAGAGCGAAAGAATATTGGCGGTTAGCGCACCGGTGCCGCAACCGACCTCGAGCCAGTCCGCATTCGGAGGTGCGCCGAGCCACTCAAGAAATAGAGGGGCGATCTGTCGGCTCCACCGGCCCATGTACTGCTCGTAGCTGTCGCCGGCCTGCCAAGCGTCATGGCGCGATGTTTCAGACATTGCCGCCTCCGCTGTAAGAAAACACTGCCCCAGGAATTCCGATACCGCCGTAACTGGACGCAAAGCACAGTTGAGCCAGACATCATCAGCACCTATGGCCCCGGCTAAACGGCACTCTACCACAAGCAGACGCAAAGCGCGTCGCCGCTCCTGATCTAAGTCCAGTAGTCAACCGGGCATGTCTGCCGCGTCGAGCTTGGCCCGGAAGATATTGCGGCGCGTCATGAGCTGATCAATGCATTTCCCCGCGAAGCAACACGTGTGTTGAACACCCGCACTGAGTCCGTAGTGGGTCAGGATGATGAGTTCTGACCGAGTGCGACACTCCTGCTCGACACCTGAAAGCTGCCGACCTGGGCCCGGATGCGGAACGTCGACGCGATACCTCGGACAGCGGACACGCTCGACGACTGCACCGTTTACGCCATGATGGAGTTGGTCGATGTCTCCTTGTGGGATCGAGAGTCGACGCTGCCGAAGCGCCGGCACGTGGTGCTCTGCTCTTATCGACTAACGCGGTGGTCCGATAGCCTCCGTAGAGAGGCTGACGAGACGGGCCAGGAGCAGTCATTATTGTCGGCTCGTCGGATCAGCAGATTTTCATTAGCAATTGCGTGACACAGCCGTTGGAGGAACTGGATGCTCACCTGCCACATCACCGTGCCATTATCGCGAACACTCCCCAGCCCAGGTATTCACGCGTAAATGCGGCGTAGCGTTGGGGTTCCGAGGTAAGTTTGGCTCGAATATCTGCCGCCAAATGGTCTTCGGGATTTGCTTCGAGCCATCGCCGCATGGTGAGCCATTTGGCTGCCTCGTACCTGTCCCAGCTGTCTTTGTCTGCCAGAACCATTTCCACGACGTCGTAGTCGAGGTCACGGAAAGAAGCTAGAAGTTCGGGCAGTACGAGAAAGTCGGAGATAGAACTGGCAAGGCATCCCTTGGCAACATCTTCCGTGGGCGGCAAGTGCAGCCAATACGGCTCGCCAATGAGGATGATCCCTCCGCTGCTGAGGCTCTTCGCTAGAAGCTTCGTCGTGCCGGCGACCCCTCCACCGATCCATGTCGCACCGACACAAGCTGCCACACCGACTTTTTCATCGGTGACGTAACCAGCAGCGTCGCCGTGAATGAACTCGACTCTATCCGCAACACCGAGTTCCGCAGCACGGATTTTCGCTTGCTCGGTGAACAACTGACTCATGTCTATACCGGTGCCGCTGATTCCGTAATCGCGTGCCCAGGTGCACAGCAATTCGCCCGAACCGCTGCCGAGATCGAGCACACGCGTCTCCGGTTCCAGGCGCAACGCCGCGCCGAGAGTAGAAAGCTTATCGGGTGTGAACGGGTTATGGATGCGGTGGGCACTTTCGGTGATGTTGAAAATCCGTGGAATGTCCACTGCTGAAGCGCCTTTCGCTGGTGTAAATGAATTCGCCACGTCAACCACTAGCACCGAATTGGACTGGCTGCGTCTCTAGTACTCACACGCCGGCCAGATTGCTAGGCATCGCTAAGATGCACGGAAGGGGCGTGAGACGCAGTCCGCAAGGGGTCAGACTCGTCGCCGGGTAACCATGGCTCAGAAGATTTGGTCAGAAAGCCGACGTCCCGTCAACGGGCGTCGGCCATCGAGGCGCATGCTGCTCTGTCTCTCAATCAAGGAGACAGAACATGGAAGAAGATCAAACACCTAACGTGAGCGCACCAACAGCCAAGCCGCCTCGCATCCCCTGGAATAAGGGCAAACTCGTCGGCGCGAAGCCCCCGTTGCGCCCGAGCCACGTGTGGTCGATCCGGACGAAGCTCCAGATTGAAGGCAAAAAGCGCGACCTTGCCCTGTTCAACCTGGCGATCGACAGCAAGCTTCGCGGCTGCCATGTCGTTGCCGCGCGAGTCGATGACGTGGCGCCGAGCGGCTACGCCATGGATCGGGCGACCATCCGCCAGAAGAAGACGGGCCGTCCGGTGCGTTTCGAGCTGACCGACCAGACGCGGCAAGCACTCGACGAGTACCTGAGGCTGACCGGCAGGAAGGCCGGGCAGTTTCTGTTCGCCGGCCGTGGCAACGCTGAGCGAGGATTGACCACCCGGCAGTATGCTCGGCTCGTGCAGGAATGGGTGACCAGTATCGGCCTCGACCCGGCCAAGTTCGGCACGCATTCGCTGCGGCGCACGAAGGCCGTGCTGATCTACCGACGAACAGGAAATTTGAGAGCCGTGCAGCTTTTGCTCGGACATTCGAAGATCGAAAGCACCGTTCGCTACCTCGGCATCGAGGTCGACGATGCCATCGAAATTGCCGAGAAGATTGACATTTGAACGTCTTGGGCAGGGCGCAGCGGGCCTGCCCATCATGACGACGCGATGCCCCAAATTCCGGACGTGACAGCGCGTCGATCCGATAACGTTATATTGGCGCCAGGCGACTTCGGCTTCTGGGATCTCGAAGTTCAGGGCTGTTCTAAGTGTCCCGTGCTGGCCGTTCAGGAGGCCGCCGAATTGATCGAGAAGGCGATCGTTCTTGCGTCGAGCAGCAGATTGTCAGAGTGGTGTCTTGGAAAGCTGCGTCGCGCCGGTCGACGACGAACAGGGGATCAACCCAACAGCTCGCGCACGGCCGCCCGCAGCATGGCTTCATCGGCGGCGCATTGCAGCGGGTTGCCCGCGCGGTGGCCCCAGGTCGACTCAATTGGGCGCAGCTCGGCATTGGGCATCAGCCGCGTCTCGATCTCGCTGTCGGCGACCGCGAAATAGAGATCGGTGGTCGAGGGCATGATGATCGACCGCGCCCGGATCGCGCCAAGCGCCTTGGTGAGATCGCCGTTGTAGATTGCGTTGTCGGAGATGTCGGACTGCATCCACGTGTCGATCATAGACAGCAGATCGTGCGCGTCGCGGCGTAGAAAGTTACCCTCCCAGGCACGCACGAGATAATCCTCGAGCGAGGCAAATCCAATCGTCGACCAGACCTTCTCGCGATAGAACGCCTGGCTCATGGCCCACCCGGCATAGACCCGGCCGAAGGCCCTGAGCGCACGCACCGGCCGCTCAACGAACCGGCCGTCGCGCCAGGCACCATCGGCGGTCAACGTGGCCCTGATACCCTCGAGAAACACCTTGTTGTGCGGGCTGGTGCGCGCCGACGTGCAAACGGCGCAGATGGCGGCAACCCGATCCGGGAAAATCGCACCCCAGTGTAACGCCTGTTGGCCGCCCATCGACCAGCCATAGACGAGGCGTATGTGCGTGACGCCGAAACGCTCGCGCAGCAGGCGCTCCTGGGCATGCACGTTATCCCAATGCGTGAAGACCGGGCTGCGGCCAGGGCCGAAGGGTTCGGTGAGATTGCTCGGTGACGCGGAGAGCCCATTGCCGAGCTGGTTCGGGATCACGATGAAGTAGCGCTCAGGGTCGAGCACTCGGTCAACGCCGATCAGCCAATCGATGTCGGTATGATGGGCGCCGTAGGACGTCGGATAGAGAATCACGTTCGACTTGTCGGGCGCGAGCGTGCCGTAGGTCTTGTAGGCCAGATGCGCCTTCGGCAGCGTCAGCCCACGCTGCAGCACAGCTGGACCCAGATCAAAGGTTTCGTAATCAGCCATACCCGTCTCCCCAGCCATCGCGCACTCATCATGCCGGGATCAGGGATCCGCGCAACCGGGCTACCGTTCACGTGGCGGACAGCACGGATGAGAGGTAGGCTTCACGGGACCATCAGCCTGAGGGAGTTGGCATGAAAGTCCTGTGGGTCTTCGCTCATCCCGAGCCGCGCTCTCTCAACGGTGCACTTCGCGACTTTGGCGTGAACGCGCTCGTGTCCACCGGTCACGAGCTGCGCCAATCCGACCTCTACGCCATGAAGTGGAAGGCCGTTGCCGATGGCGCTGATTTCACGGAGGGAGAGCCGGACGCGCGGCTGGTCTATGCCAACTCGTCGTTTCGGGGCTTCAAGAATGGCACTCAGTCTCCGGATATCGCGGCCGAGCAAGCCAAGCTGATGTGGGCCGATGTGGTGCTGATTCAGTTCCCGCTTTGGTGGTTCTCGGTGCCCGCCATATTGAAAGGGTGGTTCGACCGCGTGTTGGCCGCCGGTTGGGCCTACCGCGTGACCGACCCCGCCAACCCGAAGCGCAATCTGCGCTATGGCGACGGAAACCTGAAGGGCAAACGCGGCATGTTAATCGTCACGACGGGCGCGACAGAGGCGAGCTTGAGCCTAAACGGTGTCGCAGGCGACATCGACGACCTGCTGTTCCCCGTCAACTACGGCGTGCTCTGGTACACGGGCGTATCTCCCTTGCGACCGCACGTCATTCACGGCGCAAACCGAGTATCCGACGAGGAGTATTCGCGCCTCACGCAGTCGCTCGCCGCACGGCTGGCCACACTCGGAATCGAGGCGCCGCTTCCCTTCCGATCCCAGAACGGCGGCGACTACGACGACAGCCTCGTGTTGAAGCCGGGCATCGAAGTTGATGCCGCCGGACTGACGTCGAGGCGATTGCGTAACCCGAAGTGAGTGGCCATGCGTGACGAACCCCCGATCGCGGTGCGCTCATTCAGAATGTGGCTCTGCTTGGTTGACGCGGTAGACCTGAAAGCGGACGTCGTTGGCGGCGATCACCCCAATGTCAATCCGCTAATTCCCGATGACCGCTTGTGGGATCGAACGTCGATAGGAACTACAAGGGCACCCAAACCCTCAACTACTAGCGTAACCACCGCGCCTCTTGCGAATGACATGCTCGTTGGCCTGCAACATGGCCTCTGCCTTTGGGATGAATGCTTCCTCTCTCAGCGTGCCTCCCTGCCCGATCCGCCCCCATTCCCGAACGACGGCCCAACCGCCGAAGAGGGTTGGAACAACCGCCACGATGTAGAAGCGCGCCAGACGGGCAGGGGCATCGATCTTCTCCAGATAAACCCTCATGCCGTCCGCTCCAGCGCACGCCACAGCGTGGCACGGTGGACGCCCAGCTCTTTGGCCAGCGCCGCCTTGTCCAGAAGAGGATCGTCTGCCAGGCGCGCTCTTGCACCGGCCAGCATAGTTGGCGAGAGCTTCGGTTTCCTGCCGCCCCTGCGGCCCCGGGCTCTCGCAGCTGCCAAGCCCGCTTTCGTTCGCTCAGCGATCAGCTCGCGCTCAAACTCGGCAAGCGCGGCAAAGATCCCGAACACCAACTTGCCGGAGGCCGTCGAGGTGTCGATGTTGGCGCCGTGCCCGGTGAGCACCCGGAACCCGATGCGGCGCTCGACGAGATCCTGCACAGTGGCGACCAGGTGCCGGAGACTGCGGCCCAGGCGGTCGAGCTTCCAGACGACCAGCGTGTCCCCTTCCCGCAGAGCCTTGAGGCACGCTTCAAGTCCGGGCCGGTCGTCACGCTTCCCCGACGCCTTGTCGAGATAGATGCTGCGCTCATCGACGCCGGCAGCAATCAGGGCATCCCGTTGCAGGTCCGTGGACTGGTCGGCCGTGGAGACGCGCATATATCCGATCAACATCGGGCCATTGAATCACAGCCGGCTCGTCTTGCCGATCAACCTGCTCGCGGAACGGGCAACCCAATGTTGCGAAATCACTCGTGGAGACCGTGGCCGCAACATAAATTCGCAATGGGATTTCGCAACCTCACGAGGCGTGGGTTCTCATTGTCGACCCTGCGGGACCGTTCGCGTTGCAGAAAGGACGGTTTATGCGACGCGGCCAAGGTCTGGAGCCCCAAAAAACTTGATTGCACATATTGCACTTATTGCGTCATGAGCCTATAATGAGAAAGTAAGGAGAACATCTATGGCGCGCGCCCCACAGTCCAAGAAACCCCTTCCGCCGCAGGATATTGCCTTGGCGCAGGCGGCATTGGCGTGCCTCCCCAAGGACAAGCCGCTGGCTCTGACCGATACCGATAGCAGTGTCGTGGCGGCGCTTCCCGACGCGGCGGTGTCGCTGATCCGACGCATGCTGGCCGACATGGCGGCAGGCCACCCCGTGACGCTCCTGCCGGCCGAGGGTGAACTCACGACCTTCCAGGCCGCACACGTTCTGAACGTATCGCGTCCCTTCGTCATCAAGCTCATCGACAATGGTGCGCTTCCGCATCGCTTGGTCGGCACCCACCGCCGCATCCCGGTCGATGCCGTGCTCGCCTACAAGCAGCGCCTTGACCAGGCGTCGGATGCAGCCATGGACGAGTTGGTTCGCCAAGCTCAAGAACTCGACATGGGCTACTGACACGAGTGGAAAGTCCCTGCGCCATCCTCGACGCCTGCGTGCTCTACCCGGCGCCGGTGCGCGACCTGTTGCTCCAACTCGCACGCGACGGTGCTTACCGTGCGCGATGGACAGACAACATCCACGATGAGTGGATCCGGAATGTGCTGCGCAATCGGCCCGATCTGACAGCCGCGCAACTTGCCCACACGCGCCGGCAGATGGACACCCACATCCCCAATGTCTTGGTCAGGGGCCATGCACAATGGGTCAACAGCGTGCAACTTCCCGATCCCGATGATCGCCATGTGGTGGCCGCTGCGATCGCGGCTGGTGCGACCCTCATTGTCACGTTCAACCTGCGGAACTTTCCAGCCCCTGCTCTTGCGCCGTTCGAAATCGACGCCATCCATCCTGATACGTTCATCGTGCAGTTGCTCGACGAGCAACCAGCATTGCTCCATTCGGCGCTCGCCATCCAGCGGCGCCTTGTGAAGCCACCCGTTAAGTTCGAAGCCTATCTTGCCCGGCTCGATGAGCTCGGACTGCCGCGCTCAGCTGAAATCCTCAGGCGCCTTGCCACCAAACAGTGACTTCGCCCCCACCCCCGTCACACCCCCTGCGACGCGGCCAGCTTGCCACGCAGATGAAAAGACCTCGGCTTGCGTGACGCCCGGCTGGCTTTCTGCGGGGAAGCAAATCCCTCAGAGACCATCGCCCTACCGGCAGCTTCCAGCGCCCGCTTGCTTCCCCCATGCTTCCCCGGGACAAGCGACGGCCCTCAGGTTGCATCACCTGAAACATAATTTATTGATTTATCAGGTAAATTTGGCGCACCCGGTAGGATTCGAACCTACGACCTTCGCCTTCGGAGGGCGACACTCTATCCAGCTGAGCTACGGGTGCTGCTGGCGACACTGATAGCCGAAGCTGCGTCCGGCTGCAATCGCATGTCCGCATTGGGGGCCCCCAACGGGGAAGCGAAAGCTTCCGCTGGCCCATCTGCGCGGCGGGATTGTTCCAGCATCAGTCGGCCGAGGTCCACGCTGCAACGGTGCCCCTTCCGACCGTGCAGGAAGCCGTTCATGCGGGGACGGGAAAGTCCGGAAGCAGCATCTCGGGTTGGTGACGGCCTTAGGTCCGGCTCGAACGCCGGTAACCTGTTTCCTGAGCGCAGGACGGCGCGCCCGGCGCGCTCGTCGTCAGCGCGTGGCGCACTCTCGCGTCCTTCCGCTGGCATTCCGCGCCTCGCCGCGATAGAGGGTCTTTCCGTGGTCGCCCGCAACCCAAGTCGGAGCGCAACGGCGCTTACAGAACGAAGCGAATGATCTCTGTCATCATCCCAACCCTCAATGCCGAAGCGGGATTGGCTGCCTGCATGTCGGCGCTCGTGCCGGCGACGGTGGACGGGCTGGTTCGCGAGGTCATTATCGTCGATGGCGGATCGACCGATCGTACCCTGCTGATTGCCGATCAGGCCGGGGCCCGCATCGTCAAATCCGCGCCAGGGCGAGGGTTGCAACTGCAAACCGGCTTCAAGGCGGCTCGCTTCGACTGGCTTCTGTTTCTGCACGCCGACACCGTCCTCGAGACCGGCTGGGAGCGCGAGGTCGGCGTGTTCGTCGAACGCGTCGAGGTAGGCCGACGTCCGGAATCGGGGGCGGTCTTCCGCTTCGCCCTGGATGACCTGGGATTCATGCCGAGGCTCGTCGAGTGGGGGGTGACCCTGCGCACTTTGGTCTTGCGCCTTCCTTACGGCGATCAGGGTCTCGTCATCCCGCGCCGCCTCTATGATGAGATCGGTGGCTTTCGCGATTTGCCGCTGATGGAGGACGTCGACATTGTTCGACGTCTCGGACGGTCCCGTACCGTCGTATTGCGCGCAACCGCCGTCACGAGCGCTGTCCGCTACAGGCGCGACGGCTATCTCCGACGGATCGGGCGCAATCTCGCCTGCCTGACGCTCTACTACCTTCGCATTCCCCCTCGAATGATCGCGAAGATCTACGAATAGCCGGCCCTTGGTGCGTTCAATTCGGCGTGAGACCGCTTGGCAGCCGCGGCTTTCTGTCATGCTCCGCGCGTAATGCCTCTATGCTGCACAGTTGTCGAAGGTGCGTTGCAAAGGGAGACGCCCATGCAAAGTATTTCACGCCGAGGCTTTGTCATCTCGGCCGCCACCGCCGCCGCCGCATTCGGCCTCGACGGTCCCCTCGAATTCGTCAGTCCAGCCCACGCCCAGCGCACGCCCGATGGGGCAAGCAAGGGCTTCGCGACATTCAAGGTCGGCGATTGGAAAGTGACTTCGATCTATGATGGCATCTGGGAGAAGGCCCACGATCCGGGCTTCATCAAGAATGCCAGCGTGGATGAGACGAAGGCAGCGCTGAAGGCAGGCGGACTGACCGACACCGTCGTCCCGATCACGTTCACGGTGACCGTCGTCGAGAAGGACGGCAAGACCGTCATGTTCGATTCCGGCACCGGCGGTCAACTGAGCCCGAAGGCCGGCCTGCTCGCGAAGCAGAACCTCAAAGCCGCGGGCATCGACGCCGAAAAGATTTCGACGATCGTCGTCACGCACTTCCATCCCGATCATATCTTCGGCCTGATGGCCAAGGACACCAATGCCCAGGTATTCCCGAGCGCCGAGATTGTCGTGCCCGAAGACGAATACAAGTACTGGACAGACCCGGCGCTCATCGCGAAGCTTCCCGCTGCCCGCCAGGGGCTTGTCAAGCGCATCCAGGCCACCTTGCCGACCTGGAAGAACGTCAAGCAGGTGGCCGACGGCAGCGAGGCGGCGGCAGGCATCAAGGCAATCAACACGAACGGCCATACACCGGGTCACACCAGCTATGAACTGTCCTCCGGCAGCACCAAGCTCGTCGTAACAGGGGACGTGACGAACATACCAGCGCTGTTCATGAGGCATCCGGGTTGGCACGCCGCTTTCGACCAGGATGCCGCAATGGCGGAGAACGCGCGCAAGAAGCTTTTTGCGCAGGCTGTGGCCGACGGCGCCGTGCTCACCGGCTATCACTGGGGCATGCCCGGAGCCGGCACCATCAAGAAGGACGGCGACGGATACGTCCTCGTGCCCGTCTCGGCCGCCTGACGCGTTTCCGCGCTCACCGACCGATGCAGCGCCCCGCGTTGTCCGGAAGAACGATCGAGAAGGCGCCGCCGAAACGCGCGGCGCCTTTCGCATATCGGCTCGTGATCATGGCAAAGGTGCCGGTCGCCGGCCGCGTCAAGACCCGCCTCGCCCGCGAGATCGGCATCTCAGAGGCGACGCGATTCTATCGCGCAACGATGCGCACGACCGTGACGCGACTTGCTCGGCAACCCTTCTGGGAGACGTACCTGGCCGTCAGCCCGGACACCGAGGCCGTAAACCCGATGCTGCCCGCCGGAACCCGCAGGATACCGCAGGGGATGGGCGATCTCGGCGCGCGAATGCACCGGCCGATGCACCGGCTTCCGCCCGGCCCGGTCTGCATCATCGGCACCGATATTCCCGGAATTCGGGTGGCCGATATTCGTCTGGCCTTCCGATGCCTGGGACGCCGTGCCATCGTTTTCGGTCCCGCGGAGGATGGTGGGTTCTGGTTGGTCGGGCTCCGGCGGCGGCCTCGGGTGATCCATCCATACAAGGGCGTGCGCTGGTCGCGACCGGACACGCTTGCAACTGTCGAAGCCAATCTCCGAGGGATGTCCGTCGGCTATACGACCCGCCTCTCGGATGTGGACGATGGCTCGGACTTCTTGCGCGCACGTCAGAGCTTCGGCCGCCTCGTCCAGCCCCGCTGACGTCGGGCATCTGCACGAAATCATCTTGCAGACTCGCTTTGTTCGCCCTTTGTCCGCCGCATTCCTGGGCCAGAATCACATCCGTCGAAAGGTCGACGGATTAACGTTCCGTTAACCCCATCCCTTCACACTCTGTTTACCGAGCCCGAACTGCCGGTTGCGCGGCGAGCGCAGCCGTGGGCTCCTTGTCGCGTGAGCACACTGGTTGAGAGTAGCGTCGTATGGGCGAGCGTCGTCGTCGCAGGTCTAGCGGGTCTAAGTGTCTTCCCATTGGCCAGCTTCTCGAGGGTGACTGCCTCGAGCGGCTGCGCGAGATCCCATCCGAATCGATCGATCTCGTCTTCGCGGACCCCCCTTACAATCTTCAGCTCGACCGCGAGTTGCTGAGACCCAACAACACCATCGTCGATGGGGTGGACGACGCCTGGGACAAATTCCAGAGCTTTGCCGACTACGACACCTTCTCCCGGGCGTGGCTCGCCGAGGCGCGCCGCGTGCTCAAGCCCAACGGCGCAATCTGGGTGATCGGCTCCTATCACAACATCTTCCGTCTCGGTACCGCCCTTCAGGACCTCGGTTTCTGGCTCCAGAACGACGTCATCTGGCGGAAGGTCAACCCCATGCCGAACTTCCGCGGCAAGCGCTTCACCAACGCCCACGAGACGCTGATCTGGGCCGGCCGCGACCGCCATTCCCGAGTCACCTTCAATTATGATGCACTCAAGGCGGGGAACGACGATGTGCAGATGCGCTCGGACTGGTTGTACCCGATATGCTCCGGACCGGAGCGCCTGAAGGACGATGGCGGCCGCAAGGCGCATCCGACCCAGAAGCCGGAAGCGCTTCTGCACCGCATCCTGATCGGCACGACCAATCCGGGTGAGATCGTGCTCGATCCGTTCTTCGGCACCGGGACGACCGGCGCGGTGGCGGAGCGCCTCGGCCGGCGCTGGATCGGGATCGAGCGTGAGCGCGACTACGTGCTGGCGGCGAAGGAGCGCATCGGCAAGGAGGAATCCTTGTCGACCGCCGCGCTCGAGACGCTGCGTCCCCGCCGCGCCGAGCCACGCGTCGGTTTCGGCGCCATCGTCGAGCTCGGCATGATCCGCCCGGGCGCGCGCGTCTGCGACCAACGCGGCCGCATCTGGGCCGAAGTGCGTGCGGACGGCTCGCTTGCCCAGCCCGGGCCGCGCGGCGTCATCCGCCAAGGCTCGATCCATCGGCTGGGTGCGGAAGTGCAAGGCAAGTCAGCCTGCAACGGCTGGACGTTCTGGCACTACGAAAGCGACGGTCGCCGCCGGCCTATCGACGCGCTCCGCGAGGAGGCGCGCCTGCGTCTCGGCCTCGTCGGGGATCGCCCCGCCGCATTGGCAGCGGAATGAGATACCGCCCGGCCCACTCTGTGGATAACGCGGACTAAATTGGACAACTCCGTCAACCTCCCTGACCGCGGCACGCGAATCACCGCTGGATGCGACCCAGTTGAGATGCGACCCAGTTGAATCGCTGTGGGGTGGGGTAAGTAAGATGCGATTTGTGAAACGTGTCGGGCCAACTGGCCTTGCAGTCGCCGTGAGCGCGTTGTGTCTTGCAGCATGTGCCCGTCACGACGCTCATTACGAAACCTATCGGTATGGGTCTTTGAAAGACGGGCCGATCGTGACCGGCTCGACGAAGCGAGTCGCGAAGGCTCGCGTGAGGCGCCGCACACCCATCCACCGCTCGTTTGCGGGATCCCCGCGCCGAACGACAGTCGCTTCGGCCGAGCCAGCAGTCTACATGGAGGCACCGCCGCCGACTGCGAAACGAGCGCCCGAAGCCAAGGCGACGCCGCTCGAGACTGGAGCGAAGGTTTCGATTCCAGCCTCTCCACCTAGGCCATCGCATGCACCGGAGCCGCCCCTGCCGCCCGTAGACGATCCATCTGCCGTCGCCAAGATGCTGTCCGAAGGGCTGGCGCTGTTCGAGCAGGGCAAGGTCGTACAGGCCCGCCGGCGTCTTGTCGCGGCCATGAACGGCCCCGTGCCCGAGGTCCTTCTTGCGCTGGCGCGCTCCTATGACACGTACTATCTGAGCCGCCTGCCGACGGCGGACGGAGCGCCCGACATGCAGCGCGCATTAGTGCTCTACGAACGCGCACTTGAACGCGGCGCCAAGGAGGCAGCCCCCGACCTGGAGCGGACGCGCGGCATCTTGAAGATCCCACGCTGAACCGAACACTTCAGTGTCGGATCTCGGATGTCGCCGTGCGCCAGCCCGGCGACATCCGCGCGCGGTCGCGTCGGATGCCAAACCGACTTCGGCCCGGTCGTCAATTCAGTAGCCGAGCAGAAATGGATTGAAGCCGCCGCGCCTGTAAGCTCCTTGGCCCATCAGGACGTCGAGCCCAAGGCTTGCGACGTCGTCGGCAACCGGCTCGATTACGTGGTCCTTAACCTGATAGAACACTTTCAGGTAGCGATGACAATTGTCGCATGTCTCGGCCTTGACCGTCCCGGCGCTACCCTCGACCTCCTGGTAGCCGATGCCCTTCGTCGAGCCGCATAGCACGCACTTGATCCTCACATAGTTCCAAAGCACGCCGCAAAG
>Ga0180220_1001053_pt1 | contig 22801 bp, 20 predicted proteins | sample eDN5th37CBELigBY_FD_151335 | JGI IMG/M metagenome (GOLD analysis project Ga0180220, IMG submission 151335) | Enriched backyard soil microbial communities from Emeryville, California, USA - eDNA 5th pass 37_C BE-Lig BY (version 2) (version 2) | ecosystem: Environmental > Terrestrial > Soil >...
TCGCTTCCTCGATGCGTTCCCTCGTCCATTCCGGCTTGTTTCGCAAGACGAATTGCGCAAGTTCCACCGGGTATTCAATGCGGATGCAGCCGTGGCTGAAGTCGCGCCGCGCCCTGGAAAACAATTGCGGCGCCGGCGTATGGTGCAGATAGATATTCTGATCATTGGGAAATATGAACTTGATGTCCCCCAGCGCATTGCGCGGGCCCGGACGCTGGCGAATACGCCATTCCCCCCTTTGCACCGCATCGATGGCCTCGCCCGTGAGCGAATGGCTCACCGACCCATCCTGGCTGACGAACTCGAGCCCCTGCTGATCAAAATAGCCCGGATCGCGCCGCAGCCGAGGCAGCGTCTCGCCTCGCGCGATCGACCGTGGAATATTCCAGTACGGACTGAACTCGATGAAACGCATCTCCTCCAGGAAAATCGGCGTGCGCGTGTCCAGCGCCCGGCCCACCACCACACGCATTTCCAGATCCAGCTTTACTTCCGCCCCCGTGCCTTCATAAGCGCGCAAGACGAATTCCGGAATGTTCACCACGATCATGCGCGGCCCATACAGCAGCGGCGTCCAGCGCAGACGCTCCAGCGTCAGCGCCATTTGCCCCACGCGCTGCGCCGGCGTCACATTCAGCTGAGCCAATGTCGCCGGCCCCACCGCGCCGTCGGTGTCCAAGCCGTGGCGCGCCTGGAAGCGCTTCACGCCTTCCACCAACAGGTCATCGTAATGCCCCGCAGGCTGGGTATCGGCAGGAAGGTCCCCCAGGGCCGCAAGACGCTGGGCCATCAAGGGCAGGCCATCCCAGTCGTCTCCAGGCTTCAGCGAACGTGCGGGCAGCGGCGGCAGCGGCGTCTTCCATGCAGCATGATCGCCCATGGCCCGATAGGCATTCATTGCCGTTCGAATCGCTTCATACATCGGCACTTGCGGCTGAGCGGCGCTTAGCGCCCGCGCCAGGTTATTCGACTCGCGTGCCTGTATAAGGTAGCTGTGCGCGTCGAAATGCTGGTTGGCCGGTGCCTTGAAGCGATGCTTCAACACCTCGGGGCTGAGCCGGCCATGATTCAGATCAGTCAGATAGCGTTCAAGCGCTGCGGTCAGGTCCGCGTCCATCTGGGCGTGGTTGTCGATCGCAGACCTTGCATCCTGTTCGTGTTCGAATTCGAACGCCAGCGTGAGTTCTTGCGCGCGGTAGTCGTCGGGGTTCAGGCCTTGGGAGGCTGCATTGACCAAGACGTCCAGGGCGACCCAGGCGTCTTCGGTGGGCTGGCCGTTGGCGAACCATGAGGGCATGGGGGCGATGGGCACCACCTGCGCCGGAGCGGGTTCTACGGTGAAGGGTGGGATTGTTTGGGTGTAGGCTAGCTGGTGGGCGAAAATGCAGAAGGCGCATATCGCCATTATCTTGAGCAGGAAGGATGAGGCTGGAGAATGCTTCATAGTGCGCCTGGAAGATGACGAAGTCTCATTGTCACATAAGCGCGTATGAATTCGTAGAACCCGTCTTCTAGCGTGACCTGGGGTCGCGGTACTGACTTAATGAGCTCGACTCAAAGAAAACGTGCTGGATCGTAGGGAACTGGCTGGAAATTTTGCGCTCCAGTCGCCCGATAGCTTGCTCGACTTCACCGATGTGCATGTCTCGCTTGAAGCGGACCGACGCCGTCAGCAGCGCCTGCGCCGGGCCGAGCTGCATGGTCAGCAGGCGATCGACGCGGTCAATAGACGGGTCGTTCTCAAACACTTTCTTCAGAAGCGCGATCTGGTCGCGGTCAATGCTTTCACCAACCAACAGGCTGCCCGTCTCATGAGCCAGTACCATCGCGGCGCCTATCAGTACCATGCCGATCACCACTGACGCAGCGGGGTCGATAAAGGGGTTGTCCAGCAGATGGCCGAGCCAAACGCCTAGCAGGGCGACGGCGATCCCTATCAACGCCGCCGTGTCTTCGACCAGAATCGTAAACACCGTGGGATCCTTGCTGCGGCGCATGGCCGTCCATAGCGAATCGCCGGCCTGCCTGCGTTTGTTCAGTTCCAGACGGGACACATTCCAGCTATAGCCCTCGAACACGGCGGCAGCTAGCAGGACGGCATAGTTCCAGCCGGGGCTTTCCAGCTCGGGCGGGTCCAGCAAGCTGAGAACGCCGTGATAGATCGACACCCCGCCACCCAGCGAAAAGAGCGATACCGCCACGATCAAGGCCCAGAAATACAGAACTTTTCCATATCCGAAAGGGTGCGATGGGTCGGCGGGCCGTTTGCTGCGCCGCATGCCCAGCAGCAGCAAGAGCTCGTTTCCCGTATCGACGGTCGAATGTACGCCTTCGGCAAGCATCGCGGCGCTACCCGTTGCGGCAGCGGCAATGAACTTGCTTGCCGCAATAGCCAGGTTCGCCATCACCGCGGCATAGACGACCCGCTTCGAACCTCTCGCGTCGGCCGGAGGAGTTGTCCGGGCAGGCTCTGGTTTCATAAGTATCCTTGTGCACGGAAGGGCATGGAACAGGTGGATTTTCCGTTCCTCGATCGCGTCGGGCCGTGTAGCACTTGGCGTGCCGCTTGCGGCTTCTACTCCCTGTATGCCACCCAGCCTTTGAATATGAAGGCGGCGTAGAAGAGTTCTATCTGCGAAAACCTGTCTCATACAAGGCCGAGGTGCCCTGTTCGGGCAAAAGAATCGGTAATCGCTCCGTTATGGCCTGCATGGTCAGGCCGGTTCACATGTCACCGATTTCAAACGCTGCGACATAGGCGCCGAAGCGTGCTAGCCACTTCTCCTTGCTCGCATCGTCGTTCGGAAAGCTGTGGTGAACGGTCACTAGAGAAGCGCCGGGCCGGAGTCGCCGATATAACTCTTTCAGAGTGCGAGCTCGCTTTTCCTTTGCAAGGAAGTGCTGCGTCAGGAGGCAGGTCGTACCATCGAAAGGGCCTTGGGGCGCATTGTCGATATATCCTTCGTGAAACCTTATGCGGTCTGCGAAGTCGACCGCGGTGACGCGCGATTAATCGAGCATCTGCCTCGAGGGATCAACGCCGTCGAAGTGCCAGTCCGGATGAATTTCAGGTAAGCGTCATTCCGGGACTGTCAAGACGGTCCTGGAATGACGCTTACGTTTCTCTTTAAGAGCTTAGCCCACGGGAGTAGAAGTCTGTGGGGGCGAGGTCAAAATAAAAAGCCGTCTCTGTGCAAAACAGGGATGGCTTTTCGAAAGTGGGCGGGGCCGGAATCGAACTGGCACGCCTTGCGGCGGGGGGATTTTGAGTTGGCGATTGACAGTGTTTGTGTAGGGCAGTGCTGCGAAGGTGAGCGTAGGTTTTAGTAGGTGAAAGTAATTTAGAATCAGTGAGTTAGAGTATTTTAGCGAAATTGGTGAAAACTGATGTCTGTACCTGTACTGTACCGATTTCAAGGGGCTGGGTACAGTTCAGTACAGTCAGTCGCCTCATTCACTATCGTGCCTACGCCAAAGGCGATAAAGCATCGACACGATCAGCCACAGCCTGACAGGCAGCCACCAAATCCTTGACGATTCGCTCATCGACGTTCAGGTCGCCTTCATACTCACCTAGGTTGCGGATGTTGTGACACTTATCGAGTACGCGCCATATGGCAGGGCCCAGATCGAGCGTATGCGGTAGCAACTGAAAGACGACATATCGGTTGCTGGAGCGATAACCATGCCACCGTAGCGCAGCAAGACAGAATGCATGCGCAGCGTTATAGGCTAGATCAAAGCGACTTTCGATGGACAGCGACTCGTTCAGTGCGTCCCTCAGACGTGCATGTCCTGAGCGGACTAGGCCTTCAAACTCTCGCTTGTCTGGCGGCTCGGCCCGCAACGGCTTATTCGGGCCGCTTAGGTTTTCAAACGCTGAGGTCACGCTCTTCTCCTAGAATCCAAATCTTGGGTTGTTCCATCACACGAGTCAGAAACGACTCCTGCTTGGCGATCCGGCTGCGAAACTCGTCTCGCGACAAAATCGTGGGGTTCACGGGACGACCGAGGGTTATGCTGGCCTCTTCCAAGGCGGTGAAGAGCGCGCCATAACTGAGATCATCCGCGATGACCATGAGGTCGATGTCGCTGCTGGCGGTATCGGTTTTTTTAGCTACCGAGCCATAGACAAAAGCTGCAATGATCTCATTAGACAATGCTTGTAATGCCTGCCGCAGTGGGTCTGCTAAGCCCACTGTTTTCTGAATGATGCCACGGAGTTCAGTGAAAATTGGTGAGTTCGCATTGGCTTGGTAATGCTTTTGGTTGCCCACCTGTTTTACGGAGACAAGGCCGCTGCGGGTGAGCGTTGCTAATTCACGTTGCACGGCACCTGATCCGCTGGCGGCGAGCTTGATCAACTCATTCGCATAAAAGCTACGGTCGGGCTGCCCGTACAAAATCCCCAGCACGCGCTGTTTGGTGCCGGGGAAGAGAGCGTCGGATAGGCTCTGAGGAGAAGAGAGAGGTGCTTTCATACCCATATTGGGTTTTATTGTACCCATTTTGAGCATTTTTTTGGTGGGCAACTGGTATTGCCTCATCACTGGGGCAGACCATACAAAGCGAATGTGACTACGTGGCGAAAACGTGATCGTTAACACGGACGCATCACACTTGCAATTGCAGGCGCAGTGATCTCGTGTGCCCAAGTATCCCTCTACCCAGGTCGGCGAGTACAGTTAACCAACTTGCAACTATCGGTTAGTCGGAAGCTACATCGGCTACTGGTGTAGACAGTGTAATTTCATTTTCTTGTGGTTGGCGGTATGGCACTCGCGCCACGGGCATCGACTTAGCTGCATCTTCAAGATGAATATGTTGGTCGTCGAAAAATATGTGGGGTCGAAAAGCTTGGAGTATTGGATATTTTGGTGCGCCGCCAAGGAAATGAGCTTCGTCAACCCTTACATTCCAAGCACGAAGTGTTCTTATTACCCGCTCATGAGCGGGACTATTTCGTGCCGTGATTAGTGCGGTATGAATAGGAGGCTGAGACAGGGGGGTCTCGAACTGTAAATATGAAAGAGTCTTAAGAAGCTTGGCAAACGGTCCCTCAGCCATTGGTTTTCTGGCATTATCGCGTTCGTGCTTCAAGAAGGCGTCTAGGCCTTGCGTCTGGTAAATCCGCTCCGATTCATCTGAGAATATGACAGCATCACCGTCAAACGCTATTCGGATCTGATCGGGTACTGCTTCATGTCTTTCCGGAACACTATAGATGCGAGCCGCAGCTACGCCTGCATTGATTGCAGATTGAACGTCAGTTTCATCTGCCGATAGGAATAGATCGACACCATACGCATTTAGATATGGTGCCATCGGCTCACCTCCTGTGAGGGCTGCTCGAGTAATATCAAGACCATGATGTTCGATTGAGTTAAAGATACGAAGGCTAGTCTCGGCACTGTTTCGAGACATCACCACGACTTCTGTTTTTCTTTTTCCAGCGACAAGAGTGTTCAGATTTAGTATGGCTTTTATTAGAGGAAAGCCAGACCCAGGCTGGAGAGGTTCGTCTTCATGATCCAACTGATATTTTGCGTACGCCTCTAAGCCTTGATCGACGTAAATTTTGTGCTCAGCGTCAAGATTGAAAAGAGCTCTTGAAGAGATCCCAATTACAAGATATTGGCTAAAGTCATACGGCATTTTCGTCACCCTCGGTAATTTTTATTTGCTATTGCATTGTGCTATGAAATGAATGTCGGCTATCGGGGCTCTGATTATCTTTCATCGCTCTCTGAGTTTAATAAGAAGTCATCGTCTGCAGTGATGGCAGGCCTTCGGTGACTGTCAAAGTGATTTGTATGGCACAGATGTTATCCCGACGTGGCATGGCTCCCTCCACCAGATTTTGCTCGCAATGCTTCATACAACTGAGCTGGCCCCAGCAGAATGTCGCGTAATCCATCACGCACTTTTTCGGACCCAAGCGCTTGCGAGCTCATGATCTGATGCGCATCTAACGCATCCATGATGGCATTCAAGAGTGCATCCTTCAGGTCAGGTGAGTTTGCGAATTGTTCCTTGCTATTGCTCGCTGCTTGCTGCATCAGCGTTTCGTTTTCCAGCAGCTTGCCCTTCAGCACTCCATTGACGTAAACGAGCTGATCACCATCACTTAAGTCACCCTCGAAAAGGCCATTAACCTTCTGGATGATTTCCACCAGATAGGCTCGTTGCTTTTCCTGCACAGAGCCGCTGCCTACAGCCTCCATCGGCGCTAGCTTGTAGCTACCGTCGTGATTCAGCCCCAAGGGTTGTTTGCCGTGATTTTTCAAAGTGTGGTGGGTGAGCACCACTTTGCTTAGGTCCACTGTGTCGCGCTCGCGCCCGAACTCCAGCAAGGGAATGAGGCGCTTGAAGAACAGGAAGCGTTTTTCGATATCCGTATTGCCGTAATCGAAAATTTGGCTCAGGAACGCATACAAGCGAACGTAGGCACCCATGTCGCCTTTGAATAGCAGCAGGGCATCCAGCACTTCCTTTGCAGCCTTGGCAGCTTTGTCGTCACCTTGCTCTTCGGCAAAGTTTTTGTCTTGTTGCGCTGATTTAAAGCGCTTGAGTAAGCGATCGGCAACCGGTGCGATGGCAGCATCAAGCTGTTTTTGCGTGCCGTTGGGGTCTAAATCGACCTTTGCGACACGATCCACTTCGAAATCGTCGTAATGGCCGGAGGCATCCAGCTTGGCCCGCAAGTCGTAAACGAGGTGAGGGTCCGTTGTGGCCTCCAGTTCGGCCGTTTCGTAATATGTCTTGAACGCTTTTAGGATTTCAGCCGGTTCGTTGACGAAGTCGAGGACATAAGTCTCATCTTTCCCCGGATACGCTCGGTTCAAGCGCGACAATGTTTGGACGGCCTGAATGCCACCCAGCATTTTGTCAACGTACATGCCGCATAGCAGAGGTTGGTCAAAGCCAGTTTGGAATTTATTGGCCACGAGCAGCAGGTGATAGTCCGGCTCCTTAAACGCTTCACGGATATCCCGCCCTTTAAGGCCTGGGTTTAGATCCTTGCTGTTCTCGGTCACAGCTTCGGGGAAGCTTTCGGGGTCGTTCACTTCACCTGAGAAAGCGACCAGTACGCCCAATGGGTAGTTCTGCTTAGCGATATACGCTCGAATCGCTTTCTGCCAGCGTACGGCTTCCTTGCGACTGCCCACCACGACCATCGCCTTGGCGCGCCCCTGCAGCAGTGGTTGAACATTTTCGCGGTAGTGCTCTACGACGATCTGCACTTTGCTGGCAATGTTGTATGGATGCAGCCGTACCCATTGCATGATGCCTTTCATGGCTGTGCTGCGTTCGACCTGGGTATCGTCGTACTCGTGGCCGTCATGCGCCAGCTTGAAGGCTAGTTTGTAGCTCGTGTAGTTCTTCAATACGTCGAGAATGAAACCCTCTTCGATGGCTTGGCGCATCGAATACACGTGAAAGGGCTCCGGTAACCCATTCGGTCCTGGGCGGCCGAATAGCTCTAGCGTTTTACCCTTTGGTGTCGCGGTGAAGGCTACATACGTCAGGCCTTTCACATTGGCGCGGGCTTCCATCTGTGCGGCCAGCAAAGCTTCGGTGTCGACCTCACCTCCATCTTGCAGATCCGCCCACTCTTCGGCAGATAACAACTGTTTGAGCTTAGAAGCAGCTTCGCCCGTTTGCGAGCTGTGTGCTTCATCCGCAATCACCGCGAATCGCTTGCCATCAGTGGCTGCCAGCTCTTGCACTGCTTGCAGGGCAAACGGGAACGTCTGGATGGTACAAACAATGATTTTCTTGCCATCTTTCAGGGCTTGGCCAAGTTGCGCGCTTTTGCTTCCATGTTCATTTGTGATGCTGGCGACCACGCCTGTGGTTCGCTCAAAATCGAAAATCGCCTCTTGGAGCTGGGCATCGAGCACGTTGCGGTCGCTCACTACCAACACGCTATCAAACACTTTTTTGTGTTCGGCATCGTGCAAATCGGCGAGGAAGTGTGCCGTCCAGGCAATCGAGTTCGTTTTGCCGGAACCGGCTGAGTGTTGAATCAGATAGCGCTGGCCCGCGCCATTGTCCAAGACGTCAGCGACCAGCCGACGTGTGGCATCCAGTTGATGGTAACGAGGGAAAATAACGGCGCTGAGTTGCTTCTTATCGTCACGTTTACCAATCAGGTAACGATGCAGGATATTTAGCCAGCTTTCTCGCGCCCACACTTCTTCCCAAAGATAGGCGGTTGCATAGCCGTCAGTATTTGGTGCGTTGCCTGCCCCGCCTTCGTTGCCCCGGTTAAATGGCAAAAACGTCGTGGCTGGCCCAGCCAGCTTGGTCGTCATCATCACTTCCGATTGGCTCACTGCAAAATGCACCATAGCGCCGCCAGGAAAGCTAAGCAGCGGTTCGGTGACGCCACCTTTGGGCTGCGGGTGTCGGTCGAAACGATACTGGTCTACGGCATCCTGCACGCTCTGAGTGAAGTTCGATTTCAGTTCTGCCGTGGCGACGGCAACCCCGTTGAGAAACAACACTAGGTCGAGCTCGGCTTTTGGATTGTTCGGCGAATGGCAAACCTGACGAACCACGCGTAACCGGTTGGCTGCGTAACGTGCTTGCGTCGCGGGGTTGATGGCTAACGCAGGTTTGAACTGTGCCAGCATCAGTGGCTCTTTCAGACCCAGCATCTCAACACCGCGTCGGAGTACATCCAGCGTGCCGCGTTCATTCAGGCTCTTGCGAATGCGGTCAGCGAGAATACTCGTCAGTGCAGCGCCATGCGTCTTGCTGAGACGTTGATAGCTGTCTGGTTGTGTGGTTTCTACCCATGTCAGCAGGTCTGGCATGAAGAGCCCATGGGCACGATCAAATAGTGCCGCATCACCCTCTTGATAGAGCCAGCCATGAGCGGCCAGATGCTGGCAGATGTCTGATTCGAAATGGTGCTCTTGATGAAGATTCTGCTGACTCATTGTCCCTCCAGGTGATTTTGCTTTATGTGGTGCTGACCGATCTGTCGAGACGTCTCAGTTTTCCGAATAACTGCGGTCTAGCAGCGGCTTGGCTCGTTCCAAGTCTGCAAGGCTACGCAGGCAGAGTTCCGTGTCACCTGTCCCCCAATGGCCGATTTGGCTCACATCACGGCTGAAGCCTTCCTCTAATGTCACCGTGGTGGGGTCAAGCTTGAGAATGATGAGCATTCGGCTAGGAGACACGATGACGCAGGCAAAATTCTTTAGCCGACGGAAGGCGGTATAGAGCTTTAGGGGCTTTTCTTGAACGTCTTCGCCCAATCCAAGCAGGTAAGCTTTTGTCTGCTCGTAGAGGTGCTGGATGTCTGGCGTCGCAAGAGCCAATTGCTCAGCTAGGGATTTGTCCTTGCCGACTGACTTCACAGTGGGTGACCCGGTGGATAGCTCGGCAGAGGTCGATGTTTTAGCAACCGTTGCGTCTGGCACCGCTTGCGCGTTCACCAGCTCTAGCAGTAGCAAGTCCTCACCGAAGAGTTTGTAGCGAACCAATTCGATATTGCGTGGGATTTGTTGTACGGCGTATTGATCATAGCGAGTGAAGTCTGCCGCGATACACAACAGCCGAGTGCCTGCCCACTCTATGTTTTCGGCTGCTTCCTTGCCTAGCTTTTCCATTACCAACCAGCGAAACTCGGCCTGGTGGTCCATCAACCAATCAAGATAGAACAGTCCTTGGTTAATGACGTTTTCATTGCTGTGGCGCTTGTACTCAACAATGACGGGGCAACCGTTTTCATCCAGCCCTAGGGAGTCAATGCGACCTCTGTGAGTCTTACCCGTTTGGTACTCACTGGCGAGAAACTGCACACCTAAAAAAGTGCTCATCTGGCTATCGATGAGGGTTTGCAAAGACTTTTCTAACAGCGCAAGACTACCAGTCAGTTCAGTGGCTGTGCCATTGTTTAGACGGAATAGCTGGATGTCACTCATAGGGCCTCCGTTTTCTCGTCACTGCTGATCTGGGCTACTGTGCTGCGTACGTCGATTTGTCCTGTAACCGCTGCAGCGATGAGGGCACTGCGGCGCTCCTTCATTAGGTTAATCGCGCGTTCTGATTCTGATGTAAGTTTTGATAGCTTGGCTATCTCTTTGTCAATAAATGAAGATATTGATAGTTGCTCTGCTAAGTCTGGGGCAGGCACCCTGAGATTTCCAAGTTGCCCACAAGTTATTGCGCCTTTGGTGCTTCCAGCGCCTTCGCTTTCCGTCCGCAAGTTCGAATAAGCTGCTTCAATAATTCGAAGCAAGTAAGGCTCTGTGAGCTTGTTTGCGGCAGGTTTGATATAGGCAACATGCTGATTCACTGTAGCGGTGAATACAAGACGAGTAGCCATACCCCTCGTCTTTCCTTGGCCTGTAATACCGACGAGCACGGCCGGAGGCTCAACTATTGGTAAGTGACATTCAGCGAGAGCTATAGGGGTTACAAAACGCTCGGCTTTCGATACTTCCTCTTGATTGACAACAGAGCTATTGAGCCAGGGAAATCCTTCATCAGCCCAATATGCTGGGTTATCCCGATTAGGTGTTGAGCCATTCCCTATGCGTGCCAGTAGCTTGAGCGGGCAAACCTCCCAATGTGCCGGCACCTTCCCCAGCCACGCGATGCCAGAATCCTTCATCGGTACATCAGGATTAAGGCCGCGTGTGACGGCATGGGAAATGGTGGCTTGGCGCTTTTCGGCCAGTAGGGCGATGAGCTTTTCCTGCTCGGCAATCAAAGCGTCGATTTTGGCGGTTTCGCGGTCGAGGAAGGTGGCGATAGCGTCCTGCTCTGCGAGCGAGGGCATCGCGAGGACGATATTTCGCATCTCGGAATAGTTCGTACTCCATAGGTCCGCAACAATTCCTTTTCCATACCTATAAAACTCTTCTTGAAATGGAACGCTACGCAGAAGGTGATGAGCGAAGTTAATGTTTAAATCTGTGGTAACAGGTTTAAGTACTGTGTTTATTAATGAAACAGAGCCACTCAGGCGAGAGACGCCTGATGAACCTTTCCTGTCCGAACGGCTGTTAATGACATAGTCGCCGGCGCACACGCGTTTACGGTTGTCACCATCGTCTGTTTTCGCAGCCGTTTCAAGTTGTGGTACTACTCCTAGCTTGGTTACGGAGAGAGGTGGAAAGTCTCGATCACTCACTTTTTCACGACGTTCTTCAAAATAGAAGCCAAGTCGCCTGATAAACCACGAGGTCGGGACGTTACCCATCCATTTCACGCCAACGTCCTTATATGTTGGATACCTCTGCAAACTCATTCTGCCAACTCCTGCAGCATCTTCATGATGTTCGCTGTCACTGTTTTCAGCTCTTCGTCAATGACCTGAAGGCTGCGCGGCGGTTCGAACACGTAGAAGTGGCGGTTAAACGGAATTTCGTAGCCGATCTTGCTCTTTTCCGTGTCTATCCAGGCATCTGGCGCGTGTGGCAAGACTTCACGTTGGAAGTAGGCGTCGATGTCTTCGCCTAATGGCACATTCTCGGTGTCTCGTAATGCGGTATTGGGCTGTGGCTTGCCCTTCTGCTTGCCTTTGACACCCAGCACCACTTGACCGTTGTCGTCCAGCAGCGGTCGCTCGACAGTGATAGTGGTATAGCCAAACGCTTCATTCTTGAAAATGCGTGAGATCGGTACACGTTTGAGACGACCGCCGTCCGGTGCTGTAGGTAACGAATCTATCGTGGTGACAAGTTGGGGTTCACCTATGGTTTGACCACTGGCGTCTAGCACGGAGATCATTTCGGCTTCAGTGAACTGTCCAAATAGACGTGTCACCATGTCGATGTGAGCGTCGCTCATCTCCTTGCGCTTGGAGCCTAAACTTTTACGCATTTTCTGCCAGAAGCTGCTGGCGTCAATCAGCTGTACATAGCCCTTGCGTTCGACCGGTTTTTTGTTCGACAAGATCCAAACGTAGGTAGCAATCCCGGTGTTGTAGAACATATCCGTGGGCAGGCCAACAATCGCCTCAACCAAGTCGTTCTCCAGCACGTAGCGGCGAATTTCACTCTCACCGCTGCCTGCACCACCGGTGAACAGCGGTGAGCCGTTCAGCACAATCCCAAAGCGACTGCCACCAGCCTGGGCGGGACGCATTTTGCTGACAAGGTGGAGCAAGAACAGCATAGACCCGTCGGATACACGAGGCAGGCCAGGACCAAAGCGCCCGTCGAAGCCTTTCTGTTCGTGCTCTTGGCGGATGGCCTTTTCTACTTTTTTCCATTCCACACCGAAAGGCGGGTTGGAAAGCATGTAGTCAAATTTACGGGCGGCATGGCCATCGTCGCTGAGCGTGTTGCCAGCGACGATATTGCCTACGTCCTGGCCCTTGATGAGCATGTCGGCTTTACAAATGGCGTAGGACTCGTCGTTGAGCTCTTGGCCATACATGGTAAGTCGTGCTTGCGGGTTGTGCTCCCGAAGGTACTCGCCTGCTACGGACAGCATGCCGCCAGTTCCCGCGGTTGGGTCATAAATGGTGCGTACTACGGCATTACCGGGGGTGAGCACATCATCGTCTTCGATGAACAGCAGGTTGACCATCAGGCGAATCACTTCGCGTGGGGTGAAGTGTTCTCCAGCAGTCTCGTTGGATATTTCAGCGAATTTACGAATGAGCTCTTCAAAAACCAGGCCCATCTGCATGTTGTCGACCGATTGAGGATGCAGGTCGATATTGGCGAATTTTTCAGTCACCAGATACAGCAGGTTGGCTTTGGCAAGTCGTTCGACCTGGGTATGGAAGTCGAACCGTTCGAAAATGTCGCGTGCGGCTGGCGAGAAGGCCTGAACGTAAGCGTACAGGTTCTGGCGAATGTGGTCCTGGTCACCAAGCAGCGTGACGAGGTCCAGTGGTGAGGTGTTGTAGAAACTCTGGCCAGCCTTACGCAATAGGAAGGGATCAGGATTCAGGCCCGCTTTGGTTTTAGCGTCGAATTCAGCGAGGACGGCAGGTTTTGTCGCAGCCAGTACGCAGTCCAGGCGGCGCAGTATGGTGAAGGGCAGAATGACGCGACCGTACTCGGATTGCTTGTAGTCGCCGCGTAGTAGGTCGGCAACAGACCAAATAAAGGATGATAGTGCTTGGTGATTCATAGTATTTCTATACTCTTTATAGGTTGTTGCTGAGCTTGACTGCATAGCTTGTGCTACGCCCTCCCGCGTCGTTTTTTTGAAGGATTTCGTATCGCAGCAGCTCTGTGATATCGCGTAAGGCTGTATCACTTGAGCATTTGGCCAGCGCAGCCCATTTGCTAGTGGTCAGCTTGCCTTCAAATCCATCCATCAGCTGATTCAGCACCTTGATCTGCCGCTCATTCATCGGAATGGTCGCGGCGTGCTGCCAGAATTTCGCTTTGGTGAACACCTGATCGAGGACGCCATGAGCGTGTTCGATGGCTTTCAGTAGGGTGGCAAGAAACCACGCTAGCCATTGCGTCACATCCATGCCGCCCTTTTGCGTGCGTTCCAGGATGTCGTAGTAGGCTTTGCGCTCTCGTTGGATCTGAGCGGATAAGCTGTAAAAACGTTGTTGGCTGCCGTCTGCACGGGTGAGCAGCAGGTCGCCAATGGCACGTGCAATCCGGCCATTGCCGTCATCGAATGGGTGTAGGGTGACAAACCAGAGGTGGCCTAGGCCTGCGCGAACGAGAGCGGGCTCTTTCGGTGATGAGTCATTAAGCCAGGCCCAAAAGCGTGCCATTTCTGCCCCGAGCCGGTTTGCAGGCGGTGCTTCGAAATGCACCTTTTCCCGTCCGATAGAGCCTGAGACAACTTGCATGGGGCCGTTGCTGTCGTCGCGCCAGTGACCGACCTTAATAGCACTGATGCCAGAGTAGCCCGTGGGGAAGAGTGCCGCGTGCCAGCCGAATAGGCGCTCGGTAGTGAGAGGTTCCATCGCTTTGCTCGTGGCGTCCAGGATCATGTCAACGATGCCGTCGACATGACGATCTACGGGAGCCAAAGCACCGATATCGACGCCTATGCGACGTGCGACGGATGACCTGACTGAGGCGACACTGAGCGTTTCGCCTTCAATGGCGCTGGTTTGGACGACGTCTTCGGTCAGGGCTGCTAAGCTGGCTTCGTCGCGTAGTGCCATTCCCACGTCCGCCAGTCGGCCGAGCAGCAAGCCCTGGGCGTGACTGACGGCCGCCAGGGGTTCTGCCAGGGCGGCCAGGTCGTAGCGCCAATCAGGCCAGTGCGGCGATTGCCAAATATATTCACCGTATTTCATGCGGTGATTGTGGAGGTGTTTTAGGTTTTCGTCAAACCCTGATACATCGTAGCGGGGTTTATTGCGGGTGGCTCGGTTGTGCTGCGTTACGACACCTGCTGGCGAGCCAGGGCCTCGGCTACTGTTTCTTTCGGCCGAAGTCCGAATAGTTCTCGTGCATTGGTCGTAGTCACGTGGCTCGGTGGCTCGAATATATAGCCGGCCGCTTTCATTTGCTCGGCAATTTCTTCGGTAATGAAGAAAGGTTCGGGCAGGTTGTCGTCGGGGGTAGTGCTCATGGTTGTCCTCGTAGGGCAGCGCTAAAACTTTAGCCGCTAAAATTTCGACGTGCGTTTGTCGTTCCGGGTGATTGGATTTATCGGCGAGTGTGTGGCGTGCGGTTCGTCGATATATCTTTACTGCGTTGACTGGACAGCAAAGCAAGTCTGCGCCGCTCCAACGTTGGGTCGTTAAAACGTACAGTCAGGTTTGCCGCAGCGGCGGCTTGCACGATGTTTTCTTTGAAGGTGTCGCTGCCTGCCACGGTCAGCGTTTGGCCATATCGTTGAGAGGCCATTTTCAGAGCTGCGATTAAACCTTCCATGTTGGCATCCGTGGCGATGCTGAGCTTGTCGCCGTCATCGCGGATAGTAGCGTCTGCCTTTCGGTAAATCAGTGTGCCTTTCTTGGTCACGTGGTCAGGGTGGTTGATGGAAATATCGTTGTATCGCTTGTTGCCCGTAACGATATTTCCGTTGAGCGCCTGCCGAGTCTGGTTGGCTCGCAGCGCTAGCAATGCCTTTCTGTCTCCCGCCTTGGCTTGCTGTTGCAGCCACTCCTGCCACACGCACGGTCGGTGTCGCTCAGAAATAGCGCCTCGTTCCCGTTGATAACGTTCCTGTGCCGTGGTGAGCTCTGCAAGCAGCGTTTGATGGGTTTGCGCATACAACAGCTTTTTCGTGAGTCGTCCGCTGCCAAGTATTTTGATCGCTGACCGTTTCAGGCGGGCTTTTGTCTTTGCTGATTCGATCGCGCGGTTGCGTTGTTCACGTGCGGCTCTCAAGGCCGCGGTGCGCAGCGAGGCTTGATGCTGGTGCTCAGCTTTGTATCTGGCGTAGAGACCGCTGGTGTTGATTTTAGATGGTAGGAGCTGTCGTCGGTATGTGTGGGCTGCGTTTTCCCCTCCAAGCGGCTGTACAGGCGTCTGGAAGGCACCCAAGCGGGAGACTAGCTTCGCTTTTGAGAGATCGCGAGACACCGAGCTGGCTTTGACGGCTAAGCCATCGCCGTTTTGAATGATGAAGCCATTGCCTCGTTCACGGAGCACCAGGCCGTGACGGTGTAAGACGTCATGCAGTGCTGTCCAGGAGGTAACACGTTGCAGTTGTAGCAAACATTCGCGTTTGATCCAGCCTTGCAGGCTTTCGATACCTGCGGCTCGCTCCATGTCTTCTGCGCGACTCGCTGCTCCACGTTTGCTCGCTTGATGGTTGTCGGGCGCGAGTTGGAAGTCGTGCTCGATGGCTTCGCACAAGTCTGCCATGGTGCGATATGCCAAATACGGCTCATGCATGGTCAGACGTTCGGGATGAATCTTGTTGATGGCCAAGTGGATATGCAGGTTGTCTGTGTCGTGGTGAACAACACTGACACGTTGATGCTCGGCAAAACCCAGGCCCGTACACACGCGGTCTTCGATAGCAGCCAATACGTCGTCAGGCAGGTATTCACCGGCGCGAAACGAAATGATCAGGTGATAGGTCTTATCGCCTTTGGCGCGAGTGTTGCAGGCCTGGGTTGCCATGATCTCCAACGTGGCGTCTGTCAGCTCATCAGAATGGCAGTGGCTGATACGTATGGTGCCTACGCGCTCTCTCGTGTCTTTCGGGTTCGATAGGTAACGAGCCAAGTCGCCAAAGCTACTTTTGCGCGGTGAGCGCATTGCGACGTGTTTGATGATCATCTGCCGTCTCTCGCAGCAGGATTTTTAGCCGCTAAATTTTTAGCGGCTAAAGGCGTCACGATGGCTGTCATCACCGTTCGAATAGTGGCTTGGTTGGCGCGAATCTCGTCCAACACGCCCACGATGGCTTTACTCATCGTGGTTATATCGTACGGCGCCAGCTTGGCGTCGTCAGTCAGCCATAGCTTTAACAGTCCGCCCAAGCGTCCCAGGTCGCCGTTGATCTTGGCCAGCTCTTGTACGTGCTGGTAGTCAACGATACTGGTCACACGATAGCCCTGACCCACCAAACGCAGATAAGTCGACACGCTGTGGCCACTATGGCGAGCCATGGTTTCGATCTCGGCGCGCTCTTCGGGTAGGCAGTACACCTTGATGGGCGGCTGCGTTTTACGCGTAGCGGGGCTGCTTAGCCTATCCATGGCGTAACCCTCGCGGCGCATGCCGCTGGCCCCGCAGGGCAGGATTCCCATTGAGCACCGCTAGGTGCGAATACGGGAAAGTGAAGAAGTGCCGCCTGCTTGCAGGTGGGACTACTTTACCTATCCTGCCCGCTTGACACAGTACTTTTTCCCACGATTTCTGCGCGTTTTTGTCGTATAAAGCCACTCTGTTCCGCGTTTGAACAAAGATTGAACGATCAATGAGTGCATTGAACGACGATTGAACGCCAAGACAAACAGTACGTTCGACGAATGTACGTGGCAAGTACAAAAAATGGCGATGCATTAGAGCAGGTCTCGCGGGTTTGGGCTCGGGTTGAACGTGAATTTATGTGGCGCTGCATGCGGCTTCTCTGCCGCTGAGCTGGCGACCCTCTGTTTGTGCTGTTCAGGTTGTTTGCCGAGCAAATGCCGGTTCACGTGCCGACGAAAGGCTTGATAGCTGAACGTCAGCTGGCCCTCCTCATGCAAGGTCTGGTAAATGGCTAGTACTGACCACCCGTCGTCTAACGCCTGTTGAATGTCATCTCGCAGAGCCAACATCACTGCGCGGTTTGCACCTGCTGAACTTGGCGCAGCGCTTCTTTGACGTTCAGCAATTCTTTCGGTCAGTGCCTTCATGGCAGCACGCTTTGAGGTGTGGTTACCCACAGGCTAGGTCGCATTTTTCGTCCTCTTGTTAGATATATATATCTATCTTGTTAGGGTCTCTGGGGGATACCAATTTCGGCTTAAACGGTCTTGTCGGGATACCAATGTGGATAACTTAGGTCTCAACCGGAAACGTATCTGGTAGGCATGTGTATAACTTCAGGATCATCGTCGGCTTGAATTTTTTGTCGTAACGACATCAGGAGTTTTCGCATTTCTTCGGGTAAGCACGCGAACTCTTGCGCGTTGACAATCACCGCATTGCCACTGGCATGTGTGACGTTCACCTGAAGCTTTTCGATGTGTACGAGGCGAGACTCGGCATAGTTTCCCGAAGATAGGGCGCTCTTCAGGTCAGCGGTTGCCGCCTGCACAGTGGATGGTAGGTAGTCCCACGTCGCGACTGCGGTGAGCTTGCCTTGTTCATCGCGGATGCAGACCTTCTCACGTAGCCGGTATTCGTTGCGACGCCCCACACGTGTTTTAGTGATGTAGCCAAAGCGTTGCAGCGTTTGTAGCTCGCGCAGCACTTGGCTACGGCTAATCCCAGACTCGGCCATGATGGTCGTGACAGCAGGAAAGGCGCGGCCTGATTGGAAGTTGGTATGCGCTTTGATCACGAGGTACACCGTGACGGCATACGGCCCCATCCGCGAGATGTCACCCGTTTGAATCATCGAGTGAAAAATATGAAACCACGTGGTTTCAGCGTGTAGTAGATCGGCTTGTTGGCTCATCGTCGACCCCTTACGAATCGTGAGCAGAGAAAGCTTCGTCGATCAGACGAGCGATGCCTTCAGTGCGGAAATACACACGCCGACCGATTTTGACCTTGGTTGAATTGATTTGGTCAGCCCAGTCGGATTGCGATGAGCTCAAGCTGATGCGTAGGCCGTCAGGGCTGCGATTTAAGACTTCGGCCAATTGGCCGAGTGTTAGCAGTACGGAATAGCGCTCTTTCAATGTGGTGAGGGTAGCAGACATTGTGTGGCTCCAGACGCTGTGATTAATTACTTTCAACACACGTAGTTTTGCGCTACATACGCAAAATTCACCTGTAAAATTAATTCGTCTGCCACTCGGTCTACATCCCGGTCTACATCCAAAACGATTACGAATGAAGGATCAGCCCGCCGCCCGTGTTCAACCCTCGTCTCGGATTTCGCGTCGCGGTCGCCCCGTTGGGACGACGAAGACGCGCCAGCAGGAAATGCGGGATCGTGTCCGTACCGTTGCAACGCTGAACCATTTGTTTATCAAGGTCTGCTGCGCCAACAACCTGGCGCAGTTCTCGCGGTGGTTCGACGAGACCATGCATGCTCGCTACCCTGGCCGTACGTGGGACACCAATCTGAGCAACAAATGGCGCAAGAATTTTTACGGCACCGTCGCTATGACAGACGAGTGGGTGCAGTATTTGGATGTGCTCTTTCCTGATGGACGCTACTACAGCGCTCAGGAGGCCATAGGCGACCCGTTGGCATGTATTCCTGCCCAACCCTTGGCTGGCATCAATAACGGCGCTATGGGAGCTCTGGCATGGTTTCGTGATGGCCCTGGACAGCTGTGGCATGCCATTTGGAAAGATGCCGCCGTGGGCGTCTGGGATGCGGACAGCTATGAAGCTGCCTTGGACGATCTGGAAATGAAGCTCTACAGCAATTTTGATTGCGATGAGCCGATTGCCTATGAAGACCTTGCTCAAGCGGTGCGGCTGTACCGTGCGCAGCTGCCCGTTGATGATCAGGCTAGGCTGGAATACCCGTTGGAGTGGGGTATTCGATCCTACTTGTGCTTGAAGCTAGCAATCGCTGCGAACCAGCCCGATGTGTTGGGTGTGATGTCCGATATCGCGGACTATTTTGCAGATATCGAGTTGGCCCGATTGAAGGCTGATCATGACTATGCCTTCGCGATCCGGAAGGAATGGATGCGACGTGGTTTGTCCTGCGCGCCATCCGTCGGTGAGTACGTTCTCAATCCCTTTTTGTCGTTATGGGATCAGTGCTCCAACGAACATTTCTGCCGACGCTACGCTAAATTAGCCTCACTTACGGATCGGTCTTTTCGGGCCGCTAAATAAAGCGGTTTTCGGGGATTTAAGCTGTTTTTTAATGCTAAATTTCCGGAAGTGCCCGAGTGGTGAAATTGGTAGACGCAGGGGACTCAGACCAATTTGAGCCCTCAAGGGGAAACCCATGAGGTGAAGCCCGTCAAACTCGGCGAAGGCCCTGGATCAGGTATCCGAGCTAATACCGAGCCAAGCCTGGTGGTTGGACGCCAGGAAGGTGTAGAGAGCAGACGGCGGGCACCTACGGTCGAGAGACTAAGGTGAAGGCGTGCTCCAGACCACGAACGTTGCTTGTAGAGCGACGGCGACGAAAGCCGAAGTGGTAAGAAAATCCCCCGCCGCAAGGCGTGCCAGTTCGATTCTGGCCTCGGGCACCAAGTTTTGGCTGTTATTGCCTACATATATAGGATTGCGAAAGGCTGTTTTCGAACTAGAGCAAACGGCCATTAAAAATAAGCAGATCGCAGAAGGCGGGTCGGCTTGAGCGAATTTTTATGCGCCATGCGGACGGTACATGCCAAGAATGAATTGACCCATGTAACGATCATAAAAATCGTAATGATCTCGGTCATAATGGTCGCTATACTCTAAATAACCTCTAATTTTTATATCGAAGTTATCGTTCCATTCTTGACTTAGCTCTTCCTCAAGTTGTTCCGCAGTATAGATGGGCTGTTGCGCACTGGGATGCATATAGTCAACGTACCAGAGAAAGGTGCCATGCTTGTCGTCAAAATAAACGCTTCGTAGTCGCATGAAGTGCTTTTCTGGAAGCTGATATTTAATCAGTTGTTCCAGCTTGCTCTCGATAGTCTCCAGATAGAATTGACAGTTTGAGCCAATTCGATTTGTTATGTGGAAATAATATCCTTTAAAATTTGCCGTCCAGTGATTCGGTCTCTCGCTTGCGAAGATTTGCCATCCATCAGCGCTCTTTGGAAAAAAACGCTGAGCTATATTCCACTGCTGGGCAGTTCTCAACCGCCTTTCTAACTCCACCGAATCCCAATACGTGGCAACAATTGGTGTTTTATCGTTATCTGTAATTTGCTCTAGTCGCGAAACTACTGCAGAAGACGGGTGAGTTGATGTGACCAAAACATAACCGTCACACTCGTGTTGAACGCAGCTTGTAATAATGTCATCTAGATCGCCAACCCCAACGCTATTTCCTGATTTCGCCTTGTGTTTGCATTGAATCAGCCATTTTTTAGAAGTTTTTAGAAAAATGCTATTGGTCTCTTCGATGCATACAAGGTCGCGCCCTCCATCGGGGCCGCGGCCACTCCAATAAATTTTGTATCCGATGCTGAATAGCAGCTCTCGGACCAAAAGCTCAAGATCTTGTCCATCATCTGAAAGCTCTGTGAAATCAAGCATGGTGCGCGATGCTCCGTGGAAACAGTATAAAAAGATTTAGACGACAAGCCATACGCGGTTGTCATTCGGATAATAAGAGTTTGCCGCAGCAATCACAGAAAACAAGCGGATGATAGCTTTTTAGGAAACCCCAAAACTTCAAGATTGCAGTCTGTCATGAATGCAGAAAGCCAATGGTTGATTGACTGTTTCTGGCCTATTGTGTTGAAAAAATCCAAATCAACTTCTTTTCGGCTATCCGAAGGGGGGCTTGAATCCTTCGCCTACCTCTGATCGTGGCATGTGGGCGATTCTGGAGGGCCGTTCTTTCTCAATGTGAATTCGAGCGTTAAGAACCGAGTTTTTCAACACAACAGTCCAATAGCCGACGCTCAGTAGTCCAGTTTATCCAACTTCCCCACCAAATCCTCAGCCCTTAAATGGGTATACCGCTTCAGCATCTGCATACTCTTGTGGCCGCTGATGGCCGCGACTTCCTGATCTGAGAGACCAGCCTCCACCAGTCGGCTAACCGCTTCATGTCTCAGATCATGAAACCGGAAGTCCGTCAGTCCTGCATCTTTCTTCGCATCCGTCCAAGCCTTATCGAATAGGTACGGCCGTCGCACACCATCACGCCCCGGTTCACCAAAGAACACCAGATCGGTTTCGGGCGGACGAGTGGGGTTATCTATCGCAGCCTGAAACACCGCTGTCGCTGCTTTAGTGAGCGGTATGGTGCGTGGCGATGAGTTCTTGGTGATATCCAGGCGCACGACGCGTTTTTGCAGGTCCACCTGGCTCAGACGCAACCCGCCAATTTCGGATAGCCGCATTCCGGTTTCCAGCGCGATGCGTACGATCCAGCTGAACATCGGGTTCGAGTAGGCATCTACCGCTGCTAGTAGCCGTTTATTTTCTGCGGGAGTGAGCCGACGATTGCGCCCAGCTCCCGGAGCTGGGCGGCGAATCTGAGATACGGGATTGAAGGGCAAGCCGAGTCCCCATTCTTTGATGGCGATGGTGAACAGGTGGCTGAGTAGTGCCAGCTCCAGGCGCACAGTGTTGTTACTGCGCGGGACAGGCTTGCCGTTTTCGTCAGGATCGCCCGCCAGTCGCATGTCGCGATACTGCGCCACAATATCGGCGCTTAGGGCGGCGAGTGAGTATTTCCCAAGGTGCTTGAGCAGCGGTTGTGCTTTTTTGTACTCAGATGCACGCGTGGATTCACGTTTCGTCGGCGTGACTTCGCGCAGGTAGCGGTTCAGGGCCGATTCAAGCGTCATGCGTTCACCAGGGGCTCTCTGAATGTAGACGCCGCGCACCATTTCGTCTTCAGTGCGACGCGCCCAGTCTTCAGCATCACGTTTGGTTCGAAATGTTTTGGACGAAGTCGGCCAGCCCGTCTTGCGGATGACGGCTTTCCAGGTACCAGAGGGGGTCTTAACGATAGTAGCCATGTATGCAAAAGCTCCGGAAAGTACGCGCGGCGCTTCGCCACTGTACCGAAACTGTACCTGGCTCACAAACTTGGAAAATCCCCTGGTCTCAGGGGCCTACTAAAAATCGCGCTAGATGCTTGTAAATACTAGGGATTTTTAAGTGGTGCCCGGGGCCGGAATCGAACCGGCACGCCTTGCGGCGGGGGATTTTGAGTCCCCTGCGTCTACCAATTTCACCACCCGGGCATCGAATGGAACGCCGGGCAGAACGCCGGGCGTGGCAGGAAAGGCGTAATTATACACGCTTGTAACCGCTGAAACGGGTGCTCCGGCCATCGTCGAGCGGTTGGAGAAAACAAGGTTATGAGCCTGCACCCGCTGGCCGGACAGTGCGCATTGGACAGCCCCGCTCACGACCGTTAAGCAACGGCCTCAAACCTCTCCTAACCATCCCAACCCAGGCCCGCTACTTGCTTCCCGCCCGCCAGGCGTTTCACTTTCCCTCGAAACGTCCAAACTCACCCTAGCCACTCTAGGAGAAAATACATGAAAACACGAGCTTTGTTGTCTATTCTTTTGGCGGCTGCTGCGCTGGTGGGCGGTTGCAAGAACACGTTTCACGGCGCGGGCGAGGACATTGAGCGC
>Ga0180220_1001054_pt1 | contig 22775 bp, 19 predicted proteins | sample eDN5th37CBELigBY_FD_151335 | JGI IMG/M metagenome (GOLD analysis project Ga0180220, IMG submission 151335) | Enriched backyard soil microbial communities from Emeryville, California, USA - eDNA 5th pass 37_C BE-Lig BY (version 2) (version 2) | ecosystem: Environmental > Terrestrial > Soil >...
TCTCTTGCGCGAGAAAAAATGCTCGTCGATCCCCAGGACCTGCGGGCAGGGCCGACCGGACAGCTCCGAGACGCGCTGTTCGATGAAATGATGATACCAGCGCTCGATGGTTGCACTGCCGATCGCACCCCTGTTTCCAGCGCACTGTTAAACGGTGCGGCAGGCTGCCTGTAGGCCAGATCGAGCAGCGTCTTGAAAGCATCGACCAGCGTCCGGCGATGCAGCTCACGCCGCTGACGCTTGCCGCCGAAAGCTTCGAGGCGTCGCGATCTTTCGGCGCTGAGGATCGCAAATCCCTCGGCGAGGCGCGCGCGGCGCTGGCCCGCGAGCTCGGCCGCGTCGAGGGGATGATCAAGCGGAAGCGCTCGACCGAAGAGCAGGATTGGTGGGTGACCTGGGCTGCGACCGGCGGCGTGTTGTGCGGGCTATTCCTCGGGCTACTCGGTGCAGCGGTTTGGACACCAGCCTGCTAGATCATACTGTGAGACAGCAGGCGTATATTCTTCGTCGGTCGCGGGTGCCTTTTGGCTCTAATGCCCTCGCAAACAAGGCACCATGTACGGAGACTATGCTGGGAGCAGTTCCTTGAGCGGCGTCTCCGTGTCGGCAAGCTGCTCTGGCGACGCAACCACCCCGGCGGTGACCAGCATGCGCCCCTGGACATAATCCCTGGTCGCGTTGACGCAGTCGATCGCGATCACCTTGCCGGCCTTCAGATAGACGATCGAGAAGCTGCGCGTCACAGGATCGCCGCGGAGGACCGCCTGGTCGTGCCCGGTCGAGAGCCCTGCGGTCTGGAGCTTCAGATCATATTGGTTCGACCAGAACCAGGGGATCGCATGATAGGGGGCCTCGTCGCCGACGATGCCCTTGGCGACGACATTCGCCTGATCATTCGCATTCTGTACCGATTCCAGCCGGATCACCGCGCCCTCGGCAAAATGATTTTCATGCGCTGCGCAGTCGCCGATCGCGTAGATGTCAGGCAGGCTCGTCCTGCACATCCGGTCGACCAGAACGCCGTTGCCGCCCTCGGCACCCGCCGCGATCAGCGGCTCGACCGCAGGGACGATGCCGATGCCGACGATGACAAGGTCGGCGGGGATCACCTCGCCGCCGGCCAGCCGGACGCCCGTTACGCGCGTGTCGCCCTCGATCGCCTCGACGCAAACGCCAAGCCTGAGGTCGACGCCGTGATCGCGATGCTCCTTCTCGTAGAAGCGCGACAGCTCAGGCCCCGCGACACGCGCGAGTACGCGGTCGAGCGCTTCAAGCAGCACGACCTTCTTGCCCGCCTTCGTCAGCACCGCCGCGGCCTCGAGCCCGATATAGCCGCCGCCGATCACGACGATCTGGCTTGCGGTTTCCGACGCCGCCTTCATCGCATCGGCATCGGCTTTCGTCCGCACGCCTTGCACCCCGGGCAGGTCGCCGCCGGGGATCGGCAACATCCGCGGGCTCCCGCCCGTCGCCCAGACCAGCTTGCCATAGCCGATCGTCTCGCCCGCATCGGTCGTGACGCTGTGCGCGGCGGGATCGACGCTCACGACGCGCTTGCCCAGCAGCATCGTCACCGCGCGTTCGTCCCAATATTTGGCGGGTCGCAGCTGGATGCGTTCGAATTCCTTCTCGCCCGCGAAATATTCCTTCGACAGCGGCGGGCGCTCATAGGGCAGCTCGGGCTCGTCGCCGATGATCGCGATGCTGCCTTCGAACTTCTGCGTACGCAGCATCACCGCAACCTGCGCCCCGCCATGTCCGCCGCCCACGATCACAACGTCGAATTGCTTCATTTGCTCGTCCAGATTCAAACGCATTGCCGGATATGCGACGCAGGTCAGCGGCGACCGGGAAAACGAGGGATGTCGATCTGGTCGAACATACCTCCATAGCCGAGCGCCATCGGCATATCCCATTCGAGCATGCTATAGGGGTGTCCGGCGTCGAAGGCGCTCGCGGCGTCCAGTTCTGCCAGCACATCCTCATCCAGCACGAGGTCGATCGCCCGAAGATTGTCGGTGAGCTGGTCGGGGCGCGTTGCCCCGACGATGGGGATGACGCCGCGCGACATGATCCATGCAAGCGCAACTTGACCGGACGTCGCGCCCAAGCGATCTGCGACGGCGTCGAGTGCTTCGGCAATCTTGCGGTTTCGTTCGTCGAGTGGTTGAAGCTGCATAGTGTCCATGCGGTTGTTGCCGCCGGACTCCGCCAACCGGGTGTATTTGCCGGTCAGGATGCCGCCCGCGAGCGGCGACCAAGCGGTCACGCCGATGTCATGAGCCGCTGCGAGCGGCAGATGCTCACGCTCGATCGAACGCTGGACGAGGCTATATTCAAGCTGCATGGCGGCAATCGGAACCAGCCCCCGCAGATCGTGAAAGGCCTGTGCCCGCGAGACCACCCACGCCGGGACGTCGGAAAGCCCGATGTGGAGGACCTTCCCCGCGCTGACTGCATCGTCGAGCGCCCTCTGCACCTCTTCGACCGGTGTGGTGAAATCCCACCAGTGAACGAAATAAAGGTCGATATAGTCGACGCCGAGCCGCTTGAGGCTGGCATCGAGCGACCGCGTCAGGCTTTTGCGATGCATACCTGCGGCATTGGGATCACCAGTCCCCGGTACTGCGTTGGCATATTTGGATGCGACGACGTAGCGATCGCGGTCGGCCTTTATCAACCGCCCTACGATCCCTTCGCTCTCGCCGCCCGTGTACATGTTGGCGGTGTCGATGAAGTTGCCGCCTGCTTCGGTAAAAGCGTCGAATACTGGCCGGCATTCTTCCTCGGGCCGCGACCATTCGGCCGCGGTCCCAAATGTCATGGTACCGAGCGCGATCTGCGATACGCGCAGGCCGCTTTTACCGAGCAGACGGTATCGCATCAGACGGGCTCGCCGAGGCCGGGGTTGTTCCGCCATGCTTCGTCGGGGAAGGGAATGACGCCGAGTTGCATCGCGAACTCCCGGAAATTCCAGTGCGTGCGGCAGCGGACGATCTTGCCGTCGCGATAAAATTGCGTCGTGGTACCGCGCGTGTAAGTCGTCTTGCCCGCGGCCGGGATGCCAAAGAAATCCTCGTTATGCGTGGCTTTCCATATCCACTGCATATAGCCCCACTCGTCATATTCGAAGTCGGAGCCAAGGAAGATATTGTCGGCATAGCGACGATAGACATGCTCGGGGAAATCGCCAGGCGTCGGGCCCGTTCGCGTCTGGGCCTGCTGACGGGGACAGCGGCCGCCGTCATAGCTCAGTACCTCGAATTTGTGGACGCCGAACGGCGAATCGGGCCCCGAATTGTTGAACACGACGAACGCCTTGTAGAGGTCTTCCTTCGTCGTGATCGTTTGCATGAACTCAATGTCTTCCCAAACGAAATCGTCGGCGTAATAGCCAAGAACTTCCTCGGCGCCCTTGTCGAAGAACGCCGTCACCCAGTCTTGCGCGCTGTTGAAATCCTTTGGCCGAGAGTTGTGCGAGGGTGTTTCGGTGCCCGTTGACATCGACGGCGCGCGCAGGCCGCGCAGCACGCGCTGCTGGTCAGGCGTCAGATGCTCATCGGTGACATGGGAGGCATAAAGAAAATGCATGCGTCTTCCTCTCTAATTCAGGATGATGGCGGGCTCGACCCGTTCTTGTGCCCACAAACTATCCCGCTGCATCGCCTTTGCCACGGCAGAAGGGGTCACGGCGAGGCCGAACGTGCCAGCGACTTCAAATCTTTGGCACCATCTGCTTTTTCATGGCACGGCTGGCCCTTCGGGGCGGCGATGGCTGCCCATAGTCTTTCCTTTAACCAGATAGGGATGGTGCCGATGGGCCTTCCAACATTCGGAGAGAAAAATGAGCGAGACCTTGGTCAACTCTAGCGCGGTGACTGACACCGAAGAGCGCGTCTATGATCCGCTCGATCCTGTCGTGAAACACGAACCCTATCCATATTACGCAAAGCTGCGCCGCGACGATCCGGTGACCTGGCTGCCGTCGCTCGAAGCCTTTGGTGTCGCGCGCTACGACGACGTCGACACCTTGCTCAAGAACGGCAAACTTTACAGTAGTTCGATGTTTTGGCCGGCCTTGCTCGGCGAATACGATCCGGTACCTGAGGTGCCGCCGATGATCTCGATGGACCCGCCGGGACACGTCCACTTACGCAAGCTGGCGAACAAAGCCTTCGTGCCCTCGAAGATCAAGGTCCTCGTCGATCGGACCTACGAGGTCGCGAACGAGCTCATCGACGACATCATCGCGAAACATGGCAACGAAGGCGAATTTGATTTCGCCACCGATTTCTGCGCCCTCTACCCGGTGACGGTGATCGCCCAGGTCCTGGGTGTGCCGACCGCGCGCCGTGCCGAATTCAAGGTGTGGGTCGACGATATTCTCGCTGCCGCGAACCGCGCAGCCTATGGGCCGGAGCGGCTCGCTGAGATTCAAGACAGCTCGAACAAGGTGCGGGCGTTCTTCGAAGAGCTTTACGACGAGCGCGCCGCCAACCCGCAGGACGACCTCATCTCGCAATTCATCGTCGCCGAAATCGACGGCGAAAAAATGTCGCGGATCGAAGTGATCCAGATGTCGATCCTGCTGCTGATTGGCGGCGTCGAAACCACCACCAACCTGCTCGGCACGACACTGGTCGAACTGAAACGGCACCCGGACGTGTACGCGCGCGTCCGCGCCAACCTTGAACTCATCCCGGCGCTGATCGAAGAAGTGCTGCGGTACAATCCGCCGGTTCAGATCATTTTCCGGCACACGATGGAGGATACCGAACTTGGCGGCGTCAAGATTCCCAAGGGATCGACCGTGATGCCGCTGTTGGCGTCCGCCAATCGCGATGAAACCAAATTCCCGAACCCGGAAGTGTTCGATATCGACCGCAAGATTACGGTTCCGCTGATGTCGTTCGGTCAGGGGCCGCATTTCTGCCTGGGCAATTATTTATCGCGAATGGAAGCGCGGTCGGCGTTGGAAACCGTCTTCCAGCGTTTCGAACTTCTGGAGCCGGTGTCGGATGAGGTCGAATGGCTCGATTCCTACTTCGCCCGTGGCCCTCACCATCTGAAGGTTCGCTTTCGCGCTCGCGGCTGACCCGGCCGCGCTGACTCGAAGGGGGGGGAGCCGATATGTCCAGGCTGACGCAGTGCTATGGCACTGCCGATTACGAGGTCGCGGCCCGTCGCCGGCTTCCCCGTCCGCTGTTCGACTATATCTGTGGGGCGGCAGACGACGAAAAGACGGCCGCGGCAAATGTTAATTCCTTTGATCGCTATGAGCTGGTGCCGCGGTATCTGGCTGATGTGACGAAGGTTAGCGCCGCGACCCGCGTGTTGGGTTGTGACCTCGCCTGGCCGCTCATCCTTGCGCCGACCGGCATGAGCCGCATGTTTCATCCCGATGGCGAGCTGGGCGTCGCGCAGGCGGCCGCCGATGCGGGATGCGGATATGCGCTGTCGACCATGGCGACCACCTCGATCGAGGACATCGGCGCTGCCTCGACCGGCCCCAAAATTTATCAACTCTATCTGCTCGCCGACGACGCCCTTAATTTCGCCAGCATCGACCGCTGCAAAGCAGCGGGCTTCGATGCGCTGTGCATCACCGTCGACACAATCGTCGCGGGGAATCGGGAACGCGATCTTCGGTCGGGGCTGACTGTTCCGCCACGGCTCACACCGTCTTCGCTGGCTTCCTTTATTAAGCGCCCCGGCTGGTGCCTCAGTTATCTTGGCGGGGGGAAATTTTCTTTGCCTAACGTCGCGGCGGGTGGCGAGGGCGATCTTTCGACGCTGGCGTCGTTCTTCGCATCGAAAATGGAGCCCCATATCAGTTGGGAACGGATCGAGAAAATTGCGGCCTATTGGGGCGGACCATTTGCGATCAAGGGCCTTCAGTCCGTCGACGACGCACGCCGCGCTGCCGATTTCGGCGTAACCGCCGTGATTATTTCCAACCATGGCGGACGTCAGCTCGACGGTGGCGCAGCCACGATCGACTTGTTGGCCGATGTCGTCGATGCAGCGGGTGACCGAACCGAGGTGATATTGGACGGCGGCATCCGCCGCGGCAGCCATATCCTCAAGGCGATCGCAATGGGGGCAAGCGCCTGCATGACCGGGCGGCCATATCTTTATGCACTGTCGGCATTCGGAGCGGCAGGCGTCGAGCGCTGGCTCGGTTCCATGCGGCAGGAAACCCTTCGTACGATGGCGTTGTTGGGATGTGCGTCGGTAGCCGACGTCGGCCGCGAGCATGTTCGATTGGCCACCTCCGCCCCGGCATTTATGAGCGGTAAGAGCGCATCGAACGGCACGCCGCGTCAGACGGTCTAGATATCGAGAGCCCGGGCTACTTCGACGACTTCGTCCGCTTTCATCTGGGCAATGACGCTGGGGCGCCGGCCTGTCCAGCGCTTGAAGGCCCGGGAAAATGTTCCTTCATCGGAAAAGCCCAGCATATATGCGATGTCGCGAATGACCAGGTCGCTGCGTTGCAGATATTGAAACGCCAATTGAAGCCGCACGCGATCAAGTACGTCCGAGAAGGTGGTTCCTTCATCTTTGAGGCGGCGCAGCAGCGTGCGTTCGGTCATGTGCAGGCTTTTGGCGATGTCGCTTTTGCGGACAATCCCGTCCGGCATCCGGGCAAGCAGCGCATCGCGGACGCGCACGGCGAAGCGCCCCGCCATCCGTGTTTCGAGATAACGGTTCGCGACGCCGTCCAGTAGCGCGGCGAGTTCTTCGTCGGCAACCAGGATCGGGCGATCCAGGTCGGCGCGTGCGAAAACGATCGTATCCTCGGGCTGCGCATAATGGACCGGGCATCCAAAGAAAGTCTCAAGCGCGGCACTTTGCCGTGGTTTCGCGTGGGCAAGGCTGACGGAAATCGGCGTAATCTCGACGCCTGCAATCCAGCGAAGATAAGCCAGAACCGACGCGAGCACCGTCTCGACGGTTTGATAGATGGGCGGTTCGCCGCCCGTGTCGAAAACGATGGCGAGGGTGACCTTCTCTCCCGATTCGGTGAGCGTCGCGGTCGCGGAATCCGAAATGAGGCGGCAGTAAAAGGCAAATCGGTTCAGCGCGCGCGAGAGCGTGGCTGAACAACTCATGGCATAGCCGACGACATGAAAGGTCGACGGGCGCACCTCCGCCGCGACGCGCAGCGCGAAATCCGCATCGCTGAGCGCCACCGCCCTGCGCCAAAGCTTGCTGATCTGTTCCTGGGAATAGCGTCCATATCCGCCCTCGAGGCGCGACGGGTCCATGCCGATATCGTGCAGCACCTGGTCGGGATCAATCCCGCTCGCGCGCATGGCCCTGACAATCGCCAGAACCCAACCACTCAGACCCGATTTTGACGCTGCTTCTGTCACGCGATCCTCAAGATAATCCGCTGGCGGGGGGCGTTTAGGCCATTCGGGTGCCCAAGTCACGCCAAGGCGCTGAGAGTGCTCCTTATGCTGAACGTGTCGCTTTGTCCCGAACGGCCTTGCCTTGGCACGACGCGCCCTGTCGTTTTTTGCCACAATCTTCAATGCACTGCCCGACTTAGGCTGAGCGTGCCTGAAAGGCCGCCATCGCCGGAAGAGGAGAGGATTGATGCGCATTAAAGGTTTTCTGTTCCGCGCGTCGGCGGCGTGGGTCGTCGGCATGGCACTCACCGCCGTTCCCGCAGCGGCGCAGACTGCAGGCGACGCGGTCGCCGACGACACCGGCCCGGTCGACATCGTCGTGACGGCAACCAAGCGTAACGAAAATCTGAGCCAGGTTCCGATTGCAATCTCGGTCACGACCGACGCGGACATTGCCGCAAAGGGGATCGTGCGTCCGCAGGATTATCTCGTTTCGACGCCCAACGTCACTTTCATCGACGAGGCGACCGGCGACAGCTTCACCAATATTCGGGGCCAGACCTCAGTTCGCAACTCGGACCCCAACGTTGCGGTCGTGATCGATGGCGTTCAGCTGTCGAGCCTCAAGCAGTTCAACCAGGACCTGTTCAACATCCAACAAATCGAAGTGCTGAAGGGTCCGCAAAGCGCAATTTATGGCCGCAATGCGGCGGCGGGCGCCATCGTTGTCACGACGAAAAAGCCCCGCGAGGAACTCGGCGGTTCATTTCTTGCCGGCTATGGCAGCTGGAATACGGCACGCGCCCAAGCTGAAGTCAGCGGTCCGCTCACCGGCACGCTCGGTTTTGGTCTCGCGGCGTCGTTCCGCGACACCGAGGGTCCGTTCACCAACATCACGACCGGCGAAAAGCCGTACCGGCTGCGGACGGTGCTGGGGCAGGGGCGGCTCTACTGGGAGCCGGCCGACGGTCTGACTGTCGACTTCAAGGTGAGTGGGCATGACACCAAGGGCGGGTCGACCGCGTTGCAGTCGCAGTTCGTCGGCCTGCCGATCGGCGGTATCCCGGTCGATGAACTCGACGCCGACCGAACCGATCTTCCCTTCGTCACCAACGTCCGCGGGCAGCTTGACGAATGGCTGGTCGCCGGATCGCTGAAGGTCGATTACGACATGGGGTGGGCCACCATCACCTCGGTGACCGCCGTCGATAAACTTTATCAGTTCTTCGGCGGAGACTCGCCGCCCTATCTTGCGGATTCGGGTACCCCCGGATCGACGATCCAGGGCTATAAATATCGCGACCGCAATTTCTCTCAGGAGCTTCGCCTGACCTCGGATAGCGCCCAGCGTCTTCGCTGGCAGGTTGGTCTTTATTATCTGAATTTCAAGCGCGGCCAGATCAGCGAACTCAACGAAGATCTGGTTGGCATCATCCCGGTGTCTGACGGCATCGATCTTCCTGGCGACCCGGTCATCGGCGCAACCGTCAGCTATGCGCGGCAGGCCTACAAAACTGAGAGTTTTGCACCCTTCGCGAGCATCCAGTTCGACGTGACCGATCAGCTGCACCTGAACCTGGCGGGCCGTTACGACATCGAGAAGCGCAGCGTGGTCGAACTCGCACCCGATGCGATCAACCCGGTGACCGGTGCCAATTACAATCTCTGTATCCAGGCGCGCGGTGCGGGCACCACGCTCGCCGACTGCAAGGCCTCAGAAACCTTTAAGGAGTTCGAGCCGAAGGCGAGCATCTCCTACGATCTCGGCCGTACCGGCAGCATTTACGCGAGCTACGGCAAGGGCTTCAAGAGCGGTGGCTTCAACCCGCTGGGCAGCCGCGCAGCACTGCTTGCGGTGGCGCCTCCGGGATCGCAGGTTTTCGTGCAGGATCAGTTCGCAGCTGAAAAGTCGACCTCGTGGGAAGTCGGCACCAAGCTGCGCCTGTTCGACCGGTCGCTCAGCCTTAACCTGGCGGCCTTCACCACGGACGTGTCGGGCGCTCAGCAGTTTGAATTCTTCCCGACCGCAGGGCTTCAGACGACGACGTCGATCGACAAGGTTCGCTTGCGTGGCTTCGAGGTCGACTTCAACTGGCGCATCCCCGGTGGGCCGCAGATTTTCGGTGCCTATGGTTACACCGACGGCAAGGTGCGCGCATTCGCCGCTAACCCGGCCTTTGTCGGAAATCGTGCGCCCAACGCCGCGAAATATAACCTGAATGCCGGCATCACGCATGACTTCGAGCTCGGTGACGGCCTGCTGCTGACGCCACGCGTCGAATATACGCGGATCGGCTCGATCTGGTGGGACGCCAACAACACGCCGGGATCGCGGCGCAGCCCCGTCGACATCGTCGATGCGCGCCTGACGCTGGCCAAGGAAGATCGTTGGAGTCTGGCCTTCTTCGGGAAGAACATCTTCAATGAAAAATACAATCGATCGGTTCTGCCGTTGCTGGGGGTGTTCCAGCTGACGTCGCGTGCGGAAACCCGTCACCTCGGTGTTGAAGGGCGGTTCAACTTCTGACCTCTCCCCTTGCCGTCCCTGGCATTTTTGGCGGGGACGGCAATTTTTGGTTAGGTGCGACGATGCGGTGCCATCGACGTTCCGCATGCTGAATTGAACCACGGAGATACGTAATGAACAAGCAATGGGCGCAATATTGGATCGGGCTTTTTGCCAACGGGACGGACGAGTTGATGACGCTCTATGCGCCCGAGTTCGAATTCGAGGACGTGAATTTCGACTTGCGGATCAATAGCGACCTTCCGGCGCTGCGGTCGTTCTTCGAGGGTTTCATTATCGAGGACCCGTCGCAGAGCTATAACAAGTTCGATGTATTCGACTATGTCGGGGACAACCGTCTCGGCTCCTTCCAGTGGACCTGGGAGACCAAGCATGCCGGCGATTTCCTGGGTGTCGATGCGAAAGGCAAGGTCACCAAAACCCGTGGCGTTACCGTCATGGGGTGGAATGAAGACGGCAAAATCATTCTGGAGCGCAGCATCTGGGACGCGATCCCTGTTCTGCAGCAGCTTGGCGCCATCCCCGGATAATCGCCGCCATGACTGACAAGAAAGAATATCGCATCGGATCGCTGGCCGCCGTCGAGGCGGGGGAAGCGATCTTGGTCGAGGCGGGCGGACAGGATGTTGCCCTGTTCATGTGTCGGGGCAAGGTGGTTGCCACCAACGGCCAGTGCCCGCACGCCGAGGGGCCTCTTCACGAAGGAGAGGTCGATGGGGCGATTTTGACCTGCCCGTGGCACGGTTGGACCTTCGATCTGGAAACCGGCGAATGCCAGGAGGACGATTCCATCGTCCTCGAGCGCTATCCTGTCCGCATCGACGGCGACGATGTGTTTGTGAGCCTGTGACAATGCAGCACGCCTTCCCTGCCGTGCCGGCTGCTCTCATCGAACAGTTGCGTGCCGTCGTCGGCGAGACGGGCGTGCTGACTGGCGAAGAGGTCGCTGCCCGCTATCCCGGCTATTTCATGGACCGGATAGCCGCCGACGCGATTGTGCGCCCACGCACGACCGAAGAGGTCTCCGCCGTGCTGCAGCTTTGCAATGCCGCGGGACAACCCGTGGTCGTTCAAGGCGGTATGTCGGGCTGGGTACGTGCGACTCAGACAAAGGCCGGTGAAATCGCCTTGTCGCTGGAGCGCATGGCCGCCATCGAGGAAATCGATACAGTCAATCGCACCGCAACGGTGCAGGCGGGTGTCATTCTCGACACGCTGGAAACCGCGCTTGCCGAGCATGGCCTGACATTTCCTCTCGATCTGGGCGGGCGGGGATCGTGCCAGCTAGGCGGCAATGCGTCGACCAACGCCGGAGGGATGCGGGTCATTCGCTATGGTATGATGCGCGAACAGGTGCTGGGGATCGAGGCCGTGTTGGCGGATGGCCGCGTCATTTCGTCGCTCAACCAGATGATAAAGAACAACACCGGCTATGATCTGAAGCAGCTATTCATCGGTTCGGAAGGCACGCTAGGCGTGATCACCCGCTTGGTCCTGCGTCTTCGCGAACGACCGACCAGCTCCAATACGGCGATCGTCTGCGCATCGGACTTCAGCCAGATAGTCGACCTGTTGCGGTTCGTTGATCAGGGGCTTGGCGGACTTCTCAGTGCGTTCGAGTTGATCGACAAGAATTTCTACAATGTGAACACTGGCGCCGGAAAGCATGCTGCACCGCTTGCTTCCGATAAACCTTACTACGCAATCATCGAAATGCTGGGTTCGCAGCAGGACCGCGACAGCGAACTTTTCGAAACCGTGCTCGGCGAAGCGGGAGAGCGGGGCTATTTTGACGATGCCGTGCTCGCTCGCTCAGAGTCGCAGCGAGAGCAGATATGGAACATTCGCGAGGACCTGGAGCATGTCGTCCGCGAATTCCAGCCCTTCTATGCATTCGATGTATCGCTGCCGGTGGGCAGGATGCAGGACTATATTGCCGCGGTGACCGAAAAGCTGAAGCGGCGATGGCCCGACGGCAAAATCGCTTTCCTTGGCCATATGGGCGACGGCAATTTGCATATCGCGATAGGCGCGGGCGGGGAAGACGACCGGCACGGCGTCGAAGCGTGCGTCTATGAGCCGCTGCGACCCATCGGTGGATCAATCTCTGCCGAGCATGGCATCGGGCTGGAGAAGAAGCCGTGGCTCGACGTGACGCGCTCGGTGGATGAGCGCAAGCTGATGAAGGATATCAAGCAGCTTCTTGATCCTGGCAATATCCTGAACCCCGGCAAAATCCTGGACCTGCATCCGTGACCCTGCTTCGCCTGCTTGGTTATTCTGTGAGCAATTACGTCAACATCGTTCGTGCTGCGTTGATTGAGAAGGGATTGGAGCACGAATTCGTCGTTACCCGTTCATCGCAGGAGCCGACGTTTCTGCAAATAAGCCCGCTCGGCAAGATCCCGGTCTTGGAGACGAGCGAAGGGTCTTTGACCGAAACCGTCGCCATTCTCGACTATCTCGACGATGCCTTCCCCGACGTTCCGCTGCGGCCCGAAACGCCCTTCGCACGCGCACGGGCGCGCCAGATCATCAATATTGTCCAGGTCTATGTCGAAGCTCAAGTGCGGCAGTTGTTTCCGGGCGTGTTCATGGGCGGCGAAAATCTGGCGACGACCGAGGTGGCGGTCCGTTCGACGCTCGACCGCGCGACAGCGGCGCTGGCGCGGCTGCTCGAACCCGGACCATTTCTGTTCGGTGACCGGCCGATGCAGGCGGATCTGTTCACTTTTTACAATATCGACATCGCCGACCGCGTCACCCGGTTCACCTACGCCCGATCGATCGTCGAGGAGATCGGGGGGCTGGCGCAATGGTGCGCCGCCATGCGGGCGCGCCCAAGTACCGGGACTGTAATGGCGGAATTCGAAACCAGTTTCGAAGCCTATCTCGCCGCCCATTGCGCCTCCTATCGGCCGGACGAATACAAAAGGTCTCTATCTAATGCGTGACGTCAAGCTGACCGACAAATACACGATCGATGAAGGCACCGTTCTGATGACCGGTACGCACGCGTTGGTGCGCTTGCCAATGCTGCAAAAGGAACGCGACACGCGGGCCGGGCTGGACACGGGCGGGTTTATCTCGGGGTACCGCGGCTCGCCGCTTGGAAGCTATGATCAGGAATTGTGGCGCGCCAAGTCGCTGCTCGAGACCATGGACATCCTGTTCCAGCCTGGCGTGAACGAGGATCTGGCCGCGACAGCAGTATGGGGTACCCAGATGCTGGCCGGTATTCCCAACCCCACGAAGGATGGGGTCTTTGCCATCTGGTACGGAAAAGGACCAGGCGTCGACCGGTCGGGCGATCCGTTCAAACATGGCAATATGGCGGGTTCGCACCCCAATGGTGGTGTGTTGATCGTCGCTGGCGACGATCATTCGGGTAAGTCATCGACCGTCGCGCATCAGAGCGAAGTGGCGCTGATGCACGCGGGCATGCCGATCCTCGCACCGTCCAATGTGCAGGACGTGCTGGAATTTGGCCTGCTGGGCTGGGCGATGTCCCGCTACACCGGCCTCTACACAGGCTTCAAAATGTGTAACGAGGTGCTGGAGCAGACGATGACCGTCGAGCTTCCGCGTCTCGACAACGGACCGGTGTTGCCCGATCGCGGGACCGCACCCGTCAATGGCTTCCACAATTTCCCGACGCATCTCGACCGAGTTCAGTCAGAGATCGTGGCGAAGCGTTATCGTTGGCCGCTGGTCGAAAAGTTCGTGCGTGCGAACGGTATCGATCGGCTGTTGATCGACACCGGCATGCGCAAGCTCGGCATCGTCGCGTCGGGCAAGGCGGTTCAGGATGCGCGTCAGGCACTGAAACTGCTCGGCCTCGACGATCAGGCTGCGGCCGCCTCCGGCATTTCGCTCTATCAACTTGGCTGCGTTTATCCGGTCGAACGCGAGGGACTGGCGGAATTCGCTGCGAATCAGTCTGAATTGCTGTTCATCGAAGAAAAGGACGGGCTGACCGAGGCGCAGGCAAAGGCGATCCTCTATGGCCGCCCGGGCGCCCCGACGATCGTCGGCAAGACCGACGAAACCGGCGCGTTCATGATCCCCAGCGACGAGCAACTCGATCCGCTCCAACTTGCCCTGGTGATTGCAGAGCGGCTGCGGCGGCTCGGCATGGACAATGAGGCCATCGCTGATCGCGTCGTCGCGCTGCGCAGCGCAATGGAAAAGGTTGCGAGCCAGAAGGCGGGAGATGCGGTGCGCGCGCCCTATTTCTGTTCGGGTTGCCCGCACAACACCGGCACCCGTTTTCCTGAGGGAAGTCTCGCCGCGGGCGGCATTGGTTGCCATGCTATGGCGATGTATTCGGGCCCCGAAATGCTGCCCAACACCCACATGGGGGGGGAGGGAGCGCACTGGTATAGCCTCGCCCATTTCACCGAGACGCCGCATATCTTCCAGAATATCGGCGACGGCACCTATTATCATTCCGGGCTGCTGGCGATCCGCGGAGCGGTCGCGGCCAAGGTCAACATCACTTACAAGATCCTGTTCAACGATGCGGTGGCGATGACGGGCGGACAGCCTGTCGATGGGCCGCTGACGCCGGGCGACATCACGCGCCAGGTGCTGGCAGAGGGCGTTGCGCGCTGCATCGTCGTCACCGACCGGCCCGAGCTATATGACGCAAATAGTAGGCTCGGCGCGGGCGTCACCGTCCATCACCGCGACGAACTCGACGCATTGCAGCGCGAACTTCGCGAAGTTAAGGGCGTCACAGTCATCGTCTATGAACAGACATGTGCAGCGGAGAAGCGGCGCCGCCGCAAGCGCGGCAAATTCCCCGATCCGGCGAAGCGCATGTTCATCAATAGCGCGGTCTGTGAAGGCTGCGGCGACTGCTCGGTCCAGTCGAACTGCGTCAGCGTCTGGCCCAAGGAAACCGAATTGGGCCGCAAGCGGCAGATCGACCAGTCGAACTGCAACAAGGATTACAGCTGCGTCAAAGGCTTCTGTCCCAGCTTCATCACCGTACTGGATGCCGAACCGCGCAAAGCGAAAGCCTCGGCGCTGGCGGGTGAGGTGCAAACCGACCTTCCTGAACCGGCACTCGCGGCGATGACGGATGGTGCATTCAACATCATGATATCCGGGATCGGCGGCACCGGGGTCGTCACCGTTGGTGCGCTTCTCGGCATGGCCGCGCACCTTGAAGGTCGCGCCTGTTCGGTCTTCGACATGACCGGGCTGAGCCAGAAGAATGGCGCTGTCTACAGCCATGTCCGCATTGCGGCCGCTGCCGACGATCTCGCGGCGCAAAAGCTCGGGACCGGCGAAGCCGATCTTGCGCTAGCTTTCGATGCGGTGGCGGCCTTGTCGAAAGAGCCCGTCGTCACCCTCTCTGCCGAACGCACGACGACCGTCGTCAACGCCCGGATCACGCCGACCCCAGCATTTCAGCGCAACCCCGATCTCGTCCTCGACCAGAGCCTGATTGTCGGCCGTTTGCAGAAGCTGTCATCGACGTTGCATGGCGTCGATGCGACCGGGCTGGGGCTGGCGTTGTTCGGCGACACGATAGCGGCCAATCTGTTCATGCTCGGCTATGCATCGCAGCTTGGCCTGCTGCCCGTCTCGCCCGCCGCAATCGCGCGCGCGGTCGAAATCAACGGCGTCGCGGTACCCTTCAATCTATCGGCATTCGCATTGGGCCGCCTGCTTGTCGTCGATCCGGACAAGGTGAATGCGGCCGCCGCGGCGACCAAGACGACGCCCGAGTTCAAGCCGCTAACCGATTTGGCGGATATCGTCGCACACCGGACCGCGTTGCTGACGGCCTATCAGGACGCCGCTTACGCTGCACGCTATCGGGCGCTCGTCGATGTGGTCGCCGCCGCCGAGGAGCGCGTTTTGCCGGGCAGCACCACGCTCGCCGTCATGGTCGCGCGCAACTTCGCCAAGCTCATGGCCTATAAGGATGAATATGAGGTGGCGCGTCTTCATTCCGACCCGGAATTCCAGCGCGAGCTCGCTGCGACATTCGAGGACGGGGCCAAGCTGCGCTATAACCTCGCGCCGCCGCTCTTCTCGAAACGCGACCCCGAGACTGGCCATTTGCTCAAGCGTGAATTCGGTCCTTGGGTCGGCAAGCTGTTTCCGCTACTCGCCAAGGGCAAACGGCTGCGCGGGACGAAGTTCGATCCATTCGGCCACACCGCCGAACGCAAGATGGAACGCGCACTGATCGATGAATATGAGGCGCGTCTGCGCGACATGGCGTCGGCCCTGACCGCCGCAAACCACAAAATCGCAGTCGAGGCGGCAAGTCTACCGGGCCAGATCCGTGGTTATGGCCATGTGAAGGAGGCATCGGTCGAACGCGTGCGGGCGCTGGAGGCGAGCGTTCTCGAACGTTTCCACAATGCCGGCAACACGACGGCGACGAACGCTGATGACAAGCGGGTCGCGTTGACGGCCTGATATTGAGGAGATTGAAATGGCTCGGATGCTGATTGGTGGAGAGCTTGTCGAAGGGCGCCGGACGATCGACGTGTTCGATCCCTGCACGGGCACTGCCTTCACCCAGGTCCCGGACGCGGACGCGGACGATGTCGCACGTGCCGTTGCGGCAGCGAAGGCGGCTTTCCTGGCATGGCGCGACCTGTCCGCCGCGTCCCGCGGGGACATTCTGCGCGCGATGGCGGCAAAGATTACCGAGAATGCTGACGAGCTGTGCTCATTGCTGATCCGCGAAACCGGTCGTCCGATGGCGCTCGCGCAGTTCGAAATCCTGCATCTCGCGACCGGCTATCTCAACTATTATGCCGGACTGGAGGTCCAGCCCGAACTGATCGTCGAGGATGAGACTCGGCGCGTTGAACTGCATCGCAAGCCGTTGGGCGTTGTCGGTGCCATCGTCCCTTGGAACGCACCGGTTTTCATCGCGTGCAATAAGATTGCGCCTGCGCTGGCCGCCGGCAACACGATCGTCGTAAAGACCGCGCCGACCACGCCCTTGACGACTCTCCGCCTTGGCGAACTCTGGGCAGAGGTCGTCCCGGCCGGGGTGGTCAACATCCTGTCGGGTGGCAATGAGGCAGGCGCGGCGATCGTCGCGCATGATGATGTGGCGAAGATCACCTTCACCGGATCGACCGAGACCGGCCGCAAGATCATGGCGGCGTCGGCGCCGACGCTGAAGCGCGTGACGCTCGAACTGGGGGGCAATGACGCGGCCATCGTGCTGCCCGATGCTGATGTCGCTTCCATCGCGCCGGCGATCTTTGCCTTTGCCTTCTTCAACTCCGGGCAGGTGTGCGCCGTCATCAAGCGACTCTACGTCCACGACAGCCTGTACGACGCCATGTGCGACGCGATCGCGGCTCTCGCCAAGGGAGCGACGGTTGCACCGGGGAGCGACGCCGCGGCCGAGTTTGGTCCGGTGCAGAACAAGGCGCAGTATGAGAAGGTTCTTCACTATCTCGAACAGGCTCGCGCAGCAGGTCGGATCGTCGCGGGCGGCGAGGCCGCGAACGGCGCTGGCTATTTTGTGCCGTTGACCGTCGTGCGCGACGTCACCGACGGGACGGCGATTGTCGACGAGGAACCCTTCGGCCCGATCCTGCCGATCATCCGCTACAGCGACGTCGACGACGTCGTAGCGCGTGCGAACGCATCACCCTTTGCGCTTGGCGGCTCGGTTTGGGGCAGCGACATCGCGGCGGCGACGCAGGTCGCCTCGCGGCTTGAAAGCGGAAGCGTCTGGGTGAACCAGCATTGCGCGCTCGATCCGCAAGTTCCTTTCCCGGCGAACAAGCAGTCGGGCTTTGGCGTCGAGGGCGGGGTGGAAGGGCTTTACCCCTATCTTGCGCTCCAGACGATCAATGTAGCCAAGCCGGCGACCGCGGCATGACGAGCCTCTTCGATCTCGCGGGCAAGACGGCTGTCGTTACCGGCGGCGCCAAGGGCGTCGGCGCGATGATCAGCCGGTCGCTGGTCGCTGCGGGCGCGCGCGTGCTCATCATCGCCCGACCAAGTGCCGAAAACCGCGCCTTTGCCGAGGCGCTAAACGGTGAGGGGAGGTGCCAGCTGCTCGAGCACGATCTCGCGACCAGCGAAGGCGTGGCAGCAGCGGTGGCGGCCGTAGGCGGCGCGGCGTCCGAGGTCGATATCCTCGTCAACAATGCCGGCACCTTTACGGCGGCGGCCATCGACGAGATAACGCCTGAGCAATGGGACCGAGAACTGGCCGTCAATCTGCGGACGCCCTTCTTTCTCGTCCAGGGCCTTCTGCCGAAGCTGATGGCGGCTGCGCGCGAGGATGATCCGGCGCGCGTGATCAATATCGGATCGATCGCGGCGCTTTGGGCGAAGAGCAGCAGTGCCTATGCCTACAGCGCCGCGAAAGGTGGACTTCACCAGCTTACCCGAGCGCTGGCATCGGACCTGACCCGCAAGGGTATCAACGTAAATGCAATCGCACCGGGCTTCTTCCCGAGCGACATGACTGACGGATTCTTTACCGCCGTGCCGGGACTTAAGGAGCAGATGATCGAGGGAATCCCGGCTGGGCGCCTCGGACGCGAGGCCGATATAGGAGGAACGGTGGTGTATCTTGCGTCGGGCGCTGGATCCTATGTCTCAGGCGCGATAATCCCTGTCGAGGGAGCCCTATGGTCGGCATAAGCACCGTCGCGCTGATCGAGCGGCGCGCCGATATCAGCCGCTCGCTCTTCACACGCTACTGGCGCGATGTGCATGGGGTCATGGCGGCACGAATTCCCGGGTTTGACAGCTATACGCAATATCATGTGACCCCGATCGATGCTTCCGCCGAACCGTTCGAAGGCATCGCGATCGTAACCTATCGGACGGAGGATGACCGGGCCGGTCTCATCCATAGCGAGGTAACCCAGCACATCCATCTCGACGAGCAGAATGTATTTCGCCGCGCGCTTCTCTATAATCTGGAGGAGGGGGCATCGCGACATTTATGCGGCAGCGCAGAGGCCGAAGGGCAGGTGATGTTTGTCGTGGTCGAGGCTGGCCATGACAGCGATGCCGCGGTCGCGTCGCTGAACGACACGGCTATCTACCTCGCGGCTTATGATCTTAGGGGGGGCGATCCATCGCGGTGGAATCTAACCGATGCAGGGGAACGCATCTACATTGCGCTACTGCACGGTATTTGGCCCGACCGCGACAGCGCGATTGCGGCCTCCCGATCGTGCGATGGGGTCGCCTATCTGCTCGATGAGCGACATGTGATGGTCAAGGACGGCAGGGCGACACCCGTCGGCCTGCGCGGGCTCGATGCCGTGAAGACGATTGAGGAGGCTGGGGCTGATAACCAGCTTACCGATGCAGTGGTGCGGGCTGTGTACGGAACATCGGCAGCGCCATGACCCTGCCGGGCGAATTCGGCGGGAAGAGCTTCCTGCTCGCCAGCGCGGCGCTCGGTCTGTCGACCGGCATGACAGCGACGCTGTTCTACAGTCTGGGTAGCTTCATTCCCTCTCTCGAAGCAGAGTTCGGCTGGAGCCGTGGCGATATCTCGCTCGCGGTCGCGTTGATGACGCTGGCCGTATTCCTATCGGGGTGGGCTGCCGGGCGTCTGTGCGACCGGTACGGCGCCGCCAATGTCGGGGCGGCGAGCCTGGTCGCCTATGCGCTCGGGGTCATCCTTCTCGTCGCCACAGCGCGGAGCATCGAACTCTTCTGGGCATTTTACGCTGCCATCGCGCTCCTAGGCGTAGGATCGACGCCGATTGTCCTTGTTCGGCCGATTGCGGCAGTGTTCGAGAGGCAACGGGGACTGGCGCTGGGGATCGCGCTGACCGGCGCGGGGCTGGCCGGCTTCTGGGTTCCGCAGCTCGTCGCGGCGGTCATCGAGGTCGCCGGCTGGCGGGCCGCCTATCTCGCGCTTGCCGCGATCGCTATCGCTGCCGCGCCCATTGTCTGGTTCGGATTCCGGAGCGTGCCGCAGGGCAGGAGGGCCGGCCCGTCCGAGGCCGCGGTCAGCGGCATGACGGCTGCAGAAGCGCGGCGGACCGGCCGCTTCTGGCTGCTCACGGTGATTTCCTTTGCGATGGCGGCCGGCCTTGGCGGGGTGGTCGTTCATCTCGTGCCGCTGTTTCAAGATCTTGGCGCAGACCCGCTCTCCGCGGCGCGTACCGCGTCTCTCGTCGGACTGTCCAGCGTCGTCGGGCGGCTCGGGATCGGCCTGCTGCTTGACCGCTTCCCTGCCGCTATCGTCTCGCTGGCAATTCTGGCTCTTGCTGCCTTCGGTATCACGCTCCTGCTTCTCGATGGACTCGTGATGGGGACGCTCGCGGCCATTCTGCTCGGCATGGCGGCGGGCGCCGAAATCGATCTCCTCGCATATCTAACCGCGCTTCATTTTGGGCAGCGCCAATATGGCGCGATCTACGGCTGGCAATATAGCGTCTTTGCGCTCGGCTATGGACTCAGTCCATTTGCGCTCGGCAAGATGCGCGATGCGGCCGGCGACTATGATGCCGCGCTCACGGTTAGCGCGCTACTTGTCGGGATTGCCGCGCTGCTCATGCTGGGCTTGCGACAACAGCGGCCGTTCGAAGACGATTGTCTCGGGCCTATGCCCGTGCCATCACCCCCGGCATGACGCTGAAAAAAATCGACCAGCTGGGCGTTGGTAAGAGCGCGCTGTGGTGACTGCGATTGGCGGTTCGGGCTGGTTGGCACTTGCGATATTGTGCGAGGTACTGGCGACGTCGTTCCTCAAGATGGCTGACGGATTCACGCGTCCGCTACCGTCGGCGGTCGTCATCCTGGGTTATGTCCTCGCCTTCTATTGCCTCTCGATGGCGCTGCGCAGTATTCCGGTCGGCATCGCCTATGCCATATGGTGCGGCGCCGGCATCGTTCTGGTGACGGCGATCGCCTGGATCGTCTACGGGCAGAAGCTCGATGCTTGGGCGCTGACGGCTATCGGGCTTATCCTGATCGGCACGCTGATGCTCAATATGCGGACGTCGGCGGGCGGCTAACCCCGCGCCTCATCTCCCTGGCACGAGGGCTGTTGGCATGGGTGTGCCTGCGATCGCCGCCTGAATATTGGCCACTGCCATCGCAAATAGCGCGCCGAGGTTCTCCTGCGTGTGTGATATCTCGTGATTGGTCAGAATGGCATCTGGAAGGTCGCGAAGAGGGCTTTCGGCGGGCAAGGGCTCGGTGACGAAAACGTCCAGCGCGATCGGTCCGAGATGAGCGACCACCTCGGGGTCGGCCAGAGCCGTTTCATCGATGATCGCGCCGCGGGAAAGATTGATAAGAATCGCGCCCGGTTTCATCGCCAGCAATCTTGAGCGTGACAGAAGATTGTCGGTGTCCGGCGTCAGCGGCAGCAGCGGCAGGACAACATCGCTTTCGGCGAGCAGCGTGTCGAGATCGCACTGTTCGAAGGCCGAAGAGGGGGGAACCTTCGACCGATTGTTGAGCAAGATGCGGGTGTTCCAGCCGCTGAGCCGTTCGATCAAGGCTCTGGCGATATTGCCATGGCCGATGATCCCGACGGTTTTGCCCTTCAGCATGCGCGCGCGCGGTGGCCCGGTTCGGGTTTCGCCGCGGCGCAGCCGCTCTTCGGCATCGCGAACCGCGTAAAGCGACGTCAACATGAAGAGCATGGCTGCTTCAGCGACGGACTCGAAATTCTCGGCAACGCGACCATTGGCGAAGGCGATCCCGCGATGATGCGCCGCGTCGACGTCGATGCCTTCATAGCCGAGCGACGGCGTGATAATTGCCCTGAGTCCGGGCGCTGCATCCATTTCGGCTCCGCCACAGGGAACCCCGAACGAAACGAGGATTTGCGTTTCTCTCCAGCCTGGCGCCTCGGCCGGCGTGTCCAGCCCGATCTGCAGGTCGACATGAATTTTGTCTGATTTTATCGTGGAAACAAGCTTCTCGAGAAACGCCCGTCCGTTGGGCGCGCCCGCAACGAGTAACTTCGTGGTGTTCATCGACATCTCGTTCGCTAGGAGGTTCATACCGACTTGCATCAGGGCGACGCCTATGCCGATTGGCAAGGGGAGAGAGCGATTATGGCACGTTGGGACATGGTCTGGCTCGCATGGAAGTTCGACGGGTCCTGAAATCGCCCTCAGAAATCAATCTTCGGCTACTGGGTCTGCTCGCTGCGGGATCGTGTGCGGTTCTGATCTCCCTTATCTTCCTTCACCGAAGTTCCCCGCCGCCAAGCGCACGGAGTGCATTCCGCCGGAGCGTGCCTTGCTAGAACTCCGGGAGATGGCGTCGCTGCTCGGCCGGTCGACGAAGCATGCGGAAAGCATCAATGAACGCCGGACAGTGCGGTCCACCTGAGGAGCGAACGAGGTTCCGGGTCTATCTCTTTGTCGGGAGTGGGGCGGTTCGGGTCCGTGAGCTTGACGTTGATCGACTCGGACGAGACGCATCTTTGAAAGCCCCCGAATACCGCTTAGATGGATGTCCAATAGGGCTTTTTGAATATCGAACGACAGTTATGGCTGCAAAAATGTGGGGAAAAATGTGGGGGAAAGGCACTCTCGACCGAGAATTAAGTATATAAAAATCAATAGTTAATCGATCAGTTCGAATCAAGCCCTGCCACCACCCTCCCATCCGAGGATGCCCCCGAAAATCGGCTCTTCCCCGTGAACGGGGGATGAGGGTGGATCAGACCCGATTGATGACGCCATTCCAACCGCAAAGAGCGGCTCTTCCCCGTGAACGGGGGATGAGGGTGGATCAGACCCGATTGATGACGCCATTCCAACCGCAAAGAGCGAGCACGCGCAAGCGGTAGTTGTGAAAGTTGCGGAAGCCGAACGCGCGGCGCGAGATCATCTCCATCTTTGTGTGAAAGCCCTCGGTGATTCCATTGTTCCTGGAAAAGCGCCACATGCGGGCGA
>Ga0180220_1001055_pt1 | contig 22766 bp, 17 predicted proteins | sample eDN5th37CBELigBY_FD_151335 | JGI IMG/M metagenome (GOLD analysis project Ga0180220, IMG submission 151335) | Enriched backyard soil microbial communities from Emeryville, California, USA - eDNA 5th pass 37_C BE-Lig BY (version 2) (version 2) | ecosystem: Environmental > Terrestrial > Soil >...
TTCGCTGCTTGTCGGCGGGATCGGCATCATGAACATCATGCTGGTGTCCGTCACGGAGCGCACCCGGGAGATCGGAACCCGCAAAGCGATCGGGGCCAGGGAAGGGGCGATTTTGTCCCAGTTTCTCGTCGAGTCCGTCACGCTTGCCGTTTTCGGCGGCATCGCCGGCGTTTTGCTTGGATTCGGCGGGTCGAAGCTGGTGGGCCATTTCATGGGCATTCAAACGGCGGTGTCGTTTGATTCCGTGCTGCTGGCGGTCATTTTTTCGGGATGCATCGGCATGGTTTTCGGGGTGTTCCCGGCAAGAAAAGCGGCCAAGCTGGACCCGATCGAGGCGCTGAGATACGAATGAACGAATATGGAAAAGAGCCCGTTAAACGGGCTCTTTTTCTTCTTTGACCGCTGGTTTGTTCCAAAGGATGACATGTTTGGTTTTGCTGAGTTTCTCGTAAAAAAGCTGGGGATCTTTTCGAAACAGGCGGATGAGTACATGGATAAAAAACCACGCGTCCATGACGAATACGATCATGCCGAGGATGAGTCTGCCGATTCCCGGCACATTGTCGAGCGAGCCCGCCAACAGCCTGTTGAGTCCGAAAAACACCCAGTATAGGAGACCGTAGCGTTTAAGGAGCGCCGCGAGCGTAATGGGTTCCTCCATGTTCGTCAGCTTGATGCGGACCAGCCATTTTCCCGGAGTGACGCCGTGCGTCAGCCATGGGATCAGAATGAAATAAATCCCGGTGGCCACCCAAAACGCAGCCTTGATATGCAGCACGAAACAGATCGCCATCAGGATCGGCCAGATGACCGAATCGATCAAAAATGCGACGGCCCGCCGGGTATAAGTGACTCTTTTGGTAGACAGATCCACGTTTTCGTCCAGCTTTTCGATTCTCGGCAGCAGTCCCGACAGCCATTCGGCCGCCAAATATCCGCAGATGCCGCCTAGCGTATTCATGATGAGATCATCGACGTCGAATACGCGGTACGCATGGTCATATAATCCGTAAATGCCCGTCAGCTGGGTCACCTCGAAAAAGAGGGAGAGCAGAAACGAAAACAGGATGGAACGGATCCAGCCCGTGCGGAAATAATAACGAAGCACCATCCCGAAAGGCACCGTCAAAACAATATTGAAAACGACCTGCAGGAATGCCCGTTCCTTCAATAGATGCCAGTAGGTGGACGGATCCGATCCGATGACCGAGGTTTCTTTCATAATATCGAAAATGAAGTTCAGCGGCACCAGCTGCATGGCTCCCGACGCAAGCGCGGCATTATGCCGCGATGACGGCAGCGGAAGAATGACAAGGAATAACGCATTCATCAGGTACAGCAAAAACAGGTACAATACAAACGCCCGTACTTTATTGATATAACCGTATTTGCGGTATTGAACGATCAGAAAAGGCAAAGTAAAAAACAGCGCCGCAAACGGAAAAGACATAAAGGCATATGAAATGGGAAACAGATAGGATTGAAGCATACGATCACCGCCAATGTTTAATCAATGCTGCCGTAAAAACAGCCGATATTGATCATAACATAATCGAACGTTGTTCTCGATTAAATTAAGTTTAAATTTTCCTGCAGCCATCTTTAAATCCTTTAATTATTATTCACAAAAACGCAAAATAGTTTATACTGAACTATACGTTTATTAAAAGCATAGTCATTCTTGAATGAGTGCGCACCGGGAGGATATGGATGGGACAACCAGAAGGATCGCTACACAAAAAACTAAAGCCTAGACATATCAGCTTTATGGCTATGGGCGGCGTCATCGGGACAGGCATTTTTAAAGGCAGCGCCGAAACGATCGGGCTGGCGGGGCCGGGCGTCATCGTCACATACGTATTTGCCGGGCTTCTGCTATTGGTTGTCATGGCGGCAATGGCTGAAATGGCCACGGTGTATAAGGGCCGGAACATGAAAGATTTCGTGAGGGAAGCGTTCGGAGAGAAGATTTCCTTCATTTTGGGCTGGATGTACTGCTTCATGTGGCTTTCGGTATGCGTGATTGAAATCATTGCGGCAGGCAGTTTTTTGCAGTATTGGCTGCCGGGGGTGCCGTTGTGGGTGCTGAGCCTGGCCTGCGCGGCCTTGATCATCCTGATCAATTTGCTGAGCGTCGGCACGCTGGGAGAGTTCGAATTTTGGCTTGCAGGCATCAAAATCGCCATGATCATCGTTTTTATCGTGCTGGGCACTTGTCTGATCTTCGGGGTCATCCCGAGCGGCAACACGCCATACCTGAGTAATTTCACCGGTTCCGGAGGCTTTTTCCCGGCTGGATGGACCTCCGTTTTTTCGGCCATGCTCGTCGTCATGTTCTCGTATGGAGGATCGGAGTTAATTGGCTTGACGCTGACCGAAACGGAAAATGCCGAGCGCATTTTGCCCAAGGTGGTCGGCAATTTCATTTTAAGAATCATTCTGTTTTTTACGCTGCCGATCCTTGTCATCTGCGGATTGATTCCTTGGAACGAAGTGGGTCAGGAAAGCAGTCCGTTCGTGCAGGTGCTGTCGGCGACGGGACTTGCGGGCGCGGCGCATATCATGAACTTCATTCTGGTCACGGCGGTGCTGTCGGCGGCAAACTCAGGTATCTATGGCGCGTCGCGCATGCTGTATTCGATGGCTGCAGCCGGGGAAGCGCCGAAGGCGTTATCCAAAACGAACCGCAAGGGCAGCCCGGTCAACACGCTGCTGTTATGCGCCGCCATCCTGCTGGCGGGGGCCATGCTCGGTTTTTTCGCCCAGGACCAGTTGTTCCGCGTGCTGATGGCCGTGCCCGGCTTCGTCGTGTTGCTGGTATGGATTTGCATCGCCTTATCGCAAATAAAGCTGCGAAAAAGGTATCCGGCGAAACCGTCGTTTAAGGTATGGGGTTTCCCTTATGTTACCGGCATCTCCGCGTTTTGTTTGGCGGTCATCGCCGTATTTTTTGTGGTGGACCGTCAGAACCGTTTGAGCATCGGAATCTGTCTTGCGGTGCTGCTGTTGCTCATCGTCTGGTCCTTCGTGAAATTTCGCGGGGGACGTTCGAGGGAAAACGCTAGCTAGGAAAGTGACCCGAAACGCCAAAAAGGAAGACCGGCCGTTCCTGCGAGAGGAACGGGCCGGTCTTTTATGTTGTTCCATAAAAAGGATGCTGCGGGAAGATCTACGGCCAAACGGTGCCCGTCGACGACGGGTTATTCGCGTTAAAGGCTCGCCATTGTCATCTAAAGGCAGGAACCGCCCGAATGACCTTAAAATGTTAAAAAAATGAATAAATGATTATATCTGTAATACTTGCGTGAGGTTAAAGTTAGACATGTAATCCAATATCCATGACGAGGAGGAAAACAATGGCATGAGCGCAAAAGGAACGAAAGCAAACCGATTTACGGCGGCAATTCTTTGCTTGCTGCTCGCATTGCCTTTCGGTTTCGCCGGGAAGGCTTCTGCGGAAACGATTTTTACGGACGATTTTGAAAACGGCACGGCGTCGGACTGGACGGCCACAACGGGAGAGTGGTCCGTCGTCCGGGAGGGAAGCGGAAATGTTTATTCTCAATCCGCTACAAGCGAAGGACGAACGTCCGCAGGCGACATGTCGTGGAAGGATTACAGCGTCGAAGCCAAGGTCAAGGTCGAGAGCTTCAACGGCACGAACCGGACTTACGTCACCGGACGTTATCGGGACGGAAACAATTATTATGCCGCTTCCTTATATAACAGCGGCGGCGGAAAACTTGAGATCAGGAAAAAAGTAAGCGGTTCCTCATCGACGCTCGCTTCCATTGATTTCCCGCTGACGACCGGCACATGGTACACGGTTAAGCTTGAGCTCTCCGGTTCGGCGCTCAGCATGTACGTCAACGGAGAACTGCAGCTTACGGCGACCGATTCCAGCCTGGATTCCGGCGCGGCCGGACTTCTGACGTACAAGACGATTGCCAAATTCGACGACGTAAAAGTGTCTAGCGTATCCGGCGGAGGCACCGACCCAGGAACCGATCCAGGAACCGATCCAGGAACCGATCCGGGGACTGACCCCGGCACGGATCCCGGAGGGAATCCTTCGCCCATTGCGGGGGATATATTCGTATCGCCTGGCGGGTCGGCCGGAAATACCGGAACCATCGACAGTCCGTTAACGCTCGAAGCCGCGCTTGCACGTGTACAAGCCGGACATACCATCTATATGCGCGGCGGCAGCTATTCCTTCTCCTCCACGATTACGATCGCACGCGACAACAGCGGCGAATCGGTAAGCAAACGCAAGGTCCTTGCGGCTTACGGCAGCGAAAAGCCGGTGCTGGACTTCTCGGCCCAGCCTTTCGGATCGACGTACAGGGGACTGCAAATTTTCGGGCATTATTGGATGGTGAAAGGCATCGAAGTGAAGGGAGCGGGAGACAACGGCATTTACGTCGGGGGCAACTATAACCGCATCGAAAATGTGGAGACCCATCATAATCGCGATACCGGCCTGCAGTTGGGCAGATATCATTCATCGGCTGGTTATGACGAATGGCCGAAATACAATGAAATCATCAACGCCTATTCCCACGACAATTTCGATCCCGACAACGGGGAGGATGCCGACGGTTTCGCCGCCAAGCTGACCGTAGGACCCGGCAACGTGTTTGACGGCTGCATTGCCGCTTATAACGTCGACGACGGTTGGGATTTGTACACGAAGTCCGAAACGGGAGCCATCGGAGCGGTCACGATATTGAACAGCATTGCATACAAAAACGGAGCGACATCCGACGGCATGTCCACGACAAATAGCGATGGAAACGGCTTTAAACTTGGCGGAGAAAAAATCAAGGTGGATCACGTCGTCAAGAACAGCATCGCATTCCAAAATAAAAAGCACGGCTTCACCTACAACAGCAATCCCGGTTCCATCGCACTGACCAACAACACTTCATGGAACAACGGGCAAAGCAATTTTGCCTTTGACGCCGGAACGCATCGATTCACGAATAATCTCTCGTATGCAGGAGGCTCAAGCGACAAAACAAGCGGAACGGACGTGGAAAACACCAATGTATGGTGGAAAAACAACGTCTCCGTAAACGGCAAAGGACTGGCGGCCAGCCCGGCCGATTTCGCGTCGCTCACGCCCTCGGTTATCCGAAACGGCGACGGCTCGCCTAACCTGGGCTATTTCCTGATGCTTGCTCCGGGGAGCGACCTGATCGGTTCCGGAAGTCCCGCAGGAACCAATATAGGAGCGAGGTGAACGGGAAGGAAGTAGAAGTTTGAACAATGAAAGAATGTTTGATTCCGGATAATTGAAAGCGAAGCCAAAATCAAAGTTAAAAACGGTTGGCCGTTGACGAACGGTCAACCGTTTTCTTTTTCCGGAATGCAAGCGCATGGTTCCATTTAATTAAAGCTCAACTGCCAAGAAACCCCGAAACGGTCCTGCACCCAGGCGGATTTTTTTCGCAAACGGATAGGCCTCCAGCGGCATCAGGACGGCACCGCCTTCGGAAAGGTTGACGAAAATGTTTCGCTCCTTTAAAGTATGTTACAATCACTTACGGGATGAACTGCCGCGGGAGTCAAAACGGAAATCTCTTTCATGGGCTCCGTTGTACCGGATTGAACCTGAGAGGGACAAGTCGCCGAAGGGGCCTCTGGGCCCGGCAGATCATCAGCGGCTGAAAGACCGTTGAATAACCGGAATTAGAGATCAAGGACCAAAAACATATTATAAAGGAGGCTGCCGTGTCATGGCGACAGTCCGCGAACTTTTGACGGAAGCCGATTTTCGGGAGGCCGAAGAAAAGAGGCTGCCGATCCGCGTATTCCGGGATGATCACTTAATCGATAACTCAACCTATATTATCCGATTCACGGAAACTACCGTCGTTACCCAGTCCGATGTCAGCGACGTGACCTATCATTCCCGCAGGGAATGCCAATTTTTTGAGATTCGCAAAGCATAAACCGAAAGCGAAACATGAAAAACGCATGAAGAGCGCGCTCACGCGAAGCTTTTCGTGCGTTTTGTTTTTCGTGTCCAAATCTTGCGTTTTAGGGGTCATTTTCTATGATCCTGCGGGTTTTGCGCGTGAATCGGAATCCGGATAATTAAGTTACGGACAAGTTATATTGCCGGTAGCCGTGTACATCAAGGGGGGATTCCTATCATTCGCATTTCAGATCATACGGCAGGCGGGGAAATGAATGCGGTTCCACGGCAGTCTTTATGGAAAAAGGCGCGATCGCAATATCAGCTGCTGATCATGGCCGTCCCGTTCGTGCTCCTGATCATCCTTTTCAGTTACGTTCCGCTTTGGGGCTGGATCATGGCATTTCAGAAATATACGCCGGTCAAGGGGATCATGGGCAGCGAGTTCGTCGGATTCGATAATTTCGTGACGCTGTTCAACGACGATCGTTTTCTTCTCGTCCTGCGCAACACGCTCGTCATGAGCATCATGAGCCTTGTCGTCGGTTTCGTCGGGGCGATCGCGCTGGCGCTTTTTTTGAACGAGATCAAAAATGCCGCATTCAAACGCGTCGTGCAGACCGTGACGTACATTCCGCATTTCGTGTCCATGGTCGTCATCGCCAACATCGTGCTTACGTTTCTTTCGCCGGACGGCGGTTTCGTCAACTTGCTACTCATGAAACTGGGCATCATCCACGAGCCGGTATATTTCATGTCGAAAGGGCCTTGGTTTTGGGTGATTCATACGCTGACTTTGCTCTGGAAAGAGCTCGGCTGGAGCACGATCATCTATTTGGCGGTCATCGCGGGCTTGAATCCGGAGACCTATGAGGCAGCCGAAGTCGACGGGGCGGGGCGTTTCCAGAAAATCTGGCATATTTCCATCCCGGGACTGATGCCGACGGCAACAATGCTGTTGATATTGTCTCTTGGTTCGATCGTCAATACCGGATATGAGTCGCAATTTTTGCTCGGAAACCAGCTGACCCGGGATTATTACGAAGTTCTCGACTTGTACGCGATGAATCTTTCCTTCGGATCGGGACAATATTCGATCGGGGTCGCCTTGAGCATCTTCAAATGTTTCGTGAGCCTGTTCCTCGTGCTGTCGGTGAATAAGCTCGTCAAAAAAGCCGGGCAATCATCGCTGTTCTAAAGGGGGGCTCACGAGTATGAGAAAAAGAACTACTGCCGGCGGCGTCGTTTTCAACGTGTTGAACTACGCCATGCTTTCGGTTTTGACGATTTGCACGATTTACCCGTTTTTGAATTTGCTTGCGGTGTCCTTGAACGAATCATTGGATTCCTTGCGCGGGCAGGTGTATCTGTGGCCGAATTCGTTTACGCTCGAAAATTACAAGATCGTATTCCAGAACGATGCCCTGTACGGAGCGACGATCCGGTCGATCGCCCGAACGGTGCTCGGTACGGCGCTTTCGCTGATTTGCTCGGTTATGCTTGCCTACACGTTATCCAGAAAAGAATTTTTCTTGCGCAAACCGATCAACCTGATCATGATCGTCAGCATGTATGTCAGCGGGGGATTGATTCCCACGTATTTGCTGATCAAAAACATCGGCATGACAAACAGCTTCTGGGTGTATATCATCCCCGGACTGGTGAGCGTATACAACGTGATCATCATCCGTTCTTTTTTCGACCAGCTGCCCGAAGGTTTGATCGAGGCGGGCCGGATCGACGGGGCCAATGAATTCCAGACGTTGTTCCGGATCGTGCTTCCGGTCAGCATGCCGGTGCTGGCGACGATTACGCTGTTCGTCTCCGTCGGCCATTGGAACTCCTGGTTCGATAACTACCTGTACAATACGCGCGACAATTTGAACCTGCTGCAGTACGAGTTGATGAAAATATTGATGCAATCGACCCAGCAGGTAACAAGCAACGCGACGGGCAGCGTGGCCAGCGAGTCCCTGCGGCAAATCACGCCGCAAACGATCCGTGCGACGATGACGATCATCGTGACGGTTCCGATTTTGTTCGTATATCCCTTCCTGCAAAGATATTTCATTCAAGGGATTATGATAGGCGCCATGAAAGAATGACGGCGTCATGACTAAGGATAAGACAAAGGGGAGTAAAACATGAAGAAAAAGCTATTGCTCGGCTTGACGCTTGTGCTGGCAGCTTCGGTGTTTTCCGCTTGCGGAAGCAAGCAGGATGACGACGGCCAGGCGGCGGACGGAAACGGAAAAGTAACCTATACGATGCAGACTTGGGATTCAAGCTGGAAATGGGACACGCCGATCAACAAACAGTTGGAAGAAAAGACGGGCGTATCTTTCGACTATGTCCCGGTACTCGACAGCGGGGCGACGACGGGGAAGGTCGACGTATGGCTGGCGTCCGGCGATTATCCGGATGTCATCAACGAGGCCCCGCTGAAAATCGGGAAATACAAGGATGCGGGCGCGCTGATTCCGCTTGAGGATTTGATCGATCAATACGGTCCGAATATCAAGAAACGGTTCGGCAAATATTACGATCTTCTCAAGGACGAGGACGGGCATATCTATTCCCTCTACGGCGTGAATTTGGCGAAAGAGCCTTCCCCGGACTCCCAGCCTTCCTTCGTCGTGCAATATGACGTATTGAAGGACGCGGGATATCCGGAAATCAAAACGCTGGATCAGCTGTTTGACGTGCTGCAGAACTATTATAAGAAACATCCGAAAACGGCCGACGGCAAGGACGTGATTCCGTTCTCCGGACTGAGCGGCGGTTTGCTCGACATTACGCCGGGATTGAACGCAGCGGGCTTGCCGGATCACGGATTCTATGCGATTGACGGCAATAATAACGTATCTTACGCATTGACAAGCGACGCCAATAAGGAATACATTAAGTTTCTGAATCGTTTGCAGAGAGCGGGCATGCTGGATAAAGAGATTTTCAGCTTGAACGCCGAAACGGCCGGAGCGAAAATCACCCAAGGCCGCGTTCTTGCAAGCTACATTCCAGGCTGGCTGATGAGGGGTTACGAAAAATCGATCATCGCCAACGGCGATTTTGACAAGCAATACGCGAAATTCTCGATTCTCGCGAACGAAACCGTGGTGGACCATTCCAATGCGCTCACGCCGACATCTTCCAGCACAAACCTGGCGATTACGAACAAGGCGAAGCATCCGGAACGGATCATCAAGCTGATTGATTATTTGTTCACCGATGAAGGCCAAATCCTCGTCAACTGGGGGATCGAAGGCACGCATTACGATGTCGTGAACGGCAAACGCGTGAAAAACGCGGAGTTCGATAAAAAGGTGCAGTCCGATCCGACCGCAGCCGCGGCAGCGGGAATCGTCGGTCCGTTCAACCGCTTCTCCTTCGGCAACGGCGCCAAATTGGATGACGGGGACTACGCAACGCCGGTGACGACCGATTACATCGCTTCGACGTACGACGATACGACCAAGGACGTATTGAGCCATTACGGCAAAAAGACTTGGGCGGACTTCATGGACAAGCCGGAGATTTACCCGACGATGATGTGGCAGCTCAATACGCCGGAGGACGCCAAACCGATCGCCATCAAACTCGAAGATATTTGGCACAAAGAAATCGCCAAGGCGATACTGGCTGCCTCGGACAGCGAATTCGAAGCCGCCTGGAACGGCGCCGTCGAACAAATCGACAACAACGGCAAAGCCAAACTGGAAGAGATGATGACGGGCGTATGGAAAGAATTCATGGAGCGCTACAATCAAGCCGTAAAATAATCATCATAAAATAATTGAAAAAAAATGACCTGAACGAACATCAATCAAAGACTATCATGAGCGGGCTGGGGTAACGGTTATGAAAATACGCACGAAAATTTTTATCGCAAATATGCTGGTGGTCACGCTGCTGCTGGGCGTGCTGACGAATGTGCTCGTGAATTACGTGAGCGACATTTTGCTGGATAAAGCGAGGGAAAATATCGGCTATTCCGTTTCCCAGCTCGCTTTGAATATCGACAATACGCTGAAAACGTACGAGCAAGTCATCGATTCTTTTTACATCAACAATGAGGTGCAGGAGGCGCTGCTCAAGCCGTATGCATCGCCTTGGGAAGCGCAAAACGTTTATTTCGATACGATCTCGCCGTATATCAACGGGGTGCGGGCAACGACGGATGCGCTGCAAATGACGATCTACACGCATAATCCGACCTTTCAGTTCTCGAACGTACAATTGATCAACGACGAGGTGAAAAACTCGGACTGGTATAAACCGGCTTACGAAGCGGAAGCCAGGCTGTCGCGGAACTGGATGTACCTCGGCAGGTCCGAAGTCCACAAAGCGGACGTGATCCGCCTTGTAGGCAAGCTGTACAACATTTTTTACCAGGCGAAAATCTTCATTACGCTTGACATCGAACAAAGCACGCTGGAGCGGTTAATCGAAAAGGAAAACAAAACGCAGCGGTACATCATCGCCTTAAGCAACGGCCAAGTGATCATCGACAGCAAGCGCAGCACGGGAGGCAATACGCCGCAAATCGAAAACTACGGCTTCTATCCGGAGATTGCGAAGCAAGACTCGGCTTCTTTTGTTTACCGGGAGGGCGGCCGGGAGTATTTGCTCGTTTCGAAAACGATCCATACGCGCAACAGCGTGACGGGGATGAAGGTCATTTCGCTGGTGCCGATCCAAGAATACGTCAGCAAAGTGAACGAAGTGAAAGGATTGGCGATATGGCTGTTTCTGATCGCGCTTGCCTTCTCGATGCTGATCATCTACGCCATTTCGTCCGGGTTGACGAAAAGGCTGACCGTGCTTACCGACAAAATCAAGTCAATCAATACGGACAATCTGCATGAGTTTATCGAGGTCAAGGGCAAGGACGAGATCAGCCAGGTCAGCAGAGTATTCAACCAAATGATGTCCCGGATGGACCGTTTGATCAAGCAGGTCTACGAATCGGAGCTCCACCGCAAGGAACTGGAGTTGAAAAAGCGCGAATCCGAGCTGTACGCGCTCCAGACCCAGATCAACCCGCATTATTTGTTCAACACGCTGAACGCGATCCGGGGAAGCCTGCTGGAAAACGGCGATTTCAAAAACGCGGATATCGTCAAATGGTTCGCCCAGTCGTTCCGCAACCTGTTGAGCAATAAAAACGACATGGTTCCGCTGCGCATCGAACTGGAAAGCGTGGAGACCTACATGCGCGTGCAAAGCTTCCGCTACGGGCCACGGCTTGTTTTCTCCTGCGAAGTGCCGGAGCAGCTTCGGGATTGTCCGATTCCCCGGCTGGCTGTTCATACGTTGATCGAAAATTCGCTCGTTCACGGACTGGACAAAAACGAGGAAACAACGCATATTTCCATAGCAGGAACGATCATGGATGAACATCATTACCGGATCACGGTCGTGGATGACGGACCCGGCTTCCCGGCGGATGTCCGGGCCGCCGTCAACAAACGCCTTGAGCGCCAGCCATTGCTCGGCGATGACAAGCACTTCGGGCTCTGCAACGTTCACGGCCGGATTCGCATGACTTTTGGCGACGGTTATGGACTGGCGATCGAGCCGAATGATGGGCGGGGAGCGGCGGTGCATATGATTTTACCTACAACATGGACCGAATCGGGAGGCGGGACGGACGATGTTTAACGTACTCATTGTCGACGACGAACCAGGCGCATTGACATCCCTGAAATACATGATCGATTGGGAAGAGCTGGGTTACGCCATCTCCGGGGAAGCGGGGAACGGCCGGCAAGCGCTGCAGCAGCTTTACCAAGGAAACTTCGATCTCGTGATCACGGACATCCGAATGCCCGGAATGAGCGGGCTCGAGCTGATTCAGGCGATCCGGGAACGTTCGGACATGCCGGTCATCGTCATGAGCGGCTACGAGGATTTCGAATATGTACGCAGTTGTTTGAAAGCCGGCGTGAAGGACTATTTGCTGAAGCCGGTCGACCAGCACCAGTTGTCCGCTCAATTAACGAAGATCAAAGAGGAGCTGCAGCAAAAACGGAGGACCGCGAAGCAGCTGTACCAGAGCATGCCCATCCTACGCGACCAGACCCTGAAGCGCTTGGTTCGGGGGGCGCTACACGATGCGGACATCCTTGAGCAGCTGCATTCTCTGGGAATTGCGGCCGAAGAAACAGCGGGACTATACACGCTGATCGCCGAAATGGATTTTATGGACCAATCCGATGCCTTCCGGACGGATGCGGAGCTGGAAACGACCCGGTTTGCCGTCCGGAACGTCATGGAAGAGGTGCTGCTGCCTTATGGGTACGTGTTCGAAGAATCGCCGAACCGGTTCGGGGTCGTTTTGCCGGCACGGACGATGGGTTCGGAAGAGGCGGTACGAAAGCTCGCCGAGCGCGTCAAAGATAGCGTTTCGACATACGTGAAAACTTCGGTCACGATCGGTGTGGGGGATTACGCGCCGCGTCTGCAGGACGCTGCGGTATCGTTCCGCATGGCGGACCGCCGTTTGGAGATGAAATTTTTGTTCGGCGGACAGATCATTTCGGCGGAGCAATTCCGGACCGGGCAGCGGACCGATAACTCGGAGCAGGAGGCGAAACTGCTTATCGATGCGGTAAAAAGCAAGGATGGGGAAATGCTTGCGATTGTGATCGATCAGCAGAAATCGCGGTTTATCTCCGCGCAGGCGCCGAAAACGTCCGTCCAGGCTTTCATTTTTGAAGTGTTGGCGGGATTGTTTCAATTGATCAGGGAGCTTGAGGGTCCATACCAGCATATTTTCAACAACCGGTCGGGCGATTTTCAACTCATTCTGGATTTTCGCACGCTGGATCAGGGGTTGGATTATTTGCGCCAGAAATGCCTGGAAGTGATTCGTTACCTGAAACAGTTAAAAATGTCTTCCTCAAGCAAAACGGTGGAAACGGTCAAGAACTTGATCAAGGAGAACTACCCGAAAAACATCAACCTCAAAACGATAGCCGAAGAAATTCATATGAACCCGACGTACCTCGGGCAAATGTTCAAGTCGGCGATGAACATGTCGTTTAACGATTATTTGATGGGCGTTCGCCTGGAGCGCGCCAAATTTCTCGTTCTGAATACGGATAAAAGAATATACGAAATCGCGACGGAAGTCGGCTTTCGGCAGCTGGATACCTTTTACAAAAAGTTTAAGGAGTATGCGGGAAAAAGCGCGGGCGAGCTCCGCGCAGAAGCCGAAAACGCTCAAAAAAAGTCGTAACCCATGGGAGGGGAAAAGAATGAAGCTGCAATTTATCGGACTTCAGGAGGAATTGCTTCATGCAGCGGAACAACTCGCCGGGCAATTGCGCATTTCGATCGGGGCGGACGGACTGCCCGTCGAAGTGGTTCAGAGACCGGGGAAGATCGCAGTCTCGCTAGAGGAAGGGCGCGGACAAATTCAATATGAGGAGAAAATCCATTTTTTTCGTGCATTGGGACTGTTCGTGGAGCATGCGCGGGAGAAGGATCGTTTTGAGCTTGCCGAACATCCGAAATTCGATTTTAACGGCACGATGATCGATTGCTCGCGCAACGGCGTCATGACGGTGGCAACGGTCAAGCAGTTCATTCGCTACATGGCGGTCATGGGTTTAAACGGGCTGATGCTGTATACGGAGGACACGTTCGAAGTGAAAGACCTTCCGTATTTCGGATATATGCGCGGGCGGTACACGATGGAAGAACTCCAGGCATTGGACGAATACGCCGCAAGGTTCGGCATCGAGATGATCCCTTGCATTCAGACCCTCGGACATTTGCAGCAGGCGCTGAAGTGGGATTATGCGAGCGGCATCAAAGATCATGCGGATATTTTGCTGGTCGGGGAACCAAAGACCTACGAGTTTATCGAGCAAATGATCGCGACGGCCGCAAAGACCTTCCGTTCCAAACGGATCCATATCGGCATGGACGAGGCATTTCAGGTCGGTCTCGGCACGTATTTGCGAAAGCACGGCTATCATAACCGCTTCGAGCTCATGAACGGGCATGTGGCGAAGGTGCTGGAGATCACGAAGCGTTTCGGCCTCAGACCGATGATCTGGAGCGACATGTATTTCAACCTGCTGGCGAATGACAACCAAGGACAGCTGTATAACGTCGATGCCGATTTTTCGGATGAAAACATGGACAAAATTCCGCAAGGCGTCGATTTCGTTTATTGGGATTACGGCTGCGGCGATGAAAAACGTTATGAGCAGCTTTACGACAAACATCTGCGTTTCGGATCGCTGCCGATGTTTGCCGGAGGCATCCATATGTGGAACAGCATCAGCCCGAATTACGGCAAGACATGGAAGACAAGCCATCCGGCCTTGATTGCCGCAAAAAAGAAAGGCTTGCGCGAAGTGTTGGCGACGGCTTGGGGCGATAACGGAAACGAGACGAACCATTATACGATTTTGGCGGGCCTGCAGCTGTTTGCGGAACACGGCTATGCGGAACGATTCGATGATGAGCATATCGGGAAACGTCTGGCGGCCTGCACCGGCATCGAAGGGTTATTTAAATCGCTAACCGAACTCAAATACATGGATGAAATCCCCGGCGTGCATGAAGACAACCACTTCATGGCGTCCCCGTCCAAATTTTTGCTCTGGCAGGACATCCTGGTCGGCTTGTTCGACAGGCACATCGAACCGGTGACGGAAGCGATGCTGCAGGAGTATTATCTCGGCATGGCCGAACGCTGGAGACAGGTTCAGGCGCAAATGCCCGCGCCGTTTGACGCCATGTTCGATTTTTATTCCAGGCTGGCGGAAGTGCTGGCGGCCAAAGGCACGCTGGGCATTCGCTTGAAACGGGCGTACGATGAAAAAAGGGTCGATGTACTGCGGACGATCGCCGAAGCGGAGCTTGCGGCATTGACTCCGAAAGTCGAGGATTTGCGTATCGCGCATCGTGCGTTATGGATGCGGACATACAAGCCGTTCGGCTGGGAAGTGCTCGATATCCGCTACGGCGGCGTTTTGGCGAGAATCCGTTCCGCGAAGGACCGTATCATGGATTATGCGGAGGGACGCGTGACCAAGCTCGAAGAACTGGAAGAAGAACGATTGACCTACACCATGTACGGAACGCCGGATTCGCCGTTGGACGTAAACGGACAATATCATAACATCGCAACGGCGGCTTCATTTATTTAAAGGTTTGGCAACCCGTATCAGGGGCAAAAATGCCGAAAAAAGAGCTTCAGACAATGTCTGAGGCTCTTTTTTGAACTTGTCGCGCTCCATAAAAAGGATGTAAACAAGCATGAGATGGGTTTCGTTACGCTTTTAAATAATTCAAAATCATCGTTTTCAAAATTTTGAGCTGCTTTTCCGGTTCGATATTCGATTCCAGCATCGGAATGCTGCTTTGCAGCGACAATTTTTTGGCGAACTGTCCAAACGCGTTCGTAACGGTCGCAATCGTCTCTTCCAAAGGCAAATCGGAGCGCAGGGAACCGTCGTTCATGCCGTCTTTTACGATTCGGGATAACGACGATTGAATCCGTCCCACGGCGGCGTGATATGCCGGCAAATCTTCGAGCGGTTCGCGGGATTGGGCGGCGTAGCTCTCGAAGGCTTCGATCAATTTCGTGTTTTCGCTATGCTCCTCGCCGATAAAACCGATGAATACGTCGAGCATTTGCTCCAGCCGCTCATAGCATGTGCCGGGACGGTGGAGGACCTCGTCGAACGTTTTGGTCTGCGATTCGATGATTCGGGTTGCGACGGCGACGATCAGTTTGTCTTTTTTCGGAAAATGACGGAACACCGTCGCGACCCCCATATGGGCTTCCGTAGCGACATCCTGCATGGTCGCTTTATCGAGCCCTTTCCGGTTGAACACCCTTTGGGCCGCTTCGAGCATGAGGGCTATCCGCTGCAGCTTGGCTTCCTCGCGTTCCCGGTCCCATCTGGTTTTTGAATTCAATTGGCCCACTTTCCTTCCAAACGGTTCGTTTTTTGTTTCGTGATCATAACAAATGGCCGGGAGACTGTCAACCAAACGCGGGGGAGAGCACACGCTGTCCGCCGGATGGAAGGGTTGTCATCGGACGGCGACAGGCGTATAATAATCGGTGTTATGATAGTGACGCTATCACATCGATATAATAACTATCATTATTCTTTTTTATTCTAAATCTTAAAGGAGTCGATCCTTATGTCGGAAAATCAAGTTGTAGTCATTACGGGTGCGGGAAGCGGCATCGGCCGCGCGACGAGTTTGAAATTCGCCGCAGGCGGCGCCAAGGTCGTGCTGGTGGACTTTAATCAGCAGACGGGCGAAGAAACGTTGAAGCTCGTGAAGGAGCAAGGCGGAGAAGGCATCTTCGTGCAGGCGAACGTCGCAAGCAGCGACGACGTCCAAAACTACGTGAACAAAGCCGTTGAGACCTATGGGCGCATCGACGTCTTTTTCAACAACGCGGGCGTTTTGCAAAAATTCTCCAAGTTCGCGGACATCGAGGATTCCGAATTCGACCGGATTTTCTCCGTGAATGTCAAAGGGGTCTTCCTCGGCATGAAATATATGCTGAAAGTGATGGAAAAGCAGGGCCAAGGAGTCATCATCAATACCGCTTCCACGGCTGGATTGCGGAGCGAACACAGCCTTGCGGCATATTCGGCAAGCAAACACGCGGTCGTGGCGCTCACGAAATCCGCTGCGCTTGAATACGTGAAAAAAGGAATCCGCGTGAACGCGATCTGCCCTGGCGGCGTGGACACCTCTTTGACCCAAGCCGTTCCGTCCATGATGCAGGAATCCGGATACGTTCCAGAGGAATTGCCGAACATGAGAATCGGACGTTACGCCAATCCGGAGGAGCTGGCGGAAGTCGTTACGTTCCTGGCTTCGCCGAAAAACAGCTACATGACGGGCTCGATCGTTGCGGTCGATGGCGGCTTGACGCTGTAATAACAACTTTTTATGGCCTGTGCGTTAATTTTTCGCACAGGCCTATTTTGCGTTTGCGACAGCGGAATCAAAACGGGGGAATCCAAATCATATTTGACAGATCAGTACAAAATAAGTATGATGATTCCACCAACATTTTCCGGGAAGGAGGATGAGAGATGAGCAAAAGCGGAAGACCGCGCGAATTCAAAGATACCGCCGTGATCGACGCCGCGATGGAGGTGTTCTGGGATAACGGCTACGAAGCATGCTCGACCGAAGCTTTGTGCAATAAAACCGGCCTGGGCCGGGGAAGTTTGTACAACGCATTCGGCAGCAAACACGAGCTGTATGAACAGGCTCTTCGGAGATATCATGAACTGGGGATCCAGGAGCAGATGGAAATGCTGGAGAGGGAGGGTCCGGTAAAGGATCGCTTGAGGGCGTTATTGGAGTGGCAAATCTGCGGGGATTCCAGAAAGAATAACCGGGGATGCCTGTTGATTAATGCCGCCGCGGAGCGGGCCAAAACCGATCCGGCCGTCGAACTTATTTTCAAAAAACACGTCGACCTGCTGGAGCGCGCGATCGAAAAGGCGATCATCCAAGGCCAGGAGGCGGGGGAAATCCCGCAGGACCGCGAAGCTTCCGAACTGGCCGGCATGTTTCTCAGCAGCCTCTACGGTCTCGGCGTCATTTATCCCGCGACGCTGAATGAAGGCATGGCGGAACGTATCATTGAAGGAACGCTTGCATCGATATTTTAGAAACGGCGTGCGCTTTCCGGGCCGGGGAGCGCGAACGCCGGCGGCGGCTCCTGGCGGTTAGTCATGAAGAGGGGGAACGACTGCTGCTTTGGAGGCCGGTTCTTTTATGATTAATTTTGTACTGGATTGTACAAAATTAATGTTTTAAATTTGCAAAAGATCCATTCGTAACGAAGCAGCGATTTTTTTTGCCTTAATTTTGTACTGTACATTACAATATTGAAGACCGGGAGTGATTTTTTTATGCCTTTGGCTATTTACGTGCTGGGACTGATGATTTTTTCCATGACGACGTCCGAATTTATGGTCGCCGGGATCATGCCATCGCTTGCTTCGGATTTCGGGGTATCGATCGCGGCGATCGGTTATCTGATTTCCGCTTACGCCGCCGGGATGATCGTCGGGGGACCGCTGCTTACGATCGGCCTTCTGAAGCTTCCGCGAAAAACCGCTTTTATGAGCCTGGCATTTATTTTTCTTGCCGGCCAAACCCTGGGCGCTTTAGCCCCGAACTATGAGCTGATGATGGCGGCTAGGGTAATTACGGGTATTGCTTCGTCGGCTTGTTTCGGGGTTGCCATCGAAATCGCTTTGACGCTGGTCCGTCCGGAAGCCAGCGGACGCGCAGCTTCGATCGTGCTCGGCGGATTGATGGTCGCCACGGCCGTCGGCTTGCCGATCGCGATGCTGTTCGATCAGTATTTCGGCTGGCGTTCCAGCTTCTGGGCGGTCGCGATTCTCGTGCTGCTGTCCGGAATCATGGCGCAGCGCCTCATTCCGGCTTCGCCTGCGGTCGGGGCGGTAAGCCTCCGCGGCGAATTGGCCGCCTTTAAAAACCGGCATCTGTGGGCCGCCTATTTATCAAGCATGCTGATTATCGGCGCTACCTTTGCGGCTTTCAGTTATTTTTCGCCGATTTTGACCGACGTGACCGGTTTCGATGCGAAAATCGTGCCGCTTCTTCTCGGGATCTACGGCGTAGCGACGGTTGTCGGCAACCTGATCACCGGACGGCTGGCTGACCGCTTCATGATGCCGATTTTGACGATCGGACTTGCGGTGCTTGCTGCGGCGCTCATTCTATTCGGTTTGTTTGCGGGCAACCCGGCCATCGCGATGGCGGCCGTAATCGTCATCGGCCTTTCCGGCGTGCCCATGAACCCTGCCATGGTGACGCGGGTATCGCGGACGTCCAACAGCGGCTCCCTGGTGAGCACGGTCCATGTGTCCATCGTCAATTTAGGCATCGTGATCGGATCAACGATCGGGGGGCTCGCCATCGACCATGGGTTCGGCCTTTCATCTCCGCTGTGGGTAGGGGCCATTTTGGGAATTCTCGGCCTCTTGTCCTTACTGCCGTATCTCTTGAAGGAGCGCGAACCGAAAGCCCGGATGCAAAAGAGCGGGCAAACCTGCGTTTAACGAAAGAAAAAATCGACAGGCCCGGCATTTATGCCGAGGCCTTTTCCAGATCCCGTCAAGCAGCCAGAAGCTGGAGCATATAAACCGAACAAGCAGAGACGGGGGTTAAACGGTGACATTCCTGATCCGTTCAACGAATTCCCGAAGCGGAATGGAAATCCACTTCTTGGGATGCATGGCCAGCAGCAAGGTTAAGCGGAGTCCGGGATGGGTGAAGGGGAGGCAAACCAGTTCCCCTCTGCCGATTTCGTCGTCGGCGGCCATTTTCGGCAGCAGCGATATGCCTGAACCGTTCATCAGGCATCTTTTGATGGCTTCGGGATTGCCGAGCTCCAGGCCGATATGGTAAGGCGTTCCGCTTTGCTTCAATGCTTTTTCGAGCATGATCCGGTAATTGCAGCTTTCTTCGGGCATGATCCATTCGGTGTCCGCCAAATGCTCCAAACCGATTTCTTTCATCCGGCAGAGGGGGTGTTCCGGGCTTGCCAGCAGCACCAGCGGTTCGTCGCGGACCGCTTGCCATGCCAATGACGGATCGGATGGTTCTTCGTCCAGGATCAGACCGAGATCCAGTTCTCCCTCCTTGACTTGCTTGAGGATATGAGCCTCGCGGCCGGTCTGCATCCTTATGGATAGCCTCTCGTATCGCTCCCGGATGTCCTGCAGGTAGGGGGGAAGGAAATAGGCGGCCAGCGAATCGGTGGTTCCGATGGAAAGGGTGCCTCCGCTCTGCTTGCCCAGCTTTTCTTTGGACTGCTGGTAGAGGTCCAACATTTGGACCGTGTACCGAAACAGCTCTTCCCCTGCGGAGGTCAGGCGCAACCCTTTGCCGAAACGCTCGAACAGTTGGACGTTATAGGCTTTTTCGAGTTTTTGAATTTGCGTCGTAACGCTGGATTGAGCGTATCCAAGCTCTTCGGCCGCCCGGGTAAAGCTTTGGCGAAGGGCCACCTCGCGAAACGTGTGCAAGTAAATTAAGTCCATCTGTTTCAACTCCATCAATAATATTGATAATACTCATCGATTATTATAGATAACACCGATGGGATTTCCTATGGTAAATTGGAGGCACAAACCGATAGGAGGTCATCCCGATGTTGAAAAAAGAAGATTTGCAGGGCGTTTTCGTGCCTGTCATTACGCCGTTTACGCCAAGCGGCGAGCTTGATTTGGCCGCTTACCAAAACTATGCCGGGCAACTGGTCGAGCATGATATTGCCGGTCTGGTCGTCAACGGGACGACGGGGGAAGCCCCAACGATCCGCTGGGAGGAGGTACGGCAGCTGGCGGCGGCGACGCGGTCGTTATTGAAAAATAAAACAAGGGCTTTGCCCGTCGTGATCGGAACCGGAACCAACGATACGGCATCGACCGTCAAACGGACCGAAAGCGCCGCGAACATGGGGGCCGACGCGGTACTTGTCGTCGTTCCTTATTACAGCAAACCTTCGCAGGAGGGTATCTTGGAGCATTTTCGGACCGTTGTCCGGGTCGGGGTACCGGTGATTGCTTACGAAATTCCTTCCCGCACGGGGGTCCGTTTACGCGTGGACACGGCAAGAGCCATCATGGAATTGGACGGAGTCATCGGCATCAAGGACAGTTCCGACAGCCTGGAGCTGATCGGGGAATTGACGAGGCATAACGCCGGCGCGGTCCTTTGCGGGGACGACCTTCATTATTTTGCCAAGCTGGCGCTTGGGGCGAGCGGGGGGATATTGGCTTCCGCAAACGTAAATACGCAGCGTTTCATCGATGTATATAACCTTGTTCAAAAGGGGGAGGCTTCGGCGGCCAAACAAACCTTCGACGCCATGGTTCCCTTGATCCGCGGCCTTTTCCGGGAGCCGAACCCCGCCCCGCTCAAATGGATGTTGGCAAGCTTGGGCCGAATCGGCTCGGATCGCCTCCGGCTTCCGCTCATGCCGATCTCCGAGCAGCTGAAAAACGAACTTAAGCCGTGGCTGCATTCCCTATAACGCCAACATTCCCTTATAATAATAGATAGAGCACCGCTGGAAACAATATATGCAGGCGGGCGATTTGAACGAAGGGGATTTTGAATTGGCAGTACGCAGAGAACGGATATTGCAGCGGTTACGCAAACAACTCCAATCGGAAGAACATATCATCGGCGTGGCGGCAGGGGCCGGCATCTCGGCCAAATACGCCGTCAAAGGCGGAGCGGATCTCATCTTGGCGTTGAATTCGGGAAGGTTCAGACAGATGGGGCTCGGCTCCGTTGCCGGCTTTTTGCCGTTCGCGAGCAGCAATGACATGGTCATGGAATTCGGGGCGAGGGAGATTTTGTCCGTGGTGGGGGACACGCCCGTTATTTTCGGCTTGTGCGCGACGGACCCGATGATTGAACCGCGTACCTTTTTGAGACGGATTCAGGATAGCGGCTTTGCGGGCGTCATAAACTATCCGACCCTCGGACTTATCGACGGGAAGTTCCGTGAAGCGCTGGAAGAAGAGGGCATGACGTATTTGCAGGAGGTGGAAGCGGTCAGGCTGGCACATGAGCTGGGGTTATTTACGATGGCTTTCGTTTTTGACGCGGGGCAGGCTGCGCTGATGCTGGAGGCCGGCGCCGATTGCATCTGCGCACATTTGGGAGTTACCGGAGGCGGATGGATGGGAACGAAAAAAGGGTTGTCCCTTGAAAAAGGGGCTGAACTCGCCCGCCGGATTTTCGCCGTATGCGACGCATCGGACAAGGAGCCGATCAAGCTCGTTTACGGTGGTCCCGTGCATGCTCCCGTTGACGTGCAGTACATGTATGACAACACGTCGGCGATGGGGTACGTCGGAGGGTCCAGTTTTGAGCGGATTCCGACGGAAGAAGCGATCGTGGAAACGACGCATCGTTTTAAGCTGACGGGTCATCTGGAGCAGGACAAGCTGCTGATGGACCGGCTGTCGCATGCGAATGAACCGCAAGACTATGTCGTTTTCGTCAAAGAATACGTCGCGGAGCATTACATGGACAACATTTCGCTCACCGAGCTGGCGGAACGGATTCATGTGTCGCGGACCCATTTGAGCGCGTTATTCAATAAAGAGGTCGGCTGCAGTTTCCCGGAATACATTGCGAAATACCGCATCCATAAGGCACAGGAAGTGATAAAGCACACCCGGCTGCCGCTTTCGCGGATCGCCGAAACAGTAGGTTATCCGGATTACGTCCATTTCAGCAAAACGTTCAAAAAATATGCGGGAATGACGCCGCAGGCTTTCCGCCGGCAAACATAAGACAAATATACATAAAGATCGTACATGGATACGATCCTTTTTTGATGAAAGCGCTGTATCCTTATCTTGTAAGAACAAATAACGGCAGCCCGATCCGGGAGGCCGCGAAAGGCTCAAGTGAAGGAGGTTGCTTTTCATGAAAACGATTGCGATTGCCGGAACGTTCGATTCCAAAGGCGAAGAGTTTATGTACGTGAGATCGGTCATTGAAAACCTTGGCTTCCAAACGTTTACGATCCACTGCGGCGTATTCGAGCCCATGTTTACGCCCGACGTGTCCAACGCCGAAGTGGCACAAGCGGCAGGAGCGGACATCCGGGGAATTGCCGCAAGAAAGGACCGGTCGGCCGGGACGGAGGCACTTTCCCGGGGCATGGAGCGCATCGTTCCGAAGCTGTACGCGGAAGGGAAATTCGACGGAATTCTTTCGTTCGGCGGGACCGGAGGCACCTCCATCGTTACCGCAGGCATGAGAGGATTGCCGATCGGCG
>Ga0180220_1001058_pt1 | contig 22708 bp, 17 predicted proteins | sample eDN5th37CBELigBY_FD_151335 | JGI IMG/M metagenome (GOLD analysis project Ga0180220, IMG submission 151335) | Enriched backyard soil microbial communities from Emeryville, California, USA - eDNA 5th pass 37_C BE-Lig BY (version 2) (version 2) | ecosystem: Environmental > Terrestrial > Soil >...
ATATCGGCCGCGCGCTGAAAGAATTCCTCGTCCTTCGGGTTCGAGCCCGGCCAGCCACCCTCGATGTACGATACGCCGAATTCGTCGAGGCGCCGCGCGATTCGAATCTTGTCATCACTCGAAAAGGAGATGCCTTCCGTCTGCGCGCCATCGCGCAGCGTCGTATCGTAGATCGCTATAGTACTCATCGCACCCCTTCGGCCGAAGACACCGATACAGAAGGCAAAGTTATCCACGCACTTCCGACACGACAACCCGCTTGCAATCGAGCGGGCGCCGTGGTGCACGGATTATGGCGCATTGGCACGTGGGCGTACGCTGGTTTTTGCGCGAAAGAGACACCGTGAAAGCCGGGCTCCGCGAAATCGGCCGCAGGACCGTTGCATTGGCAGAGACAGGCTGAAGGAAAGCCGGGGACGCGGGACGAAGCCAGGCACCGCGCTTCGCCCCGCGGCAGTCCCGACTACCGTCGTCGAGGGCCGTTCATCAACGCTTGCGATCGGCCTTCGGCCGCGCCGGCTTGGCGAAGCGTCGCTGCGCGTTGTCCTTCCGTTTCGCCGGCTGGGCCGGTCGTGCGGCTTCGGTCAGCTTCTTCGGTGCCCTGTCGGGGAGCGGTCGCGCCGGAGCGGCACGTTCCGATCTGCCCGCACGCGGATTGTCGCGGTTCGCCATTTCGTCCTCCTTGCGTTGCGGCGCCGGTCATTCGGCACCCATGCTCAGAGATGGCAAGGAGTATACCCGCGACAGGATTTAAACGCCGCTATAACAACCGGTTAGGCGGCTTTGGCACCCGATCGGAACTCCGCCGTCGCCCGCTCAGTCGCCGTCCTCAGGGGGATCGAAGCCGATGCGGAGGAGCTGGTTCACGTCGGCCGGCAGCTCGCGTGTCCCTTCGGGAAGTCCCTTGCTGGACAGGAAGTAGCTGATGATGGCCGCATATTCATGGTACGCGAGACCGCCCGGGTTGTCCATCGGCATCAGCGTAGTCACAGTGAGGAACAGATCGCCGAGCGTGGCATACCGCTCATCGATCCGGAGCGTGCCGACCGTGAACTGCCCGACCTGATGGCACATTGTACAATGAGTGCTGAACAACTCCTGTCCCCGTGCAGCCTGACTCGCGGTATATACTCCCTGGAATACGGACGTAGGTGATTCGGGCGTCTCGAGGGGAGCCGGTCTGGTTGCAGGCTCCGCCGTGGAGCCGTTCTCGGCCTGGGAGGGTGCCGGCGTGGCGGGTGTCGAAGCGGCGGGCGTCACCGTCGGGTTCGCAGCCGTGCCGTTGCCCTGATTCGCCGTGGACGGTCCGGCGTCCGATGCGCCGCACCCGAGGGTCAGTACCACCACGGCGCCGGCGAGCCAGCGCGCCGGCGTAAACTCGATGCTACCACGAAACATTCAGAAGTCCTCCCGACCACGCGGCACCGGCGGGCTCGACGGCCGCGGCGCCGCGATCGCTGCATTTTCCCGAGTTGCTACCCGACGGACCGCGGGCGTGAGCGTTTCACGAAGTTTATGCGTGAACGCCGATGGACGCCAGCCGTGACAGGCTGCCGGGTCGAGTGTGAGGCTTTAAAGAAAGTGGGCAGGTCGGGCCATCGCCCGACCTGCCCGCTGGGCCGATCTCGAGCGACGTCTCAGTTGGTGCTTGCGACCGGCTGCGCGTACACCTCGTGGTCCGGATTGCCGCCTGATTGCAGGTAGGCGACGAGATCGGCTAGCTCTTCCTCGTTGAGCCCGTTCACCAGACCGGACGGCATCGCCGACTCGTCGAGTCGCCGTTTCGACGTGATCTGGCTGACCGGGACCTCGACGGCGTCCTGGCGCACGTCCCGCGGCCGGATGGTGACGCGGTCGCCCGTGTACGTCGGCAGGCCGACCACGGTACGGCCATCGGCGAGCGTGAACTCCCACGCCGCCCAATGATCCTCGAACTCGCTGTCCGGCGCCACGAGCGCCTGGACCACCCGCTGGGCATTGAAGTTCCGGGCGGGAAGCGAAGTGAGGTCGGGGCCGTTGTCGCTGCCGTATTCATTGATGCGATGGCAGCTCGCGCAACCCGTGGCGAAGAACAGGTTGAGACCCGCCTCGAAGCTCCTGCCGGCGAGCCGAGCCTGCACCGACTGCACGGCCTCCTGCTGCGTCCACGCCCGGCCCGGACCGCGCGGCTGCGTGACCGTGAAGACCGGCTCGTACACGAACGAGCGGCCCGTCAGATCCTCCACAGCGACCCTGTGCTCCGGCGTCGTGTTGCGTAGCGCCTCACCATACATGTCGGTGATGTGGCCGGCATAGCTGGCGCCGCCCTGGAACTCACCCGCCGTGTTCAGGAACGTGAAGTAGTCGCGGCGCAGTTGCTCGGTCCAGCCTTCCCGGTGATGCCGCAGGATCCAGGCGAGTCCAAGCGCCTCGGAGGGCGGCGGGTTCGCGATAATGGCGAGCGGATTTCCGCCATAGCGGCCGCTCCGGCGCATACGCTGCTCCTGGTAGAACGACGGCGCCTGCGCCGGCAGAGGCCGGTCGCGCATGAGCGCGACGGCCTTGGCGGTGACCTGGTCGTCGCGAAGGTGCACGAGCACGCGGACCAGCTCTGTGTTTACGCGATGGTCGTTGCCGGGATCCGGGAGCAGCGCGTTGAGTGCCTGGCGGATCTCCGTGCGCTCCGCCTCCGTCGGTTCGCCCAGGCGGAGGAAGGCCAGCTCGAACGCCCGCAGGGCACCGAGCTTCTGCTCGGCGGTGAGCTGGGCGAGGGGCAGACCGAGTATCGCCTGCATCACAGCTTCCCTGTGCTCGGGGCCACCGACCCGTGCCGCGGCGACCAGCGCCGTGATCCTCGCCTGCGGGTTCGATTCGTTCACGGCCCGATCGAGCCATTGCGCAAGCGGCTGGGACTCGATGGCCACGCGGGCCGCGTGGCGGAGGAACCGGTCAGGGCTGGAGAGGTGCGGCCACGCCGCATCCACCGCCGCCGGGTTCTGCACGCCATGGAACGCTTCGAGCTGCCGCCGCGCTTCCCTCGCCGCGCGCGCTTCAGGATTGTCGACGGGCTCGGCCGGCTCGGTGGACTGGTTGCCCCGGTACACCACGCGCCACAGGTCGCCCGGTGTGCTCCGGCCGCCCGTGAGGATGTACATGTGTCCATCCGCGCCGATCTCAGCGTCCGTGACCTGGAACGAGTTGTCAATGGCTGAGTTGCCGGCGACGAACTCCTCGAACTCGGCCGTGTAGCTCGCGCCGCTCGGGGTCAGATGGATGGCGAAGACCGTGCTGTAGGTCCAGTCGAGCGCGTAGATCGCGTGCTGGTAGCGAGCGGGGAAGCGGGCACCCAGGCCGGAGATCACGCCGGTCGGCGAGCCGGGCCCGATATTGGCGATGGGCGGGAGGCTCTCCTCGTAGTACTCAGGCCATTTGCCGGTCCCGTTGCGCCATCCCATGTCGGATCCGCTGACCACGTGGACGATGCGCGTGGGGCGGTACCATGGCGTGGCCATGTCGAACTCGAGATCGGAGTCGTACGTGAAGAGGTCGCCGAAGGCGTTCACCGCACCGCCGTACTCGTTGCGGTAGCCCATGCTGACGAGCGTGGGATTCGAACCGTCCGGATCGATCCGGAGGACGAAACCGCCGGGCGCCAGGCGACCACGCGCGTGTCCGCGGGCGTCCGGTTGCCGGGGCGTGAGCTGGTCTTCCTGCCAACCGCTCATCGTCTGGCGGGCGAGCGTCGCCGGTGGCGTCGACGAGTTGCCGCCGATCAGGTAGAGTCCCTGCCCGTCTTCGGTCACGAGGACGTCGTGCAAGCCGTGCTCACCACCGCCGACCGTGATGCCGAGGTACTCGACCGTATCGAAGTCACCATCGTTGTCGGAATCGGTGATCCGGTACAGTCCGGCCACCTGCGCGTTGCTGCTGTTGCGGTGGCCGTACAGGGCGCCGAACGCGTACTCCAGACCCTGGAAGCCGGTGACGTCCAGTGGCAACCGGGTTACGGACTCCACGACCGGGTTGTCGATGTCGCCTCCGATGCGAATTCGGTAGACGCCCGCATCACCCTGGTCCGAGGCGTAGAGGTCGCCGTCCGGTCCGACGGCGAGGGACACCCACGAGCCCTGTTCTTCGAGTGGAATCTGGTAGACGTGCTGGAGCTGGAACCCCGGAGCTACTACCTCGACGCGCTCCGGCTGTTCGAGTACGGGCTCATCGACTCCCGCTCCGCACGCGGCAGTCGCGACGATCCCCGCACCTGCCAAGGTGATGGAAAGCGGTCTCATCCGATCCTCCGAGCTGGAGACCTGGCGGTCAGGACACGAGTTGTCGGGATGTGCCCGCAAGGTACGCCCCGGCAGAGGGCAAGTCAAATCGTCCGTGCGACGCCGGCTCCGCTACGGCAGCGCCGGAAGGGCACCGGCCGCGGGTCGTGCCGGGGGCGCGGGAGCCGCTGACCTAGCGGATGCCCGCACTGTCCCGCTACATTCGCACCAATACGCCATACGAAATCGCGCTGATCGCAACGGCTCGTGCCACGTCGAACCGCCGTGGCGGATTGCGCGCATCGGCGATTCGGACGACCAACCTGGTAACGGGGCGGCGAATGCTCAGAAAGAACATCACGCTGGCGCTGCTGGTCATCATGTCGGCATCGTGCGGGGCGGACACCGACGTGACAGTGCTCCGGGTCCTGCACCCACACGACGGCACGCATCCCGTGCACCACGCCCTGGTCTTCATGGATGAGAGGCTTCAGGAGCTCTCGGGCGGGTCCATGCGGGTGGACATCTATACCTCCGCGCAGCTCGGTTCCGAGCGGGAGAGTGTGGAGCTGCTCCAGCTCGGCAGCCTGGCCATGACGAAGATCTCGACTTCCATCCTGGACGGGTTTGCACCGTCGTTTCGGGTATTCGGGCTCCCCTTCCTCTTCCGAGACGACGCGCACCGTCTGGCCGTGATGGAAGGCCCTATCGGCCGGGAGCTGCTCACGTCACTCACTCCCTTCCGGCTCCGTGGGCTGACGTATTACGACGCCGGCGCCCGGAGCTTCTACCTGGCGAGCAAAGAGGTGAATACGCCGGCGGATCTCGCGGGGCTCAAGATCCGCACGCAGGAGAGCGCCATGGCGATCCGGATGGTGAGCGCACTCGGTGGTTCGCCGACGCCGATGGCGTTCGGTGAGGTCTACACGGCGATGCAGCAGGGAGTCGTCGATGGCGCGGAGAACAACCCGCCGTCGTTCTATCTCACACGCCACTACGAAGTGTCAGACTACTACGTGCTGGACGAGCACACGGCCGTACCGGACATCCTGCTCATAAGCCTGCCGGTATGGGAGCGACTGACACCGCAGCAGCAGGCGTGGGTTCAGAGAGCTGCGGATGAATCCGCGGAATATCAAAAGGAGTTGTGGCGCGAGGCGACGGAAGAGGCGCTCCGCGAGGTGCAGGCGGCGGGTGTTCAGATCATCCGCCCCGATAAGGCGCCGTTCCGCGCCGCGGTGGAGCCGTTGTTGGCCAGCTTCCGGGATGACCCGACGACTGCGGCGCTGATCCGGGCGATCGAGGAGGTCGAATGACGAGTGAGTTGCCGTTGAGCAGCATCAAGCGCGCGGTCGATCGCGTGCTGGGCGGACTGCTCGCCACGTTCATGGGGTTGCTCGTGCTGGATGTACTCTGGCAGGTCTTCACGCGATTCGTGCTGAGCAATCCCAGCCAGTTCACCGACGAAGCCGCTCGATATCTGCTGATCTGGGTGGGGATGCTGGGAGCTGCATACGGGTTTGGTCAGCGGATGCACCTTGCCATCGACCTGCTCCCGGAGCGACTCGCGGGGCGCGCCCGCCACATTCTGGGTCTCGGGATCGAGACCGTGGTCCTGACGTTTGCCGTGGCAGTGCTGATCGTGGGCGGTGCGCGGCTGGTTTCCCTGACCCTGGTGCTGCGTCAGACCTCGGCTGCGATGGAGATCCCGCTCGCCGTGGTCTATTCGGTGCTGCCACTGAGTGGGATCCTCATTTCGTTCTATACGATCTACGCCATGCTTGGCCACGTACACGGCCTGCGCACGCCGGACGCCATTGGATCCGCACCCGATGCGCAGCCGGACAGCTCGCCCGCGGAGTCGGCGATGGCAATCAGCACTGGCATCGAGTAGGGGGATCTCATGGGTGGTCTGGACGGATGGATCCTGGTAGGCGGGTTCATCGCGCTTCTGGCGATGGGCGTGCCGGTAGCCATATGCATTGGCGCGGCCACGGTGCTCGCCATGTTCATGAGCATCGAGCCGGGCGCCGCCGTGACGACTGTCGCGCAGCGCATGGGAACGGGGCTCGACTCGTTCACGCTCCTCGCGATCCCGTTCTTCATTCTGGCCGGGCACATCATGAACCGGGGCGGCATTGCCCGGCGTCTGATCGACCTCGCCAAGGCCCTCATCGGCACCATGCCCGGGGGCCTTGCGGCCGTGAATATCGTCGCATCGATGCTCTTCGGCGCCATTTCCGGTTCCGCTGTCGCGGCAGCTTCCGCGATCGGTGGGATGATGACGCCGCGCATGCGCGACGAGGGTTATTCGAACGAGTTCGCAGCCGCAGTCAACATCACCTCGGCGACGACGGGGTTGATCATCCCGCCGAGTAACATCCTCATCGTCTATTCGCTCGCCAGCGGCGGTGTCTCGATCGCGGCGCTCTTCCTGGCGGGCTACCTGCCCGGGATCCTGCTCGGGCTGATCCTGATTCTGGTGGCTGCGGTGATCGCGTTCCGCCGAAGGTACCCCGTGTCGGAGCGGGTGCCGCTGGGAACCGCCGCACGGCAGTTCGTCGCGGCGCTGCCGAGCCTGTTCCTCATGGTCGTGGTGATCGGCGGGATCGTTGCCGGCGTGTTCACGGCGACGGAGGCTGCGGCGGTTGCAGTGCTCTACGCGGGGATCCTCGCGCTGGCCTACCGGGAGATCACGCTGAAGGACATACCTGGACTCCTGCGTGACGCGGGTGCGACTACCGCGATCGTGGCGTTGCTCATCGCGGCGTCCGTCGCGATGGCGTGGATGCTCGCCTATCTCCAACTTCCGCAGGCCGTGAGCACGGCCCTGATCGACCTCTCGGCCAACCCGATCATCGTGCTGCTGATCATCAACGTAATCCTGCTCGCGGTCGGGACGTTCATGGACATGACTCCGGCCGTGCTGATCTTCACGCCGATCTTCTTGCCGGTCGCGGTTGGCCTCGGGGTCGATCCCGTGCACTTCGGGATCATCATGGTCATGAATCTGTGCATCGGGTTGTGCACGCCGCCGGTGGGGAGTGTGCTGTTCGTCGGCGTGGCGGTGGCGAAGAGCAGTATTGCGCGTGTGATCAGGCCACTGCTGCCGCTGTGGATCGCGATGGTGGTCGCACTGTTCGTGGTGACGTACGTGCCGCAGATCAGCCTCTGGCTGCCGCGACTCTTCGGGTATTGAGGAAGGTGTCGGCCTCGGCCGTCGTCCAGCGCTGATTCAGCGCTGGACGCGGCCACTTGCGTCGCCCTTGAGCAGGGCATCGACTTCGGCGACGCTGACGCGATTCACGTCGCCGGGGATCGTGTGCTTGAGGCACGAGGCCGCAACGGCGAATTCGAGCGCGCCGGCCGGACCGCGGCCGTCCAGAAGGCCAAAGACGAAGCCCGCCGCGAACGCGTCTCCGCCGCCCACGCGATCCACGATGTCGGTGATCTCGTAACGCCGGCTGACGTGGAACTCGCTGCGGTCGTGCACGCACGCAGACCAGGCGTTGTGGTCGGCGCTCCGGCTCTCCCGCAGCGTGATTGCCTGCATCTCGAGGTTCGGGAACTCTTCCAGGACCCGCTCCGCCAGCTTGCGGTAGCCATCGAGATCGAGGTGGCCGGACTCGACATCCCAGTCGACACGGATGCCGAGAGCTTTCTGGCAGTCTTCCTCGTTCGCGATGCCGACCGTGACGTGCTTCACGACTTCACGCATGACCTCCGGCGCGGAGCGACCGTACTTCCAGAGATTCTTCCGAAAGTTGAAGTCGCACGACACGCCGAGGCCCATCGAGCGCGCCTGCTGGACGGCTTCCAGCGTGAGATCGGCGGCGGTGGCGCTGATCGCCGGCGTGATCCCGGTTACGTGGAACCAGGACGCGCCGGCCAGAATGCCCGGCCAGTCGAAGTCACCAGGCTTCGCGGTGGCGATCGATGAGTAGGCACGGTCGTACGTGACCTTCGACGGGCGCTGGTTGGATCCGGTCTCCAGGTAATACGTGCCCAGGCGTTCACCCTGGCGCCGCACATTCGACGCGTCGATGCCGAAGCGGCGGATCTCCGCAACACACGCATCGCCGATGGCATTGGCGGGAACGGCGGTGACGAATGATACCGGCACGCCGAAGTTGGCCAGAGACACCGCGACGTTGAACTCGCCGCCTCCGAATGTCGCCTCGAGGATGGGAGACTGCAGGAGCCGCTCGTGCCCCGGCGACTTGAGCCGGAGCATGATCTCACCAAACGTGATTACACGATTCATGCGGTGATTCCTCAGCCGAGATTGCGTGTGGCATCGACGGCCGCTGCCACCGCGTCCCGCACGCGGTCGAACGCGCCACTCGTGATCCATTCGCGGGAAACCATCCAGGAGCCGCCCACCGCGGCGACCCGGCGGAAACTCAGGTAGGCCGGGAGCTGTTCGAGCCCGATCCCGCCCGTCGGGATGAACTCGACATCGGCGTACGGCGCCGCGATCGCCTTGAGATAGCCTATGCCGCCCATCGCTTCGGCGGGGAAGAACTTGACGGTCCGCAGCCCCCGGTCCAGAGCACTCTCGACCTCCGTGGGCGTGCACACCCCGGGGAAGATCGGGATCCCGGCGTCGTTGCAGTGGTCGACGACGCGGGGGTTGAAGCCGGGGCTCACGATGAACGTCGCCCCCGCAGCGGCCGCGGTCCTGGCCTGTTCCGGCGAGAGCACGGTTCCGGCTCCGACCAGCATGTCCGGCACATCGACCGTGATCCGCCGGATCGCCTCCGCGGCTGCGGCGGTGCGGAACGTGATCTCCGCGCAGGGCAGTCCGCCGTCCACGAGGGCGCGGGCGAGAGGCACTGCCGCTTCAGCATCGTCGATTACGACGACGGGGACGAGCCTGAGCGAGCGCAAACGCTCGAGTACATCGCTCATGTTCTTTCCGGTTGTGGTTTGGTCGTTCGCATTCGGTCGAAGGAACCAGAGTACCTGCTCGCAGCGACCGGAGGTGCGATTGCGTTGACGGTGCACATGCGCGGGTCGTCGACCGCCCGACTACCCGCTACAGCGTTACACCTTCCTTCCAGATCGCGATCTCACGGTAGCCGTGGATCTCGTTGTTCGTGCGACGTCGCCCCGACGCCACGTCGAGCACGAGCTGGAACAGCTCGTCCGCCAATGAATCCATCGACCCTCGTCCGTCCAGGAGCGCGCCGGCGTTGAAATCGATCCAGTGGGGCTTCTTCTCGGCGATCGCGGAGTTCGACGAGATCTTGATGGTCGGGACCGGAAACCCGAGCGGTGTCCCCCGACCCGTGGTGAAGAGGAGCAGCGTCGCGCCGCTCGCCACCATCGCCGTCGACGACACGCCGTCGTTTCCCGGTGCCTCGAGGAGTGAGAGGCCGCCGGTCGCCGCGAGATCGCCGTAGCGGAGGACGCGGGCCACGGGCGCCTGACCGCCCTTCTGGATGGCGCCCAGCGACTTCTCCTCGAGCGTCGTCAGACCGCCCGCCTTGTTCCCCGGAGACGGGTTTTCGTAGACGGGCTGTCCGTGCCGGATGAAATACGACTTGAAGTCGTTGATCATCGCCTCTATGTCACGGAACACGCGCTCGTCCACCGCCCGGTCCATGAGCACCTGCTCGGCGCCGAACATCTCCGGCACTTCCGTGAGGATCACGCCGCCGCCCAGCGCCGTGACGCGATCGGCAATGCGCCCCACAAGCGGATTCGCGCTCACGCCGCTGAAACCATCCGAGCCGCCGCACTTGTGACCGAGTACCAGATCGGAAGCCGGACAGTCGGTTCGACTGTCGCCTTCCATGCGCACGACCAGCTCCGCAATGGCATCGACGCCTTCCTCGACCTCGTCGATGACGTCCTGAGTGTTGAAGAACCGGACACGGTCCGTGTCGACGTCACCGGCCACCCGCAGCAGGTCGTCGAGCTGGTTGTTCTCGCAGCCGAGGCCGAGCACGAGGACTCCGCCTGCATTGGGGTGCCGAATCAGCCCGGCGAGGACTCGCTGCGTGTTGCGCAGGTCGTCGCCGAGCTGGCTGCAGCCGTACGGATGCGAAAACGCATGGACTCCGTCGACCACACCAGCAAAACGCTCGTTGGCGACGCGGGCAATGCGTTCGGCCGCGGTGTTCACGCAGCCCACCGTGTTGACGATCCAGATCTCGTTGCGCGTGCCCACCCGGCCGCTCGCGCGACGATAACCCTGGAAGACCGGCATCTCGCCCGGCGGCTCCAACTCGCGTGGAGGTCTCTCCCGGTACCGGTACTCGACGACGCCTTCGAGTTGCGTCCGCAGATTGTGGCTGTGGACCCACGCTCCCGCCTGAATCGCGTTGGTGGCAATACCGATGGGGAATCCGTATTTGTGGACGGCCGCACCCTCCGGGATCGGACGTAGCGCGAATTTGTGTCCGGCGGGGACGTCTTCGGCTACTACGAGGGCGGCGTCGTCGACGGTCACGCGTTCACCGGCGGCAAGCTGCCTGACTGCAACGGCGACGTCATCCTTTGGATGAATCCTGATGAACGCCGGTGCGTCCGATATGGTGGCGTCCGGCGACCGATCCGCGAGCCCGGGCCCGACTTCACTCATGCGCGCACCAGGTTTTCGTTCGCGGGGTCTGCGGCCGCCGCGACGGAATCGAGCCTGTAGGTTTCCTTCGCCAGCTCGTAGGCGAGCGCGCGCGCCATGGCGCGAGCGTCTGACTCGTCGATGATGTGTCGTGCCACGAGCCGCGCCAGGAAGTTGGCGTCTACCCGTCGGGAGAGGTCGTGCCGTGCCGGGATCGAGCAGAAGGCGCGGGTGTCGTCGTTGAAGCCAGCCGTGTTGTAGATCCCTGCCGTTTCCGTGGTGCGTTCGCGGAAGCGCAGCATGCCCTGAATGGAGTCGTGGAACCACCAGGGCGGACCGAGCCTGAGCGCCGGATAGTGGCCGGCGAGCGGTGCGAGCTCGCGGGAGTAGGCGGATTCGTCGAGCGTGAAGAGCACGATCGTGAGAGCCGGATCGTTGCCGTACTCGTTGAGCAGTGCGTGGAGGTTCCGGGTGTATTCGGTGGCGACGGGGATGTCCGCGCCCTTGTCCGGACCGTACCGCTCGAAGATCGCCCGGTTGTGGTCACGGAACGAGCCCGGATGGATCTGCATCACAAGTCCGTCGGCGACGGACATGGCTGCCATTTCCATGAGCATGTGGGCCTCGAACCGCCTTGCATCCGGCCCGGAGACCTCGCCGCGGAGTCCGGCCTGGAACAGCGCTTCCACTTCCTCCGGTGCCATGCGCGCGGTGTACGGCGTCACGACCGCGTGGTCGGTGGCCGTGGCGCCGTGCGCCTTGAAAAACCGCCTGCGTCGCGCGAGCGCCCGAATGAAGCCATGAAAGTCGGCGATGGCCGACCCGTCCAGCTCCGCGAGCCGGCGGACCTCTGCCCGCCACCCCGGCGAATCGATGCGGAACAGGGTGTCCGGTCGGAACGTCGGGATGACCCGGCCGTTCCAGCCCGAAGCCCGGATCGCGGCGTGGTGCTCCAGCGTGTCGGTCGCCGCGTCGGTAGTCGCCAGGACTTCGATGCGGAACTGGTCGAAGAGCGCGCGGGGCCGGAATTCCGGCGAGGCCAGCCGCTCCGCGATCTGGTCATAGATGCGGTCTGAAGTCTCCGCGGTCAGCTTCTGGCGGACTCCGAAGAGATGGTACAGCTCGTAATCCAGCCACGCGCCGGTTGGTGTGCCTCGGAAGAGGTAATAGTTCGCCGCAAAGATCCGCCAGATTGCACGCGGGTCGGTTTCCACGGGCGTGCCGTCGCGCGCGGGAATACCCATCGCCTCCATCGGCACGCCGCGGGAATACAGCATCCGGAAAATGTAATGGTCCGGAATGATGATCAGCGCGGTCGGCTCGGGGAACGGTGAATCTTCGGCCAGGATGCGCGGGTCGACATGGCCGTGCGGGCAGATCAGCGGGAGCTGCCGTGTTTCTTCGTACAGCGAGCGCGCGATGCGCCGCGTTGCGGGGTCCGGGTCGAAGAACCGGTCCTCGTCGAGCCTCAACGTCTCGGATTCTGACAAGCTTCGAGCTCCTTCAATAGCGGCGCTCGCCGACACCGCCACATGTCATGTCGTATTGTGTCGACCCTGGCCGCGCAACCGCAACCCGATCCCCGTGACGCGTTCGCGGCGCTCGCCGACACCGCGTGACGATAGAGCGTCAATCATTGTGTTCCCAAGCACATGGTTTTGCTGCGCGTGCGATGCTCAGCGCCGCACGCGGTTCCGGCGCGAGCATCCCGTGTCCGGCGGCGAGCGCCATTCCGGTGTTGGAAGGGACCGGGTAGCATAGCGAACGGCGAGGCGGGACGACGCCGGTGGGCAGTGCCGACGCGCCCGATCGACCCGCTTTCGGTACGGCGCGGCACCAGGACGCCGACCCGGCCGGGTCGGCGGCAACGCTTCAGGTCACTGCTACGTCACCTGATCGACGCCACCGACCCGGTCTGCGCATCACGGCATGCGAGAGTCCCGAGCGTTTCCCGGAACGGTCGCTCAGGCGGATGGGGACCCCTCGTCCAGGGGCGGACGCCGCACTTGTGGCACGAGGTCCGTGAGTCCGGCGATGCGGACCGGCATCCCCGTGGCAATGCTCTTCCTGGCGGCGATGCCCGGGAGGACGGCCATGACACCTTCCCGCGAGCTCGCCCGCTGGTGGAGCGGATCCGGCTGCTCCATGTCGCGGAAGAGTCGATCCATGAGCGCGTTGTCGCCGCCGAAGTGGCCGCCGGCGCCGAACGCGATCCGTACGCGCTCCTGGGGCTGCCCGCGCACCGAGACGATCCACTCGTGCTCGGTGAGCCCCGGGCTGCCGCTCTCGCGACCCTCGATGCGACCTCGCGTACCGTCGATGGCGACCCACAAACCTTCGTACCCGCTCGTGCCCGTCAGCGAGTAGTTCAGGAATGCGCCGTTGGCATAACGCACGACCGCCGAGTGCTTGTCCCAGATGTTGATGCTCTCGCGGAAGACGCAGTTGTCGCGGATGTAGCCGTCGTGCTGCTCGTTCTCGACGTATAGCCGGGTCAGGTGCTGATCGTTCAGGATGTTGAAGTAGTAGTTGCACTCCTGCGTATGCGCGCAGTTGCGGCAGTTGACGCCCCGGAACGGACCGGCGCGGCCGAACGTGTCGAGCGAGCCCATGGCGAAGACCTCTACGGGCTCGGAATCCACCCACCAGTTCACGAGATCGAAGTGGTGGGAGGCCTTGTGCACCCAGAGCGAGCCGCCATTCTCCACGTGCCCGTGCCAGCGCTGCATGTACTGTTGCAGGTGGCCGTGGCTCAGGAACCACTGGAAGTCCACGGACGTGACCTCGCCGATCGTGCCCTGCATGATCATGTCCTTGAGTGCGGCACGGTGCGGGGAGTAACGGTAGTTGTGCGCGACGACGACCCGATTGCCGAACCGGCGGTGGGCGTCGAGAATCGCCTGCGCCTTGACCTCGTCGATCGTGATCGGCTTCTCGACGATGACGTTCACACCGTGCTCGAGCGCGGTGATGATTGCCTCGTGATGGCGCCAGTCCCAGACGGTGACCATGAGCCACTCGGGCTGCGTGGTCTCGAGCATCTGGGCGAGATTCGTGAACGTGGGCGCCTCGGTGCCGACGTACTGCTGTGCGTAGGCGACGCGGCCCGGGTTCTGATCACACAGTCCCACCAGCTCCACGTAGTCTCCGAATCTCTGCAGCATCGTACGACCGTACATCGACACGCCGCGCACACCCGTGCCCACCAGAGCGAAGCGCTTCTTCTGTCCAGGCGCCTGCTGAATCGCACGAGCGAGCATCGGACTCCCGAGCGTGGCGCCGCCAATGGCCGCGGCGGTCGTGGTCCGGAGGAACTTGCGCCGGCTGATGTTCGAACTGGTGCCCATCTCCCAGACTCCTTGACGGTTTGAGAGGATGCTGGCCCCCCACGGCGGACCGGAGGCCGTCGTTCAATTCGTGCTGCGCATTTTCGTGATTGCGGCCCTATGATGATGGCGAATCAGGCGGAGCGCAATACTCACCGGCGGGAAAGTCCCCCTCCACTCATGATCTGAACGCGCCGGCCTCACGCCGCGCCACGGCCGGGTGGCACTTCGATTGCCCCCTGACGGCGGTGCGGCCTGCCGCGGTCGGGAGGGTGGATGCGGGTTTACCGCGATGTGATCCGTGAGACGTCGAGCCACGTCGCGATCCGTCGGCTGGAGCGCGTGATTCTCGCCGGTGACCCCGCTGACGCACTGGTCGAAGCCGGCGAGCTCGAGCAGGCGATCCTGGACGCCCGCTGGCCCAACCGCGACGACTGGGATGACCTCGCCACGACCATGAGGGCTCTGTGCACCGCCGTAGCCCGTAACCTGCTGGATTCTGCTCCTGGCGCCCGGGCGTGCCGCCGCGAATCGCTGCGTTTGCTGGATGTAGTGCAACGACACGAAATCCCCCGGACGCTGCGGTCCCGGCGGCCCGAGGGCTACGCCCACTACGGACTCGATCCTGTATCGTATGCCCGCGCAGCGGCTTCGTACGTGAGCGAGGTGGGTGCGACTACAGCGGCCAGGGCGCTGGTTGTCGGTGTGCGAAGTATCGGTACGAGCCTGTCAGCCGTGGTAGCGGCCGTATGCGGAGCCGAGCGGAGCGCGACGGTACGTCCGCGCGGGCCCATCGGAAGCCGGCGGGTTGCCGCGGCGCGGGGGCTTCGGGAGTTCGTTCGGGCGTGCACGGGCGAGTGTACGGACGTCCTCGTCGTGGACGAGGGTCCGGGCGCGACAGGTGAGACGTTCGAATGCGTCAACGCGTGGCTCCGGGGGCTCGGGGTCCCCGCGGACCGGATCGTCTTCCTGGGGAGCCGCGGCGGAGACATGCCGCTGGCGCCGGAGCGTCGGCGAGCGTGGTACGCCGGGGTCAGGAGTTACCGGGATACCGGTCACGACAGGCGGCCGGAAATCGTCGCTTCGCGTTTCGGCCTGGCGGATCCCGTGGAGATCGGGGGCGGCCGCTGGCGGCGACTCGTCCCGGGTGCGGCGATCCTTCCCGCGTGCACCGGGTTCGAGCGGTCGAAGTATCTCACCACCGACACCCGGGGCCACCGGTGGCAGATCAGATACGCGGGCCTGGGTCCGTCGCGGGACGAATCGCGAGTACGGGCCGAGCTGCTCGCTTCGCGAGGGCTGATCGCACCGCCAGCGGCGTACGATTCGGGATTCGCGGTGCTGCCGTGGCTGAATGGGACGCCTCTCCACCGTGGCGAGCGACTCGGGACCTCGGAAATGGACGCGATCACGCGCTACCTGGTCGGTCGGCATGGCACCTTTGCAACCGGTCGTGCTGTAGATGTTGAAGAAGTCGTCGGCGCGTTCCTGGAGAACTGCGCGGCGGTACCGGGCATTCCGGTCGGGGCGATGCACGCGGTGATCGGCGCCCTGGAGTCGCTCCCCGCGAGGGAGGCCGTGGTGGCGGACGCCCGGATGCAGCCGCACGAATGGATCCGCACGAGGACGCGTGTCGCCAAGGTGGACGCGCTCGAACACGGTGACGGTTACCGGGGCCCCGGTCCGGTGGACGCCGCCTGGGACATCGCCGGCGCCGCCGTCGAGTTCGGCGTGCCCGCCACCGTGGTCCGGCGATGGATCCGGGAATGTGCGCGGGCCAGCCGCGAGAACGTGGAGGAACTGGCTCGCGCGACCCGTGCGTACGCTCCCGTCTATGCGGCCAGTGCGTATGCCGAGGCAGTGCTGTCCGCGGCGGAGGCGCAAGATCCCGCCGACAGGCGCCGTCTCCATGGAGAAGCCGCGTTCTATCGCGCCGCATTCCGGCGTTGCATGGATCAGGGAAGCGGCTGGACCGGATCCGCCACGATCCGCTGACGACCGCGACACGTTGACGTGGCGGCGCCGAACGGGTACATTGCCCGTAAATGAGCAAAACTGCGGCAGTTCCGCCGGCGGTTGCCGCCGCGCGGCCCGGCCGCCCCGGCCCGGAATTCGCGCTGGAGCCGACGTGACGCACAGCACCGGAACGCTCGTGGGATCACGTGGAGCTCCCCGCGAACGCTCGTGAAGGGACCCTCACCGGATCGTTGCGAGATGAGAGCGATCAGCTTCGGTATCGTGGCCGTTGTCGTGGCGGGTCTGGTGAGCATGCCCTCCGCCGCGGCGTCACAACCCCTCGGCGACACGCCGAGCGCGCTGGACACGTGGATGGAAGACGTAGCTCTCAGCGCCGTGGAGCGCGACACCCCGCCCTCTGCGGATGTCGTGGTGCGGGAGACGGCCGCAGCTCGCCTGGCCGATGATCACGCCGCGATCCAGGCGTTCCGGCCGGGTTATTCGTTCTGGCACAGCGTCTTCACGATTCCCGACGGATCTGTCGTGTTCGCCGAGGCCGCTACCGGGCGCGTCCTCGCAACGCTCCCGAACAATGGCAACTGGCGACGCGACGGCGAGTGGGCCGACCCGGAGCTGGGCACGATCATCTCGAACGTTTCGCTGCCCTCGAATCTGACACAGCGGCGCGCTCGGGTGGCCGAGATCCTGGAGTCTGTTGCGGGTCCCGTGGTCCACAACGCCACGCGCGGCAACTTCGTCCTTCCGAACGCCAAACGGTACGGCTCGTTCCTGGAAGAATGGGGCGCGATCTACGAGCGCTTCGGCGTGCCCGCCGACATCGGCCTTGCCCAGGCGCTGATCGAATCCGGGCTCAGTGGTACGGTGAGGTCGGAGGCCAGGGCGCTCGGCTTCTGCCAGTGGTTGCCCGCGAACTGGGAGCGGCTGAAGCGCGATTCGCCGATCGTGATCGAGGGCTACAACCAGACCACGCAGGCGCAGTACTGCGCGGCTTATCTGACCGTTCTGGCCACCAAGTACGGATCGTTCATCCCGGCGCTCTCGGAGCATCACGCCGGCGCGGCCAACGTGGGGCGGGTCATCACGTCGGGCGAGCGGCTCGGCGCCACGGAGAGCCGTGAGCGCTACCTCGTAGGCGCGGATTTCGTGCGTGATCTGCGCGACTTCTCGCCGCGCACCTTCCAGGACGTGTACGGGACGTACGGCCCGCGGTCGTATCTCTATTCGGAAATGGTCTTCGGCACCATGCAAACGGTGCAGCACTTCCGGGAGACGATCCCGCAGGAGCGGATCTATGCCATGCGCACCACGCGGGCGATTCCGATCGGCGAGGTCACGCGGCGAACCGGCCTCTCGGCCGACGAAGTCCGTAGGTACAATCCGGCTCTGATTCGCGAGGTGCCGAGGGGAGCCACGCTGTACCTGCCCACCCAGATCGACGACTTCGGGGCCGATGTCGCATTCTGGCACCGCCCGCCGGATCCCGCGTTCTCGCAGGTCATGGCCGAGTTCGTTACGCTCCGGGCCGCTCCGGAAGAGTGGTATGAGCCGGAGTTCGAGGCGGTGTTGCGGGATTTCCAGCGTCGATTCCGCGAGACGGGCACGGAAGAGGGCCACGTCATGGCGACGATCCTGGCATTCACGGTCCGGGATCTCGCGCTGACCCGGCCCCTGCTCGCTCAGTACAGGTCTAGCACGAGGATCCGTAATCTCATCGACCAGGGTATGCGGCAGCGGGCTCAGGTGCTGGCGAACCGAACCATGGCCGAATGATCCTTTCAGACGAGGCCGTCTCCCCGACAGCGGGGAGACGGCCGCCCTTCAATCCGTCGTTCCCTTCAACATGATACAACGACTTCTCGGGAGGAGCGGGCCGGAGGTCGGCGCCGTCGGTCTGGGTTGCATGGGGCTGGCGGGGCTGTACGGTCCCGCGGATGAAGCCGCGTCGATCCGCCTCATCCACGAGGCGCTCGACATGGGGGTGCAACTGTTCGATACAGCCGATGCGTACGGCACCGACGGCGACAGCGAAAAGGTGGTGGGGCGCGCGCTCGCCGACAGGCGGGACGGGGTCGTGATCGCGACCAAGTTCGGTGTCGTGCGGGGACCGGACGGCGCGCTTCTCGGGGTCAGCGGCCGGCCCGAGTACGTGCGCGCGGCGTGTGACCGGAGCCTGAGGCGCCTCGGGACGGAACCGATCGACCTGTACTACCAGCACCGCGTGGACCCGGACGTACCGATCGAGGAGACGGTAGGCGCAATGGCCGACCTGGTCGCCGAGGGCAAGGTCCGCTGGATCGGGCTGTCCGAAGCCTCGCCGGCGACGATCAGGAGGGCGGCCAGCGTGCACCCGATCGCGGCGCTGCAGACCGAATACTCGCTCTGGTCGCGCGAGCCGGAATCGGGATTGCTCTCGCTCTGTCGCGAGCTTGGGATTGCATTCGTGGCGTACAGCCCGCTCGGACGGGGATTCCTGACCGGCACCATCCGCTCCGAAGACGACCTCGCCGAGGCCGATGTGCGGCGGCGGCACCCACGGTTCCAGGGCGAGAACCTCCGGCAGAACCTGAGGATAGCGGACGCGGTGCGGGATCTCGCAACCGCCAAAGGTGTCACGCCGGCTCAGCTCGCGCTGGCGTGGGTGCTCTCGCGCGGGGATCACATTCTGGCGATTCCCGGGACTCGGAACCCCGCCCGCCTGCGCGAGAACGTGGAGGCGGCATCGATAGAGCTCAATCCAGACGAGCTGGAACGGCTCGAGGCCATGGTGCCGGCGGGCAGCGCGGCCGGCGACCGATATCCGAGCAAGGGCATGGCCATGGTCGAACCGGCGAGCTGAACGCGGTCGTCGCGGATCAGGGCTGGAAACGTACCACAGTCGAATCCGTTCACCCGGCGGTGAACGCGACTGTGCCGAAGGGAATTGTCTCCTGGACATGAGGGTGCGACGGCAAGGCCCGGACAGAGCGACCGTCGCACCCCGCCAACGAACGGGTTGCCATGAAGCTCACACGGCCGGACGGGGCGCACCTCACCTATTGCACGAATATCCATCCCGGAGAGGAGTGGGCCGAGGTCCGCGCGAATCTCCTGGAGTACGTGGTTCCCGTTCGCAAGCGCGTGGCGCCGGGCGTGCCGTTCGGGCTCGGTCTGCGGCTATCCGGGCGAGCCGCGGAAGCACTTGGCGAGCCTGCGGCGCTGGAGGAGCTCCGAGGCATTCTGGAGGAGCACGACCTGTACGTCTTCACGATCAACGGATTCCCGTACGGGACGTTCCACGGCAAGCCGGTGAAGGAGGCCGTCTACTCTCCCGACTGGCTCGAACCCGAGCGCGTGAGGTACACCAACCAGCTCGCGGATATTCTGGCAGCGCTGCTCCCCGGCGGACTGAACGGCACCATCAGCACGGTGCCGGGTGCGTTCGCTCCGCGGATTGCCTACGAGGCGGACGCCGCTGCCGTGGCCTCGGCCATGGCCTCTCACGTCGCGAAGCTGGTGAGGCTGCGGCGCGAGACCGGTCGCCACATTTCGCTGGCCATCGAGCCGGAGCCGTGCTGTCAGCTCGAGACGATCGACCAGACTGTGGACTTCTTCGAACGGCACCTGTTCGGCGCGGCAGGGAAGTCGGCCCTCCGGCGCGAAACGGGGATGAGCGAATCGGAGGCGGAGTCCGCGTTGCGTGAGCACGTCGGCGTCTGCTACGACATCTGCCACATGGCCGTCGAATTCGAGGATCCCGCCCGTGCGATTACGAAGCTCCGGGCTAGCGGCATTCGCATCCCCAAGGTCCAGGTCAGCGCCGGGCTGCGGGTCGTGTTCGATGGCGACAACGCTGCCCGATTCAATGCGCTGAAAGCGTTCGCCGAGGATGTCTACCTGCACCAGGTCGTGGAGCTACGCCGCAATGGCGACATCAGGCGCTACGTAGACCTGCCAGACGCGCTCGAGGCCGCCGCGAAGGAGCCCACCGCTCCGGCGGAGTGGCGCATCCACTTCCACGTTCCGCTGTTCCACCGGGATTTCGGCCATTTCGAGAGCACGCAGGCCCACGTCGCGGAAGCGCTCGGCGTGCTGCGCGGTACCGAATGCCGGCATTACGAGGTGGAGACGTACACCTGGCACGTTCTTCCGCCGGAGCTCCGCAGCGTGGGTATCGTCGAGGCCGTGTCGCGGGAGTTGGAGTGGACGGCGGCACGGCTGGCGGAATCGGGCGCTGATCAACCCGGCGACGACTCCAGGTAGCGACGGAAGCGCTGGAGCGCTTCGGCGGCCGCCGTAGGGGCCGTGTGCGAATGGCGGGATAGCTCGAACGCGGCGATGCCCTGGTAACCCGACTGACGCAGCGCTGCCGCGATGGCCGGCCAGTCCAGCTCCCCGTCGCCGATCTGGAGGTGCTCGTGGACGCCTCCACGCACGTCGTCGAGGTGGACGTTGCACAACTCATCGGCGCGCTCGACGATGGCGTGGGCAGGCGTAACCGATTCCGTGCACGGCACGTGACCGACGTCGAGGGTGAGGCTTAGCGCGGGGTGGCGGACTGCATCACGCAGTCGATCCCATTGCGCCAGCGTTTCCACGAACATACCGGGCTCCGGCTCGAAACCCACGCGAATCCCGAGATCGGCCGCGCGCTCACACAGCGCGGCTACGCCGTCCTGCAGCAGTAGCCACGCTTCGTCGATCCCGACCTCCGCCGGTTTCGCACCCGACCATATCGATATTACGCCCGCTCCGATCTCGCCGGCGATTTCCGCGCAGCGAACGAGGAAGGCGAGGCGCCGATGTCGCCCCTCCCGCTCGGCTTCCAGCAGGTTCGGCCGATGTTTTCGGCGGGGATCCAGCACGAACCGTGCACCGGTCTCGATGACGGCGGCGAGGCCGAGCTCCTCGAGCCGACGACGCACCGTGCGCAGCCCGGCGGGCGTGGTTTCGAAGGGCGGCAGGTGATGCACGTCCGGTGTGATCGCGACGGCGGAATACCCCAACTCGGCCAGGATCGCGAGGGCGTCGTCCAGCCGGTGGTGCGCGAACCCGTTCGTGTTATACCCGATGCGCATGAACGTCCAGCGCCACGGCGCATGCCGGGGAGAAGGATGGGAATCGCCGCACCGCCTGGGTGCTCAACGTTACGGCCGGGCCGTCAGTGGCCGGCGTAGCTCGCCCGTGCGCCTTCGGTCGGGACGACTTCGCCTTCGGCGTGGCTCTCCTCCCGCGCCAGCCAGGTGAGGAGCGCTTCGTATTGCCGATGAAGGTTCATCTCCTTCGTACCTTCCGGCGACTTGAAGAAGAGCCCGAGCGCACCAACCGGACCCGACTCGCCGCGGCGGCGAGCCAGGTCGATCAGGCGCGCCAGGTCAATGAGGAGCGGCGCGGCCAGGATCGCGTCGGTGCCCTCCCAGATGAACTGCATGCGCATGGTGTGGCCGCCCCAGCCCCGGAAGACGATGAAGTCCCAGGCGACTTTGTTGTCCTGGAGCGGTGGAAAATAGTCGATGCGGACGGCGCCGCTCGGTGCGTAACCGAGACAGCCTTCGAGGACACCTGACTTCGAAGCCACCTTGGTCGTCTGGTTCTCCGAATGGGAGAGGACGAGGCCGTCCGTATTTCCAAGGATGTTCGTGCCGTACCAGCCTTCGACGGTGAGCGCACGGATCGCGAACATTGGCGCGAGCGCGGTCTTGACGAGCGTCTCGCCCGTTTTGCCGTCGCGGCCCGCGATCGGCACGCCCATGATGCGGCTCAGCTCGACGAGTGCAGGGATCGAAGCGCCGGTCGACGGCGTGAAGTTGACGTATGGCAATCCTGCCGTGATGGCGGCATAGGCGTAGAGGGAAGAAGCCGGAATGCGCGGATCGTCCTGATCGAGGGCGCGTTCGAATGCGGCGAGATCCCACCTGTCGAGCGCGGCGTCGTGCGGACCCTCCGTGGACGCCACATTGATGACGACCATGGAGTCGCCGCCGGCCGCAGCCTCGAGGTCTTTGCCTATGCGCGCGATCGCGTCACGGGCGCTCTCCCCGCGTAGCTCGTCCGCGTCGGAGCCGGCGAGCGTGGCCAGGGCGGGTCCGGCGCCGCGCACGATGCCCAGGGTTATCGGGCAACCTTCGAGTCGGGCGGCCACCCGTCGAAGGACCGGTTCGGCGAAGGTGGAGCGAGTGAATGCCGAGGTGAGCACAGCATTGCCGAGGGTGTCCGCCCGCAGGTCGCACCCGCCGAATTCGATCGCCTCCAGACTCGCGAGCTCTGAGCTCGCGAAGTCATCGCCGGCGGTGATCACCCCTTCCAGGGGCAGCAACTTCTCCTGCGCGGCGATCATCCCCGCCGCCGTCGTGGTGGCAATGCTGCCCCGGGCGCCGATCATCCAGATCTTCATTTCGTAGTTATCTCCCAAGCTACCCGACTGTCGGGGCGGGGCTCTGCGCCGCCGCAGCCATCACGACGGGATCATGCTCTCCGGTTGTCAGTGGATCGGGATCACCGCCCGACCCCAGCGCGCCAGCGCCAGCAGCGGGAGCGCAACGGCGGCGGCACGCCAGGGCGAACGCCGCGCGGCGAGCGCGGCGTCCAGCGCCGGCACCACGCGGATCATGGAA